>Ga0272482_10000152_pt1 | contig 22413 bp, 17 predicted proteins | sample RVTome_8_FD_192427 | JGI IMG/M metagenome (GOLD analysis project Ga0272482, IMG submission 192427) | Soil microbial communities from uranium-contaminated site in the Upper Colorado River Basin, Wyoming, United States - RVT160D0 (version 2) ...
TCTCCTCACGACCAGCGGGCGCACAGTCTGCCGAAAGACCTCACAGGCCAGATGAGTGGAGTGCTGACCCGCCAGCCGCTACCGGAACCATCCTGCCTCAACAGGCGGCACAACCTATTAGATGAGTAAATCTGACCTTAGGGCCGGTCGCCGTCTTTGGCTCGATCGTGGCATATTCCCAGAGGCCTGGCAGCCGAGCGGAGTGTTCGGTTCTACTGGGACCTGGTCATTCTCTCGGCCACCACGGAAATGCCTGATACCGACGAACTCGACCCACCGGGCGCTTAGGGCGCACGCGATGGGTCGAGATTATCTGTCACGGACGAACCTACTTGAGGTGATTTGGTCGGCCGTTATGTCAAAGATCAATTATGGATTCGTATCGGTGGCGCCTGTCACTTGGGCGCGCTAGAGCTGTATTGTTCGGTAGCGCGATGTTGTTCAGCGTCGTCCGCCTCGTTTAGCCCGATGGACAGGATGACAATGGCCGCCGCAACAGTTAGAACTGCGGCCGCGACAATACGCTTCATCCGGGACCCCCATGTCGAACTGATCATGTCGACGGGAGCATAGGACTCTAGCTGGCCAGCGAACCAGGCCAAGATCGTAACGATACGTTGGCGCCGTGTGATTAACGCTGGTGATCGACCGGTCGGCCGGAATTAACCTTCGAGATACCGGAATGATTGCGAAAATCTACCGTCGAGTAACCGCTGCCTTGCCTACCCTACATCGATCTGAGAGATGATCAAAGATCAGATATGCTGCCATCTTCGCTGGTTACCAGCTCGGCGACAACTCGCTCGGCTTCTGGTGACCCAATCCGTCGGAAGAGATCCAAAGCGTGCCGCAGGTGGCGGACTGCGTCGACGGGCTCATTGAGGGCCCGTAAGCATAATCCGATACCACAGAGGGCGTTGGCCTCCTCCAGCGCGCTCTGCGCATCGTGTGCGGCATGAAGGGCCGCGCGGTGGTGATCGAGGGCCTTCGAAGGCTGGCCTCGTTGCAGGAGGAGCACGCCGATGGCGTTGTCTACCTCTGCCCTGCCGAGCCGACTACCCACGTCTTGATAGATAGCCAATGCTTCGGCCAACGTGGCCGCGGCGGCGCCGAGCTCTCCGGCCAGCTGCCGGGCGACACCCAACGCCGCGAGCACGTTCGCCCGCGCGAACCGGTCGCCGAGGTCGCTGTAGATGGCAAGCGCTCTCTCCAGCGAGGCGATCGCACTCGGATGCTCTCCGCTGAGGCGATACACCACTCCGAGCTGTTTGAGCGCATTCGCGTGTCCGAGCCGATCACCAAGATCGACGTAGATGGCCATGCCCTCCCCGAGGTGCTGCCGTGCCAAGGCGTACTGGCCCGTCATGCGTGCCACCACACCGAGGTTGTGGCGACTGTCGGCTTGACCGAGGCGGTCACCGAGTTCGCAGAAGATGTCCAAAGCCTCGCGTAGGTCTATCGTCGCTCCGGGGTAGTCGTCGGTGAGCCGCTTGACGACACCAAGCCGGAACTTCGCCCCGGCGCGACCGGCAGGGTCGTCGACCTGCCGGTAGAGGTCGAGCGCTACCTCCAAGTCATGTCTGGCTTGCGCGAAGTCATCTTTGAGCCAATGCACCGAGGCCAGACTGCTCAGTGTCCTGGCGACGCCTCGACGGTCGTCGAGGCGTCGGTAACCGGCCAGCGCAGCCTGCAGGACTGACGATGCGCCGGCCACGTCGTCGGCAAGTCGGTGCAGGGAGCCCATCTCGTAGTTGGCGTCCGCCATCCCTCGAAGATCGTCCACCGCGACATAGGCATCCATCGCGTCCTGCATAGAGCGGCGGGCCTCGACGTAGTCACCGGTCTGCCGTAGCAGCACACCACGGGCCAGCACCGCATCCGCCCGACCGGCGCGGTCACCGCACTGCTCTGCCGCGGCTATAGCCGCGCTCTGCAGTGCTATGGCCCGATCCCATGGACCGGTCCGACACAGATGAGCTGACATGGCGGCGGCGATCGCAATCACGTGTGCCGGCAGGTCGTGACGTTGGGCGTAGCTGGCACACGCCAGCAGGTTGGCCTGCTCCACACGCAGCCAGTCTTGTGCCGCGGTCAGATCTTTCAACGGTGGCAGCCCGATCGGCGCCAGCACAGCCACACTCATGCGGCCTGGTACGACTAGGTTGTTGGCTGCAGTCGCCGCCTGTTCGTAGTAGTCCAGGACGCGGCCAATAGCACGTCGGTGCTCGTCGCCCGGCTCGTCAGCGGTGAGTGTGGCGGCGTAGGCGCGGACGAGATCGTGCATTTGGTACCTGCCTCGGACGGGCTGCTGAAGCAGGTGCAGGTCAAACAGGGCGTCAAGACTTCGTCGGGCCGTGGACGCGCTGCCGTCGTCGAGGGCAGCCGCCGCGAAGGCGTCGATGTCCGTCCCGGGATGAAGGCTGAGCCGTCGAAACAGCCGCGCTGTGGCATCTGTAAGAGTTCGGTACGACAGTTGGAAGGCTACGGCTACCGCGAGGTCCTCGGCCGCCATGTAATCCAGGCGGTTGTGAGCTGCGCGGATCTCGGCAACGAGCTCGTCAACCTGCCACCCGTGCCCCGGGCCGGTTCGAGCCGCGAGCAGCACGATCGCCAGCGGCAGGTACCCACACAGGCGCACGAGCTCGGGCACCGCCTGCTGCTGCTTCGCGTCTACCTCGCGGCGGGCGATCTGGCCGAAAAGGGCGACTGCCTCAGGCGGCGACAGCGTGTCGAGGGATGACAGCACCGCAGCTTGGCGTGCCATCAGCCCGGTCAGCCGGCGGCGGCTGGTGACGAGGACCAAGCAGGTCGGCGAGCCGGGCAACAACCACTCCACCTGACCGTGTCCGTCTGCATTGTCGATGATGATCAGCGCTTTCCGGTCTGCCATCCGCGCACGCCATAGCGACGCTCTCGAGGACAGGCCGACGGGTATCTGGTTCTGATGGACGCCATCAGCTGTTAGTAGCTCAGCGAGTGCGTCGGCCGGCTCCATCGACCCGTCCCCTCGCGTGAAGGCGCGAAGGTCGACAAACAGTTGACCGTCGGGAAAGTCTTTGCCCAGCACATAGGCTGCATGGATAGCCAGGGTCGTCTTGCCTACCCCAGCCATGCCGTCGATCGCGTGAACCGGAATCGGGTCGCCGCTTTGGATGGCTCGGGCCACCGTCGCTCGAAGCGTGTCGAGCTCAGGCTGTCTGCCCGTGAACGCCGGCGTGTCCCTCGGCAGGGTATTCACGCCATACCGAGAACGTTTGGCTTCCCCAACGACGTAGTAGATGTTTCCGGCAGCCTGAAACACTCGGTCACTGTCGCGCGCCACAAGATGCCGACTGCCGGGCTCCCCCGCCGCAATATCAACCTCAGGAGCCCACGGCCTTCTCCTGTGTGCCGGACCTTCAGCAAGCGCAGCCATCGCCGCCGCCCTGTCTAACCGAACTGATCATTAGATTGCCCAAGACCATCCGATAACAGTGGGTGATCTAATGACTACGGTAGCCGGAATGCGAGTGTCTCGCGATGAGGGGACGCGTTTTCGACAGCTAGATGGCACTCTCCCACAGAGTGATCTCATTCGCCGTCCGACGATACTTTTCATCAAGCAAGAAATCGCCGACTGTCAGGTCCAGCGCAATTCCGCCGCGCTGCACCGGCACAAAAATTGCCGGGTGTACATCGACCGATAGGATGGCTGCTTCCAAACGCCCAGGAAGGATCGCATTGGACGGCAGCGCGCCCGGTTTCGCTCTGCACCCAGGCGAACCAAGGGCGATCCGGTACGCGAGAGCCGATCAAGCGGGCCTGTTGACGCTGAGCCCGGGACGGCTCGGCGGCGTCGCAACATGACCGATTGCGCGCATGATGTGGCAACTTCGCGACCAAGGCCTCCATCGTCCGACATGCATTGCGCTGGACGAGAAGTGATCTTGTCGGCGGCGTAGCATCATATGTGGCGGCGTAGCCGGCCATCCGCAAACACGGCTGCGCCGCCGTTCGTGCCCCCGAGGTGATTCGCATACACGAGCGACGGTCTACGCCTTCGGGCAGTAAATCAGCCGTGTCATCCGTTGCTCGCCGTGGCGGCTGATGAAGGTCGCTATCCGACGGCTTGTTGGTTGATCTGGTTGAGAGTGGTGCGGCGCGGCACGATGGCCGCTGTTTGTTCGGCGGCGTTGCGGGCTAGGTCTGGTAGCACGCTGGTGTAGGTGTCTGCGGTGACGGTGATCGAGGAGTGTCGCAGCATCGCTTGGACGATTTTCATGTCGACCCCGGCGGCGAGTGCGAGAGTGGCAGCGCCGTGCCGCAGGTCATGTAGTCGCACGGGTGGCAGGCCGACTTGGCGGGTGAGGTGTTGGAAGTGGTCGGTGACGTCGGCTGGGTGTAGGGCTTCGCCGGTGGGTGTGGTGAATACCAGCCCGGTGTGTACCCATCGTGGTCCTGCGGCGAGGCGTTCGCGGCGTTGCCGGGTGCGGTGGGCGGTGATGGCGTCCACGGTGGCGGCGTCGAGGGCGACGATGGCTTCGCTGTCGTCGGTCTTGGGCCGTTCGAGCGCGGTGGCCCAGCCGTGTTGGGTGATCTGCCAGCGGATGGTCAGTTGGTTGTTGGGTAGGTCGACGTCTGCCCAGTGCAGGCCGCAGGCTTCACCTCGGCGGAGGCCGCGGTAGGCGATGAGGTGGTAGAGCGCGTACAGCGGGTCGTGGGTGGCCTGGGTGTGGTCGAGGAAGGCCCCTGTCTGCGCCGGGGTCCAGACCATGACCCGTCCCGGGGTCTGGCCGGTGGCACGCCACTGCTCGACACGCTCGTCGGTCCACACGAGTGGCTTGGGTCGGTTGGCGGTTGGTAGCTCGACGTGCTTGGCGGGGTTGATGTCGATGTAGCCCTGTCGGATGGCGGCGTTGAGCGCAACGCGCAGGGTGGCCCGGATGCGGTGCATGGTGGCCGGGCGCACCAGGCGCATGCCTTTGACCTTGTCGCGGTTGGCGGCGTCCCGGCTAGCCCGCATGGCCACGATGAGTTCATTGCGTTCTCCGACGGCGTCGAACATGGCGTCGAGGTGGCTGACGCGGAGCTTGTCCACCCGCACGCTGCCCAGGTGGGGGATGAGGTGGTTGGTGATGTGCCCGGTATAGGAGCGGCGGGTCCCCGCCCGGATCGCCTTTCGCCCGGCCAGCCACACGGTGAGCCACGCTTGGACGGTCGGTATCTCGGCGATACCGCCGAGATGGAGCAGCCGCCGGACCTCGGCTGGCGTGGGCAACGGGTTCCCGGCTTTGAGCGCTGTTTCGATTAGGTCGCCGACCGTGGTCAGGTCGTTCGGCTCACCGGCATCGGCGGCGGCGAGGGCGTCGCGGATCTTGCCGAGTATCGCTTCGGCTTCGGTCTGGGTGGTGTACTTACCGCGTCGCAGCGGGCGGCGGCGTCCGTCAGCGGCAGGCGGTAGTTCGATCTGGTACTGCCATACGCCGTGCGCGGAGTTCCAGCCGCCCCCGCCACGGCGCAGCTTCGGGCACTGTTGTCCCAGCCGCTTGCCAGCCGCATTACGGCAGCCGCAACGCTTGTACGTCGTGCCGTTCATGGTTCGGTCCCTTTCGGATGGTCGGGCGACCAGCGGACCCGCTGGGTGGGTGAGTCCGCTGGTTGTGGTAGTCGACGTGTATCCATGCCGGGACCGGACCGGTGGTCAAGCGTGTGCCGGGTGCCCAGGCCGAGACCCGGTGCCTCGCGGGGATGCCGGGGTTCGGCGCTGGCGAAGCCCTGTTAGGTGTCGAGGCCGACGGCCTGCAGCAGGTGGGCGACCGCGACGAGGTACCGGCTGCCGACCCTGCGGACGGGTACGGGGAATTGGTTATCGCGGGCTAGCCGGTAGGCGGTGGTGCGGCCGATGCCGAGCACGGATCCGGCCGTGACGATGTCGGTGGTAACGCCGAGTGCGTGTACCTGTTCGGCGGTCCACGACCGTGCCGTCATCACTGATCTCCTCGGCTGTCGCTGCGGCTGGTCGCGGCGTGGCTCGGATCGCCGAGTGGTCGTTTCAGGATCAGCACGTCCTCGTGCTGGACGAGCCATTGCGGGTCGCCGGCAGCGATGGCCTCGCGGACGTTGCGCTGCTGGAAGAACGACGCCCGAGGGACGATCACACCGTCGCGGACGCCGCAGATGAGGGCGATGCACTCCTCGACAAGCTCCAGGCCAGCGGCGAGGCCGGCCGCGATGACCATGCCGGGGATGTCGACGAGTTCGCCGTGTCGGCGGTAGGGCCTAGCAGTGATCACCACGTGTGCGCCAGGGCGTAGCAGGGGCAGGCAGCCGGCGAGGATCTGGGTAAATCCATCGGCTAGTTCGGCGTGGCTGCGGTAGGCCAGGTTGTCCGCTGCTCCGTACCTGTGGTTGAGCTTGCGGACCTTGCCGTGCCTTGGGCCAGGTGTGCGGACGTGGCCGTGGGTGGATGGCCCGTACGGCGGCGAGGTGATGACCAGGGCGGCCTGGCCGCGCAGGCTCGCCGGGAGCAGCGACGGCAGCTTCGTGGAGTCCCCGGCGTAGATTTCGGCTCGCCCTGGCGCCCCGGCCAGCTCCGAGCGGCGGATGTTGTTGGCCGCTTTGGCGACCCATTCGGGTTCGTACTCGACGCCGACGCCGCGGCGGCCGAGCCGCATCGCTTCGACCAGGATGGTGCCGATGCCAGCCATCGGATCGAGCACCACATCGCTTGGGTCGGTGTAGGTACGGATGGCGTAGCGGGCGATGCTCGGCAGCATCTTCCCGGGATGCGTCATCGACTCCGGGGTGTACCGGCCGCGCCGCTGGTCCCGCGACGGGACCTGCCCGGTCAGCCAGACCGAACCCAGGTAGCCCTGCGAAAGCAGCTCCTCTAGATCGGCCGGGTCGGCGATGCGCAGGTCCGGAACGTCGGGAACATCGAAGGCGGCGGTGTCGGTCAGCGGACGCAGCTCAGGCACGGCCGTTCTCCTCGCCGGTGGCGGTGCTGGCGAACGCGAGCACGTGGTGGAAGGTGGGCAGGTGCCGGCCGGCGAGCAGCCGCCGGTGATCGGCGTCCTCGAGCGGCTCGGTCTCGGTGCGCGGCTCGTGTTCGGGCAATGCGATCAGCACGACGGGAATGTGCTGGTGGTAGAGCAGCCCGGCGGCGCGAGCGGCGGCGATGACCGTGGCGCGGTGGCTGATCCTGCCGGGCTGCGGGCCGTGGGCGGTGAGCGCGGTGAGCAGGTGCCCGCCGGGGCGCAGCAGGCGCCGCCAGGTGGTCATGGCGGCGGCCATGCCGTGCAGGTCCAGGGTGTACGCGTCGGTCCGGGGCAGCGTGAGGAGGATCAGGTTGGTGCCCGGCCCTGGCCGGCGCGTCACCCGACGCGGCCAACGCACGGAGGGCGGTGGCAGCAGTCGCACCCGAGGGCCGTGGCGACTGGTGACGAGGCGGGCCGGAGTGCGGTGCAGGTAGTGGGCTGCCGCAGTGATGCTGGGGTGCCGGTCGAGGTCGAGGACCACGTCTCCGGCGCGGGTGTAGCGGCGGATCACGTAGGCGAGGTCGGCCAGGGACAGCCCGTTCCAGTCCGGCAGGTCCGGCGCGGCGAGCGGGGAGGTGTCGACCGGCCCGCCCCGACCACGGGAGGTGCGGGGGCGGCGGGCAGCGGCGAGGAACAGGCCGACGGGTACCGGCTGCGGGCCGGTCGTGGTGGTGGAGTCGGTGTTGGGCATGGCGTGTGGGCCACGTCCCGCCGACGAGCGCTGACACTAGGGAGATACAGATTCCGGGGGTGGTTTTCGACATCAGGCCCGGGCGGGGATGTTTGCCGTGGGCCCGGGTTGGCCTCCAGACGGGCACCTTGAACAAGATCCGCTGCGGGTTGAACACGCAGGTCAGCGACTCTCGTGCGGCCGAACGCTGCCCTTGCCGGCGACCCTGACTGCCGCTGGCTCGCTGGTAGAGCGTCGCGGGTGTCTCGGCTGTAGGTTGAACAAGATCGACTTCTTGAACAAGATCCACGATCCTGAGCTTGAACAAGATCATCCCCACGCTTGAACAAGATCCAATTGCCCTTGAACAAGATCGATCCGAGCTTGAACAAGATCACCAACTGGTGGCCGGCGTGGCGGGGTGGCTTGAACACGCCCGCCGAGGGTTGAACACCGCCGGATCCAGGCTCACGGCCAGCCGTCGGTGCACACGGAGCAGACATCGATGTTCAACCCCATCCGCCGCATGCCGCACACGGGGCGGTGGTGAGCCGCCCGCCCTGGGTTGAACACGCAGGTAGTGCGGTTGAACACGCACGCCAGGCTCGGCGTTTCGCGGCCGGCGCCGGAGACCGGTTCCCTGCTGCTACTGGGGTTGAACAGGGCTCTGTTCAACCCCCGCCGGGATGATCTTGTTCAAGTTCTGTTCAACCCGTGTGGCGGGATGGGTGACGTACCCGCCGGACGGCCTCCACGTTGGCCGCCGGCACTCCCCATCGCCTGCCTTCGGGGGTTCCCTCATGCCCAAGCACGTCCGTCCCACACCACCCGTCGCCGGGTCACCGGCTCCGACCGTGGTGCGCGGTACGGCACCGCTGGATGTCCTGGAGACCACGTTTCGGCTGCTGACGACCGGTCCGAAGCCGCTGGCGCTCGACAGCTCCCAGGTCGGTCACGGCCTGCCGGCCCGGCCGATCCCGCTGCACGAGCTGGCCGCGATCCTGATGCACCCCTCGTGCAGCTACGCCGCCAGCGACACCGCCTGGCGGCAGCTGGTCGCCCGTGCCCGCACCGGTGAAGCGGCGTGGGTGATCGGCGCGTTCGGGGTGGCGTTGCCCGGCCTGCGCGCCGCCGCCCGGCGACTGTCCCGCATGCACACCGGCGACGTCGAGGCCGAGGTCTTGGCCGGTTTCACCGTCGCGTTGCGGACGGTGAACCCGGCCGCGCCTCGGGTGGTCCAGCGGCTGTGCAGCGCCGCCCTGGTCGAGGCGCGGCGAAAGCTGCGGGAAGGCGAGCCTGGCCGGGTGGAGGTGGCCGGGCCGGCGCCGGGGTCGGCGGCGCCGCCGCCGCTGTGGCAGCACCCGGACTTCATCCTCGTCCGCGCGGTCCGCGCCAAGGTCATCACCGTCTTCGAAGCGGCCCTGATTGGCGTGACCCGGCTGGAAGAGGTCCCGGTGGCCGAGTACGCGATTCGGGTCGGCAAGACCGCGGCGGCCGTTTACAAGGCCCGGGAGCGTGCCGAGGCGCGGCTGGTCGCCGCGATCCGCTCCGGCGCCCTGTCCGACCCGGACGCCGAAGTCATCGCCGAGGCCACCATGACCCTCGCCGTCGACCCACCGCGCCACCGCTGACGCTCTGACCTGTGTCTTCGCGCCAGGATGTCGAAAACGCGGCCCAGATCTGTATCTCCAGGTGCGGGACTTCTCCGCACTGGTGACCGCCCCGACCGGGCTCCTGCTGACGGCGCTGACACCCCCAGCCAGTCTGGCCAATCCCGGTTCCGCCTGTGAAGGAGGACGGCCATATGCCCGGTCGGCGCCGGTCACCACCGCGACCCCTTCTGGTCCCGCCTTCGTCGCAACACGACCACGCCACGGCCCCGCCTTCGTGCGGGCCGCGGCGGTGTCCCGGAGGTGCCCACTCCCATGAACCGCAACGTTTTCTCGCGCCGCTACTGGCGCGAGCGCACACGGGGACGGCGCCGCAGGCTGCCCCTTTCTCTCTGGCTGCTGGATCGGGCCACGCGCCTGATTCCGGTCCTGCTCCTGGTCGCCGTCCTGCCCGCTGTCCTGGTGGCGTGGCCGGGCACCGCGCACGCCGCACCGGATCCGCCGGCTCCACCGACCGAGCCGACGGTGACCTCGCTCGACCAGGTCGTGAACAACCTTCGGCTGTGGCTGCTGGGCATCCTCGCCGCCTACGCCACCCTGTGCCTGGTCATCGCGTTCATCCGCTACACCAGCGGCGAGGCCGACGAGGTGGCCAAGGCCAAGGTCGGGTTCCGCTCGGCCGCCATCGGCTACGCCGGCGCGATCCTGGCGCCACTGCTGGTCACGATCATCGGCGGGTGGCTGTGATGGGCCGCCCCCGCCACGCCGTGTCCCGCCGCACGCTCCGGCTGCTCACGCTCGCCCTGCTCGGTGTCGTCCTCGCCGGCGGATTCGCCGCTGCCGTATCGGGGCCGGCCGTGGCCGAGCCCACGCCATCCCCGGCGCCCGGAAGCGGTGTCCCGGACCCAGGGACGCGGCCGTCCCCGAACCCCGCCCCGCCGGGCGGCTCGTCCCCGGATCCCACACCGTCCCCGATCGGGCCACCGCCAGCCGATCAGCCGTCCCCATCCCCGTCCACGCCGAGTACGCCCGCCCCGACGCCCGGCCCGACGCCGCCGGGCTGGAGTCCGCCGTCCAACGAGGACTACGGCGACCCGGGCCTGTTCGACATCCCCGGTCAGGTACGCAAGGCGATCAACGACTTCTTTGTCTGGGTGGTCGAGGGCGCGCTGGACATGGTGCTGTCCGCCCTCGGCGACACCGTGCTCAGCACCCCGGACCTGACTGACGACGAGCGGGTCCGGACGATGTGGACCACCAGCCTCGTGGTGGCCAACGCGCTGCTGGTGCTGTTCGTGCTGGCCGGGGCGTTCCTGGTCACCAGCCGGGAAACCCTGCAGACCCGGTATGGGCTCAAAGAGGTACTGCCCCGGCTGGCCCTGGCCGGTGTGCTGGTCAACGCCAACCTGCTCGTGCTGGACAAGGGGATCGAGGCGACCAACGCGGTCACCGCCGCGATCGCCGGCCAAGGCGTCGACGGCGCCGCGGCCGCCGACGCTCTCGGCCAGGCCCTGGGCGAGGCACGCACGGGCAACGGCTTCCTGCTCACCCTGCTGATGCTGGGCGTGCTGGCGATGGCCATCGTGGTCGTGTTCCAGTTCGTCTTCCGGGTCGCGGCCTTCGCGATCCTGATCGGCCTCGCACCGATGGCGCTGCTGTGCCACGCCTCGCCGGTAACCGAGCCAGTCGCGTTCGCCTGGTGGCGAGCCGCGGGCGTCTGTCTGGGTATCCAGATCGGTCAAGCCGTCGTGCTGCTGGGCACGCTACGCATGTTCCTCACCCCGGCCGGCGACACCATCACCGGACCGGGCTTCCTGATCGGGATACCCACGCCGAGCCGGCTGATCAGCATCCTCGTGGTCGTCGCCGTGCTGTGGCTGCTGATCAAGATCCCCGGCTGGAGCCGGCAGTTCGTCCTCGGCCCGCTCGGGCAAGGGGGAGGCCGGGGCCTGATCAGGACGCTCATTCACGCCTTCCTGATGGTCAAGACCCTCGGTGCGGCGTCCGGCCTGGCACGCGGTGCGGGGACGGCCGCCCGAGCGGCGGGGACGGCGGGACGGGCGGGGACGACACCTCGTCCCGGCGGTGGTCCCCGTCCCCGCCCGGGTCCGTGCCGGCCGTCCCCGTCCCCAATCGGGCCGGCGGCGTTCAGCCACGCCCCGGTAACCCACACACCGCTGTCGTCCCCGGCCGGGACGAACGCCGCGCCGACGTTCAGCCACGCGCCGTCCCCGTCCCCGGCTGGGCCGTCCCCGTCCGGTGGCGTCCCGGCGGCGCATTTCTCCCACCCGTCCCCGGCCCACACGCCTCGCCCGGCGCCGGGCACACCGGCGGCGCGAGTGGCGTTCAGCGACGCCGCCCCAGCCACACCAACACGCGCCGACGCTCGTCCCGCGCCCGGGGTGACGTTCTCGGCTGCGACGCCGCCACACAGCGCACCGCGACGGCCTCCAACTCCGGTCACACCGGTGTTCTCCGCCGCGCCTGTCACGCCGGCTGGTGGGCCGCGTCGTGGCGCGTCTGCGGCCAGCCGGCCCACGGCCGCCCGAAGGGCCACCCCAGCCGGCGGCGGGAGCGGCACCGCCGGGGCGCGCACGCCGAGCGCCGGAACGCCCCGGGTGACCCCAAGGGCCCGGCGGGCGGCGGCGCCGTCGCCGGCCGCGCGTCGAACGGCAGCGCCGTCCCCGCCGCCGTCCCCGGCGGGACGGGCACCGGCCGTCCCGTCTCCACGGCCGTCCCCGGCGGCGGGACGGGCGGCGCCGCCGTCCCCGTCGTCTCCGCGTGCCGTCCGGGGTTCGTCCCCGGCGCCGGGTCCGTCCCCGGTAGTGCGTGCGGCTCGTCCCGTCTCGTCCCCGCCGCCCGTCCCGCCGTCCCCGCCGTCGCGGCGCCGTCCCCAAGATCGAGGTGATCGCTGATGAACCGCCGAACCGATGAGCCACCGCTGCGGGCTCGGGTACCCGGCGACGTCGAAAAGGCTGACAAGCTCGCGTTTGGGTTGACCGGGCGGCAGTTGGTGATCCTGACCGTGACGGGTCTGCTGCTGTACTCGGCGTGGACGGCCGTGGCGACGATCGTGCACCCGCTGGTGTTCCTCGCCGGTGCCACCCCGGTTGTGGCGGCGGCGTTCGGGCTGGCGGTCGGCCGCCGCGACGGGATCAGCCTTGACGCCTGGGTCCTCGCGGCACTGCGACACCGCCGCAGCCCGCACCAGCTCGTCCCCACCGAGGGCCCGATCACGCCGGCCCCGGCGTGGGTGAGCACCACGGCCGGGACGGGTGACCGGCTGCCGCTGCCCGCGCCGCTACGTCTGCCCGCGAAGGGCATCACACCGGACGGGCTCGTTGATCTCGGCCCGGACGGCACCACCGGCCTGGTCGCCGCCTCCACGGTGGCGTTCGGGCTGCGCACCCCGACGGAGCAGAACGGCCTCGTGGCTGGGTTCGCCCGATGGCTGCACTCGTTGGACGGGCCGGCGCAGATCGTGGTGCGGGCGCAGCGGGTCGATCTGACCCAGCTCGCCGACCGGTACCTGGCCGCCGCGCCGGGGCTGCCGCACCCGGCGCTGGAAGACGCCGCACGCGCCCACGCCGCGTTCCTGGACGACCTGGCCGTGCAGCGGGAGCTGCTGCATCGGCAGGTCACTGTCGCCGTGCGCAGTCGACGCGGCGAGCACCACACCGCGCAAGCCGCCGCTGAGGCGGTCCGTGCCCTGGCCGGCTGCGAGGTTCCCGCCCGGGTGCTCGACGGCCCGGATGCCGCAACGCGGCTCGCGGCCAGCCTCGATCCCACCGCCCCAGCGGCGGCGATGCCCTACGCCGACTCGGATGGAGGTGGCCTGCGGTGAGTCTGCTGTCCGCTCTGGTGCCCCGCCGCCGTACCGGGCCGGACGCGGCGACGGTGTTGTCCGGTTCTCCGGACGCTGTCGAGGTGGGTGGTCGGTTCGTCCGCGTCGGCGACGCCTACACCACCACCCTCGCCGTGACCGGGTACCCGGCCGAGGTGGGGGCGGGTTGGGCCGAGCCGATCCTGGCCTACCCCGGCCTGGTCGACATCTGCTTCCACATCGAACCCATCCCGCCAGCGGTGGCCGCGCAGCGGCTACGCAAACAACGCGGGCGGTTCGAGTCCTCCCGCCGCCACGACGCGACCAAAGGCCGCCTGGACGACCCGGAGCTCGACGCCGCCGCGGCCGACGCCGCCGAGCTAGCCGCCCGACTGGCCCGCGGCGAGTCCCGACTGTTCCGCGTCGGCACCTACCTGACGGTGCGCGCCGCCAGCGAACACGAGCTGCAAGACCGGGTGGCGGAGGTGCGATCGTTGGCCGCCTCGCTGCTGCTGGACACCGCGCCGATGACCTGGCGGCAGCTGCAGGCATGGGTCACCAGCCTGCCCCTCGCCTACGACGTGCTCGGGATGAAGCGGGTCTTCGACACCGACGCCCTCGCCGCGAGTTTCCCGTTCACCAGCCCCGACTTGCCCGACACCGCCGGGGACACCGGCATGGGCGTGTTGCTCGGGCTGAACCTGTACTCGCCGGGCGTGGTGGTGTGGGACCGGTGGGCGCAGCCCAACTACAACGCCGTCATCCTCGCCCGCTCCGGGGAAGGCAAGTCCTATCTGGCCAAGCTGGACCTGCTGCGCAACCTGTGCCTCGGCGTGGAGGCGTTCGTCATCGACCCCGAGGACGAATACCTGCGCCTGGCCGACGCCGTCGACGCGACGGTGATCCGGCCCGGCGCGCCCGGGGTGCGGATCAACCCGCTCGACCTGCCACCCGGCGACGACGCGGTCAACGACCGGGCACGGTTCATGCAAACCCTCCTGGCGGTGATGGCCAGCGGTGACACCGCCGCCAGCGCGCCGCTGCCCGGCGACGAGGCCCGATCCCTCGACGTGGCGGTGCTCGCGGCGTACCGGGCCAAGGGCATCACGACCGACCCGCGCACCTGGCGGCGCCCGGCGCCGCTGCTGGCCGATGTGATGGCCGAGCTGGAAAACCTCGATGACGCCGGCCGGCGGGTCGCCGCCCGGCTGCACCCTTACGTGGCGGGCAGCATGCGCGGCTTGTTCGACGGCCCCACCACCACGGCTCCGTCCGGCCATCTGGTGGTGTACGCGATCAAGGATCTGCCCGAGCAGCTGCACCCGGTCGGCACGCTGCTGATCCTCGACACCATCTGGCACACCGTCCGCCGTGCCACCGCCAACGGCAACCGGCCGGACGCGCTGCGCATCGTGCTGGTGGACGAGGCGTGGAAACTGCTTTCCGGCGGCCTCGGTGGGCTGTTCCTGAAGGACCTGGCCAAGTCGGCCCGCAAGTACGGCGTCGGCCTGACCGTGGTGACCCAGGACGCCGCCGACGTGCTCGCCACCACGACCGGCCGCGCCGTCGTCAGTAACGCGGCCACGCAGGTGCTGCTACGCCAAGCACCGCAGGCCATCGACGCCGTGGCAGAAGCATTTGGGCTCACCGACGGCGAACGGCGCTTTCTACTGTCCTGCCAACGCGGCGACGCCCTCCTGGCTGCCGGGTCGGCGCGGGTGGCCTTCCACGCCCAGGCATCCGTCTTCGACGACGAACTGATCACCACCGGCCCGGTAACAGCCGCACACCGCTGACCCAACCTCCGCCGCTCCCGTCCATCGCCGTGTCCGGAGTCTTCGATGTTTCCTGCCTTCAAACCTTCCCCCGCCCTGTCACCGCCGTCGACGCCGAGCCCGACGCCGGGCGGGTGTGTGCCCGGTCGCGACGGCGTGCCCGACTCGTTCGTTGGCGAGGTGCTGTGCGGCACCTGGGGCGGTGACGTCACCGGTGCGGTCTGGCATGTGGTGCGGGATCGGTGGCCGCTGCTGCTGGCCGCGGTCGCCTCACTGCTCGCCGCCCGTCTCGGCTGGACGGCATGGCGACGCGCGGTGTGGCGCAGCCATGCCGCGCAGGCGCGGTGGCTGGCGATCACGCCGCCGGTCACCGCCACCCCAGCAGCCACCATCGGCCTGTGGCGGCTGCTCGCCACGGCTTTGCCGGCGCCGCGCCGGTGGAGCCTGCGGCCAGCCCGCCTCGTCTGGGAGGTCGCCGCCGACCCCGGCGGGATGCGCGCCGGGCTGTGGCTGCCACCTGGGATCAACCCGACCGCCGTGGTGCGGCTGCTGCAACGCGGCTGGCCGGGCGTACGCGCCAACCAGACCACCCCACCCCGCGCGCCTACCGGCGCACAGGTCGCCGCGCTGCGGCTGGTTCCGACGCAACCCGAGTGGCTGCCCCTCCTCGATGACCCGCCGCCGTTGACGGACCGCAGCCGATTCGAGACCTCCCCACCGGAGGTGGACCGGTTGCGGGCGGTGTACGACGGGCTCGCGTCGGCCGGGCGTACCGGCGGCGGACTGTTGCAGGTCCACATCAGCCGCGCACCGGCCCATCGGCTGCGGGTACTGCGGCGGGCGATGAGCAACCCGGGTCGGGCTCGCCGCACCCGGGGTGGCGCTTACGCTGCCGGGCTGCTCGCGCAGGCAGTGCGTGCCGGGATCCTTGTCGTGCTCGACCTGATCACGCCGGGGCCGGCAACGCGCAGGTCCCCGTCCGGCCGGACCAGCGACCCGTACACCGCCGAGTTGGCCCGCCAAGCGCGGGCCAAGTTCGCGGACGCCCCGCACCTGCTCGTCGCCGTCCACGCCATCGCGACTGGTCCGACCAAGGCCGCCGCCCAAGCGGCCGCCGCGGACGCCACCTCCGGTTTCGGGCTGCTGTCGGCCCACTTCACCCGCCGACGCCTGCACCGCGGCCACGTGGCGGCGGCGCAGCGGTGGGTGCCGGCCAACCGGATGAGCCTCGCCTCCATAACCGAGGCCGCCGCGCTGGCCGGGCTGCCCGCCGAACCGGCCGCCTACGGCCTGCCCGGCGCCGCATCCCGCCGCCGCGTCCCCACCCGCGACACCTTCCGGGCTTCCAGCCGGGCGGTGGATAGCCGTAGTGGCGGATCGGCTCCGTCTGAAGTGGACGGTCGTGGGGATGGTGGGGCGGCGATCGGTTGGGGCACCCGGTGAACGACATCAACCACGACGCTGCTGGGGCCAGCTCCCGCCCGCAGCGCCGTCCCACGGGTCGGCCGGAGGTGCGCAGGCTGAACCTGGTGCCGCTCGCGGAGCGGTACGGCATCGGCGGCAAGGTGATCGGTGTCGCCAACGCCGGCCCCAGGGTTCGGGTCGGGATCTCCCTGCCGGACTGCCGCTACCACCTTCACGTGCTCGGACCGACCGGTACCGGCAAGACCACCCTGCTGCTGCGGATGATCCTCGACGACGTCGCCGCCGGGCGCGGCGTGGCCGCGTTCGACCCCGCCAAAGGCGACCTCATCCGCGACCTCCTCGCGCGCCTGCCGGCTGAATGTGGGGACCGCCTGGTCCTGATCGACCCGGACGAACAGGCGGCGCCACCCGCGATCAACCTGCTCGACCCGAGCGTGCACGGCGGCAGCGCCCACGACGTGGCCGCCAACCTCACCGCCGTGATGGCGAAGGTGTGGTCACGGTGGTGGGGACATCGCACCGCCGACATCTGCTACCACGGCCTACTCACCCTCGCCCACCTTGACGGCGCGACCCTCGCCCAACTGCCGAGGCTGCTGTCCGACGCTGGGTGGCGGGCGGCCCGGGTCAACGCCGTCACCAGATCGCTGAACGCGTGGGAGGGCAACACCCTCGGCGAGTTCTGGGACGGGTTCAACGAGCTGCCCGCCGCCCAACGCTCCGGCCTGGTCGCGCCGCTGCTGTCGCGGCTGCGGCTGGTCCTTGCCCACCCCTTGGCCATGTCGCTGTTCGGGGTACCGGCGACCACGTTCTCCTTCGCCGACATCCTCGACGGCGGCGTCCTGTTGTGCCGGCTACCGAAGGGCGTCATCGGCGAGGACGGCACCCGCCTCGTTGGTTCGTTGCTGCTGGCCGGGCTGTGGCAGGCGACCACCGCCCGCGCCCGCATCGCCGAGGACCAACGCCCGGACGCCGCTATCTACCTCGACGAAACCCACAACTTCCTCCATTTGCCGATCGGGATCGATGACGCCCTCGCCGAGGCCCGCGGCCTGCACACCAGCTTTGTGCTGGCCCACCAGTACCTCGGGCAGCTGTCCGGACAGATGGCCGAGGCGATCGACGCCAATGCCCGCAACAAGGTCTACTTCGCCCTCGCCCCACGCGACGCCATCGACCAAGCCCGCCACCTACGGCCCTACCTGGACGACGGGGACCTGATCCGCCTCGACGGCTACGAGATCGTCCTACGGCCCGTCGCGAACGGGCGGATCGTGCCGCCGGTCACCGCCGACACCGAACCACCACCCCCGGCCGAACCCGGCCGGGCCGGCGAGTTGCGCCGGGCGGCCCGCAAACACACCGGGCTGTCGGTCAAGGTTCGCCGGCGGTTGCTCGGCGAATCCGCGACCGCCGCGGCCACCACCGAGTCTCTCGCTCCAGACGGTGCACCGGTGGTCGACCTGGTGGGCCGCAACACCTTCGCCACCATTGGCGAGCGGTCTGACGAGACCTCTAACGAGCAATCCAACGAGCTTTCCAACGAGCCGGACGGCTCGGCTGAACACGCCCCCTTGAACACCACATACGCGCACGTCGATAACGGTGAGGAGGACTGGTGGACCGGAACCGACTGATAAGAGATATCCCTCCTACCAGCACATCTGGTGGCTCTCGCCTGACGGCGTCCGTCGTGGCCGCCGAGCTCGCCCGGCTCACCCCCCGCGACCGGCTCATCCTGGACCTGCTCGACGAACACGCCACGTTCACCACCGACCAGCTGGTGGACCTGGCCTTCGGCTCGGTCGGCCGTGCCCGCAACCGGCTCAACACCCTGCACGGCCGGGACATCCTCGACCGGTTCCGGCACTACCAGCGGCCCGGGTCGCAAGCCTGGCGGTGGACCCTGGGCCCGGTTGGCGCGGCCATCGTCGCCGCCGGACGCGGCGAGGCGCTACCGCGTCCGGCCGCCGTGCGCGACGCCACAGCCCGCCTCGCGATGTCCCCGGCACTGGCGCACCGCGTGGCCGTGAACGGGTTCTTCGTCGCACTGACCGCGCACGCCCGCACGCACCCCGGCACACGCCTCGGCCGGTGGTGGAACGAGACACGCTGCCGTGAGGCGTGCGGCAACCTGGTCCGCCCGGACGGTCACGGCGTGTGGTCCGACAACGGGCGGGTGGCGCCGTTCTGGGTCGAGGTCGACCTCGGCACCGAACCGTTGCGGCGGGTCGCGGGCAAGCTGACCGGCTACGCCGCACTACCGCCCCGCCGGGCGTATCCGGTGCTGTTCTGGCTCACCAGCACGGCACGGGAGGCGAACCTGCACGCGTACCTGTCCCGGGCCGGGGTGCCGGACGGGGTGACGGTGGCTACCGCCGCCGCCAACGACGGCGACGGTCCGGCCGGTGCCGTGTGGCGCCTCGTCGGCCGGCCGGGGCGGGTGAGCCTGGCCGACCTCGGCGCACCGGTGGCCGATGGTGGCGCGCCGTGGGACGGGTAGCGCTGTGGGTCGCGGTCAGCGCGGCCGTGGCGCTCGTGCTGCTCGCCGGTGCCGCCGCCGGGGTGGTCTCGTCAGTGTTCGGCGGTGGTGGCGGTGCCGGGTGCCTCGGTACGGTCACCTCGCCGGGTGCCACCCCGGCCGGGTCGTCGGCTGAGCAGGCCGGTAACGCCTCGGTGATCGTGGCGACCGGTGAGCGGATGCGGGTACCGGTGCGCGGGTGGGTGATCGCGGTCGCGACCGCGCTCCAGGAATCCGGGCTGGTCAACATTCGTGGTGGGGACCGGGACTCGTTGGGGCTGTTCCAACAACGGCCATCGCAGGGATGGGGCACCCCGGAACAGATCATGAATCCCGAGTACGCGGCCGGAAAGTTCTACGAGCGCCTCCTGACGGTGCCCGGGTGGGAACGGCTACCGCTGACCGAAGCGGCACAAGCGGTGCAACGGTCGGCGTACCCGGACGCCTACGCCAAGCACGAGGCGCGGGCTACCGAGATCGTCGCCGCGTACACCGGCGGCACGGTGCGACGGTGCGACGGTGCGGCTGTCAGCGCGTCGGGGTGGACCCGGCCGGTCGCGGGCATGGTCGGCTCGGGGTTCCGTACCGCCGACCGGCCGGAACATGACGGGGTGGACATCATGGCCCCCAAAGGGACCGTGATCCGGGCCGCGTCCGGCGGGGTGGTCGTGCGGGTGCGGTGCAACATCGGCGACAACTCGTGGGAACCGACCGGCGCTGCGATGCCGTGCGACGTGGACGGAAGGCCGACCACGGGCGGGTGTGGCTGGTACACCGACATCCGGCACGCCGGGGACATCACATCGAGGTACTGCCACATGGTCCGGCAACCGGCCGTGAGGGTCGGTCAGACCGTCATGGCCGGACAGCCGATCGGCAACGTCGGAAGCTCCGGCAAGTCGTCCGGACCACATTTGCACTACGAGATTCATCAAGGCTATCCGGCCACCGAGAACAATGCGATAAACCCCGTTCCATTCATGCAATCCAAATACGCGCCGCTATAAACCGGTGAAGTGATTCTTCACACAATGGCAGATAGCGCGATAACACGAACCGTCACCATGCCGCGCGTCCGACCGGCCACCGGTCGGACGCGCGGCGCGCGTTCCACCGGCCCCGAACCGGGCACCGCGCAACCGGCCACACGGTCCCGCAAGCGCCGAGCCCATGTAGCCCTACCGGAGACAACGCAACGGCCCGCAGCGATGAATACAGGGCCGTCAAATGGCGTTCTGGTGCGACCTTTCGCCGAAAGAATGGAGACGAAACCAGGGGTCGTCGGAAATGTTGGAAAGAGTCTTGCGCATCGGGGTTGACAACTACCCGGCATCGAGCGTCCATGGACGTGGGCAACAAAAACCGCCCGGCGAAACCGCAAACAAATAGCGCACCGTGCGCACGCGGAATCGCCATTGCCGACCCCTATGTGTGCGGAGGTTTAATCGCCATGTCCGAAAACACCACCACCGCCGAAACCGTCGCGCGGACCCTCGTCAGCCACCCCGACGGCATCACCGTCCGCGATCTCGCCACCGAGGCCGGGGTGGGCCAGTCCACCGCCGCCAAAGCCCTGGCCGCGATGCAGAACGCTGGCATCGCCACCCGCACCGCCGGCCCCTTCACCGGCAACCGCAAGGGTGCCGACATCTGGCGCCCCGTCGCGGATGACGGCACCGCGACCCCGGACGAGGCACCCGTCGCCGACGACGCCACCGCCACGGCCGAGGCGCCGGTTCCGAGCGGGCCGCGTCAGCCGGACCTGAAGGTTCTGGTCATGGCCGGTGTGTTGGGTGACCACCCGGACGGGGTGGACGCGAATGTCGCCATTGCCGAGAGCGGTCTGGCCCCGGCGACCGGCGACACGATCCTCGCCGCGATGGAGGTCGCTGGTGCGGCAAAGCGGCTGCCGGTGGGTGAGGACGGGGTCGAGTTGTGGGTGCGCGGGGACGCCGATCTGTCCACGGTGGATCCCGCGAACGCCCCGACGCACACGACGTGCCCGACGTGCGGGCACACCCGACGCATCCGCCGCCCATCGGCGATCACCCGCCGGTCCGGTGGGACGGGCCGCGCCACCGGTGAGATCAACACCGACGGGTCGGTGAAGCTGGCCAAGGGTGAACTGGAGCGGCTGGTCGAGGCGTTCATCCGCGACCTTGGCCCCGGGCACGAACTGACCCCGGTCACGGTCGGGCGTGAGTTGGGCGGGCGTAGCTCGGGCGCGTGCGGCAACGCGATGGACAAGCTGACCGGACGCGGGGTGCTGGTGCTGACCAGCGAGGCACCGCGCAAGTTCACCCTCGCCGACGACGCCCCGCCGCCGTCGGCCGAGGTGCTGGCGCACATGACCAGCCACCGCCCCGCGACTACCGCCGACGAGGCCACCACCGACGACGACGCCGACGAGGCGCGCGCCGCGTAACGCCACCCGGGATCGGTCCGGCCCGCGTGGGCCGGACCGAACCGGTGTCTGCCCTTGCTTACGCACTTCATGAACGGAGACTAACCGTGAAGATCGTTGTTTTCCGGCGGACGGTGCTGGCACGGTGCGTGTGCCCGGTGTGCCACGAACCGGCCCGCCCCTACCCGCCGCACCGATGGGCACCGGCCAACGGGCCGCGTCCGGCATGGTCGCATGTGGACGGTGAACCGCTGTGCCCCATGGTCGGCCCCGACGGCTACCGCCCGGCCCCGAGCCCGTCCTTGGTCGCCGCCCTATGGGTGGCCCATGTCCGCTGCCCGTTCCGCACGGCCGCGACCCGTCAGACGTTCGCCCCTGTCGTTCGGGTGGTGACCCGATGAGCCGCCTCGCTGCGACGATTCGCCCCGGTGAACATCTCCAGCTTCTGCTAAAGGAAAAGGCCAAACCTGGCAGCGTGCCGATCCGACAGATCGGGGTGTATGAGGCCACTGCCGTCGAACACCCGGACCGGTGCCAGCACCTGGAATCGATCTGCCGGCAATGTCTGCCAGATTGGGAAGCCGACTACTACGTCCGCCGGTTCGAACACGGAACGACCACGGGATACCGCACGATCGGCTGCCGGTGCGACGGCTGCCGGGCCTTCGGCAAAGATGAACCCGCCCGGCCCACGGGTGATCCGTCATGACCACTCCGCACCCGGGACACGCCTACGTTGCCACCGACCCTCGCCGCACGTCCCCGCGACGCGCGTCGCGGTCTGCCGATACCGCCGGTCAACGAACACCCCGATCCATCCGGCGGCGGGTCGCATGTGGACTTCACCACGATCAACACCACCGTCTCCACCCAACTCGCACTCGATCGACGGTACTCACTATGTGGTGAACCGATTGGCTATTGGGGCCCTCGTTGGCACCCCTCGTGCGGTCGAGTGGCTGCGGTTCACGGACCCGCCGCGACACCCGTGTGTCTCACTGCCGCACTCGCGTTGTGCCCTCATCTGGCGATCGAGCGGCACCGGGGCTTGACCCCTGATCTTGGACACGGGGTTTATGCGGCAGCGGCCACGATAGTCGGGGTCGCTCGGGTGTTCTCGTAGGTGATCGGGGATTGGTGCCCGAGCCGGGAGTGGCGTCGAACGGTGT
>Ga0272482_10000153_pt1 | contig 22411 bp, 9 predicted proteins | sample RVTome_8_FD_192427 | JGI IMG/M metagenome (GOLD analysis project Ga0272482, IMG submission 192427) | Soil microbial communities from uranium-contaminated site in the Upper Colorado River Basin, Wyoming, United States - RVT160D0 (version 2) ...
GCCGGTCGGCGATCTCGGCCGGCCGTTCCAGCCGGCCCACCACGGCGAGCGAGCCGATGAACGGCACGGCTACCAGCCCGCCCTCCTCGTTGGCGAAGGCGACGGCGACGGGTTCGTGCCGCGTGGTGATCCCGTGCTGGGACAGGGTGCGGAGCACCTCGATGGCGGCCACCACGCCGTACGCGCCATCCAGCCTTCCACCGTTGGTGACGCTGTCGAGGTGCGAGCCGATCAGCAGTGTCCGGCGGCCCGATGTCGCCTGTGGCCGGCGGATGATGAGGTTGCCGGCCTGGTCGACCACGGGCACGAGGCCCGCGCCCTCGGCGACCCGCGACAGGTAGCCGCGGGCGGCGTTGTCCGCTTCGCTGTAACCCAGCCGGGTGACACCGCCCCGGGCGTCGGCCCCGTACTCCGCCAGTTCGTCCAGCACCCGCAGCATGCGCGCACCGTCCACTCCGGACACTTTGGTCAGCGTGCCGGGCCGTGAATCCTGGTTGGTCCGCATGTGTCTCGCCTCCTACCTCACGCCGTCGCGGCGAGGCGCGCGGGCGTCAGGACGCTGTAGGACCAACCGGATACCGGGGTCGGGTAGGGCACCTCGTCCGGGTCGCCCCGGTCCGGCAACGCGTACAGGTCGTTGTCCCGCCAGTACTGGTCGCTGTAGACGGTGTCCACGTACCGGTCGCCACGGTCCGGGAAGATTCCTACGATGCGCTGGCCGCGCTCCCGCCGCGCCAGGTGGCACAGCACCCGGTACACCGAGCCGGACGTGTTGCCGGCGAAGAGCTTCTGCTCTCTCGCGAGCCGGCGGGCGCCGGTGAACGCTTCCCGGTCGTTGAGCCAGTGCACCTCGCTGATCAGCGAATGGTCGAGGTTGGCCGGCATGAGGCTGTTGCCCAGGCCGCTCTGCAGGCGCCCGGGCCGGTCCGGCTGTCCGAACAGGACACTTCCGGTGGTGTCCACGCCCACGACCCGCAGGTCCGGCAGGCTCTCGCGCAGGGCACGGGAGGTGCCGCACAGGGAGCCGCCGCTGCCGACCGCGCCGACCAGTACGTCGATGTGCGGCAGGTCGCTCAGCAGCTCGTTGGCGAGCGCCCGGTACGCCGCCGGGTTCTGCGGGTTGCTGTACTGCTTGGGCCAGAACGCGTCCGGCATCGCGGCCAGCAGCTCGGCGACCCGTTCCAGCCGCGCGCTCTGCCAGCCCTGCGCCGACATCGCCGCGACGATGTGGACGGTGCAGCCCAGCGACCGTATCTTCGCCAGCGTGATCGGATCGATGCGCGGGTCGGTGACGATGTGCACCTCGTGTCCGAGGGAGGCACCGACCAGCGCGACGCCCAGCGCCATGGTCCCCGACGAGCTCTCCACGATGGGCGCGCCGGGTGCCAGCTCGCCGCTGCGGCGGGCGGCCAGGATGATCTGGTGGGCCACCCGGTCCTTCATCGCGAAGAGGTTGTGCATCTCCAGCTTGGCGTACACCTGTACGTCAGGTGCGGGCAGCCGCAGCCGGACCAGCGGGGTCTGACCCACCGCCTCGACCAGATCCTCGCATCGCATGCCCCAATGCTGGGTGCGCCGACCATCGCCCTACTGTCGCCGGACTATCCCCTCGGGTGTCCCGCCGGCCGCCCGGTGTCACGGCGCGACCGCGAGGAGCCGCCGCTCGTATCCGCTCTCCTCGACGGTGGCCAGGTCGCGGGCGTAGAGGCGGGTCAGGTCGTGAAACCGGAAGCGCACCGACTGGCCCTCGGTGCGCCGCGCCTCCAGCAGCCGCGCGTCGACCAGATCGTCGAGGATGTCCTCGGCCCGCGCCGGCTCCAGGCCCAGCAGCGGCCCGGCGACGCGACCCACGAACTCGGTCGACTCGATCGTGCCCAGCCGGCGGAACAGCACCTTGGCCGGCTCGTCCAGCCCGTCGTAGGACGCGGCGAGGCTGGCACGGACGGCCAGGTCGTGGTGCGCCATCTCGTCGAGCCGGTGCCGCTCGTCGCGCAGCCGGTCCACCAGCTGCTTGATCGTCCAATGCGGACGGGAGGCGAGCCGGGCGCCGACGATGCGTACGGCCAGGGGAAGCCCGGCGCACAACACGGCCAGCCGGCGGGTGGTGGTCAGCTCCGCGGCGACCCGCTCCTGCCCGACCACGCTACCCAGCAGCTCGACCGCCTGCTCCGCGTCCATCAGCCCCACGTCGAGGTGTACGGCGCCGGGCAGGCCGGTCAGCCGTGGCCGGCCGGTGACCAGCACCGCCGTGCCCGGAGTGCCCGGCAGCAGCGGCGTCACCTGGCTCTCCAGGGCGGCGTCGTCAAGGACCACCAGCATCCGGCGGCCGGCCATCCGGCTGCGGTAGAGCTCCGCGCGCGCCTCCAGCGTGTCCGGGATGTCGGTGACCCCGAGGGCCCCCAGGAAGCGGTGCAGGATCGCCTCCGGCTCGCCACCCTCGTGATTGGCGCCGAGGCTGGCGAACAGCTCGCCGTCGGGAAAGGTCTCGCGCATCAGGTGCGCGGCGCGCACGGCCAGCGCGGTCTTGCCGACGCCCGGTGGGCCACTGATCGCCATCAAGTGGGCGGCGTCCCCGTCCGGCCGCACGAGCGCCTTCCGGACCCGGTCGAGCAGGGAGATCCGGCCGGTGAAGTCGGCGATGTCGGCCGGCACCATCCACGGCCGGGCGGTGCCCGGGCGCGGCGCCACCCCGCCGGACCGCACCGGCGCCGGTGGCGTGCCGTCCGTGCCGCGCAGGATGGCGCCCTCCAGCTTCCGCAGCTCCTCCCCCGGCTCCAGGCCCAGCTCCTCGACCAGCAGGTCGCGCCCGCGGCGATACGCCTCCAGCGCCTCGGCGCGCCGGCCCGACCGGTTCAACGCGGTCATGAGCTGGCCACGCGGCCGCTCCCGCAGCGGTTGCGCCGCGACGAGCTCCATCAGCACGCTGATGAGCTCGCGATGCTCGCCCAGGCGCAGCCGGACGTCGATGGCCTCCTCGGTCGCGGCGATGCGGCGCTCCGCCAGCCGGACGGTCGCGGCCCTGATCACGCCGCTGTCCAGCTCGGCCAGCGGCTCGCCGCGCCACAGGGACAGCGCCTGGTGCCAGAGGGCGGCGGCCTCGTCCAGCCGGCCCTCCCGCGCCAGCGTGCGGGCGGACGCTTCGATCCTGTCGAACACGGCCAGGTCGAGGTCGTCCGGGGGCAGGCACAGCGCGTACCCGGGGGCGCGGGTCACCAACACACCCGGCCGCCCGGCCGCACGCAGGTGCCGGCGCAGGGCGGAGACGCAGATCTGGACCTGGTCCCGAGCGGTCGACGGCGGGGCACCGTCCCACAGGGCCTCGGTCAGCCGGGAGGTGGGCACCACCCGTCCGGCGTTGAGCAGCAGCGTGGCCAGCACCACCTTCTGCCGGTGGGCGGCGATCGGGACAGCGCCCGTGGGGCCGTACACCTCGAGCGGTCCGAGGATCCTGAAGGTCTGTCCCATGCGAGTCCCTCCGGTTCTGAGTGGGTTCCTCACGGGACGCCGGTGAAGAATTCACTACGTACGTGAGAGACCCGCCTAGAGCCTGGCCGACCGGGCGCCGGGCGGCATGCGTGATCGACACCCATCTTTGCCACGACCGCCGGCGGGCACCGTACGTACGCGCGGCCGGCGAGGCCCGAGGTCAGCGCGGTGCCGGTCGCGGAGCTACGCCGGCCGGCCGGCGCCACCACCACGCGACCGGGTGCCCTAGCACGGATGTGCCGCCGGCACCCGGGTCCTGCGGAAGATGCGTAGCCGGCACGCATGCGCCGCCCGCGCCGCGATGGCAGCGTTGCCGGCATGACACCGAAGCCCGCCCGGCCAGCTGGCGCCACCACGTTCCCCACCCGGGATTGGTGGACCCGCGGCCTGGCGCTGCACGAGCGCCTGGCCGGCCGCCCGCGGCCGCCGACCGGCGGGGCGGAGCGGGCCCGGCGCAGGCTGGCCGGCTGGCGCGACGGGTACGGCCCGGGCGTGTTCGGTTCGTGGCTGGCCGACGCGGGGCTCGACGAGAACGGGCTGCTCGCACTGCTGGCCGAGTCGCCGGCCGACCTGGCGGCCCGGACCCACCGGCCGGCCTGGGTCGGCACCGCCGAGCGGGCGGTGCGGGCGACGGTGTCACACGCCGGCGAGCTGCCCGAGGGCTCCTGGCTGGAGGCGTTCGCGGTGCCGCTGAACGGCTTCGTGACCGTCGCCCGCGACGACCTGGTCGACCGGGCCGGCGACGTGGCCGACGGCGCCGAGCTGGCCGCCGTCGCGGACCGGTTCGCCGGGTGGCTCGCGACGCGGCTGGCCACGATCGCCGCCCGCACCCTGGTGCTGGAGCTCAACCTGCAACGCGTACGCGGCACGCTGGTCGGCACCGACGGCCGGCAGCGGTTCGCCCACTTCGTCCGCGCGCTGAGCGACCCGGCCGAGCTGGGCCGCCTCCTGGCCAAGTACCCGGTGCTGGGCCGCCTGCTGGGAGACGCCACCCGGCACGCCGTCGACGCGCACGTGGATCTGCTGGCCAGGCACGCCCAGGACCGGGGAGCCATCGTCGACACGCTGCTGGGCGGCACCGACCCCGGTCCGGTGATGGCCGTCGACGCGGGTCGCGGTGACGCGCACCGGCGCGGGCGGACGGTCGCGTTCGTGACGTACGCGGACGGGCGTCGCGTGGTGTACAAGCCGCGCAGCCTGGAGACCGACGACCGGTTCGCCGAGCTGGTCGGCTGGCTCAACCGCGCGCTGCCCCGGATGGACCTGGCCGCGGTGACCACGCTCGCCCGCGACGGGTACGGGTGGCAGGAGTTCGTGGAGTACCGCGAGCTGTCGAGCCTCCGCGACGCCGAGCGCTTCTACCGCCGCCAGGGCGTCCTGCTGGCCCTGCTGCACGCGGTACACGCCTCGGACGTGCACTGCGAGAACCTGATCGCCCGTGGGGACCAGCCGGTGCTGGTGGACGTGGAGACGTTGTTTCACCCGACCGTCGGGCAGCCGGTGGCCGACCCGGCGACCCGGGCACTTGCCGCGTCGGTGCACCGCACGGCCCTGCTGCCGTACGTGGTGGTGGGCGAGAACGGCGCCCTGGACGTCTCGGGCCTGGGCGGGGAGCGCGGCAAGGTGGCACCCACCAGCGTCGTGGACTACGAGTTCGCCTCGACCGACCGGATGCGGCTGACCCGCTGTTCGACCACCTTCGAGGGCCGGCAGAACCGGCCCCGGCTCGACGGGCGCGAGATCGATCCGGCCCAGCACTCGGAATCCGTGGTTGAGGGTTTCTGGCTCGGGTACGACGCGATCGCGCAGCGGTCGCGCGAGTTCCGGGTGCTGCTGATGGCGTGCGCCGGCACCGAGACCCGGATGATCGTCCGGCCGACCCGGCAGTACGCCACCCTGCTGAACGAGTCCACCCACCCCGACGTGCTGCGCGACGCGCTCGACCGCGACCAGGTGCTCAACTCGCTGTGGGCTACCGCGCCGGCGGACTCCGCCCGCGAGCTGACCCGCTACGAGATCGCCGACCTGTGGGCCGGCGACGTGCCGTTCTTCACCGGCCGGCCGGACAGCCGGAACGCCTGGACCTCCACCGGCTGGCAGGTGCGCGACGTGCTGCCCACCACCGGCCTCCGGTGCGCCATCAACAAGATCACCGCGGTGGACGAGGCGGACCGGCGGGACCAGGAGTGGGTCATCAGCGCCACCCTGGCCACCCTGCGCCAGGCTCCTGGCCACCGCGACGCGCCGCCGCCGGCCTCCCCCGTCGCCGGCCGGGTCGCCGAGCCTCGCATGCTGCTGACCGCGGCCTGCGGCATCGCCGACCAGATCGTCGCCCGCGGTGCGACCGACGGCCGTCGCGTCAACTGGCTGGGCTTGGAGCTGGTCGACGGCGTCCGGTGGATGCTGCTGCCGATGGGTGCCGGCCTGGCCGACGGGTACATCGGGGTCGCGCTGTTTCTGGCCCAGCTCGCCCAGCTGACCAACGTGTCCCGCTACCGGGACGCCGCGCGCCGTGCGGTGAGCGAGGTAATGCCCACACTGGACGGCCTGCGCCAGCGGCCGGATCTGGTGGCGGCCGTCGGCTGCGGCGGCTACAACGGCTTCGGCGGGATCGCCTACGGCCTGGCCCGGCTGGCCAACCTGCTCGGCGACGGCGCCCTGCGCGCCCAGGCCGAGGCGGCGGTGGATCTCGCGGCCGGCGCGGCCAACGACGACGGCGGGGACCGCCCGACCGCGGGCCGGCACGGTGTGGCGAGCGGCGCCGCCGGCTGCGCGGCGGCGATGACCGCGGTCCACGCGGAGCTGGGGCTCGACTCGGCGGCCAAGCTGGCGCGGGCGTGCGGCGACCGGCTGGCCGAGCTGGTCGAGCGGACCGGCGGCCGGTGCGCCACCGGCGGCGACCCGGACCGCACCAGCTTCGCGCACGGCAGCGCCGGAATCGGTTGGGCACTTGCCCGCCTCGCCACGCGCCATGGTGCCGGCTCGCGCTACGAACCGGCGGCCCGCGCTGCGCTTTCCCGCGGCGGCGGGCTGGCACAGCGGCGGGTACCGGGCTGGTGCGCGGGTACGGCGGGGCTGGTCGCGGCGCGGGCCACGGCCGGCACCCTGACCGTCCCGGGGCGGCGGCGGGCGGTGCGGACGCTGACCGCCAACCCGCTGCCGCGAGACCTGAGCCCGTGCCACGGTGAGCTGGGCATCGCCGAGGCACTGGTGGTGCTGGCGGAGCGCGAGGCCAGCCAGGCGGCCCGCCACCGGGCCGGTCAGATCCTGGACGCGATCGCGCGGCACGGCCCGTACTGCGGCTCGCCCGACGGCGTGGCGACTCCCGGACTCCTCAGTGGATTGTCGGGCATCGGGTACGGGTTGCTGCGCCTCGGCTTCGCCGAGCGGGTGCCCTCCGCGCTGCTGCTCGAACCGGCCGTCGACCGGCCGGGCCACGGACCTTTGAAATAGCCAAGGAATCGGTTTCCCTTTCGTGGGAAGGAGTTGCTCGATGATCGACCCGCAGCACACCTGGACCAGCGACGACACAGACGACACCGAGGACGCGCACGAAGCCCGTCATCCCTCTGGCCACATGCGACTGGCGCCCGTCATCACGTTCGGCATGCGGGCCGCGGCTCTGGCGGGTGTAGCCGTAGCGGTCGGCATGACGGTGGCCGGGGTCGCCCATGGGTCGCCGGCGGACACGACGTGCTGCACCTAAGGACCTGAACGACAATCGGGCGGTACCGGGGCAGATCCCGGCGCCGCCCGATCGTCGTTCGTTCCCGTCGATTGGCCTGTCTCACGTACGTGGATAGTCTCACCACCATGTGGGCCCGTACGCCGGTCGTTGTCGGCCGGCGCGACGAACAACAGGCGCTCGATCACGCCTTGGCCATGGCCCGCAACGCTTCCGGGTCGGCGGTGCTGGTCGTCGGCGAGAGCGGCATCGGCAAGTCCCGGCTCGCCGACGCCGTCGCCGAGGCGGCCTTCGCCGCCGACATGCGCATCCTGCGGGGGCGTGGCAGCGCCGTCGGGCCCATGGTGCCGTTTCGGTCGCTGACCGAGGCGCTGATGTGCCTGGTGCGCACCGGCGACCCCGTCGACGTCGCCGAGCTTGGTCCGTACCGGCCGATCCTCAGCCGGCTCATCCCCGACTGGGGCGACGCCTCCGGCGCCTCCGAAGACGGCTCGCTGGTGGTGCTCGCCGAGGCGGTCCTGCGCCTGACCTCGCTGGCCGGCCGGGAGAACGGCTGCCTGATCGTGCTGGACGACCTGCACGACACCGACGCCGAGACCCTGGCCGTCATCGAGTACCTGATCGACAACCTCCGGCACCAGCCGACTCTTCTGGTAGGTACGGTCCGGGACGAGCCGTCTCCCGGCCTCGAGCTGGCTCTCGCCGTGGCGCAGCGGGGCACCGCCACCCTGCTCGAGCTGCATCCGCTGCCCGTCGAGGACCTGCGTGACCTGGCCGCCTCCTGGCTGGAGATCAAACCGGAAGCGGTGCCGGCACCCGTCGTGGACCTGCTGGCGGTCGGCAGCGCCGGCAATCCCCTGCTGGCCGAGCAGGTGCTCGACGGGATCGTCAGCGACGGCTTCATGGTCCGCCGGGGCGACGGCTGGGCCCTGACGGAGGAGCTGACCACCGGCGTGCCGCCGACCCTGACCCGCAGCGTGGCCCGGCGCCTGGACCAGCTCGGGCCGCAGGGTTACGCGCTGCTGTCGGTGGCCGCGATGCTGGGGAGCCGGTTTCCGCTCGCCGTGGCCCAAGCGGTCACCGGCCTCGACGACCGCCATCTGCTCAGCATCCTGCAGGGCGCGGTGGCCGGCCATCTCGTCGCCCCGGATGAGGAAACCCCGGACTGGTACGTGTTTCAGCACTCCCTGGTCAAGGACGCGGTGCTGAGCCTGCTCGCCCCCGGCGAGCGGGCCCGCCTGGCGAGCAAGGCGGCCGACGCGATCGAGGCGGTCTATCCCGGCCTGCCCGGCGAGTGGTGCCAGGCCTCGGCCGCCCTGCGGTTGCGGGCCGGAGACAACGGCAGCGCCGGCCGCCTGCTGATCGAGGCCGGGCGCCGCGCGCTGGCCCAGGGCGCGGCGGTCTCGACCGTCGCCCTGCTCAACCAGGCCTGGGATGTGATCAGCGATGACGACGACGGCACCGAGCGCGGCAACGCCCTGGAGGCGCTGCTCTACGCGCTGGCTGAGGCTGGGCTCGTGGAGCGGGCGCTGTCGCTGACCGCCACCCTGGACGAGGTCGGCGTGGGGCTGGGCAACCGCCGGCGCGCCCAGCTCTACACCCGGCTGGCCTGGGCGGCGGCGGTGGCCGGCCGGACCGCCGACGCGCTGGCCCAGGTGGAGACCGCCCGCACGCTGCTGGGGCCGGACGCCGCCCCGGAGGACACCGCGCCGGTCGACGTGGTCGCCGCCCACCTGGCGTTGGACCTGCCGGGCCCCGACCAGCTCGCCACCGCCGAGTCGCTGGCCCGCCGCGCCGCGCTGGTCGCCGAGTCGATACCGCTGCCGGTGGTCGCCTGCCAGGGCTGGCAGCTGCTGGGCTCCCTGGCCCGGCACCGGGACCTGGACGAGGCGACCGCCTGCCTGGAGCGGGCGAGGTCCACCGCGGTGCGGCACCACCTGCGGATCTGGGAGATCCACGCGCTGATCCGCCTGGGCAACGACGACGCCCTGCGCGAAGGCGGCCTGGAGCGGCTGGAACAGGCCCGCAGCGCGGCGGTGCGGGCCGGCGCGGTGACCGCGGGCTACCAGGCGGAGCTCAACATCGCGCAGGAGTCCGTGCTGCACGGTGACTTCGCCGCCGCCGAGGACATCCTCGACCAGGTGCTGCCGGCCACCTGCCGGCTCAAGCTGCTGGAGACCACCCAGTACCTGCTGATGACCCGCGCGGCACTCGCCGCGCACCAGGGCCGGCGGCGGGAGATGGAGAAGGCACTCACCGAGTTTCGCCACTGGGACGGTGACTCGGCCCGGCACGCCCCCCGCCTGCACGGGTTGGTGCGGGCGTTCTGCGCGCTGCTGGAGGAGGACCGGCCGCGGGCCCTTGCGGAGCTGTCGATCGCGGTCGCGGCGCAGCGGGAGAACCCCACGGTTTTCCAGCTCTCCGGGCAGCACGGGCTGCACGCGTTGTTGCTCGCGCTCGCCGGTGAGCTGGACTGGGCCGGCTACGAGGAAATCACCGCCGCGCCCAGCAGCCGGCTGCGCTGGAACCGGCACTTCGCGCTGCTCGCCCGGGCCGTGCTGGTGGGGCGCGCCGGTGACGCCGAGCAGGCGGCGCGGGCGGTCAGCGAGGCGGAGCTCGCCGGCGGCCCGTACGCGATGGCCGGACCGCTGGCCCTGCGCCTGATCAGCGACGCCGCCCTCGCCGACGGCTGGGGCACCCCGGTCGAGTGGCTGCGTTCGGCCGAGAAGTACTTCCACGAGACGGGTGGCACCGCGGTCGCCAGTGCCTGCCGTGCCCTGCTGCGCCAGGCCGGCGCCCCGGTGCCGCAGCGGCGTACCGGCGTCGACCTGATCCCCGACGCGCTGCGCTCGGCCGGGGTGACCGTGCGGGAGTACGAGATCCTGCTGCTGATCACCGAACGGCTGGGCAACCGGCAGATCGCGGACCGGCTGCACCTGTCCCCCCGCACCGTCGAGAAGCACGTGGCCAGCATGCTGGCCAAGACCGGGCTGCCGGGCCGGGTCGCGCTGAGCGAGTTCGCCGCCCGCGCCCTGGCCGACTGACCCGGGCCGGGGATCACGCCGGCGCACGGGTCGGCCCGCCCGGGGGTCCGAGGTGGTCCACCAGCGTGAGGCGCAGCTCGGAGGTGTACCGCCGCCCGTCCGCGTCCGCGAGCCACAGGTCGTCGAAGCCCGGCAGCATCTCCACCACCGTCAGCCGCACCGGCGGGTCCGCCTGCGCGGCCCGGCGCACGATCCGGGCGAGGATGGTGGCCGACAGCGGGCTGTCGAAGTCGATGAACACCGGCTTCTCGCCGGCCGCTGCCTTGACGAAGACGTGCCGGGGCAGCCCGTGCCGGGCCCGGAAGCGCCGGGCGCGGACGAACCGGCGCGCCTCGTCCGGCTCGGCCGCCCAATCCAGGTCGGCCGGGTCGAACCGCCACGTCTCCCGGGCGACCACCAGCCGGTCGACGACGACCCGGGGCGCGTGCGGCGCGTCCGGGTACAGCCGGAGCTCGTCCTTGACCTCGTCCATGAGCAGCTCGGCGAAGACGTCGAGGATGTCGAAGGTGGCCCCGGAGGGCAGCACCACCACGAGCTCGCCGTCCACCTCCGCGACCGTGGCGTCGCCACCGAGCACCAGGCCCGGCCGGTCCGCCGCGACGCTGTGGTGGTTGAACTCCACGATGAGATCGCCGTCCCGGACCAGCCCGGGCATGGTGCGGATGGGCAGCCCGAGCGGGCCGTCCTTGGGCAGTGCGGGCAGCAGCCTGGGCGCGGGGAAGTCCTCGTCCACCTGGCGCAGCAGCGCGGCCGGGTCCGGGTGCTGGGTGACGAAGTGGTTGCTGCGCTGGGTGTTGACGGCCATGTGCGCCTCGCCGAGCACCAGCCGGAAGTCGCCGGCCGCCAGCGCGTCCGCGTCCCGGGCGGCGACCATGAGGTCCGGGCTGACGTACCGCGCGGCGGCCCAACCAGCACCGGGCGCCGCGAACGCGGCCCGCGCGCCGGGGAGCAGGTCGTCGAGGCGGCGGGTCACGACCCGGGCGTCGCCCGGCGCCCCGAGCAGCCGGTCCCAGGTGCCGGCCAGCTCGACCCGCAGGTCGGCCAGGGCCTCGCGCACCGTACCCACGGCGGTCAGGCTGGCCTCGAACCAGAACGTGGCCAGATCCACCCGGCCGCCGGCCCCGGCCAGCCGCCGGTACACCTGGCCGAGCCGTGGGCGCAGCCGCTCGGCCACCCGCCAGGACACCCACCGCGCGGCCAGCGCGAGCAGCTCCAGCGGTGCCGCCGCCACCCGCAGGTCGTGCCCGATCGCGAGGCTCATGTCTCGGCACGCGTCCTGGTAGACCAGCGTGCGCGCACCATAGGTCTGTCCCGCGTTGCGGGTCGCGGACTGCTCGGTGAGCGCCACGAAACGGGCGTCCAGCTCGGCCAGCGCGCCGATCACGTCCTGGGGCTCGGCGTCCGGGCTGACCGGGACGGCCGCCCGGGCCGCCTCCAGCGCGTCCAGCCTGGCCAGCCAGCGCTCCCGGGGCACGGGATCGCCGACGCCGCGCAGGAAGGCCCGCAGGTCCCGCTCCGGGTACGGGGTGGCCGGGATGTCCAGGCGCCAGGCGATCCAGCGCCGCTGGCACATCTGGTCGAGGCTCGCCATGACCTGCGCCGCAGTGCCCGGCGCGCCGACGGCGATCCGGCCGGCGGGCGTGGCGCCGTCGCAGGCCCGCAGCACGTGCAGCTCCATAGTGGACAGCCGTGCCGGCGGCGCGGTCGGCTGGACCAGCGTGTCGCCGTCGAGCCGGACGTACGGCAGCCTCCGGGGCACCAGCCACGGCCGCATCGCCGGGTCCGCCCCGATCACCTCGGCCAGCTTGTCGATCGCCCACGTCTCGAAGTACGCCCGCGCACCGCGCACCAGCTCCGGGCCGGGCGCGAACGTGGTGGCCGGCGCGCCGGTCATCCGCCCCCAGCCCACCGGGCCGAAGAACCCGATCGTGTCGTTCTTCACGCAGTACCGCTGCCAGTACGAGGCGACCAGCTCCTCGCGCTGGCGGTGCTTGGCGTTGCGCGGGGCGTCCGGGCGGGCGCGCAGCAGCGGGCGGACCGCACGGTCGACGACCTGGTGGTTCTGCCAGGCCACCGCCGCCTGGAAGCGGGAACCCGCGGCGACGAGCCGCAGCTGGTGACCGGACTCGGTCATCGACTTGTCGAACATCGCCCGGAAGTCGGTCCACTGTGGACCATTCAGGTCGCCCGGGAGCGCGTCCGCCAGCTCGGCGAGCGCGGTGTCGGCCAACCGCCGGACCTCACCGGCCGGGAAGCCGGCGCCCCGTATCGCCACCTCCGACCACCAGCGCCACTCGTCACCCAGCGGGTACCCGCGCACGGCCCTACCTCCCGTCGCCTCGGACGAGCCCGCCGGCCATACCGGGTACCGCCTCGGCCAGGTCGCTGCCCAGCGCGAGGATCCGGTTGACGGCGTCCACGTGCACCACCCGGGCCTGGTGGGTCCGGGCCCGCTCATCGGAGAGGTGGGCGTAGGAAATGACGATCACCAGGTCGCCCGCGCAGATCAGCCGGGCGGCGGCCCCGTTGGCACCGATCACACCGCTGCCCCGCGGCCCGGGGATGACGTATGTCTCCAGCCGCGCGCCGTTGGTCACGTCCACTACGGCGACCTGTTCGCCGGCGAGCAGGTCGGCGGCCTCCATGAGGTCTTCGTCGACGGTCAGTGAGCCGACGTAGTGCAGGTCGGTCTGGGTCACCGTGGCACGGTGGATCTTCGACTTGAACATCGTGCGTAGCATCATTTTCTCGACTCCTTCGCCGGCTAGACCGGGAGCAGGCTGGGTCGCTCGGCGTCGGCCAGGTGGCCGGCGAGCGCGCGCACCGTGGTGTGCTGGAAGAACGTGACCATCGGCAGGTCGCGGCCGAGCGTGTCGGAGATCTCGCTGTGCAGCCGGCCCAGCAGCAGCGAGTGGCCGCCCAGGTCGAAGAAGCTCTCGTCGACACCGACCCGCTCCAGACCCAGCACGTCGCACCACATCCTGGCCAGCCAGCGTTCCAGGTCGTTGCTCGGCTCCTCGCCTACCGGATAGCTGGTCGTGCCGTCGCCCGCTCCGCCGGCGGCCGGATCGCCGACCTGCAGCGGGTCGGGCAGCTTGCCCTGGTCCACCTTGCCGTTCGGGTTGAGCGGCAGCGCGTCCACGAACACGAGCGCACCCGGCACCAGGTAGCTGGGCAGCCGCTCGCCCAGCCAGGCGCGCAACGCCGCGGCCGCCGGTGCGGGGGCGTGCGGGTCGGCCGGCACGGCGTAGGCCACCAGCATGGGATCGCCGGTGCCTGGGTTGTGCCACGCGGTGACGAACGCGGTCTCCACCGAGGGGTGCCCGCGCAGCGCCACCTCGATCTCCCCGGGCTCGATCCGGAACCCCCGGATCTTGAGCTGGTTGTCCATCCGGCCCAGGTAGTCCAGCGCGCCGTCGTTGCGCCGCCGGGCCACGTCGCCCGTGCGGTACAACCGGGCGCCGGGGGTGGCGGCGAAGGGGTCGGGTACGAACCGGGCGGCGGTCTCCGCCGGGCGGTTGAGATACCCGCGCCCGACCGGGTCCCCGCCCACGTACACCTCGCCGACCGCGCCGTCCGGCACCGGGCGCATCCGCTGGTCCAGCACGTACGTCACCGCGCCGGCGATGGGGCGCCCGATCGGCGGTGGCGTGCCGTCCGCCGACGGGGCCACCCGCGCGTAGGTCACCGCCACCGAGGTCTCGGACGGGCCGTACTCGTTGACGAGCTCGTACCCGGCGCCGGCCGGGGGCCGGACGCGCAGCCGCTCGCCGCCGGTGACCAGCACGCGCAGCGGTGCCACGGCCTCCGGTGGCAGCGCCGCCAGCCGGCCCACCACCTGCTCGGCGAGGGTGACCGGGAACTCCGCGACGGTGATCCGCCGGTCGGCCAGCCAGGCCACCAGCCGGTCGGGGTTCAGCCGCAGGTCGTCGTCGGGCACGTGGAGGGTCGCGCCGGCCATCAACGCCGGCAGGATCTCCCCGATCGAGGAGTCGAAGCCGGGCGAGTACACCACGGTCACCCGGTCGCCCGGCTCGTAGCCGTACTCCTGGCGCCGCCAGGCGACGAAGTTGTGCATGGCGCGGTGCTCCACCAGCACACCCTTGGGCTTGCCGGTGGAGCCCGAGGTGTAGATGACGTAGGCGAGCCGGGCCGCGGGCGGCGGCAGGAGCGGCAGCGGCGCGGCCGCCTGGTCGGCCGCCAGCCAGTGCGCCAGGTTGTCGCCGGTGACGGTGTGGCGCACCCCGGCGTCGGCCAGCACGGCCTCGATCCGGGCCGGCGGGGCGGACGGGTCGATCGGCAGGTACGCGGCGCCGCTGGCCAGCACGCCCAGCATGGCCACGGTGAGCCGCGAGCCGCGCGGCAGCAGCACACCGACGACGTCATCCGGCCCGGCGCCCGCGGCACGCAGCCCGGCGGCGAGCGAGGCGGCGTCGCGGCACAGGTCGCCGTAGGTCAGCTCGCCGTCGGGGGCGGTGACCGCCACGGCGTCCGGGGCACTGGCGCCCCAGCGCGCCACCTCGGCCACCACCGAGGCACCGGCGGCCGCGGCCGAGGGGCCACCGCTGGCCGAGGCGAGCACCGCGCGGCGCTCCTGCCCGGACAGCAGCGGCAGGTCGCCCACGTCGCACGCCGGGTCGGCCACCACCGCGCGCAGCATCCGCACGTACTGGGCGGCCAGGTCGTCCACGGTCCGCCGGTCGAACAGGTCCGCGTTGAACTCCCACAGCATCGTCATCCGGTCGTCGCCGGAGTCGCTGTCGCCCAGGTGCCGCTCCGCCCGGGGGATCACCACCACGTCCAGGTCCAGCTTCGCGGACGCGTTGCTGCGCTCGAAGACGGTGCCGAAGGAACCGGCGAAGTCCGGGTCCCGCACGGCGGAGTCGTGGAAGGAGAACATCGTCTGGAACAGCGGGTTGCGGGCCAGGTCCCGGGTCACCCCGAGCTGGTGCACCAGGGTGGGGAACGGGTACTCCTGGATTTCGGTGGCTTCCAGGGCCACCTGGCTGGCCCGGCGCAGCAGCTGCCGGAAGGGCTCGTCCGGCGTGGCCGCGCAGCGCAGCACGGCCGCGTTCACGAACATGCCGATCAGGTCCTCGGTCGCCCGCGCGCGGCGGTTGGCGAACGCGGTGCCCACGCTGATGTCCGCCTCACCGGAGCGCCGGTGCACCAGCGCGACGTACACCGCGTACATCAGGCCGAAGAGCGTGGCCCCCTCGCCGCGGGCCACGGTGCGCAGCGCACCGGTCAGCCCCGCCGGCAGGTCGAAGCGGAGCTGGTCGCCGTGGAAGGTCTGGGTACGCGGCCGGGGCCGGTCGGTGGGGAGGCCGAGCGGTTCGGGCGCGCCGGCCAGCTTGCCGCGCCAGTAGTCGAGCTGGCCGTCGAGGTCACCGGAGTCCAGGGCGGCGCGCTGCCACCGGGCGTAGTCGGAGTACTGGACCGGAAGCGGGGGCAGGTCGGGCGCCTCGCCGCTCGCGTACGCCCGGTACAGCGCGGCCACCTCGCGCGCCATCAGCCCGAACGACCATCCATCGTGGACCAGGTGGTGCTCGACCAGGATCAGCTCGTGCTCCCGCTCCCCCAGCCGCACCGCGGTCCAGCGGGCCAGCGGCAGCTTCGTCAGGTCGAACGGCCGGTGCAGCTCGCGCTCGGTGAGCTGGGCCAGCCGGTCCGCGCGCTGCCCCTCGGGGCACTTGGTCAGGTCGATGACCGTGACGCCCACCGGGGCCGGCGGGTGGATGACCTGCGACAGCCCGCCGGGTGACTCCTCGTACGTGGTGCGGAGGATCTCGTGCCGGTTCGCGATCTCGGTCACCGCCTGGCGCAGGATGCCCAGGTCGAAAGCGCCCACGACGCGGATGGTCGTCTGCGCGTGGTAGGCCCGGTTTGAGGCCCCGTCCGGAGTGTCGGGCGACATCCGGTTGAGGAACCATGCCTGCTCCTGCTGCACCGACACCGGTCCCCGGCGCAGTCCCCGCCGGTCCGGCTCGATCTCGACGTGGGTGACCGGCGGCAGGCTACGCCCGACGGCCACGCCGCGGCGGGCGGCCACGACCTCGGCCAGCGCCTCGACGGTGGGCGCGTCGAAGAGCTCGGACATGGAGAGCCCGACGTCGAACACCACCCGGATCCGGTTGGTGATCTTCGCGGCCAGCAGGGAGTTGCCGCCCAGGTCGAAAAAGTTGTCCACGACGCCGGCCCGCGGCGCGCGCAGCGCGTCCCGCCACAGCTCCAGCAGCTCGGCCTCGACCCCGTCGCGAGGCGGCCGGCCGCCGCCGAACGTGGCCAGCTGGTGCGCGGCGGGATCGGGCAGGGCCTTGCGGTCCACCTTGCCGTTGACGTTCATCGGGAGCTCGGTCAGCACGATGAAGGCGCGGGGCACCATGGCGGCGGGCAGCCGCTCCCGGAGGAACTCGCGCAGGTGGGCGGCACCGGGCACCCGGGTCGGTACGGCTGGCACCACGTACGCCACCAGGGCGGTGCCGGCGCCGTCCGGCTCGAACGGGGCCACGTGCGCCGCGGCCACGTCCGGATGGTCCACGACAGCCGCGACGATCTCGCCGATCTCGATGCGGTGCCCGCGCACCTTCACCTGGTCGTCGGCGCGACCGATGAACTCGAGCTCGCCGTCGGGCAGCCTGCGGACCAGGTCGCCGGTGCGGTAGAGGCGCCCGCCCGGGTCGGTCGGGTCGTCGTTCGGCACGAACCGCTCCGCCGTCAGGGCCGGCCGGTCCCGGTAGCCGCGGGCCAGGGCGGGACCGCCGAGGCAGAGCTCCCCGATCTCCCCGTCCGGCACCGGACGCAGGTCCGGGTCCAGGACGCGCGCCCGCGTCTCGCCGATGGGGTGCCCGATCGGGGGCAGGCCGGCGCCTTCGGTCCGCGGCGTCACGTCGCCGATCGTCACGACCACCGTCGCCTCCGCCGGGCCGTACATGTTCACCAGCCGGAAGCCGGGATCCTGGGCGGGCCGGGAGTGCAGCCGGTCGCCGCCGGTCAAGAGGGCGCGCAGCCGACCCTGGCGCGGCCAGTCCATCGTGAACAGGTGCTCGCCCAGCGCCGTGGGCATGTACCCGTAGGTGATGCCGGAGTCGACGAGCCAGTCCCGCAGCGCCTCCGGCGACAGCCTGACCTCTTCGGCGGGTGTGCGGATCTCCACGCCCGCGGTCAGCGCCGGCCAGACCTCGACCCCCCACGCGTCGAAGCCCGCCGAGTAGATCTGGGTGGTCCGGTCGGAGGGCACGTAGCCGAACTCCTCGCGCCACCACCGGGAAAACCCGGCCAGCGAGCCGTGGGCGATCATCACACACTTGGCCACGCCGGTCGAGCCCGAGGTGCGCATCAGGTACGCGGGGTGGTCAGGGTCGATGTCCCGGTCCAGGTCCTTGTCGGCGTATCCGGCCAGCTCGTCCGCGTCGACCGAGATGGTGGGTACCCCGGGAAGCGGCTGCCAGCCGGAGCGGACGCGGGAGGTGACCACCGCGCTCACGCCGGCCTCGCGCAGCGCCTGCGCCAACCAGGGGTCCGGGTTCGCCGGGTCCAGCGGGAGGTAGGCCGCGCCCGCCTTGAGCGCGCCCAGTTCGGCCACGAGCACGTCGGCCCCGCTGGGCGCGACCACGCCGACCACCTGCTCGGCACCGACACCCGCGGCGACGAGCCAGTGCGCGACCCGGTTCGCCTGGGCGTTGAGCTGGCCGTAGGTCATCGCGACGTGCGGGTCGGCGACGGCCGGGTGGTCCGGGTCCAGCGCCGCCGAACGCTCGACGCACTGGTGGACCAGGATGTCACTGCGCTTGCTCATGGCAGGCTCCTCGTCGTTCGTCAAAGGGGCCCGCGTCGGCGAGCCGGAGTGGTTGAGTGGAAGGGCGCGCAGGGTCAGGGCGGCGCCGCAGAGCAGCACCGCCACGCCGACGCCGAAGGACAGTTGGAAGCCGAACAGGCCCAGCAGGGTGGCACCGGCCAGGATCGAGATGGCCTGCGGCACCGACAGCGCCATGTCCAGCACCGCGTACGCCCGTCCCTGCATGGCGTGTGGCGTGTTGCGCTGCAGGCAGGTCACCGCGCCGATGGCGGCCAGCGGCAGGCCCACGCCGGCCAGCGCCATCGACGCGAGCACGGTGGGCAGGGTGGGCACGGTCAGCAGCAACAGGCTCGCCGCGTACGCCACCAGCCCGAACCGCAGCACCCGCAGCTCGCGGCCCGGCCGGCACAGCGCCCCGGCGAACGGGCCTATCGCGACCGCGGCCACGCCCTGCACCGTCATCAGCACCCCGATGAAGGCCGGGCCCCGACCCAGCCCTTCGCCGACCACCGCGAACAGGCCGGACTCCCCGAAACCCACCGCCAGGACGGCGACGGCGAAGCCGCCCACCATCCAGCCGAGCACCGGGTGCCGCGCGACGTAGCGGGCGCCTTCGACGGCCTCACGCAGCACGCTCGATCCATCTTGGACGGAGATCTGGGTCGGCACCCGCATCAGCGCCAGGATGCCGGCCGCCGCCACGAAGGTGGCCGCGTCGAAGAGCACTACGGCGGTCGGGCCGAGCCACGCGAACATGGCGGCGCCCAGCAGCGGGGCCAGGATCCGGATCGCCTCCTGGATCGAGCGCGCCAGCCCGTTGGCCGCGGCGAGCGCCTCGTCCGGGGCCACGCTCACCAGCAGGGCGGACATCGCGGGCTGGATCAGCCGGCTGGTCGCGCCGTACACCGCCATCACGGCGTACACGACCCAGACCTGGCCGGGCCCGTCCACCAGCAGCAGCGGCAGCACGACCGCGGCGCCGGCCAGGTTGGCGCCGACCAGCAGCCGGGTACCCCGTACCCGGTCCACCAGCGTGCCGAAGGCCGGCGCGCACAGGGCGCTGGCCGCGAAGAAGAACATGACCAGGCCGGCGGCCGCGGCGCTGCCGGTGAGCGTCTTGACCCAGATGGCCGCCGCCAGCCACAGGGCCGAGTCTCCGAGCCCGGAGACCGCCTGGCTCGCCAGGTAGAGGCGGATCTGTCGGTGCCGCATCAGGACGCGCATCATCGCTCCCCGTCGGTCGCGCCGGTGTTGGTCAGGCCCAGATCGGCGTGGACCTCGCTGAGGAACTCCCGGCCGGTGTCGCCGTTCGTCATGATCACCATGCCGGTGCAGGTCTCCAGGTCGAACGTGCTCAGGCACTTGTAGCCGGCGGTCTCGCCGCCGTGGCCGAAGCGGGTGCGGCCGGCCACCTCGTAGACGAACACGCCCAGTCCGTAGCCGCTCTCCTGGACCTGCCGGGTCAGCTGCCGGCCGAGCTCCGGTGCGACCAGCCGGCTGATGCCGGTACTGGCCCGCTGGATCTCGACGGCCACCAGGGCCAGGTCCGAGGGCGTGGTCCACAGCCCGGCCGCGGCCAGCTCGGCCATGTTGCGCCAGCCCTCCGGATGCGGGGCGCCGGTCGTGCCGTGGCCCAGCGCCACCCGGGACGGGTCGGCACCGGCGAACCCCGGCCCGTACCCGCTGTCGCGCATGCCCAGCGGCTCGAGGACGAGCTCCCGCATGAGCGCGTCGAACGGCTGCCCGGTGCGCTCGACCAGGACCTGCTGGATCACCGAGAAATGGCTGCCGGTGTAGAAGTACCCCGAGCCGGGGCGCCGTTCCACCCGTACCGGTCCGTTGGGTGAGTCGCCGGTGCCGGTCAGCACCTCCAGCAGGCTCGGCAGCGGTCTGCCCCGCTCGTAGCCCCGGTAGTAGTCGTGGTAGCTCAGGCCGCCCCGGTGGCTGAGCAGCTGGCGCAGGGTTACGGGCTGCTCCGGACGCCAGTGCGTCAGGTACTCGTTGACGTCCCGGTCCAGCTCCAGCACGCCCGAGCCGGCCAGGCGCAGCACGCCCAACGCGGTGATCTGCTTGCTGGCCGAACCCGCCTGGAACAGCGTCGCCGGCGTGAGCGGGTCGCCGTGCCGGGCGTCGCGCGCGCCGTGCGCGAAGGCGCGGCGCAACACTCCATCGTGGACGACCGCCACGCTCAGCCCGGGCAACCCACGGCGGGCGGCCGGCAGCAGCAGCGCGGGCGAGCCGGGGAAGACCCGGTCACCGATCGGGTCGCGGGCCGTGGAGTCGCTGGCCGCCACCGCACGCAGGTGGGACACATAGGACTCGGCCAGCGCCGCGATCGTGTCCGGCGCGTGCCGGTTGCGCGAGTACTTCCAGGAGACGGTCACCTGCCCGTTCGTGGCGGTGATGTCGACCTCGATCAGGTAGGTGCGGATGCCCGCGGGCGCGCGGTCCACCCCGGCCGGCGTGGGATCCGGGTCCGGGTCCGGCTCGAAGAGTCCGCCCGCGCCGCCGGCGGCGCGCTGCCCGTGATAGTTCACCACGATCTGCGCCGCCTGCTCCATTGTGGACGGCCGAGTCAGGCCGTGCCCGATGCCGTGGTGCGGCACACCGCGCAGGTGTTCGGCCACCATCGCGAGGTTGGCCGCCGGGTCGTCGGAGTCCAGCACCAGCCGCAGCGGCTGGATCGCGGTGAACCAGCCCACCGTGCGCAGCAGGTCGACGTCCTCGAACAGCGGCTCCCGGCCGTGCCGCTCCACGTCCAGGCCCACCGCCCGCTCGCCGGTCCACTCCTTGAGGGCCCTGGCCATGGCGGTCAGCAGCGCGTCCTCGACCCGCATCGTGCCGCCCGAAAGCAGGCCGGCCGACAGGTCCGCCGGTACCGTCCGGCTGACCAGGTCGGTGGAGCCCTCGGTGTGCGGCCCGTCCCTGTCCGCCGGCAGCGGCGCGACCGGCAGGGCGGTGCCGCGCCAGAAGGCGGCCTCGTCGGCGAACCGCTCGCCGGCCGCGTACTCGGCGAGCCGGTACGCCCAGTGCTGGAAGGAGGTGGTCTTGGCCGGCAGGTCCACGGGGGTGCCGGCGGCGAGCTGCCGGTAGGCGGTCGCCAGGTCCTCCAGCAGGATGCTCCAGGAAACGGTGTCCACCGCGAGGTGGTGCACGACCACCAGCAACCGGTCGGCGGCGCCGCGCCGCCGCGCCGGGCGCCCTGGAAGAGCACCGCCCGCAGCAACGGCCCATGCGCAAGGTCGAGGCTGGTGTGCGCCGCGGTCGCCGCGCACGCCATCGCGGCGGTCTCCCGCTCCTGGGTGAGCCCGGACAGGTCCACCCGGCGCAGCAACGCGCCACCCGCGTCCGGCGCGATGTGCTGCCGCCACCGGCCGTCAGACCGGGTCAGCCGCAGCCGCAGCCGCAGCGCGTCGTGGTGCGCGACGATCGCGCGCAGGGCCGTCTCGAGCAGGTCGGGGTCCAGCGGCTCCGCCACGCGGAGCAGGGACACCTGGTTGTAGTGGTCGTGCGGCCACTCCAGCTCGGTGAACCAGCGCTGGATCGGGGTCAGCGGCACCGGCCCGGTGACCAGGCCCTGGTCGGCGCGGATCGGCACCGGGCTCGCCTCCTGCCGCGCCGCGACCGCGCACAGCCGGGCGACGGTCGGGTGGTCGAGGAGCTGCTTCGGCCCGATCGGCAGCCCGGCCCGCCGGGCGCGGGCGACCACCTGGATCGCGATGATGGAGTCGCCGCCCAGCTCGAAGAAGTTGTCGTGTATCCCGACCCGGCTCACGCCCAGCACCTCGGCCCAGATCTCGGCGAGGGTCTGTTCCCGTGGCGAGCGCGGCGCGGCGAACGCCTGGCCGCCCGGAGCCGCCGGGGCTTGGTCACCCGACGCGGCCGGCGCGGCGACCGGGGTCGGGAGCGCCGGGAGCCGGGAGAGCAGCGCCGCCGGCGTGGTGCCGTCGAGGCCGGCCGCCACCAGGGCGCGCAGCACGTCGACGGCGTCGGCGACCAGCCTGGCCGCGGCGGCCGCGCCGTACCGGGCCCGCTCGTAGTTGAGCTGCAGAGTCAGCCCGTCGGTGAGCAGGGCGTCGAGCACCAGCGGATAGCCGGTGCGGACCGCGTCCGGTGTGGACATCCGGCGCAGCGGGGCGGGCAGGTCGCCGCCGTACCGCTCGTTGTCGAACACCAGGATCGTCTCGAACAGCGGCCGGTCCCCGGGCACCGCGGACTGCCGCTGCGCCTCGGTCAGCGCGCAGTGCTCGTGCGCGCGTACCCCGGTGAGCTGCCGGTGCAACCCGGCCAGCCAGTCGCCGACCGGGGTCGACTCCGAGACCGGTACCCGCACGGGCAGCGTGTTCATCAGCATGCCGACCATCCGCGCCACCCCGGGCACCGGCGCCGAACGACCGG
>Ga0272482_10000154_pt1 | contig 22393 bp, 17 predicted proteins | sample RVTome_8_FD_192427 | JGI IMG/M metagenome (GOLD analysis project Ga0272482, IMG submission 192427) | Soil microbial communities from uranium-contaminated site in the Upper Colorado River Basin, Wyoming, United States - RVT160D0 (version 2) ...
CGGGGTTGAGCTCGAGGATCCGCTTGGTGTGCGGCAGCTCCTGGCCCATCGCCCGGTACATCTTCTCCAGCGTCGGGGTGATGTCGTGCTCGTCGCCCACGATGCAGGTGGCCGAGCTGGTCAGCCGGGTCGAGAGGCGCACCTCCTTGACGTCCTCACCCAGCTTCTCGCCCAGCCACGACAGCAGCGGCGCGAAGTCGGCGGCCTGCTCCGCGGAGGTCTCCGACTCGCCGAGGTCGACCTTGCCCTTCGCCACCGACTGCAGCGGCTTGCCATCGAACTCGGGCACCTGCTCGACCCACATCTCGTCGACCGGGTCGGTCAGGATGAGGACCTCGTAGCCCTTGGCGAGGAACGCCTCCAGGTGCGGTGAGTGCTCGACCTTCGCGCGCGACTCGCCGGTCATGTAGTAGATGTCCTTCTGGCCGTCCTTCATCCGTTCGACGTACTCGCGCAGCGAGGTCGACTCGGCGGCGGTCGAGGGCACCAGTGTCAGGTCGAGCAGCTGCTCCCGGTTGTCCGGGTCTTCGAGCATGCCCTCCTTGAACACGCGGCCGAACTCGGTCCAGAACGTCCCGTACTTCTCGGCGTCGGCGGCCTTGATGTCCTTCAGCGTGGACAGCACCTTCTTCACCAGCCGGCGGCGGACCACCTGGATGTGGCGGTCCTGCTGGAGGATCTCGCGGGAGACGTTGAGCGAGAGGTCGTGCGCGTCGACGACCCCCTTGACGAAGCGGAGGTAGCGCGGGATCAGCGCCTCGCAGTCGTCCATGATGAAGACCCGCTTGACGTACAGCTGGACGCCGCGCTTGCCGTCGCGGGCGAAGAGGTCGAGGGGCGCGCGGGACGGGACGAAGAGCAGCGCCTCGTATTCGAAGGTGCCCTCGCCTTTCATGTGGATGGTCTCGAGCGGATCCGTCCAGTCGTGGCTGACGTGCTTGTAGAACTCGTGGTACTCGTCGTCGCTGACCTCGCTGCGGCGCCGTGCCCAGAGTGCCTTCATCGAATTGAGCGGCTGGTCCTCGCCGCCCATCCGGATCGGCCACGCGATGAAGTCGGAGAACCGTTTGACGACCTCGCGGATCTTCCAATCCGCGGTGTAGTCGAACAGCTGGTCCTCGCGATCCTCCGGCTTGAGGTGCAGGGTCACCGAGGTGCCCTGTGGCGCCTCGTCGAGCGACTCGATCTCGTAGGTGCCCTCGCCGGTCGACTCCCAGAACGTGCCCTGGCTCTCGCCGGCCTTGCGGGTCACCAGCGTCACCCGGTCGGCGACCATGAAGGTCGAGTAGAAGCCGACGCCGAACTGCCCGATCAGGTCCTGCGCGGCGCCTTCCGGTGTCTCGCGCAGCTTGCGCAGCAGCTCCGCGGTGCCCGACTTGGCGATCGTGCCGATGAGCGAGACGACCTCCTCGTGGGTCATCCCGACGCCGTTGTCGCGGACGGTCAGCGTGCGCTTGTCCTTGTCGACCTCGATCGCGATGTGCAGGTCCGAGGTGTCGACCTGCAGATCCTTATTGATCAGAGACTCCAGGCGTACCTTGTCGAGCGCGTCGGAGGCATTGGAGATCAGCTCACGGAGGAAGATGTCCTTGTTGGAGTAGATCGAATGGACCATCAAGTGCAGAAGCTGCCGCGTCTCCGCCTGAAACTCCAGCGTTTCCCTGCTCACCGAGAACCCCTTTCCCGCGCCCGTCCACGTGCCGCCCAAGAGAATAGCGGCTAAAAGAGATCGGCCTGTTCGGCGGCCTTCACTGCGGTGGTGGTATGCGCGGGCGGCGGCAGGTTGGTCTCCGGCTGCCGGGTGTAGCCGTGGCCCTTGCGCGCGGTCACCTCGCACGTGACCATCCATACCGGCGCCGGCGGCGCCGCGAACGGCCCGGTACCCCACCGCACCCAGATCGCCACCCGGCCGGCCTCCGCCTCGGCCAGGAGCTTGTCGACGGTGCGCCGGCGGTCGGTGCGGTCGATCTCGATGGCGAGCGGCGCGCCTTCGGGCCGGGCGCACCCGACGTCGAGCCAGGAGTGCCGGTGCGCGAACGGCGCCGGCAGCGGCATGACGCTCGGCGCCCGCCGGTACGCGCGCCAGCCCTGGCCCTCCGCCCACGCCACGATCGCGTCCGCGAGCAGCGCGGTCACCTCGTCCGCCTCCTTGCCGGCGAACGTCACCGCCGCCAGCCACTCCCCGAGGCCGGCGGCCACCCGCTCGCCGTCCGCCGCACGCTCCATGACCCCGCACGCTAGCGCGCGGCGCCGCAGGTGTCATCGCCACACCACTGGGTACTCCGGTCGGGTGTTCGAGGGCTTCGAGGAGTTCGACATCCAGACGTCGGAGACGGTGATCCACGGGGTCAGGGGTGGGTCCGGTCCGCCGGTCCTGCTGCTGCACGGCATCCCCGAGACGCACCTGATGTGGCACAAGGTGGCACCGGCGCTCGCCGAGGAGTACACCGTCGTCGCCACCGACCTGCGGGGGTACGGCGCGAGCGGGAAGCCGCCGAGCACGCCCGACCACGCGCCGTACCGGATGCGGGCGATCGCCTCCGACCAGGTCGAGGTGATGGCGGCGCTGGGCTTCGACCGGTTCGCGGTCGCCGGCCACGACCGGGGCGGCCGGTGCGCGTACCGGCTGGCGCTCGACCACCCCGCCACCGTCAGCCACCTGGCCGTGCTGGACATCGTGCCCACCGCCGACGCGTATGCCAGCACGGACCGCGAGTTCAACCTGGGCTACTGGGTCTGGTCGTTTCTGGCCGCGCCGGAGCCGGTGCCGGAGCAGCTGATCGGGGCGGCGCCGCACGTGCTGGTCGACTTCATGCTCGACGACTGGACCGCCAAGCCGGGCGCGTTTCCGGACGAGGTGCGGGCGGCCTATGTCGCGGCCTTCAGGGACCCGGCCACGGTGCACGCGATCTGCGAGGAGTACCGGGCGGCGGCCACCCTCGGCGTGGCCGACGACGAGGCCGACCGGGGCCGCCGCCGGATCGAGTGCCCGACGCTCGTGCTGTGGGGCGCGCACGGCTCGGTGCCCCGCTTGTGGGACCCGCTCGAGGTCTGGCGGGCCTGGGCGCCGGACGTGCGCGGCGAAGCGGTCGAGTCCGGTCACTTCGTGCCCGAGGAGGCTCCCGAGGAGACGCTGCGCCAGCTGCGGGAGCTGTTCAGCCGCCGACCTCGCTGACCTGGGCGACCGGTTTGCCCTGCCAGACCGCGTGGATGACGAAGTAGTGGTTGAGCTCGGTGAACTGCACCGCCAGGTTGCCCGGCTCGTTCTGCACCGTGTCGACGCTGTAGCCGGGGTTGGGGGTCGCGGTGACGAGGTGCACCCGGCCGGGTGTCATCCGGATGACCGCCGTACCGCCGTCGACGCGGAAGGTGCGCGTGTACGTCGTCTGCCCGTCCGTCCCGTTCGTCACCGTCCACCCGTCGATGACCGTGGGAGGGCTGGGGGTGGCGCTGGGGCTCGCGGTGGTCGGCCGCGGCGAGGTGGGCGACCTGGGCGGCGCCGGCGACGGCGACGGTGAGGGCGAAGCCGGCGGGGTCGGGACCGGAGCGGACGGCAGCGGCTGATCGGGGGGAGCCGCGCTGAGTGGCGCCGAGGCCAGGTCCGGCGTGGCCGTGCGCAGCACGGGCTGGAGCGCCACCGTCGCCAGGCCGATGCTGGCGAGCGTGGCCGCGCACCATCCCAGCACCGGGACCCAACCGCGCAGCCGCATGTGGGCCATTGAACCATTGGCCCTTATGGTGAGCCGCATGGCCATGATCCTGCTGGTCGAGGACGACCGCATCGTCGCGGCGGCGCTGACCCGCGCGCTGGTCGACGCCGGTCACGTCGTGCGGGGGGCGGCGCAGGCGGTCGACGCCCTGCGCATCGTCGCCGACGACCGGCCCGACCTGGTGATCCTCGACCTGGGGCTGCCGGACATCGACGGCGCCGACGCGCTGCGGATGATGCGGCGGGTCTCGGACGTGCCGGTGATCGTGGCGACCGCCCGCCGCTCCGAGGTCGACATCATCAACCTGCTCAACGCCGGTGCCGACGACTACGTGACCAAGCCCTTCTCCAGCGGCCACCTGCTGGCCCGCATCGCGGCGGTGCAGCGGCGCGGCCGCCCGGTGGCGGAGGAGGCGCCGAGCATCACCGTGGGTTCACTGGTGATCAACCCGCAGCAACGGGAGGTGCGGCTTGACGGCGCGCCGATCCGGCTGACCCGGCGGGAGTTCGACGTGCTCGCCTACCTGGCCGGGCGGGTCGGCCGCGTGGTGAGCCGGCGGGAGCTGCTCAGCCAGGTGTGGCAGCAGGACCGGATCGGCGAGGAGCAGACGATCGACGTGCACATCTCCTGGCTGCGCCGCAAGCTCGGCGAGACGGCCGCGCGCCCGCGGTACCTGCACACCGTGCGGGGCGTCGGCGTGAAGCTGGTCGAGCCCGAATGAGGCTGACCCTCACCCGGCTCGCGCTGGCCATCACGTCGATGGTGGCGCTCGCGTTCCTCGTGCCGCTGGCCATCCTCACCCGCCAGATCGCGCATGACCGGGCGGTCGGCGACGCGCGGCAGCAGGCCACCGCGATCGTGGTCGCGCTCGCCGTCGAGACCGATCCCGCGCTGCTGGACCAGGCCGTGGCGAGCACCGCGGCGGGCAGCGACGGCCGGCTCGCCGTGCACCTGCCGGATCTTCAAGCGATCGGATCGCCGCGCGCCGCGCCCTCCGATGTCGCCGCGGCCTCGCGTTCCCGGCGGCCTTCCATCATCGAGTACGAAGGAGGCCTCGCTTACCTGCAACCCAGTGTCCTGGATGGTGGCCGGACGGCGGTGATCGAGGTGTTCGTGCCGGACGACCAGATCTACCGTGGCGTGTGGCCGGCCTGGCTCGCGCTGGCCGGCTTGGCCGTGGTGCTGGTCGCCGGGTCCACATTGGTCGCCGACCGGCTCGGCGCCCGCCTGGTGCGCGCTACGCGCGAGCTCGCCGCCGGCGCGCGCCGCCTCGGCGCGGGCGACCTGAGCGTGCGGGTGGAGCCGGCCGGGCCGCCGGAGCTGAGCGACGCGGCGCGCTCGTTCAACACCATGGCCGACAACATGCGGCAGCTCATCGACAACGAGCGGGAGCTCGCCGCGGACCTCTCGCACCGGCTGCGTACCCCGCTGACCGCCCTGCGCCTGGACGCCGAGGCGCTCCCGCGCGGGCAGGTGGCGGACCGGATGGCGCAGGCGTTCGACATGCTCGACGACGAGCTCGAGGCGATCATCACGGGCGCGCGCGTGAGCTCGGGCACCCGGGCCAACCACGCCACCGACCTGGTCGAGGTGCTGGCCGACCGGCTCGCCTTCTGGTCGGTGCTCGCCGAGGACCAGGGCCGACCGACCACAGTGGTCGGTGGCGACCACCCGGTGCCGGTGGCGCTCCCCCGCGGCGAGCTGATCCTGGCGATCGACGCCTTGCTGGGCAACGTTTTCGCGCACACTCCAGAAGGGACTGCCTTCCTCGTCGACGTCTCCCCCAAGGGCCTGGTGGTGGACGACGCCGGGCCGGGCATCGCCGACCCGGCCACCGCGGTGCGGCGCGGGATGAGCGGCAGCGGCTCGACCGGCCTGGGCCTCGACATCGCCCAGCGCATCGCCCAATCGGCCGGCGGCCGCCTGGACATCAGCCGCGGCCGGCTGGGCGGGGCGAGGGTGGCGCTGCTGCTGCCACGGCGCGATTTATAGGGCGTTTAAGGTCCGTTTATGGTCACCGTCCGTAGCGTCCCTCGGCATGCGTAAGGTTTTCGTATATCCCCTGGTAATCGCCGGCACCGCCGCCGCGGGCCTGGTCGCGACCGGCACGGCCGCCTCCGCCCACGGGTACGTCTCCGCCCCGCCCAGCCGCCAGGCGCTCTGCGCGTCACGGGCCGTCGCCGACTGTGGACAGATCCAGTTCGAGCCGCAGAGCGTGGAAGGCCCCAAGGGGCTGCGTAGCTGCGATGGCGGCGTCGCCCAGTTCGCGGTGCTCAACGACGACAGCCGCGCCTGGCCGGCCCGCGCGGTCGGCTCGTCGGTGACGTTCATGTGGGTCTTCACGGCCCGCCACCGCACCTCCAACTGGGAGTACTTCATCGGCGGCACCCGCGTGGCGACCGTCGACGGCGGCAACCAGCAGCCGGAAGCGGTCGTGTCGCACCAGATCGACCTCGCCAAGTTCCCCGGCCGCCGCACGGTGCTGGCCGTGTGGAACATCGGCGACACCGCGAACGCCTTCTACAGCTGCGTCGACCTCAACGTGGGCGGCGGCGGCACCCCGGAGAACCCGCCGGCGACCACCGCGCCGCCGTCGACGCCACCGGCCACCCGCCCGCCGGCCACCACCGCCCCACCCCCGGCGAACAACGCCGGCGGCACGTGGGCGACCGGCACCGCGTACAAGATCGGGGACGAGGTCACGTTCCAGGGCAAACGCTTCCGCTGCCGCCAGTCGCACACCTCGCTGGCCGGCTGGGAACCCTCGATCTTCACACTCGCGCTCTGGCTGCCGGTCTGACGCCATGCGACGCATCCTCTTCGCGACCGCCGCGGCGCTGCTGCTCGCCACGGGCTGCTCGACGGCGCCGTCGCCGACTGACCCGCCGGCGCAGGCAGTGCCGGCGGCCGACACCATCCCGGCCGCCGACGCGGAGCACAACGCCGCGGACGTGATGTTCCTCCAGATGATGATCGCGCACGACGGGCAGGGGCTCGAGCTGACCGGCCAGGCCGCCGACCGCTCGGTGAGCGAGGAGGTCAAGCTCCTGGCGGCCGCGATCGACACGACGCAGCGCGAGGAAGTCAAGATCATGGAGTCGTGGCTGACCGGCTGGAAGGAGGCCACGACGGCGAGCCAGGACATGTCCGCGCACGCCAGCCACGGCGGCCTCCCCGCCACCGGCCCCGAGCAGGTCAAGGCCCTGCGGGACACGTCCGACGCGGACTTCGAGGCGACGTTCCTCAACCTGCTCACCGGTCACCAGAACAGCGCGGTCGAGCTGACCAACCTGGCCGGCGACGGCGTCAACCCGCAGACCAAGGACCTGGCCAAGCGGATCAAGCAGTCGCGCAGTGACCAGGTGGCGCAACTGCTCCGCCTGATCGGAGGGCAGTCATGAGAGTGTCGGATCCGCGGGTAGCCGTCGTCACCGGCGGCTCCCGCGGCATCGGGCGGCAGGTCGTGCGCTGGCTCGCCGCCGAGGGTTTCGCGGTCGTCGTCGGCTACGCCAACGACCAGGACCAGGCCGCACTGGCCGTCAAGGAGATCGTCGAGGCCGGCCGGCGGGCCATCGCGGCACGGGCCGACGTCTCCGACGAGGCCGCGGTGGCCGCGCTGTTCGACCGCGCCGAGCGGGCGTTCGGCGGCGTCGACGTGGTGGTGCACGCGGCCGCCCGCACCAGCGTGTCCCCGATCGCGGAGCTCGATCTGTCCGAACTGGACGAACTGCACCGGGTCAACATCCGGGGCACGTTCGTGGTCAACCAGCAGGCCGCCCGGCGCGTGCGGGCCGGCGGGGCGATCATCAACTTCTCCTCCTCGGACGTGCGGCTCGCCACCGAGGGGCACGGCGCGTACGCGGCCAGCAAGGCGGCGGTCGAGGCGATCACCCTGATCCTCGCCCGCGAGCTGCGCGGCCGGGATGTCACCGTGAACGCCATCGCGCCCGGCCCGACCGCCACCGACCTGTTCTTCGACGGCAAGGACGACGAGACGATCGCGCTGCTCGCCGCCCGGCCGCCGCTGCAACGGCTCGGCACGCCCGAGGACATCGCCGACATCGTCACGTTCCTCGCCGGCCCGGCCGCCCGCTGGGTCAACGGCCAGGTGCTACGGGCGAACGGCGGCATCATCTGAGCGCTCAGCAGTGCCACACCCGCGGCCCGAGGTTGTCGTCGCCGAGGCCGTCCTGCCTCTCCACGATCGCCTGCCCCACGACCAGTCCGGTGCCGGCGACGTCCCAGGCCTTGCCGGACTGGCCGTCGGGTGCCACCAACTCGGGGTCGGCACCATCGCGCACCAGGCGGCCGAGGGCGTTGACCACCCAGCCCGAGGCGTTGACCGCCGATCCCACGTCCGCCGACTTCAGGTCGGTCAGCGCCCCGGTGCGGATGTTCCACAGGGCGGTGAACCCGTTGCCGTCGCGCCACAGGCCGCCGGTCGCCCAGTCGCCCGAGATCGCGTGGGCGGCGGCCGCCTCCGCGCCGGCCGGCCGCTCCAGCTTGCGCGCCTTGCCCTGCTGGTCCCAGACGTAGGCGTCGGTGGCCGCCCCGTTCTCGTACACCGCGCCGACCAGCGTGCCGTCGTCGCCGATGTCGAGGACATCGGCCTCGGCCGGGAGCGGCAGCCGGGTGGCGGTCGTCGTGCCGGCCTTCCACAGCAGCACGATGCTCCCCTCCCCGGCGGAGCCGCCGCTCGGTTTGGCGTTGATGACGATGTCACCGGCCGCGTTGATCGCCGGAGTCGGGTAGATGTGCCACTGCTCCGCCGGCGTGCGGAGCCTGGTGAGGGTGCCGTCGTGGTACCTGAAGGCCTGGTTCTCGTTTCCTTCGGCCACGAGGCCGACCACCACGCCGCTGGCGTTGACGGCGGTCGCCTGCACCGATTCACCCACCACCGGCAGTGCCCGCGGCCGGCCGTCGGTCCAGAGGACCGCGCGGAAGTTCTGCCCCACGACGTCGTTGCCCACGATGTACCGGCCGGTCGGATCCACGGCGGCGGGCGTGACGTCCTTCATGCCGTCAGGCACGGGCAGCTTCTCCATGGCGCACCGGTTGGCGCGCGTGGTCGGCGAGGACGAGGGGGTTGGCGAGGCCGGGCCGGTCGGCGCGGGTGGGGTGGTCGGCGCGGCGCTGTCACCGAGCGGCGGCGGCACCACGGGCCCGGCCTTGGCGGCGTTCAGGACCCACGGGACCGCGAGCAGCACGGCGGCGACCAGCGCCACACCGCCGACCGCCTCGACCGAGCGGCGGCGAAAGATGCGGCGGCGCCCGGCGTCGACCAGCATCTCCACGTCGACCTGGCTCGGCGGCGTCTCGACGGATTCGAGGCGGTCCCGCAGGTTGTCTTCCAGGTTCATGCCCGACCCTCTGCCTCTTTGGTGGTGGTGACCCGGGACGGGGCTTCGAGCACCACGCGGAGGGCGGCGAGACCGCGCGCGCACTGGCTCTTGACCGTCCCCACCGAGCAGCCGAGCGCCGCGGCGGTCGCCTCGACCGACAGGTCGCCGAAGTAGCGCAGCACCACGACGGCCCGCTGGCCCTTGGGCAGCTCGCGCAGCGCGGCCATCATCTCGTCCCGCTCCTCGAAGCCCGGGCCGTCAGGCGCGGCGCGCTCCGGGAGATGGCCGTTGAGCAGCACCTTCGACCACGCGCGCCGCCGCTCGTCGATGTAGCGGCGCACCATGATCCGGTGTACGTAGGCGTCCAGGTTGTTCGCGCCGCTGGCCCGCTTCCAGTTCACGTACAGGGCGGTGAGCGTGGTCTGGACGATGTCGTCCGCCGCGAACGAGTCGGCGCAGAGCAGGTACGCGAGGCGGTGCAGCCGTGGCAGCCGCGCCCTCACGTACTCGACGTACTCCCGCTCGTGGTCGGGCCGCATCCCGCTCCGTCCTCGGTGCTCCGGTTCTCCTCTATGTCGGAGCGGGGGCGGCGGAAGGTTGCGCCACGCGCGGGTGGTTTTTCTGGCGCGGAGCGGCTACGCCTCGACCTGCTCGCGGCCGCCGTGGTCGCGGAGCTGGCTCTCGATGTAGGCGGTGAGCCGCTGGCGGTACTGGCGCTCGAACTGCTCCAGCTCCTCGATGTGCCGCAGCGCGGCGGTCCGCTTGGCGTCCAGGCCGCCCATCGCCTCCTGGTGGCGCTGGCGGGCGTCGCGCTCCAGGGCGTCGGCCGACGCGCGTGCCTCGGTGGTGACGTCGGACGCCCGGGTCCGGGCCTCGGTCAGCAGGCTGTCGGCCTCGCGGCGGGCGTCGCCGACGTGGTCGTCGGCGGTGCGCTGGGCCATCATCAGCACCCGGGTGACCTGCTCGTCACCGTCGGCGCCGCTCATCGGGGCGCCCTGCGAGTGGGCCCGCTCGAGCTCGATCTGCATGGTCCGGGCGTTTTGCTCGGCGGCCGCCCGGTCACGCTGGGCCCGGTCGAGCTGGGCCCGGATGTCGCTGATCTCGGCGTCCATCCAGCGGTCGGGCGCGGCCTCGGCGCGGCCGCCGCCACCGCCGCCGCGCTCAAGCTGGGCGCGCAGCTCGTTGTTTTCCTCGATCAGGCGGGCCAGCTCCTGCTCGACCTCGTCGAGGAACGCGTCGACCTCCTCCTCGTCGAAGCCGCGCTTGCCGATCGGCGGCTTCTTGAAGGCGACGTTGTGCACATCGGCCGGCGTGAGCGGCATTGGAACCTCCCGTGGTCATGTGCCGCCAGTACAGCGACCGGGCCAACGACCGTCGACCGATGATCACACCAGTGTGACGAGTGCGGGCTGGCATCCGACAGTACCAACCCCGGCTGGACGCTCCCGAGGGGAGGGCGGATGGCGGGTCGACGGATCCAGGTGTTCACACTAATCTATCTTGTGAACGAACCTCGACGGGGAAGGGACGCTCGGGCGGTGGGCACGGCCGCGGGTCCCGAGGGGAGACCGCGTGTCCATCACAGCCTGGCGCCAGCTACGCGCCGGATCCGATGCCGTGCTCCGCGCCGGCCTCATCCAGGCTCAGACGGGAATTAAGGCGGCATTTGCCCGCTTTGCCCCGATATCGCCGAGTTACCCTTCCCTCGCTCGATCCGGTGGCGAGGCTTCTTCTGTGTCCCCTTCTGGAGGTATGGCGCGATGACCGCGGTCGAGTCAGTGCTCCGCAAGCACCCTGACGTGATCGACGTGGCCAGCACGGTCGTCGACGGCCCGCCGGCACGCCGCGTCGTGGCGGTCACCGCGCGGGTCCACTGTGCACCGATCGACCTGCGCGACCACGTCTGGGACACCGTCTGCGAGCCGGACCTGCCGGACGTGCTCGTGGTGCTGCCCCGACTCCCCCGCGCCGACGACGGCGTCCCGCTGATCAACTGGGATGCGGTGGCGACGGGCGAGGGCTGCTCGTTCGTACCGCTGGAAACCCCGACGGAGCAGGCGATCGGCGACATCTGGAGCGAGGTGCTCGGCCGCACGTACATCTCGGCCGAGGACGACGTCCGCTCCCTCGGCGGCGACTCGACGACCGCGACGCTGCTGCTCGACCTCACGAACGACCGCCTCGGCACCGCGCTGACCGCCGAAGACCTGCCCGCGGTCGGCAGCCTGCGCGAGCTGGCCCGCGCGGTCGACGCCCGCCGCTAGCCCCGCTCGGCGGGTGTCCACAGGCGACAGTGCCGCCGGGTGCGACTCGCCCCGCACAGCGAGGCGCCGAGGAGCAGGCCGCGCATCCGCCGCCTGCGCGGACCGCCCCGTACCATCACTTCCGCCCCACCGAGCAGGACGCCGAGCCGCCGCCGAAGGCGCACGTCCCACAGTGGACAGATCGGCGAACGATAGCACCAGCGGGACGGCAGCGACAGTGGCTGTCCCGGCGAGCAGGACCTGACCGACTGAAATCCGTTGCGGGACGGGCCGGCCAGGCGCGAGACTTCCCGGTCATGAGCGGACATGTCGCGATCGTCACGGGCGCCAACCACGGCATCGGCGCGGCGACGGCCAGAGCACTTGCCGCCGCCGGTGAAGCGGTGCTGTGCGCCTACTGGCGCGTCCACGACGCCGAGGACCCGGGGGTCCCGCAGGCATACCGCGACAGCCGCCTGCGCGACGCCGACCACGTGGTCGCCGGGATCGAGGCCGCCGGCGGCCGCGCCCTGGCCGTCGAGGCCGACCTCACCGACCCGGCCGCGCCCGCCCGCCTCTTCGACCTCGCCGAGGAGCGCCTCGGCCCGGTCGACATCCTCGTCAACAACGCGACGGGCTGGGTCCAGGACACCTTCACCCCCGCCGACATCGACGGCCACGGCCGCGCGATGCGGCCGGTGAGCCACGCGACCTGGTCCCAACAGTTCACTGTGGACGCGATGGCGCCCGCCCTGCTGATCGGCGAACTCTCCCGCCGCCACGCCGCCCGCGGCGCCACCTGGGGCCGCATCGTCGGCCTCACGTCCGGCGGCGAGCTCGGCTTCCCGACCGAGGTCTCGTACGGCGCGGCCAAGGCGGCCCAGAACAACTACACGATGTCCGCGGCGGTCGAGCTGGCCCCGCTGGGCATCACCGCCAACATGGTCCACCCGCCCGTGACGGACACCGGCTGGGTGACCGACTCGATCCGCGAGGGGGTCGCGGGCAGCGGGAGCCTGATCCACATCGCCACCGCGGCCGAGGTCGCCGACGTGGTCGCCTATCTGGCCTCCGACGCCGCCCGCCTGATCACCGGCAACATCGTCACCCTCCGCTGATCCCGACGCGGGCGGCCGCGGGTTCGGCGCGGCCGGCCGTGAGAATGCTCACGTGCGCGGCGACGGCGGTGGGCGTGCGTCAACCTCTATCGATCGAGCGCGGCGCAGCGGAAATCGTTGCCTCGTCAAGGAAAGCGCGGCGTTGGACCCGCCACGGGCCGCCGCCCCTGCCGCTCATGATCGGCGAAAAGCTGCCTGAGCAGCCTCTTTATCCTGGACTGGAGTCTGGAGGCGGGCGCGGGGGCGCCCGGAGCGCCGCGCCGGCTGCCCGCCGGACGCACGCGGGCTTCAGGTGCGAATGGGGGGTTGTTCCTATCGTGAGCGGTTTCGCCACGCGGTCCTGGGAAGGTCTGATCATCCCGGCGCCGGGGTCCTACGTGCTGGATCCGGCCCACAAGCGGATCGGCTTCGTGGCCCGGCACATGATGGTGAGCCCGGTGCGGGGCGAGTTCGAGAGGGCGACCGCCCAGATCGACGTGGCCGAGGACCCGCTGGAGTCGTCGGTGACCGCCACCATCGAGGCGGCGAGCATCAGCACCGCCAACGCCGACCGGGACGCGCACCTGAGCAGCGCGGACTTCCTCGACGTCGCCAACTACCCCACGCTGGAGTTTCGCAGCACCGCCGTCAAGCGGTACGAGGCCGAGGACCCGATCTTCTTCTGGGCGCGACTGAAGGCGTACAAACAGGGCATGCGGGATGAAAACGGCAGTGCCCCGCGGCGCGCCGCGGGGCGGTTCGTGCTGGCTGGTGAGCTGACCGTCAAGGACGTCTGCCGGCCGGTGGACCTGCGGGTGGAGTTCGGTGGCGCGAGCCGCGATCCGTACGGCAACGAGATCTTCGGGTTCAGCGCCAGCACGGAGATCGACCGCGAAGACTACGGCCTCCTCTGGAACGTCGCGCTGGAGAGCGGCGGCGTCCTCGTCGGCAAGACGGTCCGGATCGAGATCGCCGGCGAGGCGATCCGCCAGGTCTGAGGCGTGCCGTGGTCGTTCCGGGGGCGGCGGTGTCATGCTGCACTGACGACGAACGAGGAGTGCGCACGTGACGGTCAGTGAGGCGGTGGAGGCGGCGCCCACCCGGCGGTGGGGGCGCGCCTTGCGGTTCGGCGCGGTCCTGACCGCGATCCTGCTCCTGCTCTTCGGCGTCCCCTGGTGGACGCTCGTCGCCTCGGGCGCGGGCTGGCCCACCGGCGTCGTCGCCGCGGGCACGGTCCTGTTCGCGGCGGCGCTCGTGGCGTTCCCGGCGCTGATGGTCCTCGGCCACGGGCCGCGCCGGCTCGACGCGGCGGCGGTGGCGGGCGACACCATGCTCGGGGTCATCTGGGTGCTCTTCGTGTGGGCGATCGCGGGCAACGTGCTCCGCCTGGTGCTGGCGGCCGCGGGCGTCGCCGACCCCGGCCGGTCGCGGATCGTCGTGGCGGCGGTCCTCGGCGTCTCGGTCGTGCTCGTGGCGTGGGGGTATGTCGAGGCGATGCGGGTGCCGCGGGTCAAGCGGCTCGACGTCGCGCTCCCCCGGCTGGGCGCCGGCCTCGACGGCCTGCGGGTCGTGCTGCTGACCGACACCCACTACGGCCCGATCGACCGGGCCCGGTGGTCGGCCCGCGTGGTCGAGGTGGTCAACGGCCTGGACGCCGACGTCGTGTGCCACACCGGCGACATCGCGGACGGCGGCGTCGAGCAGCGGCGGGCGCAGTCGGCGCCGCTCGGTGAGGTGCGGGCGCGGTTCGCGCGGGCGTACGTGACCGGCAACCACGAGTACTTCGGCGAGGCCGAGGCGTGGATCGGCCGCATGTCGGAGCTGGGCTGGGACGCGCTGCACAACCGGCACCTGGTGGTCGAGCGGGGTGGTGACCGCCTGGTCGTGGCCGGCGTCGACGACCGCACCGCCGCCGGCTCGGGCCTTGCCGGCCACCGGGCGGACCACGCGGCCGCGCTCGCCGGGGCGGACCCGGCGCTGCCGGTGCTGCTGCTGGCGCACCAGCCGAAGCAGGTGAGCGCCGCGGTCACCCACGGCGTCGACCTGCAGATCTCCGGGCACACCCACGGCGGGCAGATCTGGCCGTTCCACTATCTCGTGCGGCTCGACCAGCCGACCGTGAGCGGGCTGAGCCGCCACGGCGAGCGGACCCAGCTCTACACGAGCAACGGCACCGGCTTCTGGGGCCCGCCGCTGCGGATCTTCGCGCGCAGCGAGATCACGCTCATCACCCTCCGCTCGGCCTGAGAAAAGCGGTCGCCCCGCCCTGCCGGTGGCGGCAGAGCGGGGCGACCTCCCCAGAACCCCGGACTAAAGCTCCCGCACCCGAACGTTGCGGAACTCCATCAGGTCGTTGGTGCCGTGGTTCTGCAGCCCGATGAAGCCACTGACGAACTGGCGCATGTCCGTCGGCGGGTCGCCCGCGCGGGACGACTGCTTGCCGGGCGTGTTGTCGAACTCGTTGATCACCACGCCGTTCCGGATGATCGTGTAGTGCTGGCCCTCCACCTTGATCTCGTAGTCGTTCCAGACGTTCTTGGCGGAGGCGCCGGACTGGGCGAGGTTGTTCGGGTCGAAGTTGTACACCGACCCGGTCTTCTGCGGTTCGCCCGTGTCACCGTCGTACAGCTGGATCTCGTGGCCGCAGAAGATCGCCACCCAGGCCGGCGAGGACGCGGCCGAGCCGACCGTGCCACAGCTGCCCGGCGGTCGCTGCGCCAGCGGTGTCCGCGGGTCCGGGAAGCGGACGAACACACCACTGTTGGCTCTCGTGCCCTCGGGTGAGACGTCCCGGAACTGCAGCTTGATCGAGTAGTCGGCGAACTGCTGGTCCGCGTACCAGAGCATGCCGAGGCCGCCCTGGGTGCGCATCGTGCCGTCCGGCCGCACCTGGAACGACCCGCTCGGGGCCTGGCGCCACCCGGAGAGCGAGTACGCGGTGCCGTCGAAGATGGACTTGTAGCCGGGTATCGAGCCGATCGCCGACTGTGCCCCGGCCCGCCGGAGCACGCCGGCCTCCCGGTTGTCGATGACGTGGGCCGCGGTGAGCTCGGCCAGCACCTCGTCGAGGTGGTTGACGAACTCGTTGTGGTTCGGCCAGTTGGCCTCGTCGTCGATCAGGTCGTTGATCGTGCAGCCGCCGCCGGCGACCCGGTTGGCGACGCCCGTGTCGATCTCGAGCAGCTGCACCGTGGCGCGGGCGTCAGGCGCCGCGCACCCGGCGTTGACCGGGATCTTCGCGGAGACCACCTGGCCGTCGGCGTACGTCACCTTCAGCGTCGCCTCGAAGGTGCCGTACCGCTTGTAGGTGTGGGTCGGGTGCGGCGCCGTCGACTTGTTGGTGCCGTCGCCGAAGTCCCACTCCCACGCCACGCCGCCGGCCTTGTTGGCCGAGAACGAGACCGTCCGCGGCTGGGCCTGTGCCACCGAACGCGCCGTCGCCAGGCTCGGGTGCGGGGTGGCCGGGCCGCCCTGGTACACGACGCGGTTCAGCTTCTGCCGGGCGTGCAGGCTGAAGAAACCGTCCGCGTAGTCGAGCAGGTACAGCGCGCCGTCCGGGCCGAACTTCGCGTCCATCCAGGAGTCGACCTGGTTGTCCGCGTTGCCCACCTGGATGATCGGCTTCAGGTCCTCGGCGAACGCGGGCGCACCGGCCTGCGGCACCGTCGCCGGGTCGACCGTGATGGCCACCCGGTTCTGGCCGTTGGACTGGTCACCGATGAACCACTTGTTCTCCCAGTACTCCGGCCACGCCACACCGCTGCTGGCGTCCACTTCGGACCGGTGGTAGGTCGGGCCGTCCATGACCGCCTGGCCGCCGCCGGTCAGGTACGGCTGCGTGTAGGTGCTCTCGGACTGCACGTACGTCGGGAGGCCGCTGCCGTCGCTCCGCTTCGGGAAGACCGGGCCACCGCCCTGCGGCGAGTACCAGATCATGTTGTCGCGGACCGGCGGGAGGTTGACGAGGCCGGTGTTGCGCGGCGACTCGTTCTTCGGGTTGTCGCAGTCGTACCAGCCGGTCAGCACCGTGGCGTCGGTGTTGGACCGGTCGCGGTACGGCTGGCGGTTGCCCATGCAGTACGGCCAGCCGTGGTTGCCGGCGGACGTGATGATGGTCGCCGTCTCGTACTTCGCCGGGCCCAGCTCCGGGCTCGGCGCACCCGCGTCGGGTCCGACCCAGGCCGCGGTCAGCCAGTCGTTCTCCTTGTCCCAAGCGATCCGGGCGATGTTGCGCACGCCCATCACGTAGATCTCCGGACGGGTCTTGCCGCCGCCCTGCTCCTGGCCGGTGAAGAGGTTGCCCTGCGGGATCGTGTACGTCCCGTCGGCCTCCGGGTGGATCCTGATGATCTTGCCGTTGAGGTCGTTCGTGTTGCCGGCGGTGCGGCGCGCGTCCTGGAACGAGATGCCCGCGAACTCCTGCGTCCAGTTGTTGCCGGAGTAGCCGTCCGAGCCGCCGGAGGAGTTGCTGTCACCGCTGCCGATGTAGAGGTTGCCGGACTCGTCGAACGTCATGCCGCCACCCGCGTGGCAGCAGCTGTGGATCTGGACGTCCCAGGAGAGCAGGTCCTTGCGGCTGCTCATGTCGAGCGTCGAGGCGGCCGCGTCGTACGTGAGCCGCGAGACGGTCCGCTTGCCGATCCGCTTCTCCCGGTCGATCGAGGCGTGCGGCATCCAGTAGACGTAGATCCAGCCGTTCTCCGCGAACTTCGGGTCCAGCGTGATGCCGAGCAGGCCCTCCTCGTTCTTGACCAGCTCGCTGCCGCTGCCCCGGTTGCCCATGACCTCGAGCGTGGTCAGCAGCTTGACCTGCTTGGTCTGCGGGTCCCACTGGTGGATGGTGCCGCAGCCCTTGCCCACGTTGGGGTCGGTCCAGGGCTCGATCGGCCCGCTCGGGCAGGCGGCCTTGCCGACGTAGAAGACCCGCCCGTTGTTCGGGGCGATGGTCAGGCCGTGCGGCTCACCGATCTGGTCGAGCTGCCCGGCGGCGTTGGTGGTGGTCAGCCGCTCGGTGCGGTAGTTGGCCGCGATGGTCGCCTGGCAGTCGCCGCGCACCAGACCGGTCGTCCACTGTAGAGCACCGAGCAGGTGCCCCTGGAACTGCGTGTCGGTGGTGTAGCTGGCCTCCGTGCGGCCCATGCCGGTGTAGAAGGAGCGGCCGCCGTCGTAGTCACGGCACCACGCGATCGGGTGGAACGCGCCGTTGCGGCTCAGCCCCGGGTTGTACGTGTGCTCCTGCACCTGGGCGATCGTGTGCACGCGGCCGACCGGGCTCGGGTTCCAGTTGATCCACTGGTCGGAGCGCTTGACCGTCAGCGGCAGGCCCTTGTTGGCCGGGTGCTGCCGGTCGGTGATGCTGACCGTCGCCTGCTGCACGGTCGCCTCCGGCGGCGGGCCGGCGTCCGGTCCGATCAGCCACAGCTCGGCGAGCTGGATGATCGGCTCACCGCTGTTCGCGGTGATGTTCAGCCGGTAGTACTGGTACGCCGTGGTGTTGGTGAAGGTGTACTGCTTGGTCTCGGCCCGTCCGGCGAAGGTCTCGCCGCTGCGGGTGTCCAACGTGGTCCAGTTCTGCCCGTCGGTGGAGCCTTCGAGGGTCCAGTCCCGCGGGTCCCGGCCGGGTACGTCGTTGGCCGAGGTGAGCGCGTACCGGGAGACGACGACCGGTGCACCGAGCTTGGCGATGACCCAGCCGGTGCGCGCGAAGGCCAGCCACTTGGTGCCGGTCGAACCGTCGATGAGCTGGGCGACCGTCTCGTTCGGCGGGTTGTTGGCGCTGGCCGTGGCTTCCGCGATCTTCTCGGCGTTGGGCAGGCCCGCGGCCGGCCGGGTGCCGATCAGGCCGGTGAACCACTCCGAGCTCGGCTGCGCGCGGGCCGCGTCGTGCACGCCCACGAAGCCGCCGCCGCCCTTGATGTACGCCTGGAACGCCGCCTCCTGCGTGTCGTTGAGCGTCACGCCGTTGGCGGAGAGGAAGACGACGGAGCGGTATTTGGCGAGGTTGGTGGGGTTGAAGACCGCCGGGTCGGCGGAGTCGTGCACGAAGAAGCCGTTGTCCCGGCCCAGCTTGCGGATCGCGGCGACGGCACGGGTGACCGGGTCGTCCTGCTCGGCCACGGGTCCGTGGAACACCAGCACGTTGACAGCGTTCTTGCCCCAGGTGGGCGGCAGGTCGACCGGGGCGGGTGCGGCGGACGCGGACGTGGGTACGGACAGCACGCCGAGCACTAGTGTGGCGGCTGAGGCGAGCGCTGCCGCGCGCCTCCAGATGGGTCTCATCTCGTCTCCTCCGGGATCAACCGTGGTTACCGTGGGCGGCCGGTGCCTGGCCACCCTTTGCCGGTGCGGCCTGGACCGGGTTTCCCGGTGCGTGGCCGGCGTGCGTTGTCATCGCGCCGTTCTCGTCCAGGACGTGGAACGTCGTGGACATGCCGAGGTCGGAGTGGAACTGCATGTGGCAGTGGAGCATCCAGTGGCCCGGGCCGACCGACTCGCCGGCGATCACCCGGGCGCCGAAGGTGTCGCCGGGACCGACCGTCTTGTTGTCGATGATCGGCACCGAGTTGGCGAGCGCGCCGGTGCCGTCGACCACGCCCGTGCGGTTGTCCGCCCAGGAGTGGCCGTGCACGTGGAACGTGTGCATGTCGTCGCCGATGCCGATGACGAGAAACTCGACCTTCTCGCCGACCTTCGCGACCACGCAGGTCGGTCCGGGTACCGGGTTCGTCTCGTCACAGGTGTCGGCCTCGCTGCTGCGCCGCAGGTTGATGGTCTGCCGGTCGCCGAACGCCAGCACGTACGTGCGGTCCGGCCGGGGGTCGCCCTGCCGGCGCACCACGACCCCGCCGAAGAGGCCGGAGCGGATGCCCACGGTGCCGTGCGGCCCGCCGACGACATGGTCGTGGTACCACCAGTAGCCGGCCGTGCCCTGGGCGCCGGTTGCCGTGTTGCGCGGCTGGGCGTACCAGAAGTAGGTGTACGACCCGCCCGGCGGCACGAACGAGTCGCTGTGCACCGTGCCGTCGGACTTCTGGGTGTACTTGACCCCGTGCGTGTGCAGTGACACGCCCAGCGGATGGTCGGGGTTGGTGCTGGTGCGCAGCGCCTCCAGCGTCGCCGCGGGCACCTGGTTGTACAGGGTGATCGCGAAGCACTGGCCTTCGATCATCTCGATCAGCGGCCCCGGGTACGAGGCCGACTCCGGTGTCAGGCCGTAGCCGAGCCGGACCTGGTTGGTGACCGGGTCCTTCGGCAGCTCGACCGCGTACAGGTTGACGCGGCGGTCGATGGCGGTGCAGCCACCGGGCCGCTCGGCGCCGGGTGCGGCGGCCACGTTGGCCGCCGTCACCCCCTCGTTGCCCGCGACGCTCTGTTCGCCGGCTCCCCGGTCGGCGCCACGGGCCAGTCCGCCCGCCGCGGCGAGCGTCATGGCCAGCACCGCGAGGACCAGCACCCTTCTGGCTTTCACAATCCCGTCCAATCTCACAGGGCCGCGATCCGGATGTTGCGGAAACTCACGATGTCGCTGGCACCGTGGTTCTGCAGTCCGATGTAGCCGGTCGGGTGCTCGCGCCCGGCCCCACCCGGGTCGTCGGCCCGCGGCGGGTCGAAGACGGCGGTGGGGTCGTTGACGTACTCGTTGATGAGCACGCCGTTGCGGAACAGCGAGTAGTGCTGGCCCACGACCCGGATCTCGTAGTCGTTCCAGGTGCCCTTCGGCGTGACGCCGGCACCCGCGATGTCCACCCGGTCGAAGCCGTACACCGAGCCGCTCTTGTACATGTCGCCGTCGGTCCGGTCGAAGATCTGCAGCTCGTGGCCGTACTTGATGGCGACCCACTCGGGGCGGGGCTCCTGCGGGTGCTGGTGCACCTGCGGGAAGCGGACGAACACGCCGCTGTTGACCCGGCCGTCGCCCGGCGCGTCGTCCCGCCACTGGAGCTTGAGCGAGAAGTCGCCGTACTCCCGGACCGGGAACCACAGCATGCCGAGCCCGTCGACCGACTGGCTGGTGATCGACCCGTCGGCGTTGCGCCGGAAGCCGCCCGCGCCGACGTGCTCCCAGAGGTTGAACGAGGCCGGTGTGCGGTCGAGCAGCGGCAGGTAGCCCTGCTTGTCGTCCGCCTTGCCGACCCCCGACTCGCGGGCCGTGCGGACCAGCGTGTTGCGCTGCGCGTTGGTGATCAGGCCGCGGTGGTGCAGGTGCTCGGCGACCTCCTGGACGTGGGCGATGAAGTCCGCGGGGGTCGCCCAGGGCTTCTCGTCCTCGATCAGGTTGTTGATCCAGCAGCCGCTGGAGACCACGCGGTTGGGCACGCCGCTGTTCTTCGTGCCGATCCAGACGGTCGGGCGGGTGTCCGCCACGGCGCAGCCGGGCGGCCGCGGCCCGCTCTCGACGACGTTGAACGTGGTCGAGCCCGGGCCGGAGACGTTGCCGGCTCCGTCCGTGGCCCGGTAGGTGAACGTGTGCTGGCCCGGAGTGTTCACTGTGACCGGTCCCGTGTAGACGATGTAGCCGTGCCCGTCGAGGGCGTACTCGACGCGCAGCAGGCCGGACCCGCCCGTGTCGGCGGCGTTGAGCGTGACGGTCGCGCTGCCCACATAGGACCAGCTGCCGTCCTGCTGCCCGGCGATCACCGCGGTCACCGTCGGCGGCGTGGTGTCACCCGGCGCCGCGACCACGGTGAACGAGGCCGACTGCGCCGTCGACGTGTTGCCGGCCTTGTCGGTGGCGCGGTAGCTGACGGTGTGCGGGCCGGGCTGGTTGACGGTCACCGGAGCGGTGTACGCGGCGTACGGCTGGCCGTCCAGCGAGTACTCGATCCGGTCGACCCCTGATCCGGCGTCGGTGGCGGTCACCGTGACGGTGGCGGCGCCGACGTACGCGCCGTCGCCGTCGCGGTTGCCGGCGACCGTGGCACTCGCCGCCGGCGGCGTGGTGTCCTGCGGCGGCGCCACGACCGTGAACGACACCGACCGCACCGTGGAGGTGTTGCCGGCGGCGTCGGTCGCGCGGTAGCTGACCGTGTGCTGGCCGGCGGTGTTGACCGTGACCGGGGCGGTGTAGGCCGTGTAGGCCCCGCCGTCGAGCGCGTACTCCACACTCTCCACACCCGACTCGGTGTCGGTCGCGGTGACCGTGACGGTGGCGGCGCCGACGTACGCGCCGTTGCCGTCCTGCTGGCCGGTGAGCGCGGCGGTCACCGTCGGCGCGGTGGTGTCCGGCTCGGACTCGTCGATCACCGTGAACGACACCGTCTGCGGCGCCGAGGTGTTGCCGGCGTTGTCGGTGGCGCGGTAGCTGAGCGAGTGCTGGCCGGGCTGGTTGACGACGACCGGCGCGGTGTAGGCCGCGTAGGGCTGGCCGTCGAGCGAGTACTCCACCGTGTCCACACCGGAGTCGGCGTCGCTGGCGGAGATCGTCACCGTGGCCGTGCCGATGTAGTTGCCTTCCCCGTCCGGTTCGCCGGCGATCGTGGCGGTCGCGGTCGGCGGCGTGGTGTCCGGGTCGGGCTCGTCGACGACCGCGAAGGTCACCGCCTGCGGCGCGGAGGTGTTGCCCGCGATGTCGGTGGCCCGGTAGTTGACCGTGTGCTGGCCGGGGGCGGTGACGCTGAGCGGTGCGGTGTACTCCGTGTACGCCTGGCCGTCGAGCGAGTACTCCACCGTGTCCACACCGGACTCGGTGTCGGTGGCGGAGAGCGTCACCGTCGCCGTGCCGATGTAGGCGCCGTTTCCGTCCCGGTCGCCGGTCACCGAGGCGGTCACCGTGGGCGCGGTAGTGTCCGGATCCGGCTCGTTGACGACCGTGAACGACACCGTCTGCGGCGCGGAGGTGTTGCCCGCGACGTCGGTCGCGCGGTAGCTGACCGTATGGTTGCCGGGCGCGTTGACGGTCACCGGGCCGGAGTACGTGCCGTACGCCCCGCCGTCGATCGCGTACTCCACCTTGGACACACCGGAGTCGGCGTCGGTGGCGTTCAGCGTCACGGTCGCCGCGC
>Ga0272482_10000155_pt1 | contig 22389 bp, 23 predicted proteins | sample RVTome_8_FD_192427 | JGI IMG/M metagenome (GOLD analysis project Ga0272482, IMG submission 192427) | Soil microbial communities from uranium-contaminated site in the Upper Colorado River Basin, Wyoming, United States - RVT160D0 (version 2) ...
GAGACCAGCCCCACCACCGGCTGGTCGCCCTCCATGAGCGCGATCAGCGTCGCCCACACGGGTACGCCCCGGATGTAGTTCTTCGTGCCGTCGATCGGGTCGATCACCCACTGCCGGGTGCCCGGGCCGGCGGCCGCCTCGGTCGCGCCGTACTCCTCGCCGAGCACACCGTCGCGCGGTCGGGTGCGCGCGAGCGTGGCACGCAGGGCACGCTCCACCGCCGTGTCGGCGTCGGAGACCGGCGTCAGGTCGGGCTTCGACTCCACGTGGAGGTCGAGCGCCCGGAACCGCGCGGAGGAGATGGAGTCCGCCGTGTCCGCGAGCACATGGGCGAGGGAAAGATCGTCGGCGTACCGGGCCATGGCGGGAAAGGTAGCTGATCCGGGCACCCCATACGCGATAGCGTCCCCGTTATGAGACCGGAAGCGTTGTGTGGACTGCTCGCCGAGCCGGATCGGCTCACCACCTTCGCCGCCGTCGTGCTCGGCGCGGCCACCCCCTCCGAGGTGGCGGTCCGCACCGGCCTGCCGGCCCGCCAGGTCGTCGTCGCGCTCCGCCGCCTGACCGCCGGCGGCCTGGTGGCCAGCATCGACGGGCGCATCGTGGCGGAGGCCAACGCGTTCAAGGAGGCGGTGCGGGAGCACACGCCGGCGCCGGCCGCCGAGGCGGATCTCGACCCGGACCGGGCCAAGGCGGCGGTGCTGCGGACCTTCGTGCGGGACGGACGGATCGTGCGCCTGCCCGCCGCGCGGAGCAAGCGGCGGATACTCCTGGAGCACATCGCCGCCTCGTTCGAGCCGGGCGTCCGCTATCCCGAGCGCGCCGTCGACGCCATCCTGCGCGCGTGGCACGACGACCACGCCTCCTTGCGCCGGTACCTGATCGACGAGGGCCTGATGTCCCGCGAGGATGGCATCTACTGGCGCAGCGGCGGCTACGTCGAGATCTAATTCCGCGCGGGATATCCGATCAACGGCCGGCTCAGAGCTCGGGGTCAGGCGCTGAGGCAGATTCTCCCGGGTCCGTTTCAGTCGCGGGCCGCCGCTCCCGCCGGAGAGCGCGCAGGGCGGCGGCTCGCCAGGGCTCGCCGAGATCCCCGCCCCGCGCTGCCAGGTCCGCGGGGCAAGCCCGCCGCAGCCGCTGGGGTGACCGCGACCAGACGAAGCCGGGTGAGGCCGCAGGAGCAGCGGTCTGGACTCGATGTCACCCAAGGTAGGCGGATCCGGGATCGTGCCGCCCCGATGTCGATCTCTGCGCACGCCCTGGTAACGACAGATTCCCTGATTTTGCGGCTACCGCAGCCTTGGATAGCAACAAAATCAGGGATTTTGTCTGGATCTTGGCGCGGTGGTTCGGGTGAGTGGGCGGGCGTGGTCGCTGGTCCGGTCGTGACGCGGTGTTGGTGTCTGTGGCGGTGTGACACACATCTGGGTCGAGGCCCAACCCCATCACCAAGATCGACTTAAGGTGAGCAGCGGTCTGGACCACCGCGGATATCGCGGTAGCCCAAATCTATGGTGCTTCGGTGGGTGCGGCCTCGGGGTCGGGCTCGCCCGACCGGGAGGCCAGGAGGCGGCGGTACGAGCGGAGGCGGCGCTCGTCGGCGTGTCCCGCGGCCACCCACGCGTCCAGCGCGCAGCCCGGGTCGTCGGCGGTGTGCTCGCAGCCGGGCTGGCAGTCGACGGTGGCCTCCACCAGGTCGGGAAAGCCGTGCAGGAGGCTCTCCGCGGAGACGTGGGCGAGGCCGAAGCTGCGGATCCCCGGGGTGTCGATGATCCAGCTGAGCTTGTCGGCGGGAAGCCGGAGCGCGACGGCGCTGGTCGACGTGTGCCGCCCCTTGCCCATCGCGCTGACCGCGCCGACCGCCCGGTCGGCGTCCGGGACGAGGCGGTTGACGAGTGTCGACTTGCCCACGCCGGAGTGGCCGACGAGCACCGAGATCCGCCCGGTGAGCGTGTCGCGCAGGTCGTCGAGGTCGGCGTCCGGCCGGCAGAGCACGTGCGGGAGGTCGAGCTCGGCGTAGTAGCCGAGCACCGCGTCCGGGCTGGCCAGGTCGGCCTTGGTGAGGCAGAGCAGCGGGTCGATGTCCGCGTCGTACGCCGCGACGAGGCACCGGTCGATGAAGCCGGTGCGCGGCGGCGGGTCCGTCAGCGAGTTGACGATCACCAGCTGGTCGGCGTTGGCGACCACGACCCGCTCCAGCCGGCCCTCGGTGGTGGTGTCGTCGTCATCGGCGGTACGCCGCAGGACCGAGGTGCGCTCGGCGATCCGCACGATGCGGGCGAGCGCGCCCGGTGCTCCCGAGGTGTCGCCGACGAGAGCCACCCAGTCGCCGACCACCACCGACTTGCGGCCCAGCTCGCGAGCCCGCATGGCGGTGACGGCCGCGTCGCCGACCTGGCACGTGTACCGCCCCCGGTCGACCGCGAACACGAAGCCCTCGACCGCGTCGGAGTGCTTGGGGCGGGTGCGGGTACGCGGGCGCGAGAAACGAGACGGGCGGACCCGTACGTCGTCCTCGTCGTACTCCCGCCGCTTCCCCGTCAGAGCTCCTCCTAGTGCCCGTCCACCATCGCTGACCATAGCGCCGGGAACTCGGGCATGGTCTTCGACGTGCAGGAGACATCGTCGACCTCGACGCCCGGGACCGCCAGCCCGATGACCGCCGCGGCGTGCGCGAGCCGGTGGTCGTCATACGTCTGGAAGGGCGCGCCGCGCAGCGGGCGGGGGCGGATCTCCAGCCCGTCGTGGCTCTCGGTGACGTCGGCGCCCAGCGCCTTGAGCTCGCGGGCCAGCGCGGCGATCCGGTCGGTCTCGTGGCCGCGGATGTGTGCCACGCCGGTGAGTCGGGAGGGCGAGTCGGCGACCGCGGCCAGCGCGGCGATCACCGGGGTCAGCTCGCTGACGTCGGAGAGGTCGGCGACGAGCCCGTGCACGGCACCGGTGCCGCGCACGGTGAGGCCGTCGGTGCCGAGCGAGACCTCGCCGCCCATCTCGTGGAGCAGGGCCCGCAACCGGTCGACCGGCTGAGCACTGCTGCGTGGCCAGCCGAGCAGTGTCACCTGGCCGCCGGTCACCAGGGCGGCGGCGAAGAACGGCGCGGCGCCGGAGAGGTCGGGCTCGATCACCCAGGCCCGCCCGGAGAGCCGGCCCGGCTGCACCGCCCACACGTCCGGGGTGGTGTCGTCGACCGCGCCGCCGGCCGCGCGCAGCATCTCCGCCGTCATCCGCAGGTGGGGCGCCGAGGGGACGGGCGGACCGGAGTGGCGCACGACGATGCCACGCTCGAACGCGGCGCCGGCCAGCAGCAGGCCGGAGACGAGCTGGCTGGAGGCGGAGGCATCGATCTCCACCTCGCCGCCGGTCACCCGCCCGGTGCCGTGCACGGCCAGCGGCAGGTTGCCCGTGTCGGCGGCGTCGATCCGGACGCCGATCGAGCGGAGCGCGCCCACGAGCTGGCCGACCGGCCGCAGCCGGGCGCGCGGGTCGCCGTCGAAGGTGACCGTGCCGGCGGCCAGGCCGGCCACCGGCGGCACGAAGCGCATGACGGTGCCGGCGAGCCCGACGTCGACGTGTGCCGGGCCGGCCAGCGGGTGCGGGCGCACCACCCAGCGGTCGTCATCCAGAGTGGACACCTGTGACCCCATGGCGCGCAGGCCGGCGGCCATGAGCTCGGTGTCGCGGGCGCGTAGTGGGCGGCGGAGCGTCGAGGGGCCGTCGGCGATCGCGCTGAGCACGAGGGCCCGCGCGGTCATCGACTTGGAGCCAGGCAGGCGCACCGTGGTGGCGACTGGGTCCTTGGCGGTCGGCGGGGTCCATGGGCTGGGGGCGCGGGTCGCGGTCATGTCGGCCACCCGTACAGTCTGCCGCCCGCCGCCGACAACCGGTGATCGCCGTTCCGGCTTCTCCCGAGTGTCGAGACGGGCCGGTTCCCGCCACGCTCGCTTCGCTTGCTGGCGCCGCAGGCGGGGCCGGCGACCGCCGCCCTCGTCGCAGGCTCCTCGGATCGGCGGTCGCCAGCCGCGGTCGCGGTAGCGTGAGCGGCATGTGCGGCCGGTACGCGACCACCCGCAGCGCGGCGGATCTCAGCGCGCTCTTCGAGGCCTACGACGACACGGGTGGGGTGCTGCCGCCCGACTACAACGTCGCGCCCACCGACCCGGTGCCGATCGTGCGCATGTCCAAGTCGCGCGGGGAGCGGGTGCTCGCCGCGGCACGGTGGGGCCTGGTGCCGACGTGGGCCAAGGACGCCAAGGGCGCCGCCCGGATGATCAACGCACGGGCCGAGACGGTGGCCACCACCAGCGCGTACGCGTCGCCGTTCGCGAAGCGCCGCTGCCTCGTGCCGGCCGACGGCTGGTACGAGTGGGTGCGCCGGCCCGATGGGCGCAAGCAGGCGTACTTCATGACTCCCGCGGGCGGCGGTGTGCTCGCCATGGCCGGGCTGTGGTCGCCGTGGGACGAGGGGCTGACCTTCAGCGTGGTGACCACGGCCGCGATCGGCGATCTCGCGCTCGTACACGACCGGATGCCGCTGCTACTGCCCTGGCAGCGATGGGCCGACTGGCTGGCCGGCGGGGGCGAGCCCGAGGAGTTGCTGACCGCGCCGAGCGACGAGTTTCTGGCCGGACTGGAGATCCGCCCGGTGGGGCCGGACGTCGGCGACGTACGCAACGACGGCCCGCATCTCGTCGCGCGGGCGCCCGGCGGGACAGTCGGCGGGCCGCCTGAAGAACCGGTCGAGCTCACGCTATTTTGATCGTTTGTGTTTCTGTTTGGTTACCGCTCTTCTGACGCACCGTGATCAGAAAAACCACTGAGCGATCGCGCACGGGAGCGCTCCCATCACGCTGTGTGTCGATTACCGGCATTCATGGTGAATAGTCGATTGGCCTTTCGGCCAGGATCTATGCAACCCCTTGAATTGCAAGGCGCGAATGCGATAGAACACAGCGCCGGCAGAGATGTCGATTCGCACTGGGCGGACGGCAACGACTATTACTTCGCCGGTCCCACGGGGGAGGTGGGTGGATGACACGGGCGCGGATGCCACGCCCGCACGAGGTTGCCGCCGCACGGCGCGACCCGAGGCTGACTCGGGCGCTGAGTGAGCGGCAGCTGGACGATGCGTGGCGCACGCGAGGCGTGTGTCAGAGCGTAGACCCCGAGACGTTCTTCCCGGCTCCCAGTGAGCCGGCGGACGCGGCGGTCGCTCTCTGCCGCACATGCGACGTGCAGGGCGCATGCCTGGCCTGGGCGCTGGAGGTGGGCGACTGTCACGGCGTCTGGGGCGCCACGACGCCACGGGAGCGGCGGGCGATGCTCGTCGCCTGGCGCGACCAGGTGCAGCGGGATGGCGAGGCGATGGAGGGGGCGGGCCCGCCGGTCCGTGACCAGCTCCTGACCTTGATCCCGGTAAGCGCGCGCTGATCGCCCCGCCTGGGTGAGTATGAGCGGGTGCCTGACAGCAGCCGTGAAATCGTCACGCCCCGCGGGCCGGCCCTGGTCGATCTGACCCCGGCGTCCGGCCGCGCGAAGAGCTTGCTCGTGGTCGGCCACGGCGCCGGCGGTGGGGTCAACGCCCCAGACCTGGTGGCGCTGCGCGACGCGGCGCACGACGCGGGCGTGACCGTCGCCCGGGTGACCCAGCCCTACCGGGTGGCCGGCCGCCGCGCACCGGCACCAGCGCCCCACCTCGACGAGGCCTGGGCGGCGGTCGTGCGCGAGCTGCTCGCCGACCATCCGAAGGCGCGGCTGGTGGTGGGTGGCCGGTCCAGCGGGGCCCGGGTCGCCTGCCGCACCGCCGCCGAGCTCGGTGCCGTCGCGATCATCTGCCTCGCGTATCCACTCCACCCGCCCGGCCGGCCGGAGCGCTCGCGCCAGGACGAGCTGCCCGCCGGCGTACCCACGCTGGTGCTCAACGGCGATCGTGATCCGTTCGGCATCCCGGACGGTGGGCCAAACACCTTGATCGAGGTACGCCCTGGTGAGGGGCACGATCTGCGCCGCGACCCGAAGGGTACGGCCCGCATCGCCGTCGACTGGCTTCGTGAGCGAGGCCTCGCCCGCTGAGTCCCTGACCTGCCCCGCAGGGGAATGCACCCCGTCGGGGACGTGTTCTAGCCCCCGGAAGCACAAACTGCGGAAGGGGCAGAATCGGTGCAAACCAGTACGCGACCCTCTGAGCGGGTGAACCCCGAGGTCGAACGCGTGCGTCAGCTCCTGGACGGCCCGGACTGGCTCGGGGGAAACTCGGTGGCAGGTGAGCCTTCCTCAGGCGCCGACCAGGCGTTCCGCGTATCCTCGGCGGGACAGTCGAGGGGGGACGTTCGGTTGACCCGACCGGAGAGGACCGACGAGCGGCGCGCGCGCTTCGAGCGTGACGCATTGCCGTTCGTCGACCAGCTGTACGCCGCGGGCCTGCGCATGACGCGCAACCCAGCCGACGCCGAAGACCTGGTGCAGGAGACCTTCCTGAAGGCGTTCGCCGCCTTCCACCAGTTCGAAGAGGGCACCAACCTCAAGGCCTGGCTCTACCGCATTCTCACCAACACGTACATCAACTCGTACCGGCGGCGGCAGCGCCAGCCGATCCAGGCGCCGACTGAGGAGATCACCGACTGGCAGCTCGCCGAGGCGGAGTCCCACACGTCGAGCGGGCTGAAGTCGGCGGAGACCGAGGCGCTCGAGCGCCTGCCGGACAGTGACGTCAAGGATGCTCTGCAGCAGTTGCCGGAGGAGTTCCGGCTCGCGGTCTACCTCGCTGACGTCGAGGGTTTCTCCTACAAGGAGATCGCCGACATCATGGGTACGCCCATCGGCACCGTGATGTCCCGGCTGCACCGTGGCCGGCGCAACCTGCGCAAGCTGCTGGAGCGCTACGCTGCCGAGCGGGGCTTCAACCACAGCCCGTCGCCCGACACCGCAGCAGCTGGCCAGGAGGTGTGACAGACCGTGAGTTGCGGTGAACCACACGAGACTGACTGTCGCGATGTGCTCGCGGAGGTATACCTCTACCTCGACCTCGAGTGTGCCGACGAGCGGCGCGACCTGATCCGCACCCACCTCGACGAGTGCTCGCCGTGCCTCCGGGAGTACGGCATCGAGCAGGAGGTGAAGGCGCTGGTCGCCCGCTGCTGCGGCGACGAGCGGGCGCCCACCGAGTTGCGGGAGCGCCTGCGCGTCCGGCTCAGTGAGCTTGTGTTCGAGGCCGACTCCCGGGAGTATCTGCCCGACTGATTCGGATCCTCGTGCCACTGGAGTTCCCCCGTGCTCACAGACCGGTTGCGCCGCTTGGTGCGACTGCCCGACGCGGTCCTGACCGGCCTGCTGGCGGTGTTCGTGGCCGCCCGGGTGTTCATCTGCGTTCGGGGCAACGTCTTCACGTCGTTCGACACGTTCTCGTACGCGCATCGCGGTGACCCCGCCTTCGACCGGGGCTCACTCGTCTCGCTGACCGGAAACGCCCCGCGCCTGTGGGGCGTGCCGGTCTTCCACGCGATCTTCCCGAACGACCAGGCCCGCGCGGTCGCCCAGTGGGCGGTGGGCACGGTGGCGTGGGCGCTGCTGGCCTGGGCGCTCTGGGCCTGCCTGCGCACGCTCGTGGCCCGTGTCGTGGCGGTGGCCGTCGTGCTCGTGGTCGGGCTGCTGCCCCAGGTGGCCAACTGGGACTTCGCCATCCTGTCCGAGTCGCTCTCCATCTCACTCGGCGTGCTCACGCTGGCGCTGATGCTGCTCTGGGCCCGTACCGGCGCGGTCTGGTATCTGGCGGGGGCGACCGCGGCGGCGGTCTGGTGGACGTTCACCCGGACCGACATCCGGGTCTTCGTGGTCTTCGTCATCCTCGCGCTGGCGGTGGTCGCGTGGCGGCGCCCGCCGCGACGCCGGCACGCCCTGGTCGCGACCGCCGTGCTGGTGCTCGCGACCATCTGGTGCACCGCGATCACGCCGGTCGTCGACCGCACCTACACCGGCTGGAGCGCCACGCCCGAGGTGCGGCACGAAGAGGGGCTGATGCTCTTCCGGTTGCGGCTGCACGTGCTGCCCGACCCCGAGGTGAAGGCGATCTTCCAGCGGGAGTTCGGCATGCCGGCGTGCCCGGGCATGGACGAGATCGTCGCCGGGCCGGGCTGGCAGACCGCCAAGTTCGCCGAGGCGTACGAGCGGTGTCCCGAGTTCAAGGCGTGGGGCGAGGGCAACGCGGCCGACGTGTGGCAGCGGTACGCGGCGGCCGAGCCTGGCGTGTTCGCCAAGCAGATGCGCGAGGTGGTGCGCCTCTCGGTGGCCGGCTCCGACTACGCGAAGACCGAGCGCGTGGTGCCGAGGTCGGTGGAGAAGCTGGTCTTCCCGCCGCGCGGCTGGGTGCTGAAGGCACTCGGCGCCGCGCTGCTGCTCGCGGCCGCGGCCATCGTGGTCGTGGTGCGGCGGCGGCCCGACCTCGCGCTCGTCACCACGGTCGTGGCGGTCAGCTCCGGGGTGAGCCTGCTGGCCGGCATCTGGTTCGGCGCGGGGGAGTACTGGCGCTTCGGCATCCAGGAGGCGATCGGCCTGCGCGTTGCGGTGCTCATCGCCGTGGTGGCCGCCGTGGATGTGCTGCTGGTCGCCTGGCAGGACCGGGCCCGGGTCCGCGCCCGGGCGCCGGAAGAGCAGAGCGCCCCCGAAGCCGTCGAGAAAACGACCTCAGGGGCGCCGTAGGCACCACGGCCCGACTTAGGAGTTGGGGCGCTTGCCGTGGTTGGCCGCGCTCTTCTTGCGTGCCTTCTTCTTGCGAGACTTCTTAGCCATGCGGGCCCTCCAGGAGGTCTAGGAACACACGGATCCTAGCCGGGCATGATTTGATACCGACGCACCTACACTCCGCTCACGAGGGAGGGCCAACGATGGCCGAGGAGATCCGCGCCGAGATGGTGGCGAACGTGTGGAAGGTCGTCGCGTCCGCCGGTGACTCGGTCGCCGAGGGCGACACCCTGGTAATCCTGGAGTCCATGAAGATGGAGATCCCGGTGCTCGCGGAGAGCGACGGCACGCTGCGGCAGCTCGCGGTCAACGAGGGTGACGTCGTCCAGGAGGGCGACCTCATCGCGGTGATCGAATGACGGTCCGCGTTCGCGTGGCAGGCGTCGAGGACTACGAGGCGATCGCGCGGGTGAGCGTCGCGGCGTACGAGTCGGACGGGCAGCTCAAGGGCGAGAGTCCGTACGCGGCGACGCTCGCCGACGTGGTCTCGCGAGTGGAGACCGGCGAGGTCTACGTGGCCGTCGACGCCGACGAGGTCGTGCTGGGCGCGGTGACGTTCGTGCTGCACGGCTCGCCGTTCGCGGAGCTGTCCGGGCCGGGCGAGGCCGAGTTCCGGATGCTCGCGGTCGATCCGGGAGCGCAGGGGCAGGGCGTGGGTGAGGCCCTGGCCAGGGCGTGCGTGCACCGGGCCGGCGAGCTGGGCTGTGAGGCCGTCGTCATCTGCGCGCGCGACTTCGCCGCTCCGGCGCAGCGGCTGTACGCGCGGCTGGGATTCGTGCGTGATCCGGAGCTGGACTGGTCGCCGATGCCCGACGTGCGGCTCCTGGGCCTGCGCCTGCCGCTCTAGGACGCGGCCGGCGCCTCCGCCTCCGCCCCGATCTTTTCGAGCAGCTCATTCGCGACCTTGAGGCTGATCTCGCGGCGTTCTTCGCTGCTGACGCTGGGGTCACGGGTCACGAACCAGGCGCTGTGCACCGAGAAGAGTGCCAGCGCGGCGCGCACCTGCGCCTCGTGTGAGGTCGCCGGCCGGACCAGCAGCTCAACGATGCGCATCATGCGGGCCCGCATGTCCTTGCCGGATGAGAAGTTCTTTATCGACGTCTGGTTTTGCTCGAAGAAGCGCATGACCGAGTGCCGGTCACTGCCGAAGAGCTCATCGGCGTACCGCACGAGCAGCGCGCGGCGGAACTCGACGCTCGGCGGCTGAGCCTCGCCCCACTCGATCAGCTCATCCATGAGCTTGACGCGGTCTTCGATGAAGCTGCTGGCGATCTCGTCTTTGCTCTTGAAGTGGTAGTAGAGCGCCGCCTTGGTGACGCCGAGCCGCTCGGCGATCTCCCGCAGCGAGGTCTTCTCATACCCCTCCTCGGTGAACAGCTCCAGCGCCACGGCCTGGATGCGCGACCGCGTGTCGCCTGTGCTCTCGATCACCTAAATCACCTGACCCAGCAAACTTACTTGACGACCGGTTAGTTGGCAGCTTACCGTACGGCAAGTAAGGAATCTACCAGGGGGAGGCATGACATGAGCGTCACAGATCAGCCTTCGGCCACTCAGCCCAAGATCCGTGTCGTGCTGGTCGGTCTGATGATCGCGATGATGCTCGCGATGCTCGACAACATGATCGTCAGCACCTCGCTGCCGATCATCGTGCGCGAGTTCGACGGGCTCGATCACTTCACCTGGGTGGTCACGGCATATGTGCTGGGCACCACGGTCTCGACCCCGATCTGGGGCAAGCTCGGCGACCTGTACGGGCGGAAGACGGTCTTCCTCACTTCGATCGTGATCTTCCTGGCCGGGTCCGCGCTCTCCGGCATGGCCGGCTCCAGCATGCTGGGCGGGCCGGAAGACGGCATGTTCCAGCTGATCGGCTTCCGGGCGCTGCAGGGCCTCGGCGCGGGCGGCCTGATCGTCGGCGTGATGGCGATCATCGGTGACCTGGTGCCGCCCCGCGAGCGGGGTCGCTACCAGGGCATGATGGCCGGCGTCATGGCGATCGCGATGGTGGCCGGGCCGCTGCTGGGCGGGTTCATCGCGGACAACCTGTCGTGGCGGTGGGCCTTCTACATCAACCTGCCGCTGGGCGGCCTCGCGCTGCTCGTGCTGATCACCCAGATGCACCTGCCGAAGTACCGTACCGAGCACAAGATCGACTGGCCGGGTGCCGGCTTGCTCTCCGTGGGCATCACCGCGCTCGTGCTGATCACCACGTGGGGCGGTAACCAGTACGAATGGGACTCGCCGCAGATCTTCGGCCTGGTCGGGCTCGCCGCGGTGGCGCTCGCCCTGTTCGGTTTCGTCGAGCGGCGCGCGGCCGAGCCGATCCTGTCGCTGGGCCTGTTCAAAAACCGCAACTTCGCGCTCATCTCGGCGGTCGGGTTCCTGCTCGGCTTCGCGATGTTCGGTGCGATCAACTTCCTGCCGATCTTCCAGCAGTACGTGCAGGGTGCCTCCGCCACGGGCAGCGGCCTGCTCCTGCTCCCGCTGATGTTCGGCATGCTGACCGTCTCGATCCTGAGCGGTCGCGCCATCACCCGCACCGGCCGCTACCGCGTGTTCCCGATCGTCGGTGGCGTGCTCATGGCCACCGGCATGCTGCTGCTGACCAGGCTGGACGCGCACACCAGCCGGGTCGAGCTCGGGGCATACCTGGTGGTGCTCGGCGCCGGCATGGGCTTCCTGATGCAGACGACGATGCTGATCGCGCAAAACAGCGTGGAGCAGCGCGACCTGGGTGCCGCGAGCGGCGCGGCGACGTTCTTCCGCTCGATCGGTGGCTCGTTCGGCGTGTCGCTCTTCGGCGCGGTCTTCGCCACCCGCTTCCAGGACGAGCTCACCGACAAGCTGGGGGCGCAGGCCGCCGCGCAGTTCAGCAGCGGTGGTGGCGGCGCGGGCAGCTTCGACCCCGCGGTGCTGGCCAGCCTTCCCGCCGCGGCTCGCAACGGCCTGCTGACCAGCCTCGCCGACTCGATCGCCGGCGTCTTCTGGTGGGCGGTGGCGGTCGCGGTGCTGGTGCCGGTGCTCGCCTGGTTCGTGAAGGAGATCCCGCTGCGGGGCAGCAACGAGGTGCCCGCCAAGGCCACCCCGGAGGGGCAGGCCGAGCGCGCCCTGGCCGACGCGCCCGCCGTGCCGTAACAGCCCTCCCCACGAAGGGCGTCCACCTGGCGGTGGGCGCCCTTCGTTCGTGCGCGATGCGTTGTGGTTCTAAGCGCAAACGTGCAAGAATGAGCGCCAATCGAGCAGCTTCGCGCACGGGCGAGTGGGTATCAGGAGGTCATGGTGGGCACACCGGGAGCGGGCATGGCCGCGGATATCGCGGAGCAGCCGGAGGTCTACGCGCGCCTGCTGGAGCCGGCCCGCGCCGAGCCCATCGCCCGCGCCGCCGCCGTCATCGCGGAGCGGCGGCCGCGCCACATCGTGCTCACCGCGCGCGGCACCTCCGACCACGCGGCGCTTTACGGCGCCTACCTCGCGGAGATCCGCCTCGGCCTGCCCGCCGGGCTGGCGTCGCCGAGCGCGGTTACCGTCTACGGCGCCCGGCCCGACCTCTCGCAGGCGCTGGTCATCGGGGTCAGCCAGAGCGGCGGCTCGCCCGACCTGACCGAGGTGATGCGGGTGGCCCGCGAGTCGGGTGCGCTCACGCTCGCGATCACCAACAATCCCGACTCGCCGCTCGCCGGGGCCGCCGAGCTCTCCGTCGACGTGGCGGCGGGACACGAGCGGGCGGTGGCCGCGACGAAGACGTACACCGCTGAGCTCTTGGCCCTGCTCCTGCTCGTGGAGAGCGTGCGCGCGGGCGGTGGCCAGCCCCCCGCGGAGCTCGCGGCCCTTCCCGACCTCGCCGCGCGGGTGCTGGCCGATCCCGCGCCGGAGGCCGCCGCCGGCCGCTACCGGTTCGCGGCGCGCCTGGTCACGACCGGCCGGGGGTATGCGTATCCGACCGCCCGCGAGGCTGCCCTCAAGCTGATGGAGACGTCATACCTGCCGGCGCTCGCGTTCTCCGGTGCCGACCTGCTGCACGGCCCACTGGCGATGACCGACCCCGACGTGCCGGTGCTGGCGGTGGTGGGCTCGGGGCCGGGCGGCGCGGCGATGGGCGACGTGCTGGCGCGGCTGCGCGAGCGCAAGGCCGACGTGCTCACCGTGGGCGCCAAGGGCGAGCTCGCCGTGCCCGATGTGGACGAGCGGCTCGCCCCGCTGCTCGACATCCTGCCCCTCCAGCGGCTCGCGTTGGCGCTGGCGCTCGCGCGGGGCGAAGACCCCGACGCACCGCGAGGCCTCAAGAAGGTGACCTCGACGCTCTAGAGCTGACTCAGGCGGCGGTCCGTAACGCAGCGTTGGCGGAGGTGGTGGGGCAGCGCGTCGACCAGGACGTCTCCCCGGTTACGTCAGTAGATCGTGGTACGCAACTGCCCCCATGAGGGCAGCTCCGTACCATGATCTTTTGGGCTGGGCGCTCGCGAGAGCACGGTGAGCGGATAAATCGGGCAAAAGTGCCCACTACCCAGGGTGGGGCCGCGGGAGCAGCGGTCGGGACCACGACGAACGTCGCGGTAGCTCAGAAAATCTCTTGGAATAGATCGTCCAGGGGCCATCTGGTGACACCTACAAGACCCACCAGATTGGCCCTAGAGTGGCGTCGTGTCCACGCTGCGCGATCTGGTCGAAGAGCACACCTCGCTGAGCTCGGCCGACATCGACCACCTGCACCGCCTCGCCGGCGACTGGCAGCTGCTCTCCGATCTCTCCTTCGCCGACCTGCTGCTGTGGGTGCCGGTCAACGGGCACGAGTCCTTCCTGTGCGTGGCGCAGGTGCGGCCGACGACCGCCCCCACGGCCTACCAGGACGACCAGGTGGGGCGCACGGTCGGTGGGCCGGAGGTGGCGCACCTGACCATCGCGTATCGACAGGGGCGGATCTGGCGCGAGGGCGACCCGGTTTGGTATGGGGACACGCCCGCCCGCCACGAGGCCATCCCGGTGCGGCTGCGCGACGCCAACGGAGAGCCGGGCGGCGTGATCGGCGTCGTGGGGCGGGACACCAACCTCTCCACCGCGCGTACGCCGAGCCAGCTCGAGCTCAACTACCTGACCACGGCGGACGATCTCGCGCAGATGATGGCCGACGGCACGTTTCCGCCGGTAAGCCACCGCATCGAGACGACCTCGGCGCCACGGGTGGGTGACGGGCTGATCCGGCTGGACGCGAGCGGCAAGGTGACGTATGCGAGCCCCAACGCGCAGTCCGCCTTCCGCCGGCTGGGCTTCGCCTCCCACCTCGTGGGGGAAGACCTCGCAGCGCTCGCCGCGCGCCTGGCCGACGACCCGCTGGAAGGCACCGACGCCTCCGCCCGGATGCTGGCCGCGCTCGGCGGGGAGGCGCCCTCGCGCAAGGAGATCGAGGCTCGGGGCGCGACCGTGCTGACCCGCGCGCTCCCGCTCATGCCCGCCGGCGTGCCGATCGGGGCGCTGGTGCTGGTGCGCGACGTGACGGAGGTCCGCCGCCGGGACCGGGCGCTGGTCACCAAGGACGCCACGATCCGCGAGATCCACCACCGGGTCAAGAACAACCTCCAGACCGTCGCGGCCCTGCTGCGCCTCCAGGCCCGCCGGGTCGAGACGCCGTCCGCGAAGGCCGCGCTGGAAGAGTCGGTACGCCGGGTGGCCTCGATCGCGCTCGTCCACGAGACGCTGTCGATGTCGAGCGACGAGGCGGTCGAGTTCGACGGCATCGTCGACCGGGTGGCGGCGGCCGCGGCCGAGGTGGGCACGACCGCGTCCTCGGTGGCGATGCGGCGCAAGGGCACCTTCGGCGTGCTCCCCGCCGAGATGGCCACCTCGCTGGTCATGGTGCTCAACGAGCTGCTGATCAACGCGGTCGAGCACGGCTTTCCGGAGATCGACGGCGTGGGCGCGGTCGGCGAGGTGGTGGTCTCCGCGCACCGCCACCGCAAGGAGCTGCACGTGACCGTCGTCGACAACGGCACGGGGCTGCCGGATGCGTTTGACGCCGAGCAGGCCGGGCGGCTGGGCCTCCAGATCGTGCGTGCGCTGGTAACCGGTGAGCTCAGCGGCACGATCGAGCTGCGCGCCCGGCCAAAGGGCGGCACCGAGGCGGTCCTCGTGCTCCCCCTGACCAAGCGCTGAGGCGGTCGCCGGCGACCGGGTGTTGTTGCCCTGGTGTTACAAAGCACACTCCCGGCATCTGGGCCGCTGGTTGGCGGGCCGGGGTGGCTGTGAGAGGCTAACCAGCGTGACCGCTGCTGAGCGCCGTTCCGTGCCGCTGGGATTGACCTCCCGGCGCCACGTTGACTACGGCCGCGTGCGCAGCGCCATGTGTCGGGCCCACTGACGTCGCCCGATCAATTCTGTTCCCGGGCGCGTAGAGAGCGCCGGCCCTCAAGATCAGCGCCGTAGCCTCGCGCGTCCATCCTGACGAAACGCACACGGAGGACGCCCAGGATGGCGGTCACAAGCTCGGAAGGCCGGCCGGCCGCACGCCCGCGCAAGGCGCGTGGCGAAGGGCAGTGGGCGTTGGGTCACCGCGAGCCGCTCAACCCCAATGAGCGCACCAAGAAGGACGACAACCCGCTCAACGTCCGCGCCCGGATCGAAAACATCTACGCGCACCGCGGCTTCGGCTCGATCGACCCGCAGGATCTGCGCGGGCGGTTCCGCTGGTGGGGGCTCTACACGCAGCGCAAGCCCGGGATCGACGGCGGCCGCACCGCCATCCTCGAGCCGCACGAGCTCGACGACGAGTACTTCATGTTGCGGGTGCGGGTCGACGGCGGCGCGCTCGACCTCGGCCAGCTGCGCACGGTCGCCACGATCTCTCAGGAGTTCGCGCGCGACACCGCCGACATCACCGACCGGCAAAACATCCAGCTCCACTGGATCCGCGTCGAGGACATGCCGGAGATCTGGCGCCGTCTCGAGGCGGTCGGGCTGCAGACCACCGAGGCGTGCGGCGACTGCCCGCGGGTGGTGCTGGGCAGCCCGGTCGCGGGCATCTCGGCCGACGAAAAGCTCGACGCCACGCCCGCGATCGACGCGATCGTGGAGCGCTTCGTGGGGGCGCACGAGTTCTCCAACCTGCCGCGCAAGTTCAAGTCGTCGATCTCGTGGCTGGCCGACATGCCGTACGAGGTGAATGACATCTCCTTCCTCGGGGTCGAGCACCCGGATTACGGTCCAGGCTTCGACCTCTGGGTTGGCGGCGGCCTCTCGACCAACCCGATGCTCGCCCAGCGCCTCGGCGTGTGGGTGCCGATCGCCGAGGTGCCCGAGGTGTGGGCCGGCGTGGTGGGCATCTTCCGCGACTACGGCTACCGCCGGCTGCGCCACCGCGCGCGGCTCAAGTTCCTGGTCGCCGACTGGGGCGTGGAGCGGTTTCGCGAGGTCCTGGAGAAGGAGTACCTCGGCCGCACCCTGCTCGACGGGCCGGCGCCCCAGCTCCCGGACAAGCCGATCGACCACATCGGCGTGCACGAGCAGGCCGACGGGCGGTTCTACGTCGGCGCCGCGCCGGTGGTGGGGCGCACGTCCGGCACCCAGCTCGCCCAGCTCGCCGACACCGTCGAGGCACATGGGAGCGGGCGGGTGCGGCTCACGCCGTACCAGAAGCTGCTGGTGCTCGACGTGGCGCAAGATCGGGTCGACTCGCTGGTCACCGCGTTGCGCGGGATCGGTCTCGAGGCCCGGCCGTCGACCTGGCGGCGCGGCACGATGGCCTGCACCGGCATCGAGTTCTGCAAGCTGGCGATCGTCGAGACCAAGCGGCGCGGCGAGGAGCTCGTCGCCCGCCTCGAGGAGCGCCTCGGCGACATGGACGCCGACATCTCCATCCACATCAACGGCTGCCCCAACGCCTGCGCCCGCACCCAGACCGCCGACATCGGCCTCAAGGGCCAGATCGTGATGGGTCCGGACGGGCAGCAGGTGGAGGGCTACCAGGTCCACCTCGGCGGTGGTCTCGGCATGGCCGAGGGCCAGAAGGCCGGGTTCGGGCGCAAGCTCCGCGGTCTCAAGACCACCGCGGACGAGCTCCCCGAGTACGTAGAACGCCTGGCCCGCCGCTACCTGGACAGCCGCACCGAGGGCGAGGCGTTCGCCACCTGGGTCATGAGGGTCGAAGAGGAGGCACTCCGATGAGTTCTGAGTCTCGCGCCGCCCCGCTGTACTGCCCCTACTGCGGAGAGGAAGACCTGCGCCCGTCCGAGGAGGGGCACGGAGCCTGGGAGTGCCGCGGCTGCGCGCGCGCGTTCTCCGTCAAGTTCATCGGTCTCGTGCGAAAGGCGGTGGCCCGATGAGCCCCGTGAGCGCGGTCGGCTTGGGTCTGATCGGCACCTCGGATCGCTCAGAGGAGCTGCGGCGGCTGGCCGAGGACGCCGGGCGTGAGCTGGAGGGCGCGCCGGCCGAGGAGATCGCCCGGTGGGCGGCCGAGACGTTCGGCGACCGCTTCTGCGTGACGAGCTCGATGGCCGACGCGGTGCTGGCGCACGTGGTGTCCCGGGTGGCGCCCGGCGTCGACGTGATCTTCCTCGACACCGGCCTGCACTTCCCCGAGACGCTCAAGGTGCGCGACACCGTGGCGGCCACGATGCCGGTCAACGTGCGCTCGATCCGTCCGCGGCTGACCGTCGGCCAGCAAGACGGTGAGTACGGGCCGCGCCTGTTCAACAAGAGCCCCGACGACTGCTGCTTCATCCGCAAGGTCGAGCCGCTGGAGCGGGCGCTCGCCGACTACGACGCGTGGGCCGCCGGGCTGCGCCGCGACGAGTCGCCGACCCGGGCCAACACGCCGGTGGTGGCGTTCGACCCCAAGCGCGGCAAGGTCAAGGTCAACCCGATCGCGGCGTGGAGCCAGGCCGACGTCGACGCGTACATCTCGCGGTGGAACGTGCCGGTCAACGAGCTCTTCAAGAAGGGGTACGGGTCGATCGGCTGCTGGCCCTGCACGCGCCGCACCAAGGCCGGCGAGGACCCGCGGGCCGGCCGGTGGGCGATGTTCGAGAAGACCGAGTGCGGTCTGCACACGTGACACCCGTACTCCTGGCGGCGCATGGCAGCCGCGATCCACGGGCGGCACGGGCGACCCGTGCCCTCGCCCGTGCGGTCGCGGCGGCCCGCCCCGGGGTCGACGTGCGCGCGTCCTATCTCGACCACACGCTGCCCCGCCCCGGGCAGGTGCTGAGCGCGCTCGAGGCGGCCGGCCACGATCGGGTGACGCTGGTGCCGCTGCTGCTCACGTCGGCATACCACGGGCGGGTGGACATCCCCGACGTGCTGCGCGCCGCCCGCGCCGCCGGCCTGCGCGTCCCGGTCGCGGTCGCCGACGTGTTGGGCCCGCGCGCCGGCGGCCCTGTCGACGACTCGCTGCTCGCCGGGCTGCGGCGGCGGCTGGCTGCGGCGGGCTCCGGTTTCGACGCCGTGGTGCTGGCCGCGGCGGGCACCCGCGACGCCGCCGCGCGGCAGACGGTGGCGCGGGCCGCTGGAGCTCTCGGCGAGTCGCTGGGTGTGCCGGCCTCCGTCGCGTACGCCTCCGCGGCGGCCCCGACGGGCGCCGAAGCGGTGTCCGAGCTACGCGCGGCCGGTGCGGAGCGGATCGGCGTCGCGGCATACTTCCTGGCGCCAGGGCTGCTCTACGACACCGTGACGCGGTCCGCTCTGGGGGCGGGCGCGGTCGCGGCGGCGCAGCCCCTGGAGGGCACGCCGGAGCTCGCCCGGCTGGTGCTGGCGCGGGCCGACGTGGCTGATCGCCCCGCTGCCGCTGACGCGGATCTCTCTGCCGCGGCCGCTACTGCCGCCTGATCCTGCCGCCGGCAGTTACGCACTCGGCCCGTATCAGGGCACCTCGCGTGGGCTCTTCTATTGCGTGAGGGACGCCCCGACCACGCCTCTGGGCGTTTCCTCGCAGGCGCGGGACGGTCTCGGGGGCATCCCGCGCACAGTGTGGCCGGCCCGAAGCGTCACAGGGCATGGTCCGGGGCGACCGGGGGGCGTCCTGGGCGGTGCCGGGGGGATGTGGCGCCGAGGGCCGGCCGCCTGTGCACGCGAGGCATAGGCGGCGGAGAGACAGCAAAACGCCCCGGTTGGCCTGGAGCCCGGGGCGTTGATGCTGTGTGTGTAGTGCAGTTTTGTCAGGCGGAGTGAGCGCGGACCCGCAGGCCGCCGCGACGCTTTACGGCGCGCCGCTCCTCTTCGCTCATCCCGCCCCAGACGCCGGCGTCCTGACCGGAGTCGAGGGCCCACTGGAGGCACTCGTCGGTCACGGAGCAGCGCCGGCAGACGGCCTTCGCCTGCTCGACTTGCAGGAGCGCCGGGCCGGACGTCCCGATCGGGAAGAACAGCTCCGGGTCCTCGTCGCGGCAGACAGCATGGTGGCGCCAGTCCATGGCGGCAACACTCCTCGTTCTGGATCGGTGGCAATTAATGCGGTGGAACTCTATTTGCATCCGCGGAGCCGATCGCGACTTTGCGCATCCATCCGATCGGCAGCGCGTTAGCAGGCCTATGGACCGGTCTGGCTGCGTGAACTTGCCACACGGCGGGCATGCCCGCGCAACTTCCCGGTAACTCGTTTCGCTTGTGAATACTTTCACGAACTCTCGCGATGTCAAGGGGGACGCTCGGAAAAAATCTGAACGCGTGAGCAAGCCCACAACCCCTTTGTCCGGATTTTGACCTTGAGTCAGCACCCGGTGTGCGACAGTCACCAATCAATGTAGTACAGTGCCGGCCGCATTGCCGACATTTCCGGCGTACTCGTTGGGGGGATCAGTCCGCCGTGACGCGCGAGGTGCCCCTCAGCAGATTACGCGCAGTGCGCTCGGAACGCTCGTGAAGCGGACTTTTTCCCGCTCGCCGAGATAGTCCCCGTCGAGCTGGAACGCCTGCGGGCGGTCCGCGACCAGGGAAAACTCCGCGACGTCGTGCATGCGCACCACTTGCGACCCGTGGGGCTGGCGATGGCGCGACAGGAGCTGAGTCACTGTACGTGTTGTGCTAGGCACACGTAGTCGGCGCAGGGCGAGCACGTCCAGACCGAGGTCGAACGACGCGTCCGGGTTGGGGTTGATGACCCGATCGCCGATAAAGGTCCAAGGCGCGGTGTTTTGGATGATGACGGTCGATAGCTCGGCCTCCGCCGCTTCGCCCGGCTGCTCCAGCGTGATCGCGGGGTGTCGCCGATCCATAGCGGTGAAGTATTGGCTGACCGCGGATCGCATATAAAGGGCGGGAGTAGAGGTACGCCCCCGCAGTCGGGCCTGCTCGACCCGCCGCACTACCGAGGCGTCCAGCCCCAGTCCCGCGCAGAACGTGAAGTACCTATCGTCGGCGCGCCCCAGCCCGATGGTCCGCACCCGGCCGGCGCGCAACGCCTCCAGGATCACGCTCGCGCCCTCGGCCCAGCCCTTGGGGAGCCCGAGCGCGCGGGCGAAGACGTTCGTCGAGCCGCCGGGCACCACGGCCAGCGCGGGGCGGGTCTCCGTCGGGGCGCCGGCCATCAGGCCGTTGACCGCCTCGTTGATCGTGCCGTCGCCGCCGAGCGTGAAGAGCACGTCTACACCGCCGGCGGCCGCCTCGTGGGCCAGCGCGGTGGCGTGACCCCGCCGCCGCGTGCGCTCCACCGTCAAGTCGAACTCGCTGCGGAGCGCCCGCACCAGCACGTCCCGCGCGCGCTCGCTCGTGGTGGTCGCCTTGGGATTGACGACCAGTAACGCCCGCATGGGCGGCACTGTACTCGCTGGCGAGTATCGTGTGCGCGTGATCCAGGACTCCCCGGTGCTCCCCGGCACGCTGCGCTGGGCGGTGTGGCTGCTGATCGGCGAGGCGGCCGCGGTCGCGCTCGTCGCCGCGTACCTGGTGTACGAGGACCTGACCGGCACGGCCAACAACATGGTCGTGGCACTGATGGTCACCGCCTTCGCGTTCGCCGGTGCCGCACTGCTCTTCCTCCTGGCCCGCGCGCTGGGCAGCCGGCGCGGCGGCGCGCGGGGGCCGGCCGTCGTGCTCCAGCTGATGCTGCTGCCGATCGGCTACTTCATGATCCAGAGCGGGCTGGCATGGGCCGGCGTCCCGATCATCGCGATCGCCATCGCGGTGGGCGCGCTCCTTGTCACCCCATCGAGTACCAAAGCCCTCGGTCTGGGTTAACACGACACCCAAACGGATGGCTGTGCCCCCGTTTGAGCGTCCCCGCCCCTAAAGTGTCGCCGTGAGCGAGCGAGTTGGCGCGGCGGCGTGGGGTGGATTTCCGGGGTGGCGGAGGAAGACGTCGCCTTCGGCGCCGCACGAGCGAGCGGACCGGGAGACACGGTGGGTGTAGACGGGGCAGTGCGGCCACCGGCGTACCAGACGCTCGCGGAAGGCCTCCGTGAGGAGATCACTTCCGGACGCCTCCGGCCGGGTGAGCGGCTGCCGACCGAGCCGCAGCTGTGCGCGCGCTCCGGCGTGAGCCGCAGCACCGTGCGCGAAGCCCTCCGCCTGCTCGCCAGCCAGCACCTCATCGTGACGACCCGGGGCGTGACCGGGGGCAGCTTCGTCGCCCACCCGAGCCCGGAAAATCTCTCCGACACGCTCTCCACCGGGCTCAACCTGCTGCTCAACACGTCCACCGCCGGCCTCTGCGACCTGATGGAGGTGCGCGAGTCGCTGGAGGTGCCGGCGGCGGCACAGGCGGCCCGGCGGCGCGGCGAGGAGCACCTCGCCGACCTGGAGGCGGCGCTCTTCGACCCGGAGCTGGCCGACGTGCCGGCGATGCTGGCCGCCCACCGCGCGTTTCACGCCGCCCTTGTCGCGGCCACCGGCAACCCGCTCTTCGAGCTGCTCAGCCGGCCGCTCTACCAGGTCTCGAACGAGCGGGAGGTGGCCGCGACCGCGCCGGCCGGCTTCTGGCGGCAGGTCGACACCGACCATCGGGAGCTGCTGCGCTGCGTCAAGGCCCAGGACGCCGAGGGCGCCACGAAGGTGGCCCGCGAGCACATCAGGTTTATCCGCGTCTCGCTCGCCCCGGACTCCTAGGCGATCCTTTCAAGAAGATTTGGGCTACCGCGATGTCCGCCGTGGTCCCGACCGCCGCTCCCGCGGCCTCACCCGTCCGCTGTTGGTTTCTTGCCTCCGGCGGGAGCGCTCCGGACCATCAGGATGGCACAGGCGGAGGCGGTGTGCGCGGCTCGCGCCGGGGCTTGGTAGCACTGGGTAGTGGGAGCTTTCTGCGAATTTATCCACTCATCGCGCCCTCGTGAGCGCGCGACCCAAAAGATCGTGGTATTCCACTGCCCTCATAGGGGCTACTTGTACCACGATCTACTGACGTAGCAGGGGGACCATCCTGGTCGACGCAATGCCCCCACCACATCCAGCAACGCTGCGTCACCGACTGCCGTCTGGTGGGCGTCAGCCGGAAAGGCGCGTCGCCAGGGCCCAGGTGCGATCATGGTCTGGGCGCACCGCCGCCCTGTTCGGCTTGATCGTTCGCCCGGAAATGGCGTTGGGGGTGGCGTGTCACGCCCGTTTCGGGCGAACGATCATGACGGTCCCCATCCTGATGGTCCGGAGCGCTGCCGCCGCAGGCAACAAAGAGGGGTGACCGCGACCAACCAGCAGGGTGAGGCCGCGGGAGCAGCGGTCGCGACCACGACGGAC
>Ga0272482_10000156_pt1 | contig 22282 bp, 25 predicted proteins | sample RVTome_8_FD_192427 | JGI IMG/M metagenome (GOLD analysis project Ga0272482, IMG submission 192427) | Soil microbial communities from uranium-contaminated site in the Upper Colorado River Basin, Wyoming, United States - RVT160D0 (version 2) ...
CGGCATCTCGGCGGCCGCGTTCGCCCGGTTGAACTCGATCAGGCCCGCGAGGTCGGCGGGGTGCCGGCCGGGGGTCGCGGCGAGGTAGGCGTTGAGGTCGTGCTTGAACTCCGTGAGCAGCGCGGGAAACTCGTTGGCGTCGACGATGTCCAGGTACGGGATGCTGACCTCGACGGTCGTCGCGCCGAGGCCGCGCAGGCGCCGCACCGCGTCGGCGAACGCCGCGTCCGTCTCCGGGCTGCGACCGCCAGTGACGTCCCGCCACACGCCGATCCGCTTGCCGCGCAACGAGTTCGACTGCTGGAGCCGCGTGGGCCGGTCGGCGATCGCCGCCAGCAGGATGGCGGCGTCCACCACGTTGCGTGCCATCGGTCCCGCGGTGTCCTGCTCAGCCGAGATGGGCACCACGCCCGCGCCGCTGACCAGGCCGATGCTCGGCTTCACCCCCACGATCCCGTTCGCCCCGGCCGGACAGACGATCGAGCCGTCGGTCTCGGTGCCGATCGCCACCGTGGCCAGGTGCGCGGCCACCGCGACCGCGGAACCACTCGACGAGCCACACGGGTTGCGGTCGAGGACGTACGGGTTGGCGGTCTGCCCACCGACCGCGCTCCAACCGCTGGTGGACGTGGTGGACCGGAAGTTGGCCCACTCGGACAGGTTCGCCTTGCCGAGGATGACCGCACCCGCCGCCCGCAACCGGGTGACCAGGTGCGCGTCCCGGGCCGGCCGCGCACCGGTCATCGCGAGCGAGCCCGCGGTCGTCCGCTGGCGGTCGCGGGTGTCCACGTTGTCCTTGAGCAGTACCGGAATGCCCTCCATCGGCGAGCGGGCGCCGTGCCGGTCCCGGCGGGAGTCACTGGCCGCCGCGATGCGCAGCGCGTCCGGGTTGGTCGCGAGCACCGCGTGCAGCCGGGGGTTCAGCCGCTCGATCCGCTGGAGGTAGAAGGCCGTCAACCGCACCGACGACAACCGGCCGGCGTCCATCGCCCGTTGCAGGTCGGGGATCGTGGCCCGCTCGAGGTCGATCCCGGCGACCACGGGCCTGCCCACCGGCGGCGACCCACCCGCCACCGCGGGCGCCGCCGCGACAACCCCGAACACCAACGCGACGACAGCGACCAGGACGCCGATCCGGTGGGACATGGCAGCCTCCGATGGGCGGTGTGGGCCGCACCCAGCAGTACACCCACTGGATCACCACGGTCAACCGGCGGACCGGTCCCCATCGCCGACAACGTCTCGGTTGTGTCACTCGCCGGTGAACGGCCTAACGGCGTGCGGTGAATGGCCGAGAACGAGATGACTTCGGGGGGAAGTCGAGATTCTCGTGGGAGGTCGTCATGGCCGGCGAACAAGGGCGGGTGCCGCTCGTCAATCGGAAACTGCTGCCCTTTGTCGCGGCGTGGACAGGGTTCGCGGTGGTGGTCGGGCTGCTGTGGAAACTCGAGGGCACGCGTGGGTTGCTCCTGAACTGGTCGTGGGTGCTGGTGATTCTCGGCGTCTCGGTGTTCCTGCTGGTGAAGCACCACGTCGCGATACCGGACTACTCGCGCGCGGCGCTCGTGGTGGTGGTCGGGATCCCGGCGTTGTTGGCCGTTGTCGGCGGGATCGCGGTGTTGCCGCAGAAATTCCAGCTCGTCGGGTTGCGGGTCGCGTTCCTGATCGTGGTGTGCGCGTTGCCGGCGATTCTCTGGTACCTGTTCATCGCGACCCGCAAAGCGAGTCTGCTCAACGAGTTCATCACCAGTCTCGACCGGTTGGGATTGCTTCGCGCCGGGCAGCGGGAAGCCGGCGGGGCGCGGGATCGCCGGATCTCCAGTTACCTGGAGCGGTTCAGCGCCATCTACGGACCGCTGCCGGTGCGGGTGTACGAGGACGTGCGTGCCGGCCGGTTCACCGGCTACTCCCGCACCGCCGTGGCCAACGAGAGCGCGGGCCTCGCCACGACGGCGGTGCCGGTGATGGCGGCGACGGCCCTCATCGCGCTGGGCTGGCTGCTCACCCTGCCCCCTGCCGAGGTGCTGCCCGCCGGCACCGCCGACTCGACGACGTGGATCCTCGCGTTCACGCCGACCCTGCAGCCGGTGACGCTGGCGTTCATCGGCGCGTACTTCTTCTGCATCCAGATGTTGTTCCGCCGCTACGCACTCCGCGACCTGCGGGGCAGCGCGTACGTCGCGGTGTCGATGCGGATCATCCTCGCGACCATCGGCGTCTGGGTGCTCACCGCCGTGAACGCGTCGACCGGTCTGCTGACCGACGGCGAGCTGCTCGCGTTCTCGTTCGTGATCGGCGTGTTCCCGCTCGTGGTCTGGCAGTTCATCGAGTTCCAGCTCAAGCGCGTCGCCGGCTTGTGGGTCATCGGCATGCCGAGCATGCGGGCCAAGCTCCCCATCAGCGAGCTGGACGGCCTGACGGTCTGGCACGAGGCCCGCCTGGTGGAGCACGACATCGAGAACGTGCCCAACATGGCGACCGCGGACGTCGTCGACCTCCTGCTGAACACGAGGATCCCGCCGAACCGGCTCGTCGACTGGGTCGACCAGGCCATCCTCGAGACCCAGCTGGGCACGGAGAACAAGGAGCTGCGCAAGACGCTGCACGCCGAGGGAATCCGCACCGCCACCGAGTACCTCCAAGCCGCCCCGGCGGCGACGCCGTCGCTCACGGCCGCGTTGCGCACCAGCGCGAACCTCGAGTCCGTGCTCTGCTGGCGCGGCCTGTGCGACCACGTCCCGGACGCGGCGACGGCCTGAGTGACCGATCGGCGGGATCCGGCGCCGGATGGCGGTCCGGCCGCCGTTCGGTGACCGTGGAAACCAACCGGCCGACGCGCCGATCGGATGATCCGCGGTCGCTCGGGACCCGGCACGCTGTACCCCGTCCCGAGTCGAGGGGGTGCCCGTGCCGGTGATCACGGTGACCGACCTGCACAAGCGGTACGGCACGCAGGTCGCGGTCGACGGGGTCTCGTTCGCCGTCGAGGAAGGTGAGATCTTCGGCATCCTCGGGCCCAACGGCGCCGGCAAGACCACCACGGTCGAGTGCGTCGCCGGCCTGCGTGTCCCTGACACGGGCACGATCAGCGTGCTGGGCCTCGACCCCCGGCTGGACCGGACCCGGTTGCGCCACCTGCTCGGTATGCAGCTCCAGGAGAGTCAACTGCCCGACAAGCTGCGGGTCGCCGAGGCACTGCGGCTCTACGCCTCCTTCTACGCCGACCCGGCGGACTGGCGGGCGCTGCTGGTCGACCTCGGGCTCGGCGACAAGCACGACACGAGGTTCGGCGCGCTCTCCGGTGGGCAGAAGCAACGCGTCTCCATCGCGCTCGCGCTGGTCGGCAACCCCCGCGTCGCGGTGCTCGACGAGCTGACCACCGGGCTGGACCCGCAGGCCAGGCGGCACACGTGGCGGTTGATCGAGCAGGTCCGGGATCGCGGGGTCACGGTCGTGCTGGTCACCCACTTCATGGCGGAGGCAGAACGGCTCTGCGACCGGGTGGCGCTGATCGACGCCGGCCGCCTCGTCGCGGTCGACACCCCGGGCGGGCTGGTGGCCAGGGTCAACGCGGAACAGCGGCTGCGGTTCCGCCCCACCACCGCGCTGGACGACCGGTTGCTCACCGCACTACCGGAGGTCAGCGCGGTGACGCGCCACGGCGACCAGGTGGTGGTGACCGGGACGGGCAACCTGGTGCACGCCGTGACGGCATTGCTGGCCCGGCACCAGATCATCGCCGCCGAGCTGCGGGTGGAACAGGCGAGCCTCGACGACGCGTTCGTGGCACTCACCGGCCGCGGGCTCGACACCGACGTGCGAAGCTGACGATGCGTGGACTCGGCAGGCTCGCCGTGGTGGAGCTGCGACTGTTCCTGCGGGAACCGCACGCCTACGTCCTCGGCGCCGTCTTTCCCTTGGTGGTGCTGGTGGTCATGGGCAGTGTCCCGGCCTTCCGCGAGCCGGACCCGGCACTCGGCGGGCACCGGGTGATCGACCTGTACGTCCCGCCGCTCACCGCGATGTGCGTTGCCGCGACGGCACTCTGGATCACCCCGATGTTCCTGGTGCAGTACCGGGAGAAGGGCGTGCTCCGCAGGCTGGCGACGACACCGGTCGGGCCGGTACGGGTGTTGGTCGCACAGGTCGCCGTACAGGTGCTTACGGCGATCGTGACCGTCACGGTGCTGCTGGGCGTGGCGGCGATCGCGTTCGACGTCCCGTTGCCGCGCCAGGTTCTCGGCTTCGTGCCGGCGTTCCTGCTCACCGCGTCGGCGATGTTCGGGATCGGGCTGCTGGTCGCCGCGGTGGTCCGGTCCAGCAGGGTGGCGAGCGGTGTCGGCGCGTTGTTGTTCTTCCCCTTGATGTTCCTTGCCGGGCTGTGGGCGCCGCGCGAGGTCATGCCGGACACCTTGGTGCGGATCGGGGACGTGACCCCGCTTGGCGCGGCCGTGCGGGCCCTGCGCGACACCACCGACGGCAGGTGGCCGCCTGCCCTGGCACTGGCTGTGCTGCTGGCCTACACCGTCCTCGCCTGGCTCGCCGCGATCCGGTTCTTCCGTTGGGAGTGACCGTAAGGTGAGCGCATGACGAGCGCGGCGACCGGCGACGGCACGTGGCCGCTGCACCGGATTCTCGTGCCGCTGCCGTACCTGCTGCTCGGCGTCGGCACCATGCTCGCCGTGCTCACCCCGGACCAGACCACCGGAGAGCGGCTCGGCACGGCCGCCGTCGTCGCGGTGACCGCCGCGTGGGCGCTGACCATGAACACCCTGCGGTCGCCATCGTGGCGGGCGCGCACCGGTCCGATGCTGGTGTACGTCGGTGTCCAGCTCGTGCTCGCCGGCGTGCTCATGCTGCGGCAGCCCACTTTCCTGGTGTTCGGGGTGGTCGGCTTCATGCAGGCCTTCGACCTCCTCCCGCCGTTCTGGGCGGTCCTCGACATCGGCGCGACCGCCGTGCTGATCAACCTGGTGGTCGGCGGCATCCCGGCCGACGCCGCCGGGCTGACCCTCACGCTCACGGTCATCGCGTTGCAGACGTGTCTGATCAGCTGGTTCGGCTACCTGGGGCATCGCCACAACGCACAGAGCGAACAGCGCCGCAGAGCGGTCGCACAGCTCGAGGCCGCGCTGGCCGAGAACGCCGGCCTGCACGCACAACTCGTGACGCAGGCACGGGAAGCCGGCGTCCACGACGAACGGCAACGCATGGCCCGCGAGATCCACGACACCCTCGCCCAGGGGCTGACCGGCATCATCACCCAGCTCCAGGCCGCCGACCGGGTCCGCGAACAGCCCGAGCTGTGGCGCCACCACGTCGACCAGGTCACCACCCTCGCGCGGGACGGACTGGCGGCGGCCCGCCGGTCGGTGGCGGCGCTCGGCCCGCAGGAGCTGGACGACTCCCGGCTGCCCGACGCCATCGCCGAGCTCGCGACGCGCTGGTCACGGACCTCGGCCGTGCCGGTGCGGGTCGAGACCACCGGCGAGCCGAGGCCACTCCTCGCGGAGGTCGAGATCACGCTGTTCCGCGTTGCGCAGGAGGCGCTGGCCAACGTCGCGCGGCACGCCGAGGCGAGCAGGGCCGCGGTCACACTGTCCTATTCGGACGACGTGGTGCTGCTGGACGTGCGGGACGACGGCGTCGGGTTCGCGGTCGGGGAACACCGCGGCAGCACCGAGAGCGGCGGGTTCGGCCTGCGCACGATCCGGCAGCGCCTCGCCAGGGTCGACGGCACACTCGCGATCGAGAGCGAACCCGGCGCCGGCACCGCGATCAACGCCAGCGTGCCGACGCTGGCCGACGAGACGGGGACACCATGAGCCAGCAGGCCATCCGGCTCCTGATCGTCGACGACCACCCCATCGTCCGGGACGGACTGCGTGGCGCGTTCACCGGCACCGAGGAGTTCGAGGTGGTCGGCGAGGCGGCGCACGGCGCGGAGGCGGTCACCTTGGCCGCCGCGGCGCGACCCGACGTCGTGCTCATGGACCTGCGCATGCCGGAGATGGACGGAGTGGCGGCGATTCGCCTGCTGCGCAACCAGGTGCCGACGGTGCGGATCCTGGTGCTCACCACCTTCGACACCGACAGCGACGTGCTGCTCGCGATCGAGGCCGGCGCGACGGGCTACCTGCTCAAGGACGCGCCGGTCGAGGATCTGCTGCGTGCCGTGCGGTCGGCGGCCAAGGGCGAGTCGGTGCTGGCGCCCTCGGTCGCCGGCCGCCTCATGAGCCGCGTGCGCAGGCCGGCGCACGGCACGTTGAGCGAGCGGGAGCGGCAGGTGCTCCGGCTGGTCGCGGACGGGGCGACGAACCGCGAGGTGGCCGCGACGCTGTTCATCAGTGAGGCGAGCACCAAGACCCACCTGGTGCACATCTTCGACAAGCTGGGCGTGCGTGACCGGGCGGCCGCGGTCGGGGAGGCGTTCCGGCGCGGCCTGGTCACCTGACCAGGTTGTCGACCTCGTTCAGTGCCAGCAGGATCACGACCACACCGGCGGCGAGGACCATCAGCGCGGCGAGCACGAAGCCGAGCCCACGCCGTTCCTTGTGCCGGATCTGCGGCAGCGCGAACACGCCGAACACCAACGCGGTGGCGCCGATGACGAGTGCGAACAGGCCGAAGAGATAGGCGAGCACTGTGAATACCACCGCGGTCCCGAGTGCGGCGACCCCGAGCCCGCTGATCGGCGGCCGGTTCTGGCTGCGCTCGATGCGCATCAGTTCGGCGAAGGCCGCGGCTCGCTCCGCCTCGGACCTCGACCCGGCGCCGGGCGACGTGTCGAACTCGGACATGGCGCACCTCCCCAGTGGCCCCGACCCCGCGTGAGTCTACTGGCTCGCGCCGGCTCCCCGGCACTGTTTCGCTGGCGTGCAAGCACTCTCGATATCGCGTTGGTGCTGCAGGACGCACCGCGCGTTCGGCCTGTCGGCCCCGCACCGTCGGCACTGACACAAGACATCCGGTGGCGGTCCACCCGGACCGCCACCGGGTGTCAGGGCACGTAGGTCGGCGTGAACGTCACCGGCAGGCTGACCAGGCCGCGTGTCCACACCGAGGAATGCCATTCCAGCTCACCGCCGAGCACCAGGTCCGGCAGGCGGTCGATCAGCACCTCGATGCTCGTCTTCGCGATCAGCTCGGCGATCTCCGGCGCCGGGTAGGGGCAGCCGTGTTCGCCGTGGCCGAAGGACATCATCGCCCGGTTGCCCGCGGTGCCCTCGGCCGGCCGGACCTGCGGGTCGGCGTTGGCGGCGGCGAGGCCGAGCACCACCATCTCACCGGCGCGGATGCGCTGTCCGCCGAGGCGGGTGTCGCGGGTGGCGATCCGGCCGAGGTAGTTCTGCGTCGGGGTGTCGTGCCACAGCACCTCGTTGAGCGCGTCGCCGACGCTCGCGCGGCCGCCGGACAGCGTGATCGCGAACCGGGCGTCGGTCAGCATCAGCGCGACCGTGTTGCCGATCCAGTTCGTCGTCTGCTGGTGGCCCTGCAGCAACACGATGAGCAGGTCCTGCAGGATCTCCTCGTCGGCGAGGTTCGCCGGGTTGGCCAGCAGGTGTGACGGCACGTCCGGCCCCGGCGCGGCGCGCTTCTGGTCGAGGAGCGCCTGCATCTCCTCCTGCATCCGCACCGCCGCGGCCATCTGGTCGGCGATCGTCGAGCTCAGGGCCCCCATCACGTCCTCGACCAGCACCCTGGTCTGGGACTCCGGCACCCCGCACATCAGCGCGACCGCGCTCAGCGGGATCCGCGACGCGTACTGGCTCATCAGCTCGGCCTCGCCCGCGCCGGAGAACCGGTCGATCATCCGGTCGGCGATCCGCTCGCACTGGGTCGCCAGCTCGAACTGGTCCACCGACGCCAACGCGTCGCTCAGCGCGCCGGCGCGCCTGCTGTGCTCCGGCCCCTCGGTGAACATGACCGACGGGTTGTACACGAGGTGCGGCAGCAGGGGCCAGTCGTCCGGCACGGTCTCCCAGCCGTTCCACCGGCGGGTGTCCCGCGCGAACAGCGTGGCGTCGGTGGTGACCTGGTGCAGCTCCCGGTACCCGCACACGAACCACGCCGGGATGTCGCCCTCCAGCAGCACCGGCGCGACCGGCCCGTGCTTCTCGCGGATCAGCTCGTACAGGCCGGCAGGATCGGCGCGGTACTGCTCTCCGTACAGCCGGACCGCGTCAGCGCGGCGGGCGATGTCGGTCATGACGAGACGGCCTCTCTGGCGGTGCTGAGTGCGTAGAGGTGATCCACCAGCGCGATCAACACCTTCTTCGCCGAGCCGCGGTCACGGGCGTCGCAGTCGACCAGCGGCACGTCGGCCGGCAGGGACAGCGCGTCGCGCACGTCATCGAGACTGTGCGTGGTGCCGGGAAAGTTGTTGCGTGCCACGATGAACGGCGTCCGGTGGTGTTCGAGGCGGTCGATGGCGTACCAGGAGTCGGCGAGCCTGCGGGTGTCGACGAGCACGACCGCACCGAGCGTGCCGGAGAACAGCCGGTCCCACAGGAACCAGAACCGTTCCTGGCCGGGCGCGCCGAACAGGTAGAGCACCATCTCCTCGTTCAGGCTGATGCGGCCGAAGTCGAACGCGACGGTCGTCGTGGTCTTGCCGCCGACGGCACTGGGATCGTCGACGCCGAGCCCCGCCTGGGTCATCGTCTCCTCGGTCGACAGCGGCCGGATCTCGCTCACCGCCCGGACCATCGTCGTCTTGCCGGCCCCGAACCCACCGACGATCACGATCTTCAAGCCCTCGGCCGCGGTGCTGGCGAGCGGCATGCGGGTCTCAGAGCTTGTGGAGTCCAACGAGCACCTTCCTCAGGATGGCGGCGTCGGGCAGCTGCGACCGAGCGCGGGTCGACGACGACGGGTGGCGGGCGGTGATCTTGCCGGCGCGCAGGAGGTCGGACAGGAGGATCTTCACCACGCCGACGGGCAGGTCGAGGTCGGCGGCGATCTCCACGAGTGCGATCGGCAGCCGGCTGGCGCGCAGGATCCTCGCGTGTTCGGACTGCATGCCCGCGGCGGGCTCCGCCGCGGCGACGATGAGCGTGACCAGGTCGAGGTCGGGGTCGTCGGCGAGGCTGCGCCCACGGGTGACGGTGTAGAGCCGGTCCGGCTCCTCGTTGTCCAGCTCGCGGCGGATCATGCTTGTCGGGTGTGCTCAGGCTGGCGGGGCGGCGCGATCAGGAACGCGCCGATCTGTTCCACCAGCTCGTTCATCCGGTGGCCGATCAGCCCGACGTCGGCGTCCTCGGCGGCGAGCACGGCGAGGTGGGCGCCCTCGCCCGCCTCGACGATGAACAGGATGCCGCCGTGGAACTCGGTCATCGAGTGCCGCACGCCGCCGGTGCCGTCGCCGAACTCGACGGACGCGCCCTGGCACAGGGCCTGCACACCGGCGGCGATCGCGGACAGCTGGTCGGCCTGGTCCACCGACAGGGCAGAGGTGTGGCAGAGCTTCAGCCCGTCTCTGGACAGCACCAGGGCGTGGGTGGCGCCCGCGGTCTGCTCGACCAGGCTCTCCAACATCCAGGTGAGGTTGGCGTCGGTCGCCATGGTCATAACGAGTCTTCCTCTCCAGCGGCCTGGTCAGGCGTGGTGGATCGGCGGCCCTGCTGGAAAGCGCTGAAGCGCGCGCCGATGTCGGTACGTTTCTGGGCGCGGCCCTCGCCGCGGTCGGCGGGCTCGCGCTTCGCCTCCGTCGCGCGGACGGCGGCGGCGAGCGTCTCGCCGCGTGGCCGCTTGGGCAGCGCGGGCACCTCGGCTGCGGACGCGGTGGCGTCGGTGTCGGCGTCGGTCGTGTCGGCGCCCGGCGGCGGCACCGGGTCCAGCACGGCCGTGGCCGTCGCGGCGGTGCTGGTGGTCTCGCCGCCGACCGACTGGACCGACTCGAGCGCCCTCGGCGCGGTCACGGCCGGCTCCGCCTCCCTCGGGTGGATCACGAGCTGCTGCGGGATCCGCACGACCACCCCGGTGCCGCCCCGCGACGACGGCCGGAAGTACACCTGCAGCTTGTGCTTGCGTGCCAGCGAACCCACGACCACCAGGCCCAGCCGGGTGCCCGGCACCTTCGCGAGGTCCAGCGGCTCGGCGGTCGACACCGCCGCCTCCGCCCGCGCGAGCGCCTGCGGTTTCATGCCGAGCCCGCCGTCCTCGATGGTGACGACCACGCCGGTGTGCAGCTCCTCGACGTAGACGTGCACCTCCTCGGAGGGCGCGGAGAACCGGGTCGCGTTGTCCATCAGCTCGGCGAGGGTGTGCATGACGTCCTCGGCCGCGTAGCCGACGACCGCCGCGGTGCTGCTCGAGTGGACCTGAACCCGTTGGTAGGCCTGGATCCGGCCCATCGCGCCACGCAGGACGGACTCCATCACGATCGGCCTGGTCCAGCGGCGGCCGGAGCGGGCGCCGGTCAGCACGGCGATGCTGTCGGCGAGGCGGCCGGTCTGCGCGGTGCTGTGGTCCAGCTTGAGCAGGTCGCCGAGCACGCTCTCGGCGTGCCGGCCCTCCATCTCACGTAGGTCGGCGAGCATGCTCGTGGCCATGGCCTGCACCCGGCCCGCCGCGTTCGCGCACGCGGCCATCGCGGCCGACCGCTGCCGCTCGCTCGTGCCGATCTCGCGCACCACCGCGCCGAGGAGGTTCCGTGGCACCTCGTTCGCCTTCGGCCCGAGCTCGGCGAGCACGGTGTCGGCGGACGCGCCGTCGCGGACGCGGGCCGCCGCCCGAGGGAGGACGTCCTCGACCAGCCGGGCGAGGCCGCTCTCGAGCATCCGCAGCCGCGCGGCGGTCCGCCGCGCGCGGATGGCGCGGTAGGTGGTGAAGGCCAGCGCGATGCACAGCCCCAGTGCCAACGCACCGGAGGACAGGCCGACGACCAGCCGGTCCTCCGCCGCCACCTGGAAGGTCACCCACAGCGTCACTCCCGCGGTGACACCCATGGCGACAAGGAGGTAGAGCAGCACGTCGGTCATGGACCGCTGCTCCTGCGGGACGGGCTCTCGTGCTGGCATATCAGTCCTCACGCTGGACGGCGCACCGAAACGCAAGTAGGCAAGATACTGGACCAGGCAAACAACCGGTGGGATTCGACCAAAAGGCTCAGTGTCGCTTCCGGTCTCCCTGGATTTCCACCGGGCCGCTAGGCCAAACGGACCTTTATGCGCGGCTGCGCTCTGGCAGGATCGTCTGCCGTGCCGCTTCCCACCCCGCCAGGCCCGTCGAACTTCGTCCGCACGATGTTGACCTACCCGAAGGCGCCGCTGGCGTACCTCACGAACGTGGTCGACACCTACGGCGACGTGACGTCGTTCCGCCTGGCCACCACCAGGGTCACCCTCCTGCGCCACCCGCACCACATCCGCAGGGTGCTGCAACAGAAGTCCGCGAACTACACACGTGACTCCATGGCGTACAAGATGACCCGCAACCTGTTCGGGCGTGGGCTCGCGACCGTCGAGAGCGGCCCGGAGTGGCGGTCCATGCGGCGGATGATGCAGCCGTCGTTCCACTACCAGCGGGTCGCGTCGATGACCGAGCACATGCTGGCGGTGATCAAGACCCGCCTGGACCGCTGGGACGAGATGGCGGCGGGCGGCGAGGTCATCGACACCGCGCAGGAGATGCGCAGCCTCACGCTGCGGGTCGTCGCCAGGGCGTTGTTCGCGCTGGAGGAAGGCGAGGTGTGCGACCGGTTCGCTGACGCCATCGACACGGTCGACCACGAGCTCGGTGAGTGGGTGCGGTTCCCGCTGCTGCCGCTGTCCGTGCCGACCGCGGGTCACCGGCGGTACTTCGCGAGCCGCGCGATCGCCGAGGAGATCATCGACTACGTGATCATGCAGCACCTGACCGACCAGGTGGACCGGGGCGACCTCCTGTCGATGCTGATCATGACCAAGGACGAGGAGACCGGCGCCCGGCTGACCGACGAGCAGCTGCGCGACCAGGTCATGATCATGCTGTGGGCCGGGCACGAGACCAGCGCCAACGTGCTCACCTGGGCCTGGTACCGGCTCGGGCTGCACCCCGAGATCCAGCAGCGGGTGCTGCGCGAGGTCGACGACGAGCTGGACGGGCTGCCGCCGACGCTCGCCGACTGCAGCAAGCTCACCTACACCCGCACCGTGCTCGACGAGACGATGCGGATGTACCCGCAGGGGTGGCTGGGTTCCCGGCGTGCGTTGGAGGAGGACGAGATCGGCGGCTTCCGCATCCCCGCCGGCACGGAGATCTTCTTCAGCGCGTACCACGCACACCGGCACCCGGAGTTCTGGGACGAGCCGGACAAGTTCCGGCCGGAGCGCTTCACGGCGGAGGAGGTCGCGAAACGCGACCGCAGCGCGTTCTTCCCGTTCGGTTCCGGGCCACATCTGTGCATCGGCAACCAGTTCGCGTTGACCGAGATGCTGCTCATCGTCGCCAGCGCCATGCAGCGGTACCGCATCGAGCTGGCGTCCGACGAGCCCGTCGGCCCGCGACCGCTGCTGACCTTCGGCCCGGACAAGCCGATCCGCATTCGGCTACTCCCCCGCGGCCGCTGAGTTTCAGTCGAGAACGGCGGTGGCCTCGACCTCGACGAGCAGGTCGGGCTCACCCAACGCGGCGACGCCGAGCAGGGTGATCGGCTTGACGGGGTCGACACCCAGCTTCGCCGCCGCCCTGCCGACGCCTTCACCCAGCTGCGGCATCTTGTCCGGCGACCAGTCGACGACGTAGACGGTCAGCTTCGCCACGTCGTCGAAGCTGCCGCCGATCTCGGCCATCGCGGTGCCGATGTTGAGGTACGCCTGCTCGACCTGCGCGGCGAGGTCCCCGGCGCCGACCGGGTTCCCGTCGGCGTCGCGGGCGACCTGACCGGCGAGGAACACCAGCCGCGACCCGGTCGCGATCGAGAGCTGCCGGTACACGTCGGGCTTGGGAAGTCCGTTGGGGTTGACCAGTTCCACAGCCATGTCTCTGCTCCTCGCTGTTCGGTTGTCGCAAAACATAGCATAGCTATGCCATGTATAGTAGCCCCATGGCCAGAACCAAGGACCCAGCCGTGCGCGCCATGCTGATCGACCGGGCCGCGCGCATGCTGCGCTCCCGCGAGCCGGTGACCCTGCGCTCGGTCGTCGAGGGCACCGGCGTGTCGACGATGGCCGTTTACACCTACTTCGGCGGCATGGACGGCCTGTGGCGCACCATGCGGCAGGAGGGCTTCACCCGCCTGGCGGCGAACCTCGCCCGGGTACGCACCACCGCCGACCCGGTGCGCGACCTCGCCGCCCTCGGCGCCGCCTACCTCGCGAACGCCCTACGCCACCCGGATCTCTACCGCGTCATGTTCGACGCCGGCTTCGAACTGGATAACCCGGCCGCCGCGGACGAGTCGTTGTACTCGCTGGTCGCGGCCGTCGAACGAGCCAAGGCCGCGGAACGCTTCCGCGCGGACGTCGACGCCGTGGAACTGGCGACGCAGACGTGGGTCACCGGCCACGGCCTGGCGTCCCTCATGACCACCGGTCCCCTACCGCCGGCCGCCCTCGCCCACGGCGCCCCGATGCTGGTGGCGCTGTACACCAGGAGCGGCGACGACCCCGACAAGTGCCACCGCTCCGTGGCCCGTGGCTGGAAAGTGGGCTGACGGGCTCAGCCGGTGGGCCGCCGGAAGACGAGGATCACCACGCCGGCCACGATCAGCAGCAGTCCGCCGATCCACATGACGATCGGCCAGAACGTCAGTAGGGCGAGGCGGCCGCTGTTCTCGGTGACCTGCTTGATGTTCTCGTCGACGCTGTGGTCGTTGAGCTTCATCGTGCCCTCGTAGACGACCGTGCCCTCGCCGGGGCTCTGGCCGGGCGCGACCATCTCCTGCTTCGACGTGTCCTCGGCCGCGACCCACACGCCGGTCGCCGGCTCGACCCAGATGGTGCGCTTGTCCTCGTAGTACCGGTCGACCGTCACCGAGGGTTCGTCGCTGCCGACGAGCGATCCCGGCACCTCCTGTTCGCCGACCTTGGTCGGCTTGACGTCGATGACGAAGCGGTAGACGTCGATGCCCTTGACGGTGTCCTCGCCGTCGTACCGGGCCTCGACCGTGCGCTTGAGCGAGATGTCGTACACCGGGTAGCCGCGCTTCTCGGTGTCGAACGGGAACTTGAAGCTGTTTCCCGGCTGCTGCACGGCGTTCTTCCTGCCGTCGACGCGCTCGCCCTGCTCCTCCTCGAGGTACTGGCCGTCGCACGGGACGACCGCCTCGCCGGTCGTGCGGTCGAGGCACTGGGACCGGACGTAGGCGTTGAGCAGGATCCCGCTGCCGTCGTCGACGGTCTTGGTCGCCTGGACCCACACGGCGACGTCGCCGTCCTCGACCACCTGCGGCTGGGTCAGGTCGCCGGAGACGTAGGTGGTGGACGTGACGCTGAGGTTCTCGCGGATCTCCGGCGTCGGCACGCCGTCGACCTCGTCGATGACGACCGACGTGATGCCGGTGCCCTGCGCCACGGAGATGATCTCCACGTCCAGCGGCACCTTCGCCGCCAGTGGGTAGACGTAGAACCGGAACAGCAGGCCCAGCGCGACCGCGAAGACCCCGAGCCCGATGAGGACAAAGCTGACGATTCGGCGCACTGGCTCCACGCTCCCGCCTGCGACGTTGCGGCTTGACCGAGGATGGTTCCACCGTCGCCCAAGCAAGCGCTAGGGCCGAATGCCCGAACAACAAGCAAGCGCTAGGGCTGAATGCCGGAACGTTCCGGACATAGCGCCGCGCGCGGACGTGATCGTCCCGACGTTTCGCGGCGTCGGTCGCCGCCAGCGTGTTGCACTGGGACGAGACCGCGCCCCGACGTCTGGAAAGTCCCTGATGACACAGCCTTCCTCCGGCGTCGGCGGGCGCCCGTTCGCGGTCGCCGTGCTGGCACTCGCCGTCGGCGGGTTCACGATCGGCACGACCGAGTTCGTCACCATGGGCCTGCTGCCGAGGATCGCCGCCGGGATCGGCGTCTCCGAGCCGACCGCGGGGCACGTGATCTCGGCGTACGCACTCGGCGTCGTCGTCGGCGTGCCGATCCTGTCGTTCTTCGCCGCCCGGCTGCCCCGGCGCGGCCTGCTGGTCGCGCTCATGGCGGCGTACGGCGTGTTCAACCTGGTCAGCGCCGCGGCATCGTCGTACGGCCTGCTGTTCGCGGCACGCTTCTTCGACGGGTTGCCGCACGGCGCGTACTTCGGCGTCGCCAGCCTGGTGGCCGCGAGCCTGGCCCCGCCGGAGCGGCGCGGCCGGGCCGTCGCGAGCGTGATGCTGGGGTTGTCGGTCGCCAACGTGGCCGGCGTCCCGGTGGCGACGTGGGTCGGGCAGCACCTCGGGTGGCGGGCCGCGTACGTGCTGACCGCCGGTCTCGCGCTGCTCACCGTCGTGCTCATCCTCGCGTTCGTGCCGTCCGTTGCGGGTGACAAGGAGACGAACGGCCGGCGCGAGGCCCGGGAGTTCTTCAGCCGCAAGCAGGTCTGGCTGACGATGGCCGCGGGCGCCATCGGCTTCGGCGGCCTTTTCGCGGTGTACTCCTACATCGCCACAACCGTCACGGACGTCGGCGGGCTGAGCGAAGGCACGGTGCCGCTGTTCCTGTTGGCGTTCGGCCTCGGCATGACGTTCGGCACCTGGCTGGGTGGTGAGCTGGCCGACTGGTCGGTGTTCCGCGCGCTCATCTGGTCGAGCGTCGCGTCGGCGGTGGTCATGATCGCGTTCTGGGCGGTGTCGCCGTTCGGCTGGTGGCTACTGCCGGTGGTCTTCCTGACCACGGCGATCGGCTCGGTCACGGTGACCAACCTGCAGCTGCGCCTGATGGACGTGGCGGGCAACGCGGTGACCCTTGGCGCGGCGATGAACCACGCGGCGCTCAACCTCGCCAACGCGCTTGGCGCGTGGGTGGGCGGCGTCGTGATCGCCGCCGGTTACGGGTATCGAGCCCCCGCACTGGTAGGGGCGGTGCTGTCCGTGGCCGGGATCGCGATCCTGTTGTGGTCCGCGGTCGCCGACCGCCGCACCGCCGACAGCCGGCCGTCGGTCGACCACCAGCTCGACCCGGCGGACGCCCGCCGCTGACTCACCGTCCGTGCCGCAGACCCGGGTCCAGCCGGGACAGCACCGACAGAGCCTCGTCGCGGGGCACGGCCGCGAAGAACTCCGCGTCGATCGCCTCCACCTCGGGCAGCGCGCGAGCCAGCACCGCACGCCCTGGCTCGGTCAGGCCGACCCGCCTGGCCCTGCTGTCCGCCGGGTCGGTCAGGCGAGTGAGGAGGCCCTTGGCCGCCAGCGTGCGCACCACCTGACTGGTCATCATCGGGTCGGTCCCGGCGTGCTGGGCCAACTGCCGCTGGGTCGGCTGCCCGTGCTGTTCCGACAGCCACCACACGTTCGCCAGCAACGCGAACTGCACGTGGGTGAGATCGTGTCCGCGCAGGACCGCGGTGACGGCCCGTTGCCAGGCGAGCGTGACCCGCCAGAGGAGGAACCCCGGGCTGTCCGACGGGTGCGCGTGCGTCATTCCGGCACGGCCGCCCGCTCGGCGAGCGCCGCCAGGGCGCGCATCGCTCCCGGCAGGCCGGCAGCCACCTTCCGCCCGATGACGCGGGCGAACAGCGGCGCGAGCGGACCGGTGATCGAGACGCGGTGGGTGAACGTCGTCGTCCCGGCGCCGGCCTCGATCCAGTGGTCGAACCGCATCCGCGCCAACGGCAGGGCGGTGACGTCGGTGAACGACACCCCCTCGGTGACCGCCGTCATCCGGAACCGCGTCCTCGGCCCACCGACCGGCTTGATCGTGCCGACCGCACCGAGCCGGAACTCCCCGTCGAACGTGACGTCCTCGATCTGGTCGTCCCACTCGGTCCAGGTCACCGGGTCCCGATACCGCGCCCAGAGCTGCCATGGCGCGGCTGTCGTGCTCTCACTGTGCTGGAACTCCCACATGACGCCTCCAGTTAGTATGCGCGCATACTAACTGGCCGACCGATCTCCTGGTTCACCGGGTGGTGACGGTTACTTGACCTCGACTCTCGTCACGAAGGCCAGGCCGATCGTCAGTGGGATGACCAGCCAGATCACGCCGGTGACGGCGATGTTGGCCCACTGCTCGCCGGTGAGCGCGCCCTCGAAGAGGAACAGGGTGCTCTGGGCGAACTGGACGTCGACCCACGGTTGCAGGTCGCGGAACCAGTTCACGCTCTCGGCCAGGATGCCGAAGATCGTGGGCAGCAGGAACGAGTAGACGAAGTAGGCGGCGATCGCACCGGCCGAGGCGCGGATCAGCACGCCGAGCATGAACCCGATCAGCAAGCTCAGCACGTTGCCGAGCACGAAGTACAGGTACTCGGTGAGGGAGATGTTCCACACCAGGCCGGCGCCGGTGATCGCAGCGCCTACCAGGTTGCCGAACGCGCCGATGACGAACGCCAGCAGCACCGAGACGACGCCGACGGTCACCGACGAGATCGCCTTCGCGGCGATGACCCGGTGCCGGTGCGGGATCAGCGTGAACGTGGTCAGTCCGCTGCGTTGGGACCACTCGCTCGTCACCGCGAGGATCGCGATCATGGGCAGGATGACGGCCATCGGGAACCGGATCGCCGAGACGAAGTTGGCGTAGGTGATCTGCTGGTCCGGGGCGAAGAGGATGAACCCGACGGTGGCCAGGAACGCGGTGATGACGATGCTCGCGATCAGCCAGAACCCCGAGCGGGTGTCGAACATCTTGCGCAGCTCGACCTGCGTCACCCGCAGCAGCGGAATGGCGTGCGGCCGCGCGGGTGCGGGGCGGACGCTACGCGCACCGCCCTGGTGAAGCAACGACAAGGCAAACCGCCGCCGCGCCCGGACACCCGCGCGCGGCGGTCAGGGCAGCGATGCCGCGTAGGTCAGTGTGTCCAGCAGGTGGCCGCCGGCGTCGCGGAGGTCCACGCGTACCTGTTCTCCCGCGGGGATGCCTAGTTCCGTGGGAGGCCGTTCGCAGCGGGCGTTCAGGCGGAAGACGATCGTCGGCTCCTCCAGCAGGAGGCGGCCGTCCTCACGGGTGCGGTAGGACAGGGTTCGCGTCATCGGTTGGGTCCGTTCTACTTTCGAGACACCACTGTGGACAGTCCACTGAGGTCAGTACAGTGTGCGGATCCGGTGCCGCGGCTGACTGAATGCGGACAATACCGAGTATCGCGGTAAGGCCGTTCTGCGCTGCCGTCTGCGCGCGGACCCGGCACCACCCAGCCTACTCGCCCCGCGCACCGCCAGCCGATTGGCGGATACACACGGTGGTGAGGGTCGGGTTAGGGTGCAGGGGACTTCGCGTTGTGCCCAAGACCTCGGCGCACTCCACCTCCGAGTGAGCAGAGTGCCATGAACTGGGCCGACCACGATCCGGCGGACGCGTTCGTCCCACCGGCCGGACCATGCACCGCTGTCCCGCAGCGCACTTCCACGTACCCGTCGCCCGCTGTGAGACCGACGACGAGCACCGCGTCTGGGGCGAGGGAGGTGCCGGCCGGCGGCAGGGGGTGAGACCACCACGTCACCCTCCGGACGAACCGAGAACGTCCGCGCCGCCGGCCCGGCACCCCGACGCGAGTCCAGGTCGACACCTCTGGTTTACTGGTTAGCCACCACCAAAGCTGGTCAGCATGGTGAGTGAACCCAGCCGGGCAGGCCGAGCCCCCGCCATCGCCCGCGCGATGGCTTCGGGCGGGGGCGGCACATGGCCGATCACTCAGTCGAACTCGGCGGGATCTGTGCCCGCCTCCAGGTCATGCGTGCCATGGGCTACGAGTTCGCGGCCGACCACGACACCGACGGGTCGATCACCGCGGTGGTCGGGGTCCGGGTCCACCGCGGGGTCATCGACATCTTCGAGCTCTACGGCGAGGACGACGCCATCGCGACCCGCATGCCCGACAGCGAACCGAACATCATGCTCGCGCGCACGGTCCTGTGGCACACCCACGGCCGAGCCGACATCGTGATCGACGACCTGCTCGGTCTCCCCGACCCCGCGCGCGCCCGCCACCTGGTGACGGTGCCCAGGGCGGACTAGGCGCTGTCCTCCGGCGTGGCCGGCACGCAGACGCAGCCCCGGCTGAACTTCCCGACCACGGTGGCGGCGCAGAAGCGTGCCGCGATCTCGTCGTGCGTGTTCCAGCGGTGACCGCAGGCGGCACAGTCGGGGACGATATGACTCGTGGGGCTCGGCATGCGTTGCCTCCTGTGTTGGTGGGCATTGGTGAGTGTCATCGCGGTGTCACCGTCATGGGTCGCGAGGCCAGGTCAGTTCCTTGCGGACGTACTGGCGAATCGCGAAGCGCACGACGAAGAACCCGATGAGGACTGCGATAAGCAGGGCGCGGACAACTCGGTCGACGGCGGACCGGACTGACCGGAAGACAAGGGACCTCGGACTGACATGTCGTGTCCAGATGGCGCCCACCCTACGCGCACCACCACCCCACCGTGTGTGCATGGGGTGGCGGGCGATGTCGCGCGGGTCGTGGTCAGGCGGTGCAGTTGGGGACTGCCGGGACGCTGCCGACGCAGTTGTTCGGCGTGTTGGCGGTGATCGGCGAGTTGGTGGTGGTCATGGTGCCGCCCTGCCGGTAGACGCCGCCCGCGGTGCCAAGGAGCAGCAGCGAGTGGTTGTTGGTCACGGCGGTCTGGGTGAGGGTGGTCGCGGTGGAGTTGACCGCGGAGATCCCGCCGCCGCGGCCAGCGTTGTTGCCGGTGATGAACAGCGGGCTGCCGGTGACGCCGGTGACCGTCAGTGTGCCGCGGAGACCGTTGTAGATGGCGCCGCCGTCGCCGAGGAGGGTGGTGTTGCCCGACAGCGGGCTGTTGGTGAACGTCGCGGCGGGCGCCGTGGCGGTCGGGGTGTCCACGTTGGCGAGGCCGCCGCCGTTCCCCGTGGCGGTGTTGCCGGTCAGGGTGGAGCCGGTGAGGGTGACCGCGCCGCGGTTGAGGATGCCGCCCCCGTCACCGAGCACGTTGCCGCGCGTGAAGGCGACCCCGGTGGTGAGCGTGAGGTTGCCGGTCGGGGCGACCTCGGCGATCCGGAACAGCCCGAGTCCCAGCAGTGAGGCGTTGGTGACCGTGGCGGGGCCCACCATCTCGATCGGGGTGGTGATCACCGGCAGCGCGTTCGCGGCGCCGCCGTGACTCGTGGTCATGCGGTAGGTGCAGCCTCCCGCCAGCACGAGGGTGTCCGAGGTGGGGGTGGAGTTGGCCAGGTTCACCGCGGCGACCAGTGCGTTCTCACCACACGCCACCGGGATGGTGATGGCCTGTGCCGCGGGGGCCACCACGATCAGGCCGCCGGCCACGACGGTGGCCCCGAACAGGGTATGGACGATCGTGCGGATACGTCGCATGACTACTTCATTTCCTGGAACAGAGAGGAATGACCCGTCTCGACGAAATGCCGACGGGAGATGACGCGGACGGCGGACGCGGAAATGCCGGCGATAGTGCCGATGTGCCCGCGCACGACTCATTCACGCGAAAAGGACCCCGGTCCATGGTCCACGGCCGAGATCGGCCGCACCACGGCACCGGGGTCCAGGGTGACAGCCGACAGACTACCGCTTTCACCCACGTGATCGATACCCCGTACCGCCGAATGGCCCCACCCTCGTCACAATTGACACTGCGGCGATTCGCCAGGCCACGTAGGATCATCCCGGAACGACGCGATATCGCGAATTCCGTGAAACCGCCCCAGAACCCGGCGGCAGCCAATACGTTGCGCACGCCGACGAAGGGGTCATCATGGCGGGAAACACTTCGTGGCGGCGCACCGTGCGCCGTGACCCCACCTATGGCGCGACCGTCGAGAACCCTTTCGAACTGTCGTCGGACCAGGAACGTCGGGCCGCGCGCGTAGTGGCCTCCGCGTCGGCCGACGCCACGGACTGCGCGCTGCTGCTCGCGGTCCTCGGACTGCACCCACCCCGCCGGCACGATGCTCAGGCGGACTGAGCGCAGCTATTGATATTCGATAGAATTCGAGCGACACTCGATGCATGATGGTGGACGTGCTCGTCGTTGGCGCCGGCCTCGCCGGCCTGCACACCGCTCGTCTGCTCGCACTGCAGGGCTTCGACGTCCTCGTGTGTGAACGGCGCGGCAGTCTCGACGTCGGGATCCGGACCACCGGCATCTTCGTACGGCGCACGCTCGAGGACTTCGCCTTGCCCGAGTGCCATCTCGGGCCCGCGGTGCGCCGGGTGGTGCTCTACCCGCCGTCGTTGCGCGGGCCGGTCGAGCTGGTCAGCGGGCGGGACGAGTTCCGGGTCGCCGACATGGGCGGGATCTACGCCCACGCGCGTGCCCAGGCCGAGCTGGCCGGGGCGCGAGTGCGCCTCGGTGTCACCTACCCGGCGAAGGACATCACGGCTCGCTTCACCATCGGCGCCGACGGCGCCCGGTCCACGGTCGCGCGGCGACTGGGGCTCGACGTCAACCGGCGGCTGATCATCGGTGTCGAGGAGATGTTCCCTGTCGGCGCGGCGACCCGGGCGCCGACGTTCCACTGTGTCGTCGACCCTCGGCTCGCACCCGGTTACCTGGCCTGGGTCATCGACGACGGACACGAGGCCCACGTCGGGCTGGCCGGGCAGGCCGACCGGCTCGCCGCGCCACTCCCCCGGCTGCTGCGGTCGTTCCGCGCCGGGTTCCCCGACATGCCAACGCCGATCGGGCCCGTACGACGCCGAGGCGGGCCGATCCCGGTCGGCGGCGTGCTGCGCCGGATCGCGTGTGCCGACGGGCTTCTCGTGGGTGACGCCGCCGGCGCGGTGTCACCGCTGACCGCGGGCGGGCTCGATCCCTGCCTGCGGATGTCACAGCTCGCTGCCGCCGTCACCGGCGACTACCTGCGCACCGGCGACCCGACGGTGCTGCGGCACTACGACGGCGCGGCCATGCGCGCACGGTTTCGTGGCCGGCTCCTCCTGCGCGATCTCCTCGCCCGAGTGCGGGGCCCGGCCGCGGCCGAACTGGGATTCGCTCTGCTACGCACCCCACCCGGCCGAGCGGCGGCGTCCCGCGTCCTCTTCGGCAGCGGTTCGTTCCCCGACATGCCCTCGACACCCGCACCTACCTGGTCGACACCCTGACGTCGGCGGGGAACCGGGGATCGATCTCGTAGTGGGTGTCGAACTGACTGCTGAACCCGGTGACGGTGACCCTGCGGCCGACGGTGAGCCCGGCGAGGTCGATCCCGGTCTGGGTGTTGACGAAGATGATGAGTTCGCCGGT
>Ga0272482_10000157_pt1 | contig 22207 bp, 22 predicted proteins | sample RVTome_8_FD_192427 | JGI IMG/M metagenome (GOLD analysis project Ga0272482, IMG submission 192427) | Soil microbial communities from uranium-contaminated site in the Upper Colorado River Basin, Wyoming, United States - RVT160D0 (version 2) ...
TCCGCGCCGCCATCGACGAGACCCGCCGGCCCTGGTGGCGGCGGGAACGACCGGCCGGCGACGTGCTGCCCGATGTGGCGGAGGCCGACCCCGCCGAGTCCACCGACGAACGCCTCAGGGTGCGGGCGGCCCTGATGACGGTGCCGCCCCGGCAGCGTGCCGTGCTCTTCCTGCGCTACTTCCAGAGCCTGAGCGTGGACGAGACCGCCGAGGTCCTCGGCTGCCGGTCCGGCACCGTGAAGAGCCAGACGCAGCATGGCCTGGCGAAGCTGCGCTCGGTCCTGGGCACGGACCAGATCGAGCTTGACGAACCCCCTGAAGGCCGGTCGGCCACCAACGCAACCAGCAGCACGGGAGAGTGGATAAATGCGGGTATTTGATGTCGTGGACCTCGCCACGTCGGAGGCGCCGCCGCTGCGACACAGCGCCGACGACATCGTCCGGGCCGCGCAGCGCAGGCGACGTCGCCGGCGCGGGGCCATCGTCTCCGGCGGCGCCGCCACGGCCGCCGCCATCGCGGTCGCGGCCGCGACCGTGGTGCCCAACCTCGTGCCCACCGCCTCGTCGCCGGAGGTCGCCGGCGGGCCACCGAAGGCGGCGCCGCCCCAAGCACCCGGCCCTCTGCGGGTGGCAGCCGATCCGTTCACCTTCACGTTCACCGGCTACGACGTGGGCCGCTTCCACGTGAAGGCGCCACTGGTCGCCTCCACGGCCTACCAGATAGCCCCGGTCTACTCCGACAGCAGCGAGTCGCTGGCGGCGTACCTGGTGGTCTACCGGCCGGGCGCCTTCAAGCCGGACGGGCTGCACAACCCGCGGAAGCTCACCATCGCCGGCCGGCCCGCCCTGCTGCAGGAGCTGACCGACATCCGATTCCACAAGGTGCTGGCCTGGCAATATCGCGACGGCGCGTGGGCCACCCTCGAGACCTACGCCGACGCGGCGGACGATCCTTCGCCCGCCGACCTGGAGAAGATCGCGCTCGCCCTGGCCCCGGCCGGCCCGGCCCCGGTCAAGCTGCCGTTCAAGATGACCTACGTGCCGGCCGGCTTCAAGCCGGTCGTACTCGGCTCGCACGCCATGGCGGGCATGGACGGCGTCGCCGCGGCCGAGGGAGGCGACTTCGGCGGTGCGGTCCTCGCCAAGCCAGCACCCCGACCGGCCGGCCTGACCAAGCCCTGGCCGCAGAGCGCGGGCCCCGGCCTGCCAGGCAGCTTCGAAATCTTCGTGGTACCCAACGCCAACTCCAACCAGGCACTGCCAGGCGGGCAGGCCCCTCCGGCATCACCCAAGTGCTCGGCCTCCCTATGCAACACCTGGACGCCGGACGGCAAGGTCAACATCCAGATAGCCACCGAGCGCGGCGCACTCTCCAAAAACGAGATGGTCAAGGTACTCAACGGCATCGAGCTCGCCTCGGTCGGCAACGACGCCACCTGGTTCGACGCCGCGACGGCCATACCAGTCGCCCCGTAGCCAGCCAGTCCTTCTTCATCGCCGCCCAGCCCCACCAGGCTGGGCGGCTTCATACCCGTGGCCGGCACACGCTCCCGCGACCGGTTGGCCGCCGGCAGGGCGGGGTAACCCCTCGGCCATGGGACAGCACGGGGCCAAGCCGGGCGATGCGCACGATGTTCACCGGTTCCAGTTCTCTTCCCACAGGCGGGTGCGATGGCCCCTGGCCGTGCTGGGCATCCGCCCAGCCACCACCTGGCTGGCCCTGTCCGCCGGCGAGCTCGTGATCCGGTTCGGGCCCTGGCAACTCAAGACCAGCCGGGACAACGTGGTGGGCGCGGAGCGCGGCGGCCCGTACCGCTGGTGGCGGGTCATCGGTCCGCACCTGTCGCTGGCCGACCGGGGCGTCACCTTCGGTACGAGTACCGCTGCCGGCGTCTGTGTCCGGTTCGCGGTCCCGGTGCCGGCGTTGCTGCCGGTCGGGTGGCTGCGCCATCCGGCGGTCACGGTTACGGTGGCCGATCCGGGCTCGCTGGTCGACGGGCTGCGACGCACCGTGCCCTGACAGCACGCCAAGCAGGCCGCGGGCCGCAAACAACGACTAAGGGATAGCTGAGCTGACCTACCACTATGACGGCAGCGTTGGACCGACCCGTGACAGGACAGATCAGCGTGACGCGACGGTCTTGAGACCGTCCGACGCGCGACCACCGGGCACCTCAGCAGGCGTCCTCCGTGAGGCGCTTCGACACCCGTAGGTGACGCGACAGGCGCTTCGACCGCCTGAGAACGCTACTAAGCAGCGACGTTCGTGTCGTCAGACGAGCCGCTCGTACCGGCTGAATTCCTCCAGAAGCTCGTCATTCTCCTTGATCGTGCCAATCGACAGCCGGACGCCGCCGTCCACGAGGTTGCTGCGGTCCTGGATCTTGATGCCGCGCTCGGCGAGCATGGAGCATAGCAGCTTGGCGTCGAGGGTACGGAAGAGGATGAAATTGGCGTTCGACTCGAAGACCTCGACCACAGCTGACGATGTCTCTAGCTCGGCTCGGACCCGGTCACGTTCCCTTAGTATGCGGTCGATGTTCTCCCTCCCGTATGCGATACCGGCGGGGGAGATCGCTGAACTGATGGCGCGAATCGCCGTCGTGGTCAGCGGGTAGGGCGCCATGATACGCCGGAGCACTTCGATGACCTCGGTGTTCGCAATCGTGATGCCGCACCGCTCGCCAGCCAGGCTGTACTCCTTCGACAACGACCGCAGCACGATCAGGTTCCAGTGCTCCCCGATCTCAGCGGAAAGCGAGGCATTGCCGGAATAGTCCACATACAGCTCATCGACTACCACCATCGCCTTACCGCGAAGCTCTCGCGCGAGCCGGAGGATCGCCGAACGGTCCATCAGATTCGCGGTCGGATTGTTAGGCGAGCAGATGAAGACCAGCTTGATTTGCGGGTTGGCCGCACAGGCGGCGAGCATGGTTTCTGCGTCGAGTTGGAATGTGCCAGGCGTCAGCGATACGCGATGAACGGAGGCCGCCTGTATCTGGGCGGCCGTCTCGTACATGACGAAAGTCGGTGGTGTAATCAAAATTCCATCGCGCCCAGCCGCACAGAAGGCACGCGTCAGGAGGTCGATGGCTTCGTCTGCACCGCGCGACAGAAACAGTTGCTCGGCAGGTACCTTGTAGATTTCGGAAAACCGCTGCAGGAGCGCGATCGGCTGCGGCTCCGGGTAACGATTCAGGTCCTCCTCCGTTGCGCCTCCGAGAAATGGTGGGTACGGGTTCTCGTTTGCATCAAGATAGATCCTTGCCGTCTGCTCACCTTCGGACCTGGCCGAGCTGTACGGCTTCATCGCATAGATGTCCGTTCGGACCAGCGAGACAATCCCGTCCATAGGCTCTACGCTCCTCCCTGCCATGAGCCGACCCGGTGCGCTCGTTGCGCGTCCAATGCGTCCTTCGTGGCCCGCGCCGCCGCGATTGCTCCTGCTTTCGTCATCAAGTGGACCAGCTCGTTCGTCTGCGCATAGACGGCGGCAACACCGGCCGATGCCGGAACGGCCATCAGCGCCTCGGTCGCCGCTTGCGCGCTGGCGTCGGCCTCGCCGAGCTGCAGCAGGGCCAGCGCCTCGTCCATCCGGATATGGGTGCGATCCACCACGTCATGCAACGGATAGGCAAGCAGTGCAGTTCGGCAGGACTCGATCGCTTCCTTGGGCCGTCCGGTGCGCGCCAGTACATTGCCCTTGTAGAAAAGCATCTTCGCCCGGGAGAAGCCGAGAGCTCCGCCGTGTGGCGCGGCGTCATCAACGCCTGCGAACCGCTGCTCGCTTATCCTCATTAGCTTTAGCGCCTCCTGCCCGTGACCCACTTGCGAAAGCGCACGCGCTTCCACCGCAGGTGCGAGCGTCGCGGCGACGGACCTCGTTCCACGTGTGAGGAGCTGCGCCCGGCGAGCGAGATCGATGGCTGGCCGCGGGCCCTCGTAGTAGAGGCAGCTCAGCGCCTCTCGTGTGTTCAGCCAGGCGCCGAGCAATGCGTTCTCCACCTCGCCTGCGGCCTGGACTCCGGACCTGAACCAGTTCCGTGATGCCTGTGGCTGGCCGAGGTCCACCAGTAGGATGCCGATCAGGCCGGCCAGTCGCGCGGCGCTGGTTATCAGCACCGTCTGATGGGCAATACTCTGGCGCTGCTGGAGTAGCTTGCACAACGCATCGAATTCGAGCAGCGCGGGCTTTACCTGGTCCTTTGCCGGCAAGCTGCGGTATTCGTGGGCATGCCGGATCACTCTGTCCTGCCAGTACTCCACCGTCTCGCGATTGACGGAGTTTATCGGCGACAACGCGCGCCGCAGCATTTCTTGTGTCTTGTCGACCGCGTCGAGGACATCTTTGCTGAGCCCTCCGGCCACACCGAAAGCGATGCCATTGAGGAGATTCCGTCGGCGCATACCTTCCTCTTCGTTTTCGTCCATCGGCGACGGATATCGTGCCGATTCCGGTGCTGTCCGTTCCGTGAAATGATCCGCGCCGGACGCATAGCTGGTTCCGAAGCCGAGTAGATCGGCTCTTGTCTGATACAGCCGGCACAACGCGTCGAGATATCGCGGTGACGGCCGCTCACCCGTTTCCCAGCGCGACACACGCGTATGTCCGAGGTTGTCGGCGTCCGGGCCGGCCTTGTCCTTGATCCTCGTAACGACATCCTGCAAGGTCCAGCCTCGCGCCATCCGGTGGGCGCGCAGGCGGCTGACCGCGCAACGCTCCACGATTGCTTCGACGATCTCAGCGTCGGACCAGCTAGCCGCCCGGGCTGACTCGCGGATTGCCTCGACAACGCTACGCACGCCCACAGTTGCCGTCCTCCCGTCGGTGCCGTCCGAACAGGCTCACCGTACCCGCGTCAAGCGGCTCACGACAGGATCGTCTGTTGAATGTGCGGGTGACGCACATCCAACAGAATGGAATGTGCGTCTCCCGCACGGTGAAGGTGAAATATTCCACACGTGTCGTACCGCCGGGACTATCTAGGCACAGCCCGTAAACCCGGGTCGACCCCCTGGCGAATCGGTGAAGCCGATGGATATCCAGATGTTGCTCTTCCGTCCTGAGACCGCCATTCTCTGCCTTGCTCTGATCGCACGCTATGTCGTCACCTTCGTCGCTTTCGTCCTAACGTTGCGACGAGTTCCGGCGAATCAGCGCGCCGATCTGTACGCCACGTTCGTCAAGGCATGCACCCATGCCGCATTTCTCGGCCGCTTCGGACGCCCATACAGGACCGAAAATGAGGGGAGCGAGGAGCCAGAAAGCGAAGCCGACCGACCGGAACGATCGCCTCGGCATTGACGTCCGCGATGTCTTTGTCTTTGCCAGGGCATTGGGCTGGTCGCACATGACGGCGGTCAGAAGATTGATCCGGTGCGCGGATCTGCCGCGACTCGTGCGCGGCGTCCATCCCCTGGTGTCCTACGCTGCGGGCCGCTTCAGTTCTGGTCCTCGCAGCGGACGCCGACGCTTGCTAACTGCCCGCTGCGGACGAGTTCTCGGATCGCCGCGGTCATGGCCGGTACGCCTGGTCCCGGCAAGATCGCCTGGTCGCCGTCCAGAAGTAACTTCCGTTGACGACTTCGCCGGTCTGCTTCCATCTCGCGAGCAGCCGGCGCACTTCCTCGACGGTGAAGATGGTGAGTGCCCAACTGGAGCCGTCAGGAAGGTCGACGAAGGCATCCACGTTGGCTACAGATTCCTCGGTCTCCGTGGCGAGATCGAGGAGGAAGCGTGCCACGAATGTTGGTTCCGTAACCCACGCACGCCACCCGGCTCGTGGCGCGGTTCGCCAAGCGGAATACTCCGGCGGACGTCCCATGTTGATCACCGTATGCCCGTCGAGATTGGTGTCATCCTGCCGACGTCCACGCCTGATCCTGCTCAGCCGATCCTGGGTGACGTTCGAGACAGTGCCCGGTTCGCGGAGGAGGTGGGGCTTGACTCGATCTGGTCTACCGACCACCTCGTGGCCAGTGCTCCCATGCTGGACAGCACGGTGGTCTTGGCCGTCGCGTCGGCGGTGACCACTCGTGTCACGGTTGGGTTCAACGTGATGCTGCTGTCCCTGCGGCCGGTCGCTTGGGCGGCGAAGCAGGTGAGCACCCTGCAGTACGTGTCCGGCGGTCGCCTTGTGCTCGGGGTCGGCACCGGTAACCCGGCGCACGGTGACACGGGGTGGCGTGCTGCGGGCATGTCTTACGCGGACCGGGGCGAGCGTACCGATGCGGCGCTGCGAGTGTTGCCAGACCTCGTCCAGGGGAGGCGAGCCGTGCTGGAGGAAGGTGTGGAGGTGACGCTCGCTCCTGGCTCGTCCATGCCTCCGGTGGTGGTGGCCGGCAACGGGCCGGTGGCGCTGCGCCGGGCGGCCAGGTATGGCGACGGCTGGGCCTCGATCGGCCTCTCACCGCAGGGAATCGCCGAGGGCCTCGCGAAGATCGAGCGGCTCGCCGCCGAACATGGTCGTCCAGCGGTCAAGGCGACGGTCGTCGGGCCCGGCGTGGATGGCAGTCCGCACCGGGCCGCTGAGCGGTTGGCGGCGTATGAGGCGGCCGGGGGCGAACGGGTGATTCTCGCGCCGACCGGCGCGGGCTGGCGGCGCGACTACGAGTTCGCGGCGCGGGTGCGCGACGCGTACAACTAGTTGGCACAGCGGATCGCTGGGCTTTCGCGTAGCAACCACTCCTTGGCCCAGGTCAGGGTCACGACGATCCGGCCCACGCCGCTGTTACCTCTCGGCGTGCGGCGCGGCGCGTCGCGGTCGGGGGATCGGACAGCCGCAGGCCAGGGCTGAGCATGGCGGTGACGGCGAGGGACGCCACCGCCAGCAGGGTCATCGACGCACCGACGGGAAGGAACTGGGCGGTCAGGCCCGCGGCTGTCGCGCCGATCGCCTGCATCGCCTTCATGCCGTTCGCGTGCAGGCCCAGAGCCTGCCCGCGCTCCGCCTCGCCGGTCAGCGCGATCAGCCGCTCCTGCAGGAGCAGCGTCGAGGCGAAACCTGTCGACGCGATGGCGACCGCGCCTACCATCACGGACACGCTGAGCGGGAGCAGGAACAGCAGATACGGCGCCGCGAGCAGAAACCGCAGCGGCGTGACGGACCGCCGCCGCAGTCGCGGTGAGAGGAACCGCCCGGCGGCCAGGTCGCCGAGCAGCATGCCCAGCGCCGCGGCGACGAACAGGGCGGCGGCGGCCTGCGGCGCGTACGGCACGAAGAGTGCCTCGCAGCCCACCACCAGACCGTTGGGCAGCCACATCGACAGGTACACGGCCCGCCGCGCCCGGGTCGACAGCAGCTCCCGGTTGACGCGCCAGGTGATCGCGACGGATGGCCGCCCCGACGCCCGCGGCCGCCGAGGAGTGAGGCCCAGCCTGAGCACCAGTGCCGCGCAGGCCGCCAGGGCCGCACCGATGACCAGCGAGATCCGCGGTGACACCACCACGAGCAGGATGCCGCCCAGCGCGAATCCGGCCACCTGCATCGCGCCGACCGACATGTTGAGCACCGACCGGCCCAGCAGGTACCCCTCCGGGGGCACGATCTCGCCGAGGAGGCCGTACAGCACGGCGGCGCCGATCGAGGCGACCACGCCCTGCGCGAAGATCACCGCGAACATCGCCGGCAGCGGCAGACCCGGCGTGGCCAGCAGCAGGGCGGTCACCGCGGCGGCGAGGGCGACCAGGGTCATCGCTGTGCGCGGCGGCACCCGGTCGGCCACCGACAGCAGCGTCGTCGCGCCGATCAGCCCGGCCAACGACGGCCCGAACATGCTCAGCGCCGACAGCAGCGGCGAGTCCGTGCGCGCGTACACCAGCGTGGCGAGCGACAGCCCGGCCAGCGTCGTCGCGGCGACCTGGGCGCACGACGCGCCGAACAGCGGGGCGAACTCCGGCGTGCGGAACAGTTCCCGGTAGGTACGCATGCCGGCCAGTCTCGGCAGCGCCGCGCCCGCCTCGGTAGAGTTTCGCGTGGAGGCGAAACATGGGCATCTGGCTCATCAACGCGGACGTGCTCGCCGGCAGCCGGTTTCGGATCTCGGCGCTGACCGAGACCATCGCGACGCTGGGGGTGCTGGCGCGACTGCGGCCTTACCGTCCCGGCCAGCTGGGCCACCACCCGGCGCGGCAGCGGGCGGCGTTCCAGGCCCGCATGGCCGGCGACCCGGTCGGCCGCGCGTTCGTGAACGGCGCCCTGCGGCCCACCTGGCTGGCCAACTTCCTCTGCGCCCCGCCGGACGACGACGAGCGCACCTTCGACGAAGAGACGCGCCGCATCCGTAGCGCGTCGCCGGCCGCGCTGCGCGCCGATCTGGCCCACGACGACCCCGCCCTTGAGGTACCGGACCTGCCGGACCGCATCGCCGCCGTGCTCGACTGGGTATGGACCGAAGCGGTCGAGCCCGACTGGCGACGCCGCGAGAGGGCGTTCGAAGCGGACATCATCGCGCGGACCCGGCGGCTGAGCACCGGCGGATGGGCGTCCGCTCTGGACGACATGCGACCCAACATGCGATGGCTGGGCGAAGGACGGCTGCAGATCAACGCCTACGACTATCCACCGCAGGACCTGACCGACGGGCGGCTGCGGTTCATTCCCAGCACCAGCGCGCGCGGCTGGGTCGGCTGGCGCCGTCCGCACCGGTACTCGGTGGTCTATCCGTGCGACGGCCTGCTCGCCGAGGGCCGGACCACCGCGCCCGGCGCCCTGCGCCGCCTCATCGGCCCGGCCCGCGCGACACTGCTCAGCCTGCTGAACGACCCGATGAGCACCACCCAGCTGGTGTCGGCGACCGGATTCACCCTCGGCGCCGTCGGTAACCACCTCAAGATCCTGCTGAACGCGCAACTCGTGCGCCGCCGCCGGGCCGGCCGGTCGGTCCTCTACTACCGCACATCCGACGGCGACCGCCTGCTGCACATCGCCACGGACCGCGATACGAACACCGACACACCATCCGCATGAACAGCCCGAGCGCGCCGACCACGGCATCGCGGGTGTTCAGCGCTCGTTCACCTCGACGCGCAGGATGCGGTCGTCGCCCGCCCGCGGGGCGGTGCCTCCCCAGGTGGCGCGATCGGTGTTCGATGTGACGATCCACAGTGCACCGTCGGGGGCGACCTCCACCGTGCGGATCCGGCCGTAGTCGCCGGCGAGGTGGGCGATGGGATCGGCGGTCGCGGCCCTGCCCTGGACGGGAAGCTGCCAGAGCCGCTGGCCGCCGAGCGCGCCGATCCAGAGCGATCCGCCGGCGTACGCGACACCCGAGGGGCTCGCCTCGTCGGGGTGGAGCGTGGTGATCGGAGCCTCGCCCGTCGACCCGGCGATGCCCTCGGTCCGCGGCCATCCGTAGTCGGCGCCCGCGCGGAGGGCGTTCACCTCGTCCCAGGTGCGATGCCCGAGTTCGGATGCGTAGGGTGTGCCGTCGGGTCCGAAGGCGATGCCCTGGACGTTGCGGTGGCCGCTGGAGTAGATCGGCGATGATCCTGGGTTGTCGCGGGGGATGGAGCCGTCGACGGCGATGCGGAGGATCTTGCCGTTGAGTGACTCGGCGGCGGCGGCGTTCTCAGGCTCGAAGGCGTCGCCCGTGCCGATCCAGAGGTGCCCGTCCGGGCCGATGACGATGCGGCCGCCGTGGTGGCGGTCGGCGGTCTGGATGCCGTCGAGCAGCACCCGGTCGACAGTGAGGGAACGGTAGTCGCCGGCGATGGTGAGCGCCACGATACGGTTTTGAGCCTCTCCGGAGACGGAGGCGAAGACGGTGCGATCGGTCGCGAAGTCGGGGGAGGCGACGATGCCGAGCAAGCCTCCTTCCGAGCTGGCGTGCACGCCGGGCACGACGCCGACGGCTTGCGGCTCGCCGCCTTGGGCGGGGACGCGCAGGATCGCGCCGGTGATGCGCTCGGACACGAGCGCCGACCTGTCGGGCAGGAAGGTGAGTCCCCACGGGGCCCGCAGGCCGGTCGTGAGCTCGACCGGCTCACCGATGGTCGCGATCCCGGCGGCCGGCGCGGTGCTCGAACGCCCGGTCTGTGAAGGCCCCGCCGCTCTCCCGTCGGAGAGGGCCGCGCACCCACTCAGCACCGCCGTGATCGATGCGGCGACGACTGCCGCGCGCAGCCGCGAGCCCGTGATCAGTTCGGTGGACATGACCGTCTCCCTCCTAGGCGGCGCCGCCGTTGACGTACAGCACCTGGCCGTTCACCCAGCGGGCGGGGCCGGCGAGAAACGCGACGGTCTCGGCGATGTCCTCGGGGGCGCCCAGCCGCCCCATCGGGTTCATCGCGGCGATCTGGTCGATCACCTGCTGGCTCTTTCCCTCGAAGAACAGCGGCGTGCCGGTGGGTCCGGGCGCGATCGCGTTGACGGTGATGTCCCGGCCGCGCAGCTCTCGAGCGAGGATCAGCGTCAACGCCTCGACGGCTCCCTTGGACGCGGCGTAGGCGCCGTAGCTGGGGGCCTGCAGTCGGGTGATCGACGTGGAGAAGTTGACGATCGCGCCACCGCCGCGCACGCGCTGGGCGGCGAGCTGGTCGACCACGAACGTCCCGCGAACATTGGTACGCAGAACGCGGTCGAAGGTCTCCAGATCCATCTGCGCGACGGGGGCGAGCGGCATGATGCCCGCCGTGTGCACCACGACGTCGACGCCTCCGAACTCGCCTTCCGCGGCGTCGAACACCGCGGCCATCGCCGCCTCATCCGCCACGTCCCCGCCCGCCACGATGGCTCGGCCTCCGGCGCGTGCCACCGCGCTCGCCGTCTCCTCAGCACGGTCCTTGGCGCTCGCGTAGTGCACGACGACGAAGAAGCCGTCGGCGGCCAGGCGTTCGGCGCTCGCCTTGCCGATGCCGCCGGAGCCTCCGGTGACGATCGCGACGCGACCTGCGTTGTTCGCCATGATCTGACCTCCGCTAGTATATGGACAGTCTGTACACTACTGCGAGCCAGGGAAATGTACAAGTAGTCCACAAGAAGGGATCGTGGGATGCCCGAGACCCCTGCCACCCGACGGGGACGGGGCCGCCGCCCGGCGGCCGAGGTGCGCGCGGCCGTGCTCGCCGCGGCGGGGCGCATCCTGCTGGGAGACGGCATGCGAGCGGTGACGTTCGACCGCGTGGCGACCGAAGCGGGTGCGAGCAAGATGACCCTCTACAAGTGGTGGCCGTCACCGGGTGCGCTCGCGGCCGAGGCGTACTTCGCCCAGAGCCGCAGCGCGCTCGACTTCCCCCACACCGGCGACCTTCGCGCCGACCTGATCGCGCAGCTCAGCGCGTTCGTGCGCCTGCTGAAGGACGAAGGCGCCGAGAAGCCCGTCGCCGAGCTCATCGGCGCCGCCCAGATGGACCCCGACCTCGCCCGGGCGTGGTCCGAAAGCTATGCGCTGCCCCGCCGCGAACTCGCCCGCGCGCGCCTTGGCGCCGCACAGCGCGCGGGCCAGCTGCGCGATGACGCGGATCTCGACATCATCGTCGATCAGCTGTGGGGGGCCTGCTATCACCGGCTGCTCGTGCTCAAGGTGCCCTTCGACGAGTCGATCGTCGTGCGTCTGGTCGACCACGCGCTCTATGGCGCGGCACCGCGAAGCGCGTGACGAGAAGGGCGCGTGCCGGGGGATCTACGCGGCGTGCCCTCTCGATGGCTCGAGGGTGGAACGATCCGGCCCAGGATGCCCATGTCCTGGGCCGGAGTGCTGGCGGATGTCGTTTTCGCTGATCAGGTGACGTTGATGTCGCTGCACCACATGTAGGCCTGGTCCAGGTGCGATGCCTGCCAGATCACGAAGAGGATGTGGGGGCCGCTGCGTCCAGAAGGGATCGAGACGTTGAACGAGATGTTCTGCGCCGGTGCGTAGCGCCCGGTCGTCGTGATCAGGTCGAGGTTGCCCCACCCGAGGCGCTGGGTGGTCGGGTTGAACCCCTGCTTGGTGACGTAGGCCCGGAAGTAGTCAGCGCCGTGGCTGGCCTGGTCGTACAGCTGAACCGTGAGGTTCCTGCTGACGTTGGTTGCCTTCCACGCTCCGGTCTGGTTCAGCGTGTCGTTCCTGGACAGGGCGTTGCTGCACAGCTGTCCATCCGGGGTGCGGGCCTGGAACTGGCCGCCGAGGCCGTCCCGCAGCGCGCTCATCCAGTTCCACATGGTGTCGGGGTTGGCCTGGAACGCCCGGTAGCACATGGGGTCTTGTTGCTGCATGGCCGGGTTCATGTGTTGGCTGCCCCAGGTCTTCCAGCACTGGTAGGCGCGGCTGGCCGGGTTGATGATCGTGCCGTGTGCCTGGGCCGCGCCGGCCCAGGGCAGCAGGCCGACCATCACGGCGAAGAGCAGGACGAGCCCTCTGAGGGACCGTCGGACGGGTGACCGGGATCGCCCGCCGGATTGATCGGACTTGGGTGAACGCATTGTTCATCCTCCGTTCTTTGGTATCACTAAAGATCGTTATGGGAGCGCTTCCGCCAACTATTACATCTATGAACTTAAATATCAAGGATGATCTATTTAGGGTGGATGTGGATCGAGTTGACCGGGACTCGCCGTCATCCGCGGCTCCCAGAGCGGTCCATGCCGCCGCCGGCGGCAGGGGTCAACACCACGCGGCCGGATCACCATCACTCACCGTCGACACCGCCCGCGAGCGCGACGGATCGCGCCAGGCGTGGTGCGCCGCTGGTTCAGACCCCGGCCGCGGCGTCGTACCGGCGGCGCAGGTCGGCCATCTCCGAGTCGGCGAGTGCTTCCTTGCTCGCCAGTTCCGCGTACTTCGCCGGGAACATCTCCCGCAGCCGGTCGACGAACATCACGTCGGCGGTCGCCTCGACCACCTGGATGCCCGGCGGCTCGGTGGACATGTCCATGATCACCGGGCCGGCCAGCTTGACGGCCACGTCCCAGGGGCGCTTCCGCTCGGCGACCCCGCAGAAGTGGAAGCCGTAAACCGTCTTCACGTCGGCGAGCGCGGTGACCTCGGCGGGCTCGTAGCCGTAGACGCGGACCCCGCAGATCACCGCCGGCTTCGCGTCCTCGACGGCCGCCTGCTGGACATTGTGTCCGGCGTGGTTGTGCTGGCCTGGGTCCGCCTGTTCGAGCGTCGTGCGCATCCGGGACACGATCTGCCCCTCTAGGTCGGCCGGCTCCGCTCCCGAGCCGGACGGGTTGATCAGTACGACCGCGCCGGCCGACGTCGCCAGCAGGATCACCGCTATCCACACGTAGCGGTTTCGGTACCACCCCGCGAAACTCTCCCGGGAGATCATGGTTGTTCTCACCTCGTCGCCGGTTCTGGTGGGTTGGGCAGACCATGAGGTGGCCCGGCGATGCGGCGCGCGAGTGTCTGCCGAGGCGGCGCGCTGCCGGTGCTGTGCTGCTCCCGTGCTGGCCGTTTCCAGCACGGTTGCCCCCGTGCTGCGGCGATGTGAGTCATTTCAGCATGCCTGGGCCCATTCATGCAACATCGATGGTTCTCACTGCGGTTGCGGCCGAGGCAGGGGCACCCGGCGTGGGGTGTTCAGGCGTTCAGGTATGCCAGGACGGCGAGGACGCGGCGGTTGTCGTCGTCGGAGGGGGGCATGTCCAGTTTGGTGAGGATGTTGTTGATGTGTTTGCTGACGGCCTTCTCGGTGATGCGGAGGTTGGCCGCGATCGCCGCGTTGGAGCGGCCCTCGGCCATGACGCCGAGCACCTCACGCTCTCTGGCGGTGAGCACCGCGAGAGGCTCCCGGCGGACGAGTAGCTGCGAGACCACTTCGGGGTCCATGGCGGTGCCACCGCCGGCGACCCGGCGGACGGCGTCGATGAACTCATCGACGTCGGACACCCGGTCTTTGAGCAGGTAGCCCACACCGCCGTCGGGGGCGCTGAGCAGCTCGCGGGCGTACATGGGCTCGACGTGCTGGGAGAGCATGAGGACCGGGAGGCCGGGCATCTGGGCTCGGGCCACGATCGCCGCTTGCAGGCCCTCGTCGGTGAACGTCGGCGGGAGCCGCACGTCGATGATCGCCACCTCGGGCTTGTGGGTGATCAGGGCGGGGAGCAGGGCCGGGCCGTTGTCGACCGCGGCGACGACGTCGAAGTCGAACGCCTGCAGCAGGCGGGTCAGTCCGTCGCGGAGGAGGGCATGGTCCTCGGCGATGACAACGCGCACGGCACCTCCATGGTGATAACGGTGGGTCCCCCGTGCGGGCTCGACACGGCCATCGTGCCATCGAACGCGGCGAGGCGGCGCTCGATACCGTGCAGTCCGGTGCCGGCGGCGGGGTCGGCGCCGCCCGCGCCGTCGTCGGCGACCGTCATGGTCAGCGCCCCGTCGGCGTGCCGCAGCGACACCGATCCGGTGTGGGCACGGCTGTGCCGGACCATGTTGGTCAGCGCCTCCGCTACGGCGAAGTACGCGGCGGACTCGACCGGTGTGTCCGGCCTGCCCGGCAGGTCGATCTCGACCGTGATCGACACCGGCAGGCTGAGCGCCAGCGCGCGCACCGCGCCGCCGAGTCCACGTTCGGCCAGTACCGGCGGGTGGATACCGCGCACGAGGTGCCGCAGCTCGACCAGCGCCGCGCCGCTGGACTCGCGTGCCTCGGCGAGCAGCTTGTGTGCCTGGGCCGGGTTGCGGTCGATGAGGGTGTCGGCCAAGCCGATCACCATTCGCAGTGAGACGAGGCGGGCCTGTACGCCGTCGTGCAGGTCGCGTTCGATGCGGCGTAGCTCGGCGGCTTGGGCGTCCACCGTGTCGGCGCGCGTGATGGTCAGCTGGGTGACCCGCAGCCGGAGTGCGGCGGCGGTGGTGGGTGCGAGGAAGAGCCGGGCGAAGAGGGCGTCGACGCGGAGCAGTCGCGGCGCCGCCCACAGGCCCACCGCGAGGATGATGGCGCCCTGCGGCAGGCAGAGCAGGCTCTCGCTGGGCGTTTGGACCGACCAGATGGCGCCGTAGCCGTACCAGCCGGTGCCGAGCCAGATCCACAACGGGGTCAGCGTGAGGCCCGCCAGGCCGTACAGCGGCACGAGCACGGCCACCGTGCCGAGCGCGAAACCGACGATCGCGCCGGGCAGGAGCCAGGCCAGGTCGCGCCAGGTGGCCGGGTCCGTCACGATCCACCGGAACCGCTGCCAGCCACCGGCCACGGCCCGCTCCGGGGGTGGGTGGTACGGGCGGGTGATCAGCACACCGATCCGTGAGGAGCGCCTGCGCTCGAGGTCGGCGCGCATCCGGACCATGGTCATCACCCACGGCGTCAGCGCCAGGCCGAGAAACGGCACCGGTGCCAGGGCCAGCGCGACCATCGACGCGATGAGCAGCGGAAGGTTGGTGAACGCCAGACCGGCCGCGGCCAAGGCGCCCAGCACGGAACGCACACCGTGCCTGCTCCATCGGCCCAGCCGTACCCCGGTCTCACGCATCCGCACAGGTCTTATAGTGCCCGCCGGCGCGCGGCCGATGGTGGTGCTAGCACCACCGGGCCGCACGTCGTAGCGCTCCTGACGGGCCCGCTGCCAGCCGGTTCGATAGAAACATGACGATCACCATGACGCCATCGCGGCCTACGGCGGGTAGTGATTTCGCCGCACTGGCCCGCCAGATCAACGCCGAAGGCCTGATGCGGCGCCGGCCCGCTTACTACGTCGCGCGGCTGAGCGTCGTCACGCTCATGTTTCTCGGCGGGTGGATAGCGTTCTTCGTCATCGGCTCCTCGTGGTGGCAGATGATCACCGCCGCGGTGCTCGCCGTCGCGTTCGCCCAGCTCGCGCTCGTGGCGCACGACCTGGCGCACCGGCAGGTCTTTCGCACCAAGCGCCCCAGCGAGATCGCCGGACGGCTCGCCGGAAACCTCGGCATCGGGATGAGTTACGGCTGGTGGATGGATAAGCACACCCGCCACCACAACAACCCCAACCACGATGACCTCGACCCGGACGTCGCGCCCGAGGTGCTCATCTGGGCCACGGAGTCCGCGCTGGGCCGGCGTGGGCTGAAGGGCTTCGTCACCCGGCATCAGGCCGCGCTGTTCTTCCCGCTGCTCACCCTGCTCGCCGCCGACCTCAAGGTCTCCAGCGTCAAGGCGTTGCGAAACGGCACGGTGAAGCACCGCCGCCTGGAAGCCGCGCTGCTGATCCTGCACGCCGCCGGCTACCTCTCCGCCCTGCTGATCGTCCTGTCGCCCCTGCAGGCCATCGCCTTCCTGCTGCTCCACCAAGCGCTGTTCGGGGTCTACCTGGGCATGACCTTCGCCCCCAACCACAAAGGCATGCCGCACCCGACCGGCGACGAGGATTACCTGCGCAAACAGGTGATTACCTCCCGTAACGTCCGCGGTGGCTGGCTGACCGACGTGGCGTTGGGCGGCCTGAACTACCAGATCGAGCACCACCTGTTTCCCGCCATGCCGAGCCCCAACCTGCGCAAGGCTCAGCCGATCGTGCAGGCGTACTGCGCCGAGATGGGCGTCTCCTACGAGCAGACCGGCCTCATCACCTCCTACCGCCAGGCCCTGCGGCATCTGCACGAGGTGGGCGCGCCGGCTCGAGCGGAACACGCGGCACGCCGGGCCGGCGCCAACGGCTCGACCGCCCAGAAGGAGCACGACCGGTCGTAGCCGCCCGAACGCGCGTACGATGGGGGCAATCCCGGAATCGACGACATCCACCTCGAGGTGCCCGCCACACCGGTCCACCCGAATCGGGGATGTCATGTCCAACGACGTGCGTCGTGTCCGAAACGCTTCCGGCGATCCGGCGGGCGCGGTGCCGCGAGAAGGTCCGGCGGTCGCGCCCCCGCCCGTGGCCCCCGACGCGGCCGCACACGCGATCGCGCTGTTCGAGCAGTGGTCCGTCGGGCACTTTGACGAGGTCCGGCGCGATTTCGACCCCATCTTGACCGAGACGCTCGGCGCCGCGGCGATCACCGACGCCTGGAAGCAGGTCGTCGATGTCGTCGGCGCGTACGAGCGGATGGGCGAACCGTCCGTGTACCGGCAGGCCGACCACACGATCGTCGACCTGCCACTGGAGTTCGAGAGCGGCCCGATGAAAGGCCGCGTCGCCTACAACGATCAAGGCCGGGTCGCCGGGCTGTTCATTCTCGTTTCGATGTCCACCGACTCGGCATGAGCGCACCGCGGCGGGTCCGGGTCGGGTGCGAGTTCCAGTACACCGCGGAGGTCGAGACGCCCGCGATCTTCCAGGTCGAGCCCTCAGGGGCGGGACCCGCGACGGTGGTCCGGCAGGGCTGGGACATCGAGCCGGCCGCCGCCCGACACGGGTACATCGACCTCTACGGCAACGACTGCCAGCGGGTGATGCTGCCGGTGGGCGAGTCGACGCTGCGCTTCGACGCGCTGGTGGAGACCCCGGACGCGACCGAGGACGTGGATCTCGATGCGGCCGAGCTGCCGGTCACGCGGCTGCCCGACGACGTGTTGATCTACACGATGCCCAGCCGTTACTGCCTGCCTGACGTGCTCGGCGACGAGGCGTGGCGTCTGTTCGGCGGCCACAAGCCGGGCTACGGGCGGGTGCGGGCCATCTGCGACCACGTCAACGGCCACCTGCGGTTCGGCTACGGCACGAGCGGCCCGATGACCAGCGCGGCCGAGGCGTACGCGGCCGGCACCGGGGTGTGTCGCGACTTCGCCCATGTCGCGATCAGCTTCTGCCGGGCGCTGTCGATCCCGGCCCGCTACGTCTTCGGCTACCTGCCCGACATGGACGTGCCACCGGACCCGGCGCCGATGGACTTCGCCGCCTGGATGGAGGTCTACCTCGACGGCCGGTGGTGGACATTCGACCCCCGCAACAACATGGCCCGCAAGGGTCGCGTGGTGATCGGCCGCGGCCGCGACGCCGTGGACGTAGCCATGGTCACCACCTACGGCGGACCACTGTTGCGCAGCATGCGGGTCTGGGCAGAGGAATGAGGGTTAGGTCGACGACATGGCAGCGATAGTGCTTCGGGTCCGGCTCACCGGCGGCGACCGGCTGGACATCACCTACGAGGAGCCGCAAACCTCCGACGAGGACGAACTGATCGAGCACGTCGTCTCGACGCTGGCCGAGGAATCGGGCGTGCTCCGCAGCCGGCACGGTGACCGCCTCGTGGTCCTCTACGGCAGGGGTGTGGCCGCCATCGAGGTGGCACCGCGCGGGGCCGTCCTGTAGCCGGCGCCACGGGGGTGTCGTGCCTACCGGCGTGCCGGCCGGTCGGGTAGCAGCCGCTCCTCGTGATCGAGCTCGCGTTCCAGGACGCGTAGGCCGTCGTCGGGGAGGCGGCCGGCGTCCCGCCACCGCAGCAGTTCCTCGCGCTGGGCGTCGATGGCCACCCGGCGGACGTGCAACGCCGCCTCGTACCGCGGCGACACCGGAAGGTCGGTCGAATCGGTGTCGCGGAGCAGGTCGAGCCGGCCTTGATAGCGGGCCAGCCGGGTGCGGAGCTGCCCGCGCATCGTGTCGATCACGTCGGTGTGGATGTCGTCGTGCTCCTCGGCTTCCAGCTCGTCGAGTGTGGCGAGGGCGGCCTCGACGGAGGCCGAACGCGCCTCGTTGCGCTCGCGGGCCTGGTCGCTCTTGTTCGCGCGCAGCCCGAGCGCCCGGACGACCGGGGCGAAGGTGAGGCCCTGACCGACGAGCGTGACGAGCACGATGACGAACGTGCAGAACAGCAGCAGGTCGCGATCCGGAAACGGGTCACCGCTGTCCGTGGTCAGCGGGAGCGTGAAGATGGCGGCGAGGCTGATCACGCCTCGGGTGCCCGACCAGCTCAGGGCGACGACCTCCCGGCCGTTGAGCCGCTGGTTGCGGCGGTTTTCCGGAGCCTCGTCACCGCCGGTGTTCCCTCCTTCGCTGCCCAGCCAGGTGTGCAGCGAGCGGGGCAGGGACTGGGTCAGCACCAGCCACAGCGGCCGCAGCAGCAGGACGGCGCCGACCGTGATCGCGACCGCGATGACGATGGTCGAGGTGTCGTACTTCGCGAGCCCTCGCACGACCGCGGGGAGCTGCTGGCCGATCAGCAGGAACACGAAGCCTTCGAGCAGGAAGTCGACCAGCCGCCAGACGGCACTGGTCTGCAGCCGGCTCGCGCCCGAGGCCGAGCGCGGCCGGTGGTGCCCGACGATCAGCCCCGCGACGACGACGGCCAGCACGCCGGAGACGTGGATCCGCTCCCCGAGCAGGTAGGCGGCGAAGGGGGTGGCCAGCGAGACGGCGTTGGCCATCAGCGGGTCGCCGTTCAACGGCCGCGCCAGCAGGCGGACGGCGAACGCGACCAGCATGCCCACGGCGACCCCGCCCGCCGCCGCGACCAGGAACTGGCCGAGCGCGGCCGGGACCGAGAAGCCGTCACCGGCGGCCGCCGCCACGGCGACGCTCAGGATCGTCAGCGCGGTGGCGTCGTTGAGCAGTCCCTCGCCCTGGATGAGCGTGAGGAGCTTGGGAGGCAACCCGACCCGGCGCCCGACCGCCAGCGCGGCCACCGGATCGGGAGGCGCGACGGCCGCCCCGACGGCTATGCCGGCCGCCAGGGTCGCACCGGCGACGAACCACGCGAAGCCGAAGCCGATCACCAGCGCGTTGAGCAGGACCAGGACCACCGAGAGGCTCACCACGGTGCGCAGGTTGCGGCGAATCGCCAGCAACGAGGAGTCCAGAGCGGCGCTGTACAGCAGGGGCGGCAGCACGAACGTCAGGATGATGTGCGGGTCGAGCGTGACGTTAGGCCCGGGCAGCAGCGCGTACGCGATGCCGACGAGCGGCAGCAGCGCCGCGGCCGGCAAGCCGACCCGGTCGGCGACCCACCGCACCACGACGACGACCGCGACGGCGGCAAGGACGAAAAGCAGAATCGACTCGACACTCACCACGCCCATTCTCCCGGGGGGCGTCTGCCTACTTCTCGGCCGTACCGGTGAGTTGTGACATCCGGCTGCCGACCTCCGAAGCCGCTGCCAGCAAAGCGGTCGTCCCCGAGGCGATGGTCGCGGCCGTCGTGCCGTACGTCGCGGCGGCGGCGGGCGCGCACGGGACTGCGGCCGAAGCCGGCCCAGCCGTGGGCGCGGTCGCGCGGCGCCGTCGCGGCGCTGGTGGCGGTCGTAGCCACGCTGCCCGGTGGCGCGCGGCCGGCGCAGGCGAGCACCGGCGGCAGCTGCTGGTGGGCGCGAACACCACGGTGCTCTCGAAGATCGAACCGTACCGCACCGAGTGGCGGCAGTACGAGGACGACTCGAACCTGTTCGAGCTGTGGTTCGGGTGCTACGTCTACAACTACGAGTGGGTCACTCAGGTTGGTGTGGCGCGCGACGTCCAGGGCTTCACCGTGCCACCGGGGGTGCGAGCCGTGGCACTCGTGCGAGGAGACGCCCGCGTCCCCGCCCGTGGACAAGGATCGGGTCAGGTCCGAGGCGATGAAGCACACGAGCTGGGTCGTGGCGCGCGCCGTGCTGCCCCTGCTCTGAACCCGCTCAGATCCTCGATGTCAGTCGCTGGGCGGTCCCGCGCGACCAAGGGGACCGCCCTGGTTCACCACCTGGCCGAGGGCGGCACGAGCCGGCCGAACACGATGTTGTCCAGGTCGCCGTGGAACTGATCGGTGTCTACATCGGACTGCGTGTCGCGGATCCGCTTGCCGCCGATCACCGCCTGCCCGGTAGGCACGATGCCGTCCATGGGTGCGATGGCGACGCCCGGCGGAAGGATCCGGCGACCGGTCGCGGGATCGTCCACGCGGATCTGAAACACCGACCGTGACAGCCGCCAGCAGCTGACCCGGTACCAGCGGCCGATGGTCAGCGCGAAGCCGTCCCGCCCGGCGGGGAGCAGCAGCGCGGTGACGCCATCGGACCAGCGGCACGACGGCCGGCCCCCGTCCACCTGGAGCTTCCACTGGCTGATGCCGTCCGCCGCCGCGCCGAACTGGAACACGTTCATCCCCGCGAGTGGCGACGGCGGCTCGGCGAGCCGGATGTCGGCCCCGTACGCGAACCGCGCCGTGCCCTGGTCACCCGGCACGAGTGTCGTGCTCGCGGCGGGCGTGATGATCGCCTGCGGGCACGGCGGCGCGGCGGTGCAGCTACCGCCCGGAAAGCGTAGGAACGCGTCCCCGCTCGATCGCCGCACCGAGGTCACCGTACCACCGCCACCGGTGCTCACGATCCCGTGCAGGCCATTTCCGCTGCTGTCGGCGACCCGCGCCGGATCCAGCAGGCCGCCGGCGTACCGCAGCTCGATCCCGCCCCAAGGCGGCGCCGCGAGGGCGCCGGAGCCGATCGCGAGGCTGGCGGCGACCGCGGCGGCGGCGATCGCGACAAAGTTTCGGATAAATCGGACGCGATTCATGGCGTCATGGAAGCCGAGCGGGCCGACGTCCGACAAGAAGCCCGACCGGCATTCATCCATTCAGGATCGACCATCCAGCCAGCCCTCATCCTCGGAAACGATATCGCTTAAGTCATTGATCACGCATGAACAAGTATTAGACAGGCATCGGTGGGCGAATCTAGCGTGACGGCATTCCTGATCGACTTGCCCGGGAGGCGGTATGGCCCACATCGAACTCACCGAGGTGACGGTTACCTTCCCCGCGCCGAAGCGGCGGGCGGAGGAGGTCACCGCTCTGCACGGCTCGACCTGAGCGCTGAACGTCATCGCCGGGTTCATCCCGCCATTCTCGGGACGATGCACAGTGGACGGTCGGGCGGTCACGGCACCGGGGTGGACCGCGGTGTCGTGTTTCAGGACGCCAGCATCTTTCCCTGGCTCACCGTCCGCCGGAACGTCGCCTTCGGCCCGGGCCTGCGCGCCGCCGGGCACATCCGGACCGCCGGACCGCCGTCGACGCCATCATCGAACGCGTGGGGCTCACCGGCTTCGCCGACGCCCTCCCGCTGGAGCTGTCCGGTGGCCGGTCCGGGCCGAGCTCCAGAGCCGCTAGTTCGGCAGGGTCGCCTCGACCAGCCAGCCGCCGCGCGGGGTCGGGCCGGCGAGCAGTTGACCACCGAGCTCGTGTACGCGTTCGCGCAGGCCGATGAGGCCGCGACCGGTGCCGGACAGGCCCGGCCGCTCCCGGCTCGACGGGTCGTTCTCGACGCCCACGGTAAGGCTCCGGCCCGACCCGCTGACCAGCACCCGCACCGGTGCGCCGGGGGCGTACCGCAGTGCGTTCGTCAGGCTCTCCTGTACGACGCGGAAGGCGACGTGCGCCGTCGGAGCGGCCACGCCGTCGC
>Ga0272482_10000158_pt1 | contig 22139 bp, 20 predicted proteins | sample RVTome_8_FD_192427 | JGI IMG/M metagenome (GOLD analysis project Ga0272482, IMG submission 192427) | Soil microbial communities from uranium-contaminated site in the Upper Colorado River Basin, Wyoming, United States - RVT160D0 (version 2) ...
GCAACAAAAAGTTGCCAAAGGAATCTCCACCAGCCTCTAAAAGAGGCCGACGGGGTATAAAACCATACTTGGCACTGGCTTATACAAACACCCTGTTGAGTTCTCAAAGAACAAACACACACCGCGACTGGAATCTCCTTCGAGGAGCTCCCCGCCGTGGGGCACTTGTTTTACTTTACCTGACCGCTTCGTCCCCGTCAAACCGGTGTCTCCCGGTCTGTGGTGCTAACGACAGGTTTGTCCCAAAGTTACGCACGGCAAGTTACCACCGTGCTGAACCTCAGGATTTAGCAGAACCGGCCGCTCGCGGAATCCGCGGCTCGCCCGGTGCCCTGCCGATCGTCAACTTTACCCGGTCGGTCTCGCCTCGCCAAATCGGCGCTGCACCGCCCGTGGGCAGGGAGAAAGTTACGTGTGCGGAGGGGACGGCGTCAAATCGGCGCGCGTTGTTCCACGTCACACAACGCAGCGTCATCGCGCCGGCGCGCAGCATGATCGCGGCGCCCCACGCGGGAGCGCCGCGATCCACACGACTCAGGCCGAGACTTCTATACCGGCGAACGTGCGCTTGCCCCGCCTCAGCACCAGGAAGCGCCCGTGCAGCAGCGCCTCCGGGGAGACGGCCGCCTCAGCGTCGGTCACCCGCTCGTTGTTGACGTACGCACCGCCCTCGGCGATCGCCCTCCGTGCCTCGTTGAGGCTCGCCACCAGCCCCGCGTCGCGGAAGAGGACGGCGACCGGGGGCAGTTCACCCTGTACCCGATGCAAACCAGCCTCCGCCAGGGCGGCCTGGAGCGTCGCCGGCATGAGCGCGTCCAGCGAAGCTCGCCCGAAGAGTGCGTGGCTCGCCGCGATCACGTCGTCGGCGACCTCGGGCCCGTGCACGAGGGCGGTGAGCTCCGCCGCCAGCGCGCGCTGGGCCCCGCGAACCGCCGGGCGCTCGGCGGACTCCTTCTCCAGCGCGAGCAGCTCCTCCCGCGACTTGAAGGAGAAGTACCGCAGGTAGCGGCCGATGTCCCGGTCGTCGGTGTTGAACCAGAACTGGTAGAAGGCGTACGGGCTGGTCATCTCGGGGTCGAGCCAGATCGCGCCGCCCTCGCTCTTGCCGAACTTCGTGCCATCGCTCTTGGTCACCAGTGGCGTGGTGAACGCGTGCACCGGCCCGGCCCCCCGGCGCCGGATGTAGTCGACGCCGGCGGTGATGTTGCCCCACTGGTCGGAGCCGCCGAACTGCAGCTCGCACCCGTACCGCTGGTGCAGCTCGTAGTAGTCGTGCGCCTGGAGCAGCTGGTAGCTGAACTCGGTAAAGCTGATCCCCGTCTCCAGGCGCGCCTTGACCACGTCGCGGGCGAGCATGCGGTTGACCGGGAAGTGCTTGCCCACGTCGCGGAGAAACTCGACCACCGACATCGGGCCGGTCCAGTCGAGGTTGTTGACCAGGGTGGCGGCGTTGTCGCCCGTGTACGTGACGAAGGGGGCGAGCTGGTCGCGGATCCGCTCGACCCAGCCGGCGACCACGTCGGGCGGGTTGAGCGTGCGCTCGCTGCTCTCCTTGGGGTCGCCGACCTGGCCGGTCGCGCCGCCGACCAGCAGCAGCGGGCGGTGCCCGGCGAGCTGCCACCGGCGCGCGGTCAGCACCTGCATCAGGGAACCGGCGTGCAGGCTCGCCGCGGTGGGGTCGAAGCCGACGTAGTACGTCAGCGGCCCGGCCGCCACCCGAGCGCGCAGCTCGTCGATGTCGGTGGAGTCCTGGATGAGGCCCCGCCACTGCAGGTCGTCGATCAGATCCGTCACGGTCGGTATTGTCCCCCATCGCCCGGCCCCGCCCGCCACCCGGTTTCACCGGCCGGCGCTGAAGGCCTTCCGGAGGTACTCGGCGGCCCGGGCGGTCGCTTCCCGAGCGGCTTCGAGCGCGCCGGTCATCGTGAAGAAGCCGTGGGTCATGCCGTCGTACCGGGCCAGCTCGACCGGCACCCCGGCGGCGCGCAGGCGCTCGGCGTACTGCTCGCCCTCGTCCCGGAGCGGGTCGTACTCGGCGGTGATCACCAGTGCCGGCGGCAGGCCTCCCAGGTCGGCGGCGCCCAGCGGCGAGGCGAGCGGGTCGGCGCCGTCAGCCGGGTCGGCGAGGTAGTGCCCCCAGTACCAGTCGACGGAGGTGCGGTTGAAGAAGTACGGGTCGGTGTTGTCGCGCATCGAGGGGGTATCGGCGCCATAGGCCACGTTGGGGTAGATCAGCACCTGGGCGGCGAGGGCCGGACCGGCCTCGCGGGCCTGGAGGGTAACCGCCGCGGCGAGGTTGCCACCCGCGCTGTCGCCGGCCACCGCGATGCGGCCCGGGTCGCCGCCGAGCTCCGCCGCGTGCTCCGCCAGCCACGTCACCGCGGCGTGGCAGTCGCGGGGTGCGGCGGGGAACGGGTGCTCGGGCGCGAGCCGGTAGGCCACCGCGACCACCAGGCAGCCGGCATCGGCGCAGAGCCGCCGGCAGACGCCGTCGCCGGTCTCGAGGTTGCCGAGCACCCAGCCGCCACCGAAGAAGTACGCGAGGACGGGCAGCGGGCCGTCCGGGGCGCCGGCCGGGCGGTACAGGCGGGCGTCGAGGTCGCCGTCGGGGCCTGGCACGCGCAGCGGCACCACCTCGCCGACCGGGTAGGCGTTGCCACGGTCGGCCTTGATGGAGGCGAGGTCGGCGGCGCGGGCCTCGGCGAGGGACATCTCGTAGAGCGGGCGGGCGCCGGAGGCGGCCCGGTGTGCGCGCATCAGCGCCAGCTGCGGGTGCAGGGGCATTTCGGTGTCTCCTAGCCACTTTCGACGGCTCCTGGAGGCGCCGTCGCTACGGTATGGACACCGAAAACCGAATCCCCGCAAGGCATCTTCCCATCGAGGTTTACCACCGTGCAACTCACCGACCTGCATGGCTCGTTGAGTGACCCGCTGCTCGACACGATGAACTTTCTCAACGAGGTGACCGCCCGCTTTCCCGACGCGGTCTCCTTCGCTCCCGGCCGGCCGTATGACGAGCCGTTCGACCCGGGCGTGGTGGCGGGTTACCTCGACGCGTACGCGAAGTATCTGGAGCGGGACCGCGGCCTGTCACAGCGGCAGGTCGGCGGGCTGCTGTTCCAGTATGGACGGACGAAGGGGCAGATCCACGAGCTCGTCGCCGCCACCGTCGCCAACGACGAGGGCATCGAGGTGCCGCCCGAGTCCATCGTGGTGACCGTGGGCGCGCAGGAGGGCATGCTGCTCGCGCTCCGCGCCCTGTTTCGCGACTCAGGCGACGTCCTGCTGGTCGCCTCCCCCTGCTACGTCGGCATCACCGGCGCCGCCCGCCTGCTCGACATCGCCGTGGAGCCGGTGCCGGAGGGTCCGTCCGGTGTGGACGCGGCGGCGGTGCGCGCCGCGGCGGCCCGGGTGCGCGCGAGTGGGCGGCGGCCCCGCGCGCTGTACGTGGTGCCCGACTTCGCCAACCCGTCCGGCACGAGCATGCCGGCCGCCGCGCGGCGGGAGCTGCTCGCGGCGGCGGTCGAGGACGACCTGTACGTGCTGGAGGACAACCCGTACGGGCTCTTCTCCCGCACGGCCGCGCGTCCGCCCACGCTCAAGCACCTGGACGGGCACCGGCGGGTGGTCTATCTCGGCTCGTTCGCGAAGACGTGCTTCCCGGGGGCGCGGGTGGGATACACCATCGCGGACCAGCCGGTGGTCGGGCCGGACGGGAGCGTCACGCTGCTCGCCGACCAGCTCTCGAAGATCAAGAGCATGACCACGGTGAACACGTCTCCGCTGGCCCAGGCGGTGATCGGCGGGATGCTGGTCACGTACGGGTGCCGGCTGCGCGTGCTCAACGAGGAGCGGATCCGCCGCTACCGCGAGCGGCTCGACGCGCTGCTGGCGGCTCTGGACAAGCACTTCGGCGCTGACCCGTCGGTCAGCTGGAACGTGCCGGACGGCGGGTTCTTCCTCGTCGTGAGCCTGCCCTTCGCGGTCGACGAGGCGGCGCTCACCCGCTCGGCACGCGACCACGGCGTGCTGTGGACGCCGATGAGCTACTTCTACGCCGGTGCCGGCGGGGAGCGGCAGATTCGCCTCTCGTGCAGCTACCTGGAGGTGGCGGAGATCGACGATGGGGTGCGCAGGCTGCGGGAGTTCACCCGAGCACATAGATAAGCTTGACTACATTGAAACGGTTCGATACGGTGCCGGGCACGTCCGGAAAGCCCTTTCCCTCCCTGAAAGGCGGGCACCGTGAAACCACGATGGCTGGTCCTCCTCACCGCGGCCGCGCTTGCCGTCCCCGGCGCCGCCTACGCCGCGACCGCGCCCGGCGATGTCAGCACCCTGGCCGCCTGCGGTGACGGGTCGTTCAACGCCGAGGCGGTGCTGAGCGGCAGCACCTGGACCTCGCGCAACGGCAGCCGCACCGTCTACACCGGCTCCGACCTGCGCGCCGCCGTCCAGGCCGCGCTGGACAGCCTCACCGCCGGCCGCACCTCGAAGCAGTCGGTGGTCGTCCGCGGCTCCGGCAACATGAGCGCCGGCTCGCGCATCTCCGTGCCCAGCTACACGATCCTCGACGTCTGCGGCGCCATCACCGTGAGCGGATCGGGCTCCGGCGACCAGGCGCCGATCTACTCCCGCGGCACCCGCGACATCGAGGTGCGCTACCTGCAGGTGCGCGGCGCGCCGCTCTACGGCATCTTCATGCGCAACGTCAACAACCTCGTGCTCGGCCAGATCGACATGCGGCTGTCCGGCGGGCTCGCGGTGCGGATCGACAACCACGGCGGCGACCGCGCGGTGAAGGTGCGCAACATCCGGATCGACAACGTGTACGTGCAGGGCGCGACCAACCAGGGCGTGGAGACGTACGGCGTCGACGGGCTGACCGTCGGCACGGTCACCGCGCGCAACGTCGGCTACTCCGGGCTGCTGCTCAACGACACCATCAACGCCACCATCGGCACGGTCGACGCGGAGAACACGGCCGCCGGCACCGGTTACGCGGCGTTCCGGATGGCCAACCGCAACGGGCGGGTCGGCAGCAGCTACCCCACCAACATCCGGGTCGGCAACGTCATCGCGCGCGGCGGCGGGCGCGGCATCTTCTGCGTCTCGGAGAGCGGCGGCGCGGTCATCGACCGGATCACGTTGAGCAACAACGGCAACAACTCGATCCTGGTGGAGAACTGCTACAACGTCACCATCGCGGCCCAGAGCGGCACGGTGAGCGGTGGCGGCGAGGTGCGGATCGCGGCGCGCACCGAGTTTCCGCCGTCGTCGAACATCACGTTCCAGAACCTGACGGTCAGCAACACGAACATCCGGTGGAGCCCCTGCACCGGCAGCGCCAACGTCACCCGCAACGTGACCCGCAGCAACTCCAACCTCTACTGGTGCTAGACCCGCTCCCGTGATCGCGGCTGCTCTCAAGCGGTGCCAACTGCTTGAGAGCAGCCGCGATCACGCGCCAGCCAGTAGGGAGGAGTCCACGTCGGACAGTCGGGGGCGGCCGGAGAGCACCATCGCTTCCTCCAACTCGGTCGCGAGGATGTCGAGCACCATCCGGACGCCCCCGCCCCCGTCGACCGCCAGGCCCCACAGCGCCGGCCGGCCGATCAGCACCGCGCTCGCCCCGAGCGCGAGAGCGCGCAACACGTCGACGCCGGTCCGTACGCCGCCGTCGAGCAGCACCGGGCCGCGCCCGCCCACCTCGGCGGCTACCTCGGCGAGCGCGTCCACGCTGGCGACGGCGCCGTCGAGTTGGCGGCCGCCGTGGTTGGAGACCACCACACCGGCCGCGCCGTGCACCATCGCCTGGGCCGCGTCCGCACCGGTCAGCACTCCCTTGACCAGCACGGGCAGGTCTGTCTGAGCGCACAGCCAGGCCAGGTCGGCCCAGCGAAGCGACGGGTCGAACTGCTCCCGGGAGTGCCGCACCAGCGCCGACTCGCCATCCACCACCTCGTGCGTGCGCGCCATCACCGCCGCGTCCACATTGGCCGCGACGATTCCCGCCGGTATCGCGAAGCCGCGCCGCACATCCCGCAGCCGGCGCCCCACGCGGGGCGTGTCGACGGTGAGCACCAGCGCGCGGTAGCCGGCCGCCTCGGCCCGCCGGATGAGGCCGGTGACGACCTCGCGGCGGCGAAACCAGTACAGCTGCAGCCACAGTGGGCCCGAGGCGGCCGCCGCGATCTCCTCCAGCGTCCGGCTGGCGAAGATACTGACGACGAGGAGGTCGGCCGCGCGGGCCGTCGCCACCTCTCCCTCAGGGTGGGCCAGCTGGTGATAGGCGACCGGGGCGATCCCGATCGGGGCGCGCAGCCGGACGCCGAAAAGCTCGGTCGACGGGTCCGGCCGCGATACGTCCACGAGAAACCGGGGCCGCAGCGCGAGCCGGGCGAAGGCTTCCCGGTTGGCGGCCAGTGTCCGCTCCTCGCCGCTCCCGCCGGCGATGTAGTCCCAGATGGCGGCGGGCAGCCGGTCGCGGGCGGCCGCCTCGTACTCCGCGACGGTCAGCGGGGTGTCCACATCCGGCTCCTAGCGGGGCTCGAGCGGCGGCGCCTAGCGTCAGTGGGCGTGGACGACGTGCGCGTGTGGCTGCTGCGCTCGCCGCTGCCGGCCGCCGTGCTCGCCCGCCTCGCCCGGCTGCTCGACGCGCGGGAGAGGGCCCGGGCCGCCGCGCTCGACGCGGTGGGGCGGCGACGATTCGTGGCCGCGCACGGCGCCGCCCGGGTGCTCGTCGGCGGGCGGGTCGGCACCCCTCCCGAGGCGGTGCGCTGGTCGTACGGACCGCATGGCAAGCCCGAGGTGGCGGGGGTGCGGGTGAGCCTCTCCCACTCCGGCGACCTCGCCGCGGTGGCGCTCACCCCGGTGCGGGCGGTCGGCGTCGACGTGCAGCGGTACACCCCCGGCCTCGATACGCGGGCCATGGCGGCGCGATACTTCCCCGCCGAGGAGGCCCACCTCGTCACAGGCGCCGCGGTCTTCGCCACGCTGTGGGCGCGCAAGGAGGCGTGCGTGAAGGCCACCGGCGGGCGGCTGACCCAGGGGCTCGCGCTCCCGGTGGCCGCGGGCCCGGTGGTGGCCGGCGCGTACCACGTGGTGGATGTGCCGGTGCCGGCCGGCTTCGCCGGCGCGGTCGCGGTCGAAGGTCCGGAGCCGATCCAGCTCACCACCGCGTGGTGGGACCGCTCAGTCACGGAGTGAGCGGCCGGTCTTGGCCAGGAAGACGTCGTCGAGGCTGGGCCGGTGCAGCTGGATCGAGTCGAGGTCGAGCCGCGCCCCGTCGAGCGCCCGCATCACCTGCGGGATGGCGGTGGCGCCGTCGTCCACGTACAGCCGGAGGCCGGCCGGGTCGGTCTCCAGCTTGCGCACGTAGGAGGCGCCGTCGAGCAGCGCGGCCGCCTTGGGGGCGGCGCCGTTGAGGCCGACCACGAGCACGTCGCCGGTGATCTCCCGCTTGAGCTGCTCCGGGGCCCCCTCCGTGACGATCTCGCCGTTGTCGATGATGGCGATCCGGTCGCAGAGCGCGTCGGCCTCGTCCAGGTAGTGCGTGGTGAGGAAGATGGTCATCCCACCGTCGCGCAGCCGCCGGATCTCGTCCCACATGTGCGCGCGGCTCTGCGGGTCGAGCCCGGTGGTCGGCTCGTCGAGAAACACCAGCTGGGGCCGGTGGATGATGCCGAGCGCGATGTCGACCCGCCGCCGCTGACCGCCGGAGTACGTGCGGCAGGGCCGATCGGCGTACTCGGTCAGCTGGAACGCCTCCAGCGCGTCAGCCGCCCGGCGCCGCGCCTCCGCCTTGCTGAGGCCGTGCATCCGCGCGTGCAGCACGAGCTCCTCGCGGGCCGTGCAGTCGTCCCACGTGCTCCCGCCCTGCGCCACGTACCCCACCCGGAGGCGCACCTCCGCCGGATCGCGGACCAGGTCGACGCCGGCGATCGTGGCCTCACCGCCATCCGGCTCGATGAGCGTGGTGAGCATCTGCAAGGTGGTCGTCTTGCCGGCGCCGTTGGGCCCGAGGAAGCCGAAGATCTCGCCCTCTTTGACGTCGAGGTCGACGCCGCGCACCGCCTCGACCACCGTGGCCTTGCGCCCTCGGCTCGATCGGTAGGACTTGCGCAGACCCCGGGTCGTAATCATGGCCCTCACTGTAGGTGCCGCCGGTGCAGGGCCTCTCGGACCTGGTTAGAGGACCCGTTGAAGCGGGCTAAAGGCCGCTGCCACAGGCGTTTTGGCGGGCTACCGTGGAGACCACTATGGACACTCTGCGGGAGCTCACCGGCCTGCTGCGCGAGGTCACCGGCGAAGACGAGCGGTGGGCCGCGGCGGTCACGCCGGAGAGCCGGCTCGAAGACGACCTGCGGCTGGAGAGCGTGGAGGTCGCCGCGCTGGGCGAGGCGCTGCGCGCCCGGTGGGGCGTCGACCTCCCCGCGTACCTCGCCGGCCTCGACCTCGACCAGCTGATCGACCTGACCGTCGGCGACCTCGCGAGGCTGGTGACAGCATGAGCTGCTTTCTCTTCGTCGCTCCTCCCCTGGCCGGACACGTGTACGCGGCCGCCGCCGTCGCGAGCGCGCTCGCCGAGCGGGGGCACGAGGTGGCCTGGGCCGGCCCGGAAAGCTCACTGCGCCGCATGCTCGGCGACGGCGTGACCGTCTACTCCACCGGCATGCGCCCCTACCGCGGGCAGCGCGACCGCGGCTTCCGCGCGGTGCGCTCGCTGTGGGAGGGCTTCGTCCTGCCGTACGCGAGGTTCACGCTGCCGGCCGTGGAGAAGGCGGTCGCCGCTTTCGCCCCGGACGTCGTCGCCACCGATCAGCACGCGCTCGCCGGCGCCGTGGCCGCGCACCGGCACGGCGTGCGCTGGGCCAGCCTCGCACCGCAGTCGATGGAGCTGACCCGCCCGTTTCGCGCACTGCCCAAAGTGGAGGCCTGGATCCGCCGGGGCATCGACAACGCCGGCCTCTCGATCGGCGGTGCCGACCCGCGCTTCTCCCCGCACCTGGTGCTCGCGTTCACCAGCCCGGCGCTGACCGGGCCGCACGACTTCCCGGCGCACTACGCCCTCGTCGGACCCGCGCTCGGGCCCCGCGCGGCGCCGGACTTCCCGTGGGACGCCCTCGACCCGGCCCGCCGCACGGTGCTCGTCACGATGGGCACGCTCGCCGAAGACGTGGCCCGCGACTTCTACCCCCGGATGGTCGGCGCGCTGCGGGCGCTGCGGGCCCACGTCCAAGCGGTTGTCGCCGCCCCGCCCGGCGCGGTGCCGGACCCACCACCGGGCACGGTCGTGGCACCCCAGGTGCCGGTGCTGGAGCTCATGCCCCGGCTCGCCGCGGTCGCCTGCCACGCCGGGCTCAACACGGTCTGCGAGGCGCTGGCCCACGGCGTTCCCCTCGTCGTCGCACCGATCAAGCACGACCAGCCGGTCACCGCCGCCCAGGTCGTCGCCGCCGGCGCGGGGATACGCGTGCGGTTCGGCCGCTCCGGTCCCGACGAGCTCGCGGCGGCGCTCACCGCGGTGCTGGACGAGCCCGGCTACGCGGCGGCCGCCGGGCGGGTACGGAAATCGTTCGCCGCGGCCGGGGGTGCCCCGGCCGCGGCGTCACACCTGGAACAGCTGGCCAATCGCCCATGACCGGCCACGCTTCGCTGCGGGTGGCCATGAGGCTCCCAAGCGCGCCGCGACTTGTGGTCGCTCGCTAACGCTCGCTTTGTAACGGCGGTCGCGCGCAGGCCGACCGCCCCAGGGCGGGCCGCCCGCCACGAGGACACTGGCGGGCGGCCCATCGGTCTCGGCCTCCAGAAGGTCAGCTCTTGACCACCGCCTGGATCGCCGCGACCAGCTGCGCGCGGCTGGGCTGCACCGCGAGGTCGAGATCGGGGGCACACCCCACCACCACGGCCGCGTCCGGGCGGGTCACCCGCTTGGGCGGGGCCACCAGCCGCATCTCCTCGGCCGCGGTCGCGAGCACCTCGGCGCCCACGCCGCAGAACCGGTTGCCGTCGTCGAACACCACCAGCCGGCCGGTGCGCTCCACCGACGCGGCCAGGCCGGCCCAGTCGAACGGATGCAGCGAACGCGGGTCGAACACCTCCACCGACAGCTCTCCGGCGAGCTCGTCGGCTACCGCCACCGCCTCTTGTACGAGGTGGCCGACGGCGAGCACGGTCACGTCGGTGCCGGAGCGGCGCACCCGGCCGACGCCCAGTGGGATCGGCGCGAGGTCCACGTAGGACAGGTCCTCGCGCAGGGCGAGCGCCGGCATCGGGCAGAAGACGACCACCGGGTCGTCGTCGCGGATCGCGGTCAAGAAAAGGCCGTACGCGTCGGTGGGGGTCGCCGGGATCACCGTCTTGACGCCGAGGTGGGCGAAGACGCCGTACGGCTGGTCGGAGTGCTGGGCGCCCCAGCCCGGGCGCCAGCCGGTGCCGGGCAGCAGGTACGTCACCGGCACCTTGACCTGCCCGCCGCTCATCAGCCGAAACTTGTTGGCCTGGTTGAAGATCTGCTCCACCACGAGCAGCAGCAGGAACGGGATCTGGTACTCCACCACCGGCCGCTTGCCGCCCATCGCCGCGCCGGTGGCGAAGTTGGTGAAGCCCTGCTCGGACAGGGGCGTCTCGAGCACCCGGTCGGGAAACCGGTCGAGCAGGCCGGTGGTGACGTTGTTGAGCGCGAACTTGATGTCTTCGCCGAGCACGAAGACGTCCGGGTCGCGCTCCATCTCGTCGGTGAGCGCCCGGTTGAGGGCCTTGGCGTACGACAGCTTAGGCATGCGAGACTCCCGCCCGGAGGCGTACCGGCGTGGCGTAGAGGTAGTCGAAGGCGTCCGCCGGGTCCGGGCGAGGGCTCTCCAGCGCGAAGCGCACGGCGGCGTCGAGCACCTCCTCGACCTCGGCGTCGATCGCGTCCCGCACGTCCGGCGGCACCCGGGCCGCTTGGATGGCGAGCGGGTCACGCTCCCGCCACCGGGCCACCTCGGCCTCCTCCCGGTACGCCAGGCGCATCCGCCGTTCGAAGGTGTGGTGGCCCTCGTACCGGTAGGTGCTGAACTCCACCAGCGAGGGCCCGCCCCCGCCGCGGGCGCGGTCCACCGCGGCGGCCATCGCGTCGTAGACCACCTCGGGATCCTGGCCGTCCACCGTGGACGCCGGGATGCCGAACGCCTCGGCCCGCCCGACCACCGAGCCGGCGATCGCGGTCTCGGCCGGCAACGTGGTGGCGTAGCCGTTGTTCTCGCAGACGTACACCACCGGCACCCGCCACAGGGCGGCGAGGTTGAACGACTCCAGCAGCGCGCCCTGGGTCACCGCGCCGTCGCCGAAGACGCTCACCGCGACCCGGTCGCCATCCCTGGCGAGGGCCCAGCCGAGCCCGGTGGCGATCGCCGCGCCGTGGCCCACCGTGCCGCTGGCGCCCCAGATTCCGGCGGACAGGTCCGACGGATGGAACGAGCCGGCCCGCCCCCGGTCGATGCCGCCGACCCGGCCGGTCAGCTCGGCGAGGAAGCGCCCCGGGTCGCTGCCGCGGGCCAGGAAGTGGCCGTGGCCGCGGTGGTTGCTCAGCAGCGCGTCGTCGGGGCGCAGCGCGGCGCACATGCCGGCCGAGACCGCCTCCTGCCCGATGCAGGGGTGGATACCGCTGCCGATCTCGCCGGAGCGGACCAGGTCGATGCACCGCTCCTCGAAGCGGCGGATCAGCCGGATCGTGCCGTAGAAAGCCTCCGCTGCCGGGCGCACGCCGGGTACCCCCTATCCCGCTTTGATGGCGGCGAGGATGCCGTCCCAGAACGCGTACCGGGCGGCGAGGGCGTGGTTGACCGTGTCGGCGGCCTCCTGCCACTTCGCCTCGTCGTCGCCGCACAGGTCGGTGACCATCTGCATGGCCATCGGCGTGTGCTCCTCGCCGTCCACCTCGATGTGGCGCTCCAGGTAGTCGACGAACGTGTCCAGCTTCGCGCCGCGCTCCTTGACCGCCACCACCTGGGTGAACATGTCCGGGATCAGGTCCTCCCGGCCGAACGCGAACGCGGCCGCCTGGCAGTGCACCGGCGCGCCGTCGATGAACCCCCACGTCGCCCGCACGAACTCGGCCGCGGGGGCCGGCACCCGCGCGCTGTTCAGGGCGGCCTTCACGTGTACGCCCGAGCGGATCAGGTCGATGAACGCGCCGACCACCGCGGTGTCCGCGCCCGACTCGACCATGCCCTCGACGTAGAGCTCGAAGTGGCTGATGAACCCGCCGCGCAGCTCGTCGCTCTCCTCGACCAGCACGATGTCGTTGATGAGCCGGCGGCTGCCGGGCGGGCCGGTGGGCACCCACGGCACCCGTACACAGGTGAGGTTGCGCTGCAACGACTTGAGCAGCGACATGAAGTCCCACACCGCGAAGACGTGGTGCTCCATGAACGTGACGATCGCCGCCTGGCTGTCGAGGTTGCCGTACAGCGGGTGGGTGACCACCCGGTTGCGGGCCTCGTCGACCGCGCTCTCCAGGCGGGTGATGCCGGGGTGCGTCTGACCCCAGTCATAGCGGGACATGCGAAACCTCCTAGCGGTGTGACGTCCAGAGCACTGGGCAGAACTCGGGGTCGCTGTAGTCGGGTGTGCCCTCGGCCGTACGGCGGACGAAGTGCTCGTGGTTGTACGTCACCGGTGTGCCGTCCGACAGCGTGTGGCGGCGGTAGCGGTTGTCGCCGTCCTGCAGGTGCAGCGAGATCGCGCGGCGCGGCAGGCTGGAGCGGTTGGCGCCGCTGCCGTGGTACGTGCGGCAGTGGTGGAAGCTCATGTGCCCCTTGGGAATCACCATCGGCACGGTGCGCATCTCGGTGCCGTTGTGCCGGGCGTTCTCCCGGACCAGCTCGTCGAGCTCGGCCGGGTCGCGGTGCGCGAAGTGCCGGGTGGTGCTGTCGCCGCCGCCGATCTCCTTCCACCGGTGGCTGCCGTCCACCATCGTGATGGTGCCCATCTCCTCGCCGCAGTCGTGAAAGGGGATGAACGCGGTCAGCATCCGGTCGGAGGTGCAGGTCTGCCAGTAGTGCCGGTCGAAGTGCCAGGGCACCAGGTTGCTCGGCTCGTCCGGGCGCGGCGGCTTGTAGATGAGTGTGGCCTGGAACAGACGGATCTCCTCCGCCCGGGCCAGTCGCGCGGCCACCGCGCCCACCACCGGCTTGCGGAGGATGGCCGCGATCGGGTCGCTCTCGTAGTGGATGTAGTCGTTGTGCCGCTGCACCGGTCCCTCGGACGGCTCCCAGTAGGACAGTGTGGACGGTCGCTTGCCGAGCCGGCGGCTGCGGGCCCCGGCGTAGAACGCCTCGCTCGCGGCGACCAGCGCGTCGACCTCGTCGTCGGTGAACAGCTTCTTGGACAGGTACCAGCCGTGCTCCTCATATGACCGCACGTCGGCCTCGGAGGGCAGGAGGTCCTCCTCCACGGGGATCGTGGTCGTCATCTCGGTCCCTTTCCGGTCGGTCAGGCCCGCGTCTCCGCGGCGGCCCGCGCCCGTTCCTTGGCCTCGTACAGGGCCTTGATGTTGTTGCTTCCGAATGTGAGCGCCCCGTGCCGCTCGATGAGCTCGAAGAAGAAGGTGCGCCGCCGTACCGTGGACTCGGTGAAGATCTGGAACATCTCGCCCCAGTGGTCGCGGTCGACCAGGATGTTGCCGGCGCGCAGCGCGGCGACGGAGAGGCTGACCTCGCCGAGCCGCCGCTCGATAGCGTCGTAGTAGCTGTCCGGCGTCTTGAGGAACCGCACGCCGCGGGCGCCGAGGGTGGCGACCGCGCCGGCGATGTCGCGCGTGCTGAGCGCCAGGTGCTGCACGCCCGCACCGCCGTTGGCGCGCAGGAAGTCGTCGAGCTGGCCAGGTTTGAGCGCCGGGTCGGGCGACACGATCGTGAACGTGACCTCGCCCGAGCCGCTCTGCACCACCTTGGAGTCCATCGCCTGGTCGCCGACCTCGACCCGCTCCTCGAAGATCTCCTTGAACCCGAAGACCTCGGTGTAGAAGCGGACCGTCTCCTCGAGCGCGCCGCCGGGCACGCAGAGGGCGGTGTGGTCGACGATCTCCAGCAGCTCCGGCCCGGGCGGGGGCGCGGCTGGAAGCGGGTCTATCCCGCCGGGCAGGAACGCGTCGCCGCGCCGCTCGACGAGGCGGTACGCGAGCGCGCCCGGCCCGGAAACCTCGGCGGTTACCACCTCGGCACCCCAGGCGCGTGGCGCGGCGACCGAGGTCGCGCCCCGGGCGAGCGCCTCGGCGTACGCCTCGGCCACGTCGCTCACGCGCAGGCCGATCCGGGCCACCCCGTCGCCGTGCCGCTCCACGTGGGCGGCGACCGGGTGCGCCGGGTCGGTGGCGGCGGTCACGAGCAGGCGGATGCCGCTCTGCGCGAGCAGGATCGTGCGCTGGCCGGGCAGGCCCGGCCCGCTTTCGCCGAGCCGGCGGAAGCCGTACGCGTTTTGGAGCAGGCGGGCGGTCTCTTCCGCGTCTCCGGTGTAGAACTCGACGTGGTCGACGGTCGTCACGTCCATGATGGACCTCCGGGGTGGGCGAGCGCGAGGCTGACGTTGTGCCCGCCGAACGCGAACGAGTTGGAGAGCGCGACGCCGGTGGCCGTCTCACGGGGTGCCTTGCGGACGTGGTCGAGGTCGCACTCGGGGTCGGGGTCGTCGAGGTTGTGGGTGGGCGGCAGCACGCCGCGGCGCAGCGCGAGCGCGGTCGCGGCCGCCTCCACCGCGCCGGCGGCGGCGAGCAGGTGGCCGGTGACGCCCTTGACCGAGCTGACCGCGGGCGTGTGCGCGCCGAAGACCGCCCGGATGGCCAGGGCCTCGGCGGCGTCGCCGCGCTTGGTGCCGGTGCCGTGGGCGTTGACGTAGCCGACGTCGGCCGGTGCCAGGCCGGCGTCGGCGAGGGCCAGCCGCATCGCGGTCGCGGCGCCGGTGCCGTCGGCCCGCGGTGCGGTCGGGTGGTACGCGTCGGTGGCCACCCCCCAGCCGGCGACCTCCGCGTAGGCGGGGCGGCCGCGGGCGGCGGCGTGCTCGGCGCGCTCCACGACGAGCACGCCCGCGCCTTCGCCGAGCACGAAGCCGTTGCGCCGCCGGTCGAAGGGGCGGCTCGCCTCGGCCGGGTCGGCCCAGCCGGCGGCGAGTGCCCGCGAGTTGCGGAACGTCGTCGCGGCCGTGGGCAGCAGGGGCGCCTCGGCGCCGCCGCAGACCACCACGTCGGCGAGGCCGTCCCGGATGAGCCGGAGCGCCTCGGCCACCCCGTACGCCCCGGAAGCGCAGGCCGTGGAGATGGTCGAGCTGTAGCCGCGCACGCCGTGCTTGATGGCGATCCGGGCGGTGGCCATGTTGGGCAGCATCCCGGCCAGCAAATAGGGGCTGACCGCGGTGTGCCCGCTCGCCTCCCGGGCCAGCGCCTCCGCCTCGAACATGGCCAGGCCGCCGAACGCGTTGGCCAGCACCACCGCGGTGCGGGCCGGGTCGGCGTCCTGACCGACCGCTATGCCCGCGTCGGCGAGGGCGGCGTCGGCGGCGGCCATGGCCAGCACCACGAACCGGTCGACCCGCCGCGCCTCGGCGGGCGGGAGCACGGTGGCCGGGTCGACGTCCGGTGCGAAGCCGGCCACCTCGAGGATCCCGGCGAGCGGGTGGGTGTGCGCCGGCCGGCGCAGCCCGGACCGGCCGGCACACACCGCCTCGAAGAACCCGGCGGCGTCGGCACCGAGCGGCGTGAGCAGCCCGATCCCGGTGACGACCGCGCGATGCCGGGCTCTACTCACTTCGCCGCACCGTCCAAAGAGGAGGTCTGGGCGCGGGTGGAGACGTCGGCGGCGAACTCGCCGAGCGACATGATGGCCAGCCGTTCCATGTCCTCCTCGCCGAACTTCACGCCGTACGCGTCCTCGACGCGCAGGGCGAGCTCGGCGACCGCTAGCGAGTCGAGGTCGACGCCGGCCGGCCCGAAGACCGTCTCCCCGTCGGCGCCGTCGACGTCGAAGTTCATCTGGCGCAGCGCCTCGATCGTGAACGCGACCACATCGGCAGACATCGGCGGCGCCTCCTTTCAGACAGTGGGTGATTGCTGTACTGGTACCGCCGGCCGCAGCGGCGGGGCCGGTGTGGCCGCCGCGCGCAGAGCCGGGACGCTGCGGACGAGCTTGCCGGTGGCGGTGCGCGGCAGGCGCGGCACGAGGGTGAGCCGGCGCGGCCGCTTGTATCCGGCCAGCCGCCCGGCGAGCGCCTCCTTCAGCGCCGGCAGCCCGTCCGTGCCCGCCTCGTGCACGACGAACGCCTCGATCGCGCCGTCCCACGTGACCACGACCTCGACCACACCGGGGAGCCCGGCGATGGCCTGCTCGACCTCGGTCAGGTCGACCTTGAGCCCGCCGACCGAGACCTGGGAGTCGAGCCGGCCACGGATGGTGACCCGCCCGGTGTCCGGGTCGACGTCGCCGGCGTCGCGGGTGTGCAGCCAGCCGTCGACCCACCGGGTCGGGTCGCTCAGCCCCACGTACGGGCTGGCGCCGGTGGCGAGCAGGATCTCGCCACCCTCCGCGCGCAGCGCCATGCCGGGCGCGGGCGTGAGGGCGGGCCGGTGCTGTCCAAAGAGGTCGGTCGCGATGACGCCGGCCTCGGTCATCCCGTACATGTTCCCGAGGGGTACGGGCCACCGGGCGGCGAACGCCTCCCGGACCGTGGGGCGGACCAGCTCGCCGCCGACCGTCATCCGCTTGAGCTGCGGCAGGTGCCGGGCCCGGTCGGCCGCGGCGAGAAACTCGATGTGGAACGGCACGCCGAGCACGCTGGCCGGCTCCGGTCCGGACTCCACCGCGTCGAGGATCGCGTCGGTGGAAAGGAAGCCCGGCACGACGAGCGTGGCGCCGGTGTGCAGGCCGTAGAGGAGGCCGCCGACCAGGCCGAGCACGTGCACCGTCGAGGCGAGCAGCACGATCCGCTCGCCCGGCTCGGGCACGCCGTCGATCAGCCGGTAGCGCTCGACCTCGGAAACCAGGCTGGCGGAGGTGCGACCGATCACTTTGGACGGTCCGGTCGAGCCGGAACTCAGCTGCAGCAGCGCGTGCGGGGTGCGCGCGGGATGGCCCGGGTGCGGCGTGACGACCGTCGCACCGTCCGACGTGGACACCACGAGCTGCGGCGCGATCCGGGCCAGGGCCCCGTCGACCTCGTGCTGGGTGAGCCGGTGGTCGAGCAACGCCACCTGGGCGCCCACGGTCCAGGCGGCGAGCAGGCTCTCCGCGTACATGATGCCGGGCGGCATACGGAGTGCGACCGTGCCGCCCGCGCGGAGGCCTGCGGCGCGCAGGCCGGTGGCCCTTGTCGCGACGCGCCGGCGCAGCGCGCGGCGGGTGAGCGGCTCACCCAGCCGGAGGCACTCCTCGTCGTCGCGACCGGCGAGCAGATAGGCGCCCACCCATTCCCCATCGAATGGGTCGACCGCGATGCCGGCCGGCGCGCCAGGAAACACAATGGCCCCCAAATAGGTATTCACGCCGCGATTTCCGAGGTTCTTTGGCGGCGATCGGGCCGAACGCTAACAGCGCCATTCCTGGGGGTCAACCAAGCCGAAAGGCCGCCCGGCGGCGACTCTTCGCGGTCGCCTGCCTAAGCGGCCTCCCGGCACAATCTCCCAAGCTGCGAAAACGTGGCCGACACCGTCGGCGGCCTGCTAACTGTTCGTATTAGTGATCCATTCGCGAGGCGGCCACTACACAATCGCGAGAGGGGATCTTCCCAGCTTCTAGCGATAGTCGATGCGGCCGCGAGACGGCGTTTTGACGGGCGCGCGGCCACTCACCTGACGGTGATCTGGTCGAGCAGCTGCGCGAGCCCGTCGGTGCGGGGGGCGACCTCGAGTGCGGGGTCGTCGGAGAGGATGGCCTGCTGCAAAAGGTGCAGCCGTTTGGACGGCTCCAGACCGAGCTCCTCGGTCATGGTGGTGCGCAACTGCTGGAAGACCCGCAGCGCCTCCTGCCGGCGACCGCTGCGATGCAGGGCCACCATGAATTGGGCATGCAGGTTTTCGTGCAGCCGGTGTTCGGCCATCATGCCGGCCAGATCGGAGAGCACCTCCTGGTGGCGGCCCAGCCGCAGCCGAGCCTCGATGCCCTGCTCAACGGTGGTGAGACGCGACTCTTCCAGCCGTTTGACCTGCGGTTGCAGGAGAGGACCGGCCCGCACGTCGGTGAGTGCCGGGCCGCGCCAGAGCGCCTGTGCCTGGGTGAGCCGCTCGGCCGCGAGAGCATTCTGGCCGGCGGCGAGCGCTTGGCGGCCCTCGCTGGAGAACCGCTCGTAGCACGCCAGGTCGAAGTCGTCCGCGATGCTGCGGAATAGGTATCCGCCGGGGGTGGTCACGAGGACGCTCTTGGCGATCTCGGACGCGGGGCTAGCCAGGGCGGCGCTGAACAGCTTGCGCAGGTGCAGCACATACGTCTGGAGAGTGGTCAGGGCGCTGGCCGGGGGCTCGTGGCCCCATAACTCCTGGATCAGGGCGGTGACCGGCACGGTTTGGTTGGCTTGTAACAGCAGCAGCGCGAGTACGGAACGCGGCTTTGGTGCGGTCGGGGTAGCTGAGGAATCGCCACAGTTGAGCATCAATGGTCCCAGGACCCGTATTTCAAGGCCCCTTCCCATGACATAAGACATTGACATGGACCTCCGGGGAAACGTGCGCGCTTGGGTGATCATCAATCTACCCGAGCGCGGGCACGTTTCTGCCAGAGCAGTGACCCCTCCATCCCGGAGAGTGGGCGGATTTGTTTGGCTGATCGAGGAACTTGTGCCTAACCAGGAAGTGGCGGGCATCGATCACGAATACCCGTGCGCCGTAGATATCCGGATTTAGGCTTCGATCACCAGTGATGGAGGCCTATGAGTGTCCACTGATGCAACATGCGTTGTGGAATGCCTCCGGAGAAAGCGCTTACCCGGCCGTGCTACCTGCGAGATTGCGCTGTCGCATGAGGAACTTGCGCACCTTGCCGGTCGGGCCGAACACGATCTCACCGTCCGGCACGGCCACGACTCTGCGCAATGTCGCACCGGCTGCCGGCCCGAGAGCCGCCCGCACCGCGCCGGTCCGATCGGCCTCCGGATCCGCGCCCGCGTCGAGCATCAGCAGCACGTCGGTGACGACCCGCCCCTCCTCCCGCCCGGCCACGACCGTGCAGTCCCGCACGTCCGGGCAGCCGACCAGGATCCGCTCCTCCGACTGCGCCGTGTAGAGCCACTCGCCACCACCGAGATCGACCGCGTCCACGGCCCGATCCACGTGGTAGTAGTAGCCCTCGGCGTCGCGGTACATGAGGTCGCCGGTCAGGTAGTAGCCACCGAAGCGGGTGCGGTAGGTGGTCAGCGAGTCGTTCCAGTAGCCGGGCGCGAGCGTGGGCGACTTGAGACCCACGTGCCCGACGGCGCCGACCGGCACCTCCGTGCCGGTCTCCAGGTCGAGCAGGGCGACCTCCGCGAACGGGTACGGCCGGCCGACGCAACGCCGGTAACGGTTGCTCTCGGCCGTATGGGTGATGTGGAACGCCGAATGGCCCATCTCGGTCGAGCCGATCCCATCGATGAAGCGCGATCCAGGCACGACGAGCGGACCGTCCGGTGTGTACCGCTGGTGACTGCCGACCGCGACGAGCCGCCGGATGTGCGCCTCGTGCGCCGAGTCGCCGGTGTTGAACCACACCTTGACCGAGTCGAGATCGCGCGCGGCGAGGTCGTGGCGGGCCAGCTCGGCCCAGGTCACCGCGAACCCGAACACGCCGGTCGGGCGCCACCGCTCGATCGCCTCCAGCACCGCGCCGCCGCTGGTCGCGAACTGTCCACCTTGGTCTCCGGGCGCTCCGGCCTGCGCGGAGAGGTAGAGCAGCTCGTACCTGTTGCAGAGAGCCTGGTTGACGGTGATGATGCCGGCGGCGTGGGCGGCCGGCAGGACCGACATCTCGCGGACCGCGTAGCTCGGCCGCGGCTCGACGAGGCGCACCCGGCGGATCGCGGCGAAGAGGCTGGCGTGCGAGTGCACGACCGCGGCCGGCACCCGGGTCGTGCCCGAGGAGTGCGTGATGGCGACCGGGTCGTCGGCGTGGTGCCGGTAGTACGGCGGCGCCTGGGCCGGGTCGCCGGTGCCGGTCTCGGCGGCGTCGATGAGGCCCTTCCGGGTGGCCAGCGCCGGGCGGTGCGCCGCGTCGACGATCACCCACTCGGCCCGGAGCCGCTCGACGAAGCCGGGCGCGATCTCGGCGGGCATGTTGCCGTTCATCAGCGCGGGGATCGCGCCGATCCGGGCCAGCGCGAAGAAGTTCAGAAACACGTCGGCGGCGGACGTGACGTAGACCGCCACCGGGTCGCGCGGGCGCACGCCGTGCGCGTACAGCCAGGCGGCCCGCGCCGCGGCCCGCTCCTCCAGGCCGCCGAGCGTCAGCGGCTCGTAGGCCGGGCGCCCGTCGACCGGTGTGTCGAACGTGATGCCCGGCCCGTCCGGGTCGGCCCCGTGCTCCCGCAGCTTCGGCAGCACATTGCCCGCGCCCAGCTCAGGGTCGGCCACGAGAGCGGCCCGGATATTCGCCGAACGCCGTTCTCGATGCTTACGGTTTGTGGTCTGGACAGACGCTGAGCTGGATGGTTCGCTCGCAAGCTCGCTCACGGTAGGTCTCCGTCCTCACCGGATGGTGCGCTGGAAGAGCCGAGTGGACCAGGCGATCGTGATGGCCGCCAGCACCGAGACGCCGGCCATCCCTTGCCAGATGGCGGTGTCGCCGATGTTTCCCTCGAAGAGTGATCGCATCCCGTTGGTGACCCAGTAGAACGGGTTCCAGCTGGCGATGGCCTGGATCCACCCCGGCGCCAGCGCGATCGGCAGCAGCACCCCGGCGAGGAGCGCGACCGGCTGCGCCACGGTGTTGATCACCGGACCCAGCGCCCCCTCCTTGCGCACGAGCAGCGTCACCGCGTACGACACCGAGGTGGTCATCAGCGCGATGATGGACAGCAGCAGGTACGCCAGCAGCAGGTTGAGCACGCCGACGGACATCCCGAACGGCACCGCGATGACGGTGATGATGAGCGCCTGCACGAGCAGCGAGGCGACGTCGCGCAACGACCGGCCGAGCAGCAGCGCGGACCGGCTCACCGGGGTCACCCGGGCCCGCTCGATGATGCCGGCGCGCAGCTCGGCGAGCAGCCCGAAGCCGGTGAAGAGGCCGCCGTAGAGGCACATCACGACGAGCAGGCCCGGGACGTAGACCCGGTAGGCGTCGCCGTAGCTGTCCGCGCCCATCGAGGACAGCGCCGGCTTGAGCATCGGCGCGAACAGCACGAGGTAGGTGATCGGCTGAGCGAGGCCGAAGAAGAGCCAGGTCCGGCTGCGCAGCATCAGGGACATCTGGCGCTGGAAGACCAGCCACGTGTCGCGGGCGAGTTTCACGGATGGGACGGTATGGCCTTCCCTCGATGCGCAACAAGCGCCTTGACCGGACGTCGAGCCCACCTCCGCTCGTACTTCGACCGGGAGTCAAGCTCCGTCTACTTAGACTCCTGCCGATGATGGTCCATCGCGTTCCAGTGAGGTTCGAAGGCGACGGCAGCGGTGTCGAGGAGCTGTCGTGGGGCCAGCGTGAGCTGTGGGAGGCGATGCGCCGGCAGCTCACCTGGATGCCGATGGGCTACGCGCTGCCGGTGCCACCAGGGACCACAGTGGACGACATGGCGGCGCAGCTGCGCTTCATGATGGGGCGCTACCAGTCGATGCGCACGCGGGTGCGGCGCGATCCGGACGGCCACGCGCGCCAGGTGGTCGCCGCCTCCGGAGAGATCGACCTGGAGGTCGTCGACGCGGCCGACGGCGAGGATCCCGCGGCCGTCGCCGAGTCGACCCGCCAGCGGTTCTGCGACGCCGACCACGACTTCGACCGCGACTGGCCGGTGCGGATGGCGGTCGTCCGGCACCGCGGCGTCCCCACCCACCAGGTAGTGATCATCTGCCACCTGGTGACCGACGGCTTCGGCGCGATGGTCATCATGCGCGAGATCGAAGACCGCGACCTGGTCCACGGCCGCACGCCGGCGCCGCCGGTCACCGCCATGGAGCCGATGGCGCAGGCCCGCTGGGAGGCGTC
>Ga0272482_10000159_pt1 | contig 22129 bp, 19 predicted proteins | sample RVTome_8_FD_192427 | JGI IMG/M metagenome (GOLD analysis project Ga0272482, IMG submission 192427) | Soil microbial communities from uranium-contaminated site in the Upper Colorado River Basin, Wyoming, United States - RVT160D0 (version 2) ...
GCTCGAAGTCGTGAGGGTCTCAGCAACTCCATGATCACCGAGACGGCCACACCCGCCTCACACCACCCTGGACCGTCCACATAGGCCCAGGTCAACGACATTTCCCCACGACTACGCAATGGCCCTGGCATCAAACGAGGGCTGCGCTTCTCGTACGAATCGGCGGCGGTGCTCCAACTCCTCTCGATCAGAGGCAGTCGGGCCGGACGATCGGCGGCGTCCGCCGCAGTATTGGCGGGGTCGTTGTCCTCGTCAGGCAGCTGCCGACCAGGGTGGCCAGAGCCTGGCCCTCGTACCGGACGGTGATCGGAGGCGTCCTGGGGATACGGAGGAAGTCACGGCGAAGCCTGAGGCGCGGTATTTAAGGCTGAGACAGTCGATGCGACGCCATCGGCGCTGCGGCTTAGTCAATGGTGGCAGCGTCCCAGAGCCGTTGTAGGACGGGGTCGGGGCTGAGGATTTCGGTGTTCGTCAGGATGATCAGGTGTAGCTGCCGGTCGGGGTAGTAGCGCGAGCTTGCGAGGAAGCCGGAGACCGCTCCGCCGTGTTCGATGATTTTGTCGCTGCCTCCGGATCGGTTTCGTTGGTTCTGGAGGAACCACCCGTATCCGTAGGAGTAGCAGGTATGCGGCTGGTGGTCGCATTGCCTTGGTGAGCAGAGTGTGCCTTCCCGGTCGCACATGGAGATCTGGGCATGGAGCATGGCATCCACGGAAGCCTGCGAGGCGAACCGGCGGTCGATGAGTGTCTGGGTCCAGCGGGCGAGGTCCTGGACGGTGGAGTACATGGCGCCGGCGGCGTAAGCGACGCTGGCATGGTCGATGTCGGCTGGGACGGCGAGGGTTTTGTACCCGATGGCGTGGGCCGGTGCCACAGGTTGGTCGTCGTAGCCGGTGTCGTGCAGCCTCAGAGGGGCCAGGATGGCGGTGCGTAGGAAGTCTTGGTAGCGCTGGTGCGAGGTGCGTTCGATGACGTGTCCGAGGATCACGTATCCGGAGTTGCTGTAGGAGTAGCGGGATCCGGCGGGGAAGTCGACCGGCAAGGCAGCGATGGCGGTGACGAGGTCGGCCGGTTCGATGTGCCGGTCGTGGGGGATCAGGTCGGCGCGAGCGAAGTAGTCGGGGATGCCTGATGTGTGGATCAGCAGTTGGTGCAGCGTGATGGGTCGCCAGTGGCTGGGGCATGAGGTGAGGTGGTCGCAGACGGGATCGGTGACCCGTAGCTTGCCCTGTTCCTGTAGCAGCAATACGGCCATGGCGGTGAACTGCTTGGTGATCGAGCCGATGCGGAATCTGGTGTTGAGCCGGTTTGGAGTCTGGTTGGCGGCGTCGGACCAGCCGTAGCTGCGGCTCACCACGGTGGTGCCGGCCTCGGTGATGAGCAGCGTGCCGGAGATGAGTTGCGCTGCGACCAGTGGTGCCAGGGCAGCGTCGATGCGGGTCACCGCGTCAGCGCGCAACGGTGGTGCTGTCCTCGGGAGCGCGTCTGGGTCGGCCGGCGACACCGACCCGGCTGACAAGGCCGCCGTCAAAGTGATCACTATGACTGCGGCGGCCCGCCGCTTCAGGAATGCCATTGGAACCTCTCCGGATGCCGCGTGCCATATATGGATCGGCGGCCGCCATTATCGTGGCGTCGGGGTCCGGGAAACCAACGATCTCTTTGCTCAAAGTTGGCGCAACCATCGTCAGTTTACTCCCGAATGACCTCGCCGGCTGCGCCCTCGACATGGTCAACACGGAGTTCGGTTTGCGTCGTCGAATACCATTCCACGGTGGAGGTGGGGTCGGGGGGGTCACCTCTGCGAGTGATATGCGGGTGGCGAATTCACCGTTGACCTTTGTATCGGCGTAGCGTTTGTGGATCGCCCGGGACCCCGGCGCAGTGAGTCCGCTGATCGTGCGGCAGCTGCCGGTGGAGAGGCGTCATGTCGGGCCCATCTGGCAGATACCAGCTTTGATCTTCCACGGGTGACACAGCCACACGATCCCATCCGTGCCGTCGGGACGATCAGAAGTGCGCGGAAATCGGGAAGGAGCCAGACATGTCAAACAACGGGTTACTTCGGGTATCGAGAGCCCACGCGTTGCGGGTGGCCGGCGCCAGGGGAAACCGCTGGGCGTGCCTGATGGCGGTGCTCGTCGAACCCAGCGGTTCGGTGAGAGCCTGCGAGCAGGCCGCCACCGCCTATCGACGGCTGAGCCCATCGAGGATGAGGCCGAGCATGGGTTGCGAGCGGTCTTCTGGCCCGGACGCGGCTCGCCAGAGAGCGCCGGTGAGTTGCAGGAAGTCGCGGGCGTCCGCGTCGGTGCGGATGGTGCCATCGCGTTGGCCGGCGTCGAGTAGTTGTGTGATGGCGGCGATCACGGGGCCGTAGGTGCGTTCGGTGATGGATTGATGGGCTCCGGGGCTGAGTGCGTCGCCGAGGCCGTGCTTGCGTTTCATGGCGCTGACCAGCTCGGTGGTCCAGCGCCGCAGTGCTTCCAGCGGCGGCAGGTGGGCCAGGAGCTCGGGCACGGACTCGATGAGCCGGTCGATTTCGAGTTGGTAGACGGCCAGGACGAGCGCTTCGCGGGTCGGGTAGTTGCGATACAAGGTGCCGGCTCCGACGCCGGCGCGTTGCGCGATCTGGTTCATCGAGGTGTTGCCGTCTTCGGCCAGAGCCTGGCGCGCGGTCTCCAGGATGCGGGCCCGATTCTCGCGAGCGTCTGCACGAACCATCCCACGCCTTAGGGGAGCATCATGCGGTACATCAAGCTCGGCACCACCGGCCTGGACGTCTCCCCGATCGCCATCGGCGCGATGACCTACGGCGAACCCGACCGCGGTCACCCGGTCTGGTCGCTGGATGAGCAGGCCAGCCGCCCACATCAAGCACGCGCTGGACACCGGGATTAACTTCTTCGACACCGCCAACCTGTACTCCCTGGGGTCGAGCGAGGAAATCCTGGGCCGGGCGCTGGGCGACTTTGCCAATCGTGACGACGTGGTGATCGCCACCAAGCTGCGCCACCCGATGCGGCCCGGCCCCAACGGCAAGGGCCTGTCCCGCAAGGCGATCATGACCGAGGTCGACCACTCGCTGCGGCGGCTCGGCACCGACTACATCGACCTCTACCAGATACACCGCAACGACCACGCCACACCGCTCGAGGAGACCCTCGAAGCACTCAACGACCTCGTGAAGGCCGGCAAGGTGCGCTACCTCGGCGTCTCCTCGATGCCCGCCTGGGAGTTCGCCAAGGCCCTGCACCTGCAAAAGCAGCACGGCTGGGCCCGGTTCGTCTCCATGCAGCACCACTACAACCTGCTCGCCCGCGAAGAGGAACGCGAGATGATCCGTCTCTGCCTCGACGAAGGCGTCGGAACCATCATCTGGAGCCCACTGGCCCGCGGCCGCCTCGCCCGCGCCTGGGACGACGCCAAGTCCACCACACGCTCCGAAACCGACGGCTCATACGCCGACTTGCTGTACACGCCCGCACAGCAAGCTTCGAACCACGCGATCGTGGACACGGTCGGGCAGGTCGCCGACGCCCACGGCGTCAGCCGCGCCCAGGTCACCCTGGCCTGGCTACGCCGCCAACCCGTCGTCACCGCCCCACTGGTCGGCGCCGGCTCGGTGCACCAGATCGACGACGCCGTCGCGTCACTGGACGTCGAGCTGACCGACGACCAGGTACGCGCACTCGAAGCGCCATACACACCCCGCCACGACTTCCAAGGCATCTCCGACGAAGCTGAACTCGACGCGATCCGAGCCCGCATCCCCGGCATGACCCTCCGATAGCGCCAACACCCGCTCCGAGCGCGACCACCCGCGCCGGCACAGAACCCACCTCAGCGCCGCCGGTCCACGAACCGAAGCGTCCACCAAGGCCAAGGGTCTCGACCTGGCGGGGTTTGGTTGGTGCCGGTGGCTTGAGCGGCTTCTCGGGTCGGGACGGGCGAAGGTAGCGGCGCAGGGTCTGGACGCTGCCGCGGTATCAGCGCTGGCGGATCTCCTCCAGTAGCGCGGCGGTGTCGGTGCGGCTGTCGTGGTAGCGCGCTGTTGCGGGTAGGGCTTGAACGGGTCCAGGACGCTGTCGCGGTCAACGACCAGATACGCCGTGTTGGCCGCATTCAAGCGCCAGTGCGTCACCCACAGGACCTGCTCGGCGAGGGGCGGCTCGCGGGCTGGCGCGAGGGGCCCGCGGAGATGACGTCGTCGTGCGACCCGGCGCTGGAGTAGGTCGCCACCTGAACACGGCCTGACGGCCGCTTCCTGACCCGACCCCGCACGGCCGGCGGGCCTGACCCAGCCGCGCTGATGCTTGGCTGGTCCTAAAGCGACAGTCAGGTGCCGCGATCCCGAGGGTGAGACCAAGCTAGGGGTACTCGACGAGCAACCGCCGCGCCAGGGGCAGCAGGCCGGCACGCCGCACCGGCTCGAGTGGATCCAGGTGTGGCGACGCCCGATAGGCGCGTGGCGGAACGCCGTACGCGATGCGGAACCGCCGGGAGAGGTGGAACGGATTGGCGAATCCGCACGCCTCGGCGACGGCGCCGACGGTGAGGCCGCTGCGCTGGAGCAGGGTGGCCGCGCGGGCGAGCCGGATCAGCTCCACCGCCGCGACCGGGCCGACGCCGAACCGCTGGCGGAAGAGGCGGGCCAGATGGCCGGGCGACACTTGGGCCGCCGCCGCCATCTCCTCCAGGCGGGGCGGGCGTGCCGGTCCTACCCGCCAGGCGGCGTGCAGGTGGTCGCTGAGTCGCCGGACATGCTCCGGTAGCTCGTCGGCCCCGTCGCTGAGCGGACCGTTGACGAAGAGATCGAGCAGCCAGGCCAGCACGTCCGCCGTGCGCGCGGTCGCGGCGCCGGAGCCCGCGCTGCTGAGCCAGAGCAGGTACCGGCAGAGCGCGGCGAGTGGCTCGGACTGCTCCCGGGTCGTGGGCCAGCCGCGGTGGTCGCCGGCGCCGTCGGCGTAGAAGGAGACGTACGCGTGCGCGCACGCGTGGTCCGGGTCCCAGGCGTAACGCTCCTGCAGGTCGGGGCGGGAGAGCAGGAGCAGTCCAGGTCGCAGCGGCACGCTCGCCGGCGCGCCGGAGCCCTGGCTGTACCGCCAGGTCGCCTGCCCATCGAGCATCCAGACGAACTCGAAGCAGGGCAGCACCCGCGGGCCGAGTGTGGCGCCGGGCGGGTAGTGCGCCACCGCCGGCCCGTTGCGGATGCGGATGCGGACCGATCCCGATGTCATGAACAGACATGTTATTGGACGCTGCGGACATGGCTAGCTGGATCTATCACAGGCATCCTGAACAAGGAAGACTCGCGGCGAGAAAGGGGAAGGCGTGCTCCACGACACCGTGTCCGATGCGCTAATTGACCAGGTTCGGGTGGACGGCTACGGCGTACTCCGCGGCGCGTTGACACCCGACCAGGTGGCTGGGATCAACGCGGAGGCGGTCCGCCTCTGCCGCGGCGAGCTGGGCGAGATCGGCGCAGGGCCGGCGGTGATGGCCGGTGACAGCGACGCCGACGTGCTGCGGCGGTACCTGTGCGTCCACCACCCGCACAAGCTTTCCGCGGTCGTCCGGCAGGCACTGTCGCACGAGCGGATCGTCGGCGCGCTGACCCAGGTGGTCGGCGCGAACGTCAAGGCGGTGCAGTCGATGCTGTTCATCAAGGCCGAGGGCAGGCCCGGCCAGCCCTGGCACCAGGACGAGTTCTTCATCCCGACCCGGGACCGGTCCCTTACCGCGGTCTGGATCGCCCTGGACGACGCGACCGTGGAGAACGGCTGCCTGTGGGTCCTGCCGGGATCGCACCGGCGGGGCGTGCTCTACCCCGACCGCGATCAGGATGATCCCCGCTTCGACTGCTCGGTCGAGGCGTATGACTTCCCGTACCGCGACGAGGACGCCGTGCCGGTCGAGGTGCCCGCCGGCTCGGCCGTCATCTTCAACGGCTACCTGCTGCACCGCTCACTGCCCAACACCGGCCGGCACGGCTACCGCCGGGCGCTGGCCAACCACTACATGAGCGCCGAGTCCCCGCTGGCCTGGAAGGTGCCGCCGGGCCAGTCGCCGGCCAACTGGGACTACCGGGACGTGGTCATGGTGGCCGGCGAGGATCCGTACGCGTACAAGGGCACGACCGACCAGACCCGGGCGTACGTCCGGCCGGACAAGAGCGGTGGTTGCGACCGCTGAGGGTGGCGGCGGGTGGGTCGCCTGGGCATCCGGCGACCCACCCACGGCCCTGGTCCTCAGCGCTGGCGGAGGAAGCGCACCGCGTCCGCGATGACCACGCCGTCCGCGGCGTCCGTCAGCTCTACACGACCCTCGACGCCGGCGCGGAACGGGAACGTGCCGAGCGACACCCACTCGCCGCCGCGCGGGGCGGCGGCGCCCCGTACCCGCTGGTTGATCGTGACCGGCGTGCTGCCGTCCGCGTGGTGGACCAGGTACGTGGCGTTCGTGGCACGGTTGGACGCCGCCGTGTACGAGACGCGGACCTCGTACCGGTCGTCGCCGGGGATGGCCGGGCGCCACCGGACCGTCGATGTGCCGTCGCCGGCCGCGTGGGAGAGGTAGTTGCTGCCGTAGTACCCGGCCACGCCGGTGCCGCCCGGCCAGGTGCCGGCGACCACTCCGAAGCCCTGCTCGCCATTGTCGATCGTGATGTCCTCGCGGACGTCGGCCGGGCTCGGCGCCTCGATCAGGCTCAGCTCGTCGAGCGAGATCAGCTGGCCACCGCCACGGCCTGGTCCGGCGAGCGTGAAGCGGATCCGGTGCCGGCCGGGGCCAAGCCGCAGCCGGTCCAGCCGCACCACGTCGTACCCGTCGGCGCTCTCCGCCGTCGTGTCGATGGCGGAGACCCGCGGTGCCTGGCCGTCGATGGTGACGGCGACGACCCCGCCGGCGACCGGGCGGTAGTAGCGGAGCCAGACCTCGTACTCGCCGCCGCGACCGGCCTCGAACGGGTACTCGATGTAGTCGCCGGCCGCGCGCGGTGTGTAGACCGCGCGGGCGCCGTCACGGGCGGTGGGCTCGCGGACCACCGCGACGGTGCCGCCGGGACGCTTGGCGTGCGGGGCGGTGCGGCCGAGGTCGTGCCGGCGCTCGGTGAGGCGCGGGCCGCGGGCGAGGCTGTCCCGGCCCTGGGTGAGCCATTCCAGGTTGAACCGGGCGACCGCGATCCGCCGTGGGAAGCTGGCGATGTCGCCCTCGCAGCCGTACACGAGCACGATCGTGCCGTCGGAGAGGCGGGCGAGGTCGGAGTAGTAGGAGCGGTTGGGATTGACGATCCGGCTGTACCGGAACGAATGCCCCTCGTCGTAGCTGACCGAGACCGTCATGTTCCACCGCATCGGCGCGTCCGGCCGGCTGAAGAGCACCCGGTCGACGTCCTTGGAGCGGGGGCCACCCGTGTACCGCACGAGGCTGGAGTCCACCGCGTTGAACACGCCGGTCGCACCGTCCAGTTTGGGCGGTGACCAGGTGAGGCCGCGGTCCTGGCTGACCGCGACGATGCGCTGGCGGTTGCCGCCGGCCGCGGCGCGACCGTTGATGAGGATCGAACCGTCCTCGCGCTGCACCAGCCGGGCCTCGTTGATTGGGTAGTCCGTGGAGACCGGCACCTCGCCGGTCGCCGTCCAGGTGCGGCCGTGGTCGTCGCTGTAGAGAGCGGCCATGCCGTAGAAGCGCTGCGCGACCGTGTTGCCGACGATGACCCGGCGGTGCGCGACGTTGACCAGCAGCCGGCCGCTGTCGAGCTGGATGCCGTGACCGGGCCCGGGTCCATGCAGTGCCCAGTCGTACGGGAAGTGGTCGAACAGCCCGGCCAGGGGGCGCGGCTCACCCCAGGTCCGCCCACCGTCCTGACTGGACACGACGTACAGCTCGCCGCTGTCGCCCGAGCACGTGGTGTTCTCCGGGAGCCGTTCGGAGAGCATGTAGAACAGGAACACCTCGCCGGTGGCGCGATCGGCGACGAACGTCGGGTTGCCCCAGGACTGCCCGTCCACCGAGGCCACCACGGTCCGCGTCGGATCGAAGGTCTCGCCGCCGTCGGTGCTGCGCCGCACCAGCAGGTCGCGCGGTCCGGCGTCGCAGACCTCGTACCGGCCCTCGGTGGCGACGAGGATCGTGTCGTCGGGGAGCACGACGAGGCCGTGCACGTGGTAGTTCTCCAGCGGGTCCACTGTGGAGTCCCACAGGGTTGTCTCCGCGAAGAAGGGTGCGTTCTCGCGCGGGCCGGCCAGTGCTCGCGGCGCGGCGACGATCGTCGCGGCGCCCGCGGCGAGCCCGATGGTGAAGGTCCGTCTGCCGATCAACGTCATGGGCGCTCCTAGGTCGTGGGGGCGAGCAGGTAGCGGCCGAGCGGGCCCACCACGCGGGCCAGCTCGTCGGTCTCCGAAGGGGTGCACGGCGCGAGCGGTGGCGCGGTGTGCGGTGGGCAAAGGCCCCAGCGGGCGAGCAGCGCCTTGACCGCCGGTACGCCCGGGCGGACCGCGTGCAGCGCGGTGAGGCGGGTGTTCAGCTCCTGGAGCCGGTCGGCCTCGGCGCCGTCGCCGGAGTCGTGGGCGGCGACCAGGTCGGCGGCGAGCCGGGGCGCGAGGTTGGCGGTACCCGGCACGATGCCGCCCGCACCGGCCCGCAGCGCGGCGGCGAGCCCGAGCTCGTCGCCCTGGCTGACCGTGAAGTCAGGCCGGCGGCGGGCGGCTTCGACCAGGTAGCCCAGCACCGCCGGGTCGCCGGACGAGTCCTTGACGCCGACGACGTGCGGCAGCGCGACGAGACCGTCCACAATCGACTCGGTGAGCGGGGTGGCGTACTTCGGCGCGTTGTACACCACCACCGGCAGCCCACACCCGGCGAGCGCCGCGTAGTGGGCGACCACCTCGTCCGGGCGGTGCCGGAAGTACGTCGGTGGGCTGAGCACGAGCGCGTCCGCCCCGCTGTCGACAACCCGCCCGGCGCGCTCGCGTACCTCGTCGGTGCCGGCGGCCGTGACGTTGACCAGCACCACGCCGCCGTCGACCAGGTCGCGCCAGCGCTTGACCATGCCCGCCACGTACCCGGGCACCCGGTCGGCCCGGACCAGCGGCCCCTCGCCGTTGCTGCCCAGGAGCATGAGCCGCCGCACGCCGGCGTCCGCCATCGCGCGCAGCAGCGGGGTGGCGGACGCCGCAGAGGGCACGCCGGGCAGGTCCATGGGCGTCACGAGCGGCACCACAAGGCCGCCGAGCAGGTCTTTCACGCCACACACTCTGTGTGCGGGCGGGTACGCGGATCAACGGCGGTTCGCTACACGATCGTGTGCCGAGCGTTAACGATCGACGAGCGTCACGAAATGCCGCACCGGTGCGTTGTCCTCGCCGCTTCGCCACATCAGCACCCGGTCGACCGGTGGCAGGTCGGCGATCGGGACGGTGGTGACGAGCCCGTCGGCGCCGTACGCGCGGAACGGTGCCACGGTCAGGTGCACCGTCCGCCCGGTCGCCACCAGCCGTACCGTGTCGTGCAGGCTGTGCGAGGTGACGCTGCGCCGCAGCGGCCGGCCCGCGGGCGTGCTCTCGGGTGCGACCGCGCGCAGCAGCGCCGGGTGGATCGCCTCACCGGTGTGGGTGATCGGCCAGTCCGGCACCTCCTCGATGGAGATCGCGTCCCGCCCGGCGAGGGGGTGGTCGCCCGCGACCGCGAGCACGTGCGGCTGGCTGTCCACCCTCGGACCTACGAGGAGGTCGGGCAGCTCCTCGGCGGGCCGCCAGGTGACCAGCACGTCGATCTCGCCGCGGGCCAGCGGCCCGTAGGGGTCCTTGAGCGACACCTCGATCAGGCTGAGCTCGCACTCCGGGTACTCGGCCTCGAAGCGGGCGGCCAGCGTGGTGAATGCGCCGCCCGCGGTCATGCTGTGGTACCCGATGCGCAGCTCGCCCCGGACCGCCGCGGCCTGCCGGCGGGCGTCGGCGAAGACAGCGAGCAGCTGCGCGTACGCGGGCGCGAGCGACTCGTGCAGGTGCTTGCCCAGCGGGGTGAGCGACACCCGCCGGCTCGTGCGCTCGAGCAGCTTGCCGCCGATCCGCCGTTCGAGGGTGCGAATGGTCTGGCTGACGTGCGACGTGGTCACGCGCAGCCGCTGCGCCGCCCGCCCGAAGTGCAGCTCGGTGGCGACGGCGAGGAAGGCCTCGATCTCGCGCATCTCCATGATCGAACCGTACAGCCTGAGTTAACGATCAGGGCAGCTTGGCCACCCGGGCCTCCTCATGGCCCGGGTCTCCGCAACCGAAAACGAGATCTTGACGGCCCCGTTCCACCGTTGTAACGTCCACGCAACTCATACGCATTAGTCAACGAGAGAAGGGTACCGTGGCGCGCAGGGTGCGGCAGGCAGACATCGCCCGTCAGCTGGGGATCTCCCAGGCGACGGTGTCGCTGGTGCTGTCCGGTCGGGCCGGCCGGGACATCGCGATCAGCCCCGAGTTGCGCGACCTCGTGCTCCGCACCGCGCGCGACCTCGACTACCAGGCCGACCCGGTGGCGCGCAGCCTGGCCGGCGGGCGCAACAGGCTGCTCGGCGTCTTCACGTTCGAGCCGGTGTTTCCGGTCGGGCAGCGCGACTTCTACCACCCGTTCCTCGTGGGCGTGGAGGAGGAGGCCGAGGCCCAGCGGTACGACCTCGTGCTCTTCACCAGCGCCACCGACGGCGCCGGACGCCGCTCGATCTACCGCTCCGGGGCCAACCGGCTGCGGCTCGCCGACGGCGGCCTGCTGCTCGGCCTGGAGCCGGACCGCGAGGAGCTGGCTCGGCTCGTCAAGGAGCAGTTCCCGTTCGTCTTCATCGGACGCCGCGACGTGCCCGGCGCGGAACTGTCCTATGTGGCCGCCGACTACGCCGGCGCCACCGCGACCCTCGTCGGCGAGCTGTTCGCGCTCGGCCACGAGCGGGTCTGCCTCGTCACGGGCACGGCCGACCTCGAGCCGACCGTCGACCGCACCGCCGGTTTCGCGGCGGCGCACGAGGCCGCCGGCCGCGTGCTCGACCCGCTGTCGGTCTGGGCGGTGGAGCCGGATGGTATCGGCGCCGCCGCGCTGCGCGAGCGGCGGGACCGGGGCGTCACCGCGTACGCGGTCGAGGGCGCCGCCGACGGCAAGCTGGTCGCCGCGTTCCTGGCCGCCGCCGCGGAAGCGGATCTCACCGTGCCCGGTGACGCCTCGCTCGTGGTGCTCGGCGACGTCGGCGACGAGTCCGTGACCCAGCGGTGCACGCGTTTCGCCGTCCAGCGCGAAGAGATGGGCCGCGCGGCGGTCCGGCTGCTCATCGACAGGCTCGAGGCGGCTGACCCCGCCACGGTCAGTCGCACGACCGTCCCTTGTATACCCATCCCGGGTGACACCGCCGGACCACCACGCTAAATAACCACAACTACGACCGACGTCGCGACGCGCGCGAAAACTAATGCGCATAAATGGATCGCAGAGGAGGTGGGACATGGCCCGGATGGTGCTGCGGCGCCTGGCCAGCGCGCTCGTCGTGATGTGGGGCGCCGCCAGCCTGATCTTCGTCGTGATCCGGCTGGCGCCCGGCGGGCCGGCGCTGGTCCTGCTCGGACCGGACGCCTCGCGGGAGGAGGTGGACGCGCTGACCACCCGGTTGGGTCTGGACCGGTCCCTGCCCGAGCAGTACCTGCACTACCTGCTCGACGTGGCCAGGCTGGATTTCGGCGACTCGTACCGGCTCGACATGCCCGCCATGGAAGCCGTGCTGAGCCGGCTTCCGGCGAGCCTGGAGCTGGCCGCCACCGCCGCGGTCATCGCGGTCTGCGCCGGCCTCGTGCTCGGCCTCGTCGCCGGCTACCGCCGCGGTGGCATCGTCGACCGGGTCACCAGCGCGCTCACGATCGGCCTGCAGGCGTTCCCCACGTTCTGGGTCGGCATCATGCTGATCCTGGTGTTCGCGCTGGTGCTTCGGCTGCTGCCCAGCTCAGGCGCGGGTACGCCGCAACACATCATCCTCCCGGCGGTCACGCTGTCGCTGCCGTTCACCGCGATCGTCGCCCGGCTGACCCGCAGCAGCGTCGTGGAGGAGATGGAGGAGCCGTACGCCGCGACGGCCCGCGCCAAGGGCCTCAACGACCGGCAGGTGCTGCTCGGTCACGTGCTGCGCAACTCGCTCACCCCGGTGCTGACCGTCGTCGCGCTCCAGCTCGGCGCGCTGATCGGCGGCGCGGTCGTCGTGGAGAACGTCTTCGCCTGGCCCGGGCTCGGCTCGCTGATCGTCTCGGCGGTGAGCAACCGGGACTACGCGGTGGTACAGGCCGCCGCGTTGACGATCGCCGGCATCATCGTGCTGCTCAACCTCCTCGCCGACCTCGCCACCGCCCGGCTCGACCCGCGCATCCGGGTGGGTGCCGGATGAGCGAGCGAATCATCAGGCGCGGCGCGTCTGGAGCCTCGTGGCCGCCCGCAGCGCGGCGAGGACGGCCATGAGCGAGCAGATCGGTGTGATGACGCGGCTGCGGGCCGCGCGGAAGCACGGCGCCGCGCTGTGGATCCCGCTGGGCATCGTGGCCGCGTACGTCGTGGTCGCGGCAGTCGGGCCTCTCGTCATCGGGTACGACCACGTCGCGACCGCGGTCGCCGACCGCCTGCTGTCTCCCGGCTCAACCACCTCCGACGGCGGCACCGCCTGGCTCGGCACCGACGGCCTCGGGCGGGACGTGGCGTCGCAGATCGTGTACGGCGCCCGGACCTCGCTCATCATCGCCACGGTCGCGGTGACCATCTCCGCCCTCGTCGGTATGACCGTCGGCGCGCTCGCCGGCCTGGTCGGCGGCTGGGTGGACGTGGTGCTCTCCCGCATCGTCGACGTGCTCCTGACGTTTCCCGGCGTGCTGCTGGCCATCGTCGTGGCCGGCCTCTTCGCGCGGGGGCTGCCCACCGTCATCCTCTCGCTGTCGATAACCGCCTGGACCCCGTTCGCCCGGGTGGCCCGCAACGTCACCCTCAGCATCAAGGAACGGGAGTGGGTCAGCGCCGCACGCCTCATGGGCGTGCGCCGCCCGGCCCTGCTCGTCCGGCACGTCCTGCCGTTCGTCGTGCCACCGATGGTGGCCATGGCGACGCTGGAGTTCGCGCTCGTCGTGCTCGCCGAGGCCGGTCTCAGCTTCCTCGGCATCGGGCTCCCCTCGGGCACACCCTCGTGGGGGCAGACGGTCGCGAACGGCAAGGAATATCTCGCCACCGCATGGTGGATCTCCGCATTCCCCGGAATCGCGCTCTTCGTGCTGGTCGTCAGCGTCGGCTTGCTCGGCGACCAGCTCTCCGCGCGGCTGGGCCGCAACCGACGCTCCCCGCTCTGACAGGAGTTTCCCCCCATGAGAGTCCTCTTCAGACCCATCGTCGCGGCCGTCGCGGTCACCGTCACCTTGACCGCCTGCTCGACCACCAGCGGCGGCGACTCCGCCGACCCGAGCTCCATCGTGGTCAGTGGCACGTACCCGATGGAGTCGATCGACCCGCACTCGGCCGAGGGTGGCTCGGCCGGCAAGGAGTTTGCCGGGCAGGCCATCTACAGCCGGCTCACCCGCCCCGACGCGCAGGGCAAGATCGTGCCCGACCTGGCGACCGAGTGGTCCGCCGACGGCACGGCCACCACGTGGACGTTCACGCTCCGAAGTGGCGTGACGTTCTCCGACGGTACCCCGTTGACCTCCGACGACGTGGTCGCCTCCTTCGAGCGCCTGATGGCCGGCGACAGCCCCATCAAGACCAACTTCACCGGTGCGAAGGTCGAGGCACCCGCGCCGGACAAGGTGGTCGTCACCGCCGCCAAGCCCGACGCCGCGCTCGCCAGCAAGGCGGCCACCCTCTACGTGCTGCCCAAGACGGTCGGTGCCGACTTCTTCAAGAAGCCGGTCGGCTCCGGGCCGTTCACGGTCAAGTCGTTCACGCCGGGTGAGGACCTCGTGCTGAGCGCCAACGACAAGTACTTCGGCGGCAAGCCCACAGTGGACCAGGTGACGATCCGCACGATCCCGGAGATCTCCGCCCGGCTGACCGCGCTCCGTACCGGCGAGGTGGACCTGGTCTGGGGCGTGCCGGACGACCAGCTGGAGAGCCTCCAGTCGGATGGCGACCTCAAGACCGGGTCGGTGTCGAGCCACCAGGTCTTCACGATGTGGTTCAACGCCTCGGTGCCAGCGCTCAAGTCCGCCGCGGTGCGCAACGCGCTCTGGAAGGCGGTCGACTTCAAGACCATCGTCGCGAGCCTGTACCCGCGGACCGGCGAGCTGGCCGTCTCGCCGCTCGCGCCGACCGTGTTCGGATACAGCCCGCAGCAGCCGAAGGCGTACGACCCGGCCGCGGCCAAGGCCGAGCTGACGGCGGCCGGCTTCGACTTCAGCAAGCCGTTGCGGCTCCAGTTCGCCAACGCCGAGTTCCGCCCGTTCAACCAGGCGGTGGTATCCGACCTGTCGAAGATCGGGGTCAAGGTGGAGCTGCTGGAGAAGGAGCAGGCGGTCTTCATCAAGGACCTGATCGCGCTCAACTGGGACGTGAACTTCCAGCAGCTCGGTACCGCCGGCTTCGACGCCGCCACCAACCTCGGCCGCCTCTACCCCTGCGCCGCCAAGCGCAACGGTTACTGCAACCCGAAGTTGGACCAGCTGCTCGCCGAGGCGGCCGCGACCAGTGACGAGGCCAAGCGCAAGGAGGCGTACGCGGCCGCCAGCAAGATCATCTGGGACGACGCGGTCGGTATGTTCCCGATGTCCGTGCAGATCGCGTACGTCTGGAACAAGCGGCTCGACGGCTTCACCCTCGACGCCAGCGGCTATCCCGACTTCACCAACGCGGCGGTGGCGCAACCGTGAACGTCGCACTTCCCTTGGCCTCCGGGGCCTACCGCCAAGCGCAGCAGCGCCTGGCGCGGGGGTGGAACACCTGGGACACCCGCAGCCTGCTGTCCCAGGTGCTGCTGCCCGACGGGCTGGCCGTCGCGCTCGGCGTCAAGGAGTACTACCGGGGCAACGCCCTCCACCAGATCCAGATAGGACGGCGGGAGGAGGGCGCCGAGGAGGTGACGCTCGGCCCGCACGCGATCGACGGCTCGTACACGGCGGTGACCGTGCGGTGGCGCGGCGTCGAGCTGCTCGTCGAGACCGCGCACGCCGGCGACGACCTCGTCGTGCTCGTGACGCCGCTGGCCAGCCAGGCCCAGCCGGCGACGCTGACCGTCTCGGCGGGCCTGCTGTGGAACCGTCCCGGCGTCGTGCGGGGATCCCGCGACCGCCTGGTGGCCGAGCTGCCCGAGCGGGAAATCCCGATCTTCGGGACGGCGCCGCACTACGAAGACCCGTACGTCGACATCACCGGGCCGTACCTGGCACTGCGGCTCGACGGTCCGGTGGGAGTGTCCACCGGGCAGGGCCGCGACCTGGCGCGGATCCAGCAGCTCGTGGCCGAGGCCCGGCCCGAGGCGGCGGGGAGTCCCCACGAGGAGCTGGTCCGGGACGCGATCGCCTGGAACACGGTCTACGAGCCGGCCGGCGCGCGGGTGGTCACCACGGTCAGTCGACTGTGGAACGTCGGAAAGCGAGGCGGCTACGCGCTCTTCTGCTGGGACAACTACTTCAACGCGCTGCTCGCCGGGCTGTTCAGCGCCGACCTCGCGTACGCGAACGCGGTCGAGATGACCCGCGAGCTCACCCCGGACGGCTTCGTGCCGAACGTGGCGCAGGGCACCGGGCGGCGCACGTACGACGGCTCCCAGCCACCGGTCGGCGCCCTCGCCGCGCGGGAGCTGTACCGGCGGTTCGGCGACCGCTGGTTTCTCGAGGAGGTCTACCCGGGGCTGCTCAGCTGGAACCGGTGGTGGTGGCGGACCCGCCGGGACGGCGAGCTGCTCTGCCTCGGCTCCACCGCGTTCACGCCCGAGTGGCCGTCGCCGCAGGACATCCCGCGGATCGACCAGCACTTCGGTGCTACCTGCGAGAGCGGCTGCGACGACCATCCCATCTTCGCGGACGTCCCGTACGACCGGTCGGTCGGGCTGATGCTGGCGCACGACGTGGGCCTCAACAGCGAGTACGCGATGGACTGCGCGGCGCTCGCTGACATCGCGGCGGTGCTGGGACGGGACGCCGAGCGGGACGAGCTGCGCGAGCGCGGCGCGGCGGTGGCGGGCGCGATGGAGCGCCTGCTGTGGTTGGAGGAGACGGAGTCCTACCGCAGCCGCCGCACCGACACCGGCGGCTTCACGGCGGACATCTCACCGATGAGCTTCTACCCGCTGCTGGCCGGCGTCGGCGCGGGTGGGCGGGACCGGCGGACGGTCGAGCGGTACCTGCGCGACGAGCGGTACTTCGGCGGGCGCTGGGCGGTGCCGTCCACGCCGCGCACCGACGCCGAGTCCGCGTCCCGCAGCTATTACTGGCACGGCCGGGTATGGCCACCGATGAACTTCCTGGTCTACATCGGACTGCGCCGGGCCGGACTGGACGAGGAACGGCGCTGGCTGGCCGAGCGGAGTGCCGAGCTGGCGATGAAGGAATGGAACGAGGCGCGACACGTGCACGAGAACTATTCGGCGAACACCGGCGAGGGCTGCGACAAGGCCAATAGCGAACCGTTCCACTCGTGGGGCGCGCTGCTGAGCCTGATCCCGCTGATCGAGAGCGGCGCGGCGGGCTACTTCGACGGGGAGGCGGCGTGACCCGCGCGGACGTCCTCGTCGTTGGCGGCGGCCTCGGTGGTGTGGCAGCGGCGCTCGCCGCGCTCCGGCGCGGCCGCACGGTAGTCCTGACCGAGGAGACCGACTGGCTGGGCGGTCAGCTGACCGCCCAGGCGGTGCCGCCGGACGAGCATCCGTGGATCGAGCGCTTCGGCTGCACCGCCAGCTACCGCGCGCTGCGCGACGGCATCCGGGCGTACTACCGGCGCTGGTACCCGCTCAGCGACCAGGGCCGCGCCGCCCGGTACCTGAACCCCGGCGAGGGCACGGTCAGTCCACTGTGTCACGAGCCACGCGTGGCCGCGGCGGTCATCGACGCGATGCTCGCGCCGTGGACCGCCGCCGGCCGCCTGCGGGTGCTGCTGCGCCACCGTCCCGTCGCGGCCCAGGTGGACGGCGACCGGGTCCGCGGCGTCGTCGTGGAGGACCCCGAGGGCAACCGGGTCGAGCTCGCGGGGCAGTACGTGCTCGACGCCACCGAGCTCGGCGACCTGCTGCCGCTGACCGGCACGGAGCACGTCACCGGCTTCGAGTCGCGGGAGGAGACCGGCGAGCCCCACGGCCCCGCCGAGGCGCAGCCGGACAACATGCAGGCGTTCTCGTGGTGCTTCGCGCTCGAGCACCGGGCCGGCGAGGACCACACCATCGACAAGCCCGCCGAGTACGACTTCTGGCAGGGCTTCCGGCCCGACTTCTGGGGCGGCGAGCTGGTGTCGCTGATCGCGCCGGACCCGAGGACGCTGGAGCGGTACCCGCGCTCGTTCGTGCCCAACCCCGCGGCCGACGGTGACGTCGTCGCGGACCAGAGCCTCAGCGCGGGCGACAGCGAGCTGTGGGTCTTCCGGCGCATCGTCTCCCGCCGCATGTTCGCGCCGGGCATGGTGGACAGCGACGTCACGCTGGTCAACTGGCCGATGATCGACTACTTCCTCGGGCCGCTGATCGGCGTGGGCGAGGAGGAGAAGGCCAAGCACCTCGCCTCGTCCCGGCAGCTCAGCCTCAGCATGCTCTACTGGCTGCAAACCGAGGCGCCCCGCCCGGACGGCGGCACCGGCTGGCCCGGCCTGCGGACGCGCGGCGACGTGCTCGGCACCGTGGACGGCTTCGCCAAGGCGCCGTACGTCCGCGAGTCCCGCCGGATCCGCGCGGAGTACACAGTGGTCGAACAGGACCTTTCGCTCGACGTGCGGGGCGAGCACGGCTCGGTGGTGTACCCGGACAGCGTCGGCGTCGGCGCGTACCGCATCGACCTGCACCCCTCGACCGGGCTCGACACGTACATCGACGTGGGCGCGACGCCGTACCACCTGCCGCTCGGCGCGCTGCTGCCGGTGCGGATGGACAACCTGCTGCCGGCAGGCAAGAACATCGGCACCACCCACATCACCAACGGCTGCTACCGCATGCACCCCACCGAGTGGAACATCGGCGAGGTTTCCGGCGCGCTCGCCGCACACTGCCTCGACAGTGGACTCGCCCCCCGTCAGGTGCGCGCCGACCCGCGCCGGTTCGAGGCCTTCCGCGCGTCTCTGGTGCGCGAGGGTGTGGAGCCGACCTGGCCGCGGATCGGCGGCTACTGATGGACACGCTGTTGCGGGTGCGCGACCTCGTCGTCGAGGCCGGGCCGCTGCGCATCCTCGACGGCGTGGCACTCGACGTGGCGGCGGGTCGGACGCTCGGCGTGGTCGGCGAATCCGGCAGCGGCAAGACGATGACCGCGAACGCCGTGCTGGGGCTGCTTCCCGCCGGCCTCTCGGTCGTCTCGGGCAGCATCGAGTTCGGCGGTACCGAGCTGGTGGGCCTGCCCGAGTCGCGCCGCCGCGCGTTCCGCGGCTCCGACGTGGCGATGGTCTTCCAGGACCCGCTCGCCGCGCTCAATCCGGTACAGCCGGTGGGGCGGCAGGTCAGTGAGGTCGCCCGCCGCCGGGAAGGGCTGTCGCGCGCCGCGGCCGGCCGGCTCGCCGTCGAGCTGCTCGACCGGGTCGGGGTACCCGATCCCGCGCAGCGCGCCCGCGCGTACCCCCACCAGCTCTCCGGCGGCCTCCGCCAGCGCGCGGTGATCGCGATGGCGCTCGCCGGCAGGCCCCGGCTGATCCTCGCGGACGAGCCCACGACGGCGCTGGACGTCTCGGTGCAGGGCCGCATCCTCGGCCTGCTCGCGAAGATCCAGGCCGAGGACGGGGTTTCGGTGCTGCTGATCAGCCACGATCTGCGGGTCATGGCGCACGCGGCACAGCGGGTGGCCGTCATGTACGCCGGCCGCGTCGTCGAGGAGGGTGCGACCCGGCAGCTGCTGCGCGCGCCACGCCACCCGTACACGGCGGCGCTGGTGCGCTCGGTGCCGGCCGTCCACACGCGATCGGCACTCGTGGCGCCGATCCCCGGCAACCCGCCGAGCCTGGCCGCGCTGCCGTTCGGGTGCCGCTTCCACCCCCGGTGCCCGCTCGCCGTCGAACGGTGCCGGGTCGAGCAACCCGCCCTGCGGGAGGTCGGACCGGAACGGCTGTCCGCCTGCCACCGGGCCGAGGAGGTGAGCGCGGCGTGAGCCTGCTGTCGGTCGAAGGACTGTGGACGACGTTCAAGGCGCCGGGCCGTGGGGTGATCCAGGCGGTCGCCGGCGTCGACATCGCCGTCGCCGAGGGGGAGACCGTCGGGCTCGTGGGGGAGTCCGGGTCGGGCAAGTCCACATTGGCCCGTTCCGTGGTGGGGCTGGAACGCGCGGGTCGCGGCCGCATCACGTTCGGCGGTACCGACGTCACCCGGGGCTGGCCTCGGCGGATGCGGCGGGACGTGCAGATGGTGTTCCAGGACCCGCGCTCCTCCCTCAACCCGCGGATGAGCATCGGCGCGATCGTCGCCGAGGGCTGGCGCGCCCATCCCGGCCTGGTCGCGCACCGCGACGCCGCCGCGCAGGTGGCCCAGCTGCTCGAACAGGTCGGCGTCGACCCCGCCCTCGCCCCGCGCCGCCCGGCCCAGCTCTCCGGCGGCCAGTGCCAGCGGGTCGCGATCGCCCGCGCGCTCGCGCTCCGTCCCCGGCTGCTGGTCTGTGACGAGGCGGTGTCCGCACTGGACGTGTCGGTGCAGGCGCAGATCCTCGCGCTGCTTGCCCGCCTGCGCGCCGAGCTCGGCCTCGCGATGCTCTTCATCTCGCACGACCTCGGGGTGGTACGCCAGCTCGCCGCCCGGGTGGCCGTGATGCACCGCGGCCGGATCGTCGAGGAAGGCCCCGCCGAGCGGGTCTACGAGTCGCCGCGGGACGCGTACACCCGGACGCTGCTCGCCTCCGCGCTGGAGCTGGACTGACTGACCGGTCCCTCAGGCGCCGGCGAGCGGGCATACGCCAACCGCGCCATCGCCGGCGCAGTGACCGCGCGACGTAAGACATCACGCACACCCATCAGGCGGCGGAGCCTAACCCGATCGGTCTGGCGGCACCTCGTCAGGCCACAACAGGCCCTGAGGCGGCACGGGGCTTCTACACGTGGGTGCGCAGATATGCCCTCCGCGCCGTGCTCAGCGGCCGTCATTGCCTTGCGTCGCCTTAGGCGGACAGCCCGAGCAGCACAGAATGATTGCAACAGCGCCGCAATTCGTATTCCTACAGTTAGGTCCGCCATCTAGTCATGCGTCAGCTGCACGGTCGCGACCATGGGAGGACGAATGAGCGAGCCGGCATCTACCACGTTCACCAGGCGGCATGCCCTGCTCGGCGGTGCGGCCGTGCTGGCATCGGCCGGTTTGTCGCTGAGCCCGGACCTGCACCGGCCCGCCCAAGCGCAGACCACACGTTCGCTGCCCGGGAGGATCGCCAACCGCGGCCGCCACCAGGGCGACCGCGTCCTGAGCGCGCTGTTCTTCGCCGGACCACCAAATCCGATCACCAGGGCGAACTTCTATGCCCGCACACCGCTGCACGAAGACCGGCTGGACTGGAGCGACCGGTCGGACGTCGACTTCGCGGTACGGCAGTTCGCGTCGGCCGGTCTCAACACGATGAAGCTGTCCTACTTCGGGCACCAGGGGGAGACCGACGCGTACGCGCCCGCATGGCTGTTCTCGCAGCAACGTTGGGGCGAACCTGGGACGTTCACCGAAGCCGAGCAGATCGTCCGGGCCCAGGAGCTGTTCGACGCGGCCGGGCGACAGGACCTTCTCATCGCTCCGATGCTGGAGGTCTCGCCCGAGTTCAAGTTTTGGGACGAGTTCCCGTTCAACCTCGACGGGCTCGTCGAGCGTGCCGTCTGGGTGCTGAGCAACTTCGGCGACCAACCCAACTTCCTGAAGCTCTACGACGCCTTCGGCCACGAACGCCACGTGATCTGGTTGATCGAGTCGATCCACGGTGGCCCGATCGACCCGCTGGTCTTCGCCGCCGGCTTCGACCAGGCAGCGGAGCTGATCGGCCAGCGGACCGGCCACCGGGTCGGCATGATCGTCGACCCGACCCCCCTGCCAGGGTTCGGCTCGCACGAAGGACCCGATCCAGCAGCACTACGAGCCACTCCCAGCGTCCTGGCCGTCAACCCGTACAACATCACCTCGCAGAGCCTCGGCCCGCCGAAGCGTCAGGCCGACATCACCGAGGACGAACGGCTCGCCTACGCACGCAGCATCATGACCCGATGGAACGACTCAGGAATCCCATTCATCGCACCGGTCATCCCGGGATTCGACGACAGGCATCTACCATTCCGTGACGATCCCGCCAGCTACGGGTTCAACCGGCTGTGGCTGCGGCGGCAGCGGTCATTGGCCCTGGAGTTCGCCACCGCCGGGCTCTCCGTCGACACCTGGAACGGCTACAGCGAGGCGCACGCCATCGTCCCGACAGTCGAGGACGGCACCACTCACCTGCTGTGGCTGCGCGACATCGTGCGAACCCTCCGCCGGCGATGGCCGCACCAGGCATAGGTGTGGCCTGCGCCGCCCCCACCCGGCACGAATGGGATGACCGTCGACCTGTCCAAGGTCACCTATCTGGACAGTCGATGGGGGTCAGCGTGCCGTCGACGACCGCGTACGCTAGCCGACCGGCCCGACCGGCCCGCCTGCTCGTGTGCTGGTAGACGCCGCCAACGTCCGTCCGGCCGCGCACGTCTGGAGGTGGCTACTGCGTGGCCCGTGGGCGGCTGGCCGGAAGCTGGAGGGCCACGATGATCGGACGGGGACGGTCCTGGGGCCTCCGGTTGGCGGATGACGCGGCCGGGTGGCGCTCCCCGCTGCTCCCCATCTCCGGCTGCATGGTCGGGGACCGGTCGAGGTCCGTCGTAGCTTCGAGGTGCTCCCTTTGGTCGGTCTGTTGTGCTGGTGGCAGGGGGTTTCGCCAGCGGCTTGGGGGAGCGGGGGTGTGGTGTTTCGCGCCCTGATTGGCCCGGTCGGGTTGGCGCGCTCCCCAAATCGGCGGCCTCGCAG
>Ga0272482_10000160_pt1 | contig 22101 bp, 20 predicted proteins | sample RVTome_8_FD_192427 | JGI IMG/M metagenome (GOLD analysis project Ga0272482, IMG submission 192427) | Soil microbial communities from uranium-contaminated site in the Upper Colorado River Basin, Wyoming, United States - RVT160D0 (version 2) ...
GCCAGGCCCGGGATCTCGTAGTCCAGCAGCCGTGCGGTCATCTCCGGGGTGCGGTCGGTCGGGTTGATGCCCGTGCCGCCGGTCGTGATCACCACATCGACACCGACCGCGTCACGGAGTGCGGCCAGCACCGGCTCGCCGTCGGGGACCACCACCGGGTCCGGCACCTCGAAGCCGCGGGCCCGCAGCCACGCGACGATCACCGGGCCGGTCCGGTCCTCGTACACCCCCGCGGCCGCCCTGTTCGACGCCGCGATCACCCGTGCCGTGCTCATCTGCCCTCCGGTCGGGTCCAGACCCCGGTCTTGCCGCCCTCCTTGCGCTCGAGGCGCACCTCGGACAGCACGGCGGCGGGATCCACGGCCTTGATCATGTCGTGCAGGGTGAGGCCCGCGACCGTCACCGCGGTCAGCGCCTCCATCTCGACGCCGGTCTGGCCGCTGGTGCGGACGGTCGCCGTGATGCCGACCGAATCCTCGCCAAGCGCGAACTCGACCGTCACGCCCGAGATCGGGATCGGGTGGCACAGCGGCACCAGGTCCGGCGTGCGCTTCGCGCCCATGATGCCCGCGATCCGGGCGGTGGCGAGCGCGTCACCCTTCTTGAGCCCGTTCGACGCCAGCAGGGCGACCACCTCGGCGGTGGTGTGCACCCGGCCGGTCGCGACCGCGGTCCGCGCCGTGACGTCCTTGCCGGTCACGTCGACCATCCGGGCCGCCCCGGACGCGTCCACGTGGGTCAGGTCACTCACACACCCAATGCTAACCGTGGATCTTTGAGCGAAAGCCCGCGCCCGACCAACAGCTACCTCAGGCCACAATCCACCTCGGTGGGCTGGGCGTGCGCCGGGACGCGACCCACACTGAGAAATTTCGGGGAGGCGGGCTAGTGATTACTGGCGGCCTTGGCGACCGCATCGGCGACCGCGGGAGCCACCGCCGAGTCGAACACGCTCGGCACGATGAACGACGCGTTCAGCCGGTCGCCGTCGACCACGTCGGCGATCGCGTCGGCAGCGGCGAGCAGCATCGTGTCGGTGATGCCGCGGGCCTGCGCGTCCAGCAGGCCGCGGAACACGCCGGGGAACGCCAGCACGTTGTTGATCTGGTTCGGGTAGTCGCTGCGGCCCGTCGCCACCACGGCCGCGTGCTTCTGCGCCTCGAGCGGGTCGATCTCCGGGTCCGGGTTGGCCAGCGCGAACACGATCGCGTCCTTGGCCATGGTGGCCACGGCGTCCGCGCCGAACAGGTTGGGCGCGGACACGCCGATGAACACGTCCGCGTCGACCAGCGCGTCGGTCACCCGGCCGGTGATCAGGTCGCGGTTGGTGTTCTGCGCGAGCCAGGTCAGGTTCGCGTCGAGGTCGTCGCGGTCCGGGTGGACGATGCCGTTCACGTCGACCGCGATGATGTCGCGCGGGCCCTTCTGCAGCAGCAGCCGGATGATCGCCGAGCCGGCCGCGCCCGCGCCGCACACCACGATCTTGACGTCCGCCAGGTCCTTGCCGACCACCCGCAGCGCGTTGCGCAGCGCGCCGACCACCACGATCGCGGTGCCGTGCTGGTCGTCGTGGAACACCGGGATGTCGAGCAGCTCGCGCAGCCGGGCCTCGATCTCGAAGCACCGCGGCGCCGCGATGTCCTCCAGGTTGATGCCGCCGTACACGGGCGCGATCAGCTGCACCGTGCGGATGATCTCCTCGGTGTCCTGGGTGTCCAGGCAGATCGGCCACGCGTCGACGTCGGCGAACTTCTTGAACAGCGCAGCCTTGCCCTCCATCACCGGCAGCGCGGCGGACGGGCCGATGTTGCCGAGGCCGAGCACGGCGGACCCGTCGGTGACGACCGCGACCGTGTTGCGCTTGATGGTCAGGCGGCGGGCGTCGGCCGGGTTCTTGGCGATGGCCTGGCAGATCCGCGCGACACCCGGGGTGTACGCGCGGGACAGGTCGTCACGGTTGCGGAGCTGGACCTTCGAGGCGATCTCGATCTTGCCGCCGAGGTGGATCAGGAACGTCCGGTCCGACACCTTGCGGACCGTCACCCCCGGCAGCTCCTCGAGCGCCGAGGTGATCTGCTCCGCGTGGTCCACCGAGTAGGTGTTGGCGGTGATGTCGACGACGATCCGGTCGGAGTGCGACTCGACGACGTCGAACGCCGTGATCACCGCGCCGGCCCGGCCCGCGGCCCCGGTCAGGTCCCCGGCCGCGCTCGCCGACGACGGCGCCTCGACCCGGACGGTGATGGAGTAACCAGGACCAGGGACCGGCATTGCAGTGCTCCCGCGATGTGTTTGAAGACCGACCGAACGAGCCTAGACCTCGGCCGGGAACTACTTGTTGATCTCGGTCTCCGGGTGCGTGTACGGCACCGCGTCGAGCGGGAAGACCAGGTCGCCGTACGGGGACAGCGCGCCCTGGCGGTCCGCGGCCAGCTCGCTGACCGGGTGACCGTCGTAGTCCTCGTCCTTCGGCCAGGTCGGGTCGATACGGCCGGTGTCGGCGCCCTTCTTGGCCACGGGGCCTCCTTCGCTCGGGTGTGCAGAGATTACCGGAGCGACAGTGGGCTCGCGTTCGCGTATACCGTGGTCGGGTGCCCGGCCCCACCCTCATCGACTGGCTACGCGCCCAGGACGACGCGACGCTGGCCGCGCTCCTGCTCGCCCGCCCCGACCTCGCGACGCCACCGCCGCCCGACATGGCAGTGCTGGCCGCCCGCGCGGCGACCAGAGCCTCGGTGACCAGGGCCGCCGAATCGCTGGACACGTTCACACTCGCGGTGCTGGACGCGCTGATCGTCGCCGACGCGGACCGGGCGCCGGTCAGCGAGGACGTCGTGGTCAGCACGGTGGGGCCGGACGCGAGCCGCGACCGGGTGCGCACGGCGCTCGACGTGCTGGTGCGGCTCGCGCTGGCGTGGGGCGCCGATGAGCTGTCGGTGGTGCCGGCCGCCCGCGAGGCCGGTGGGCTGTTCCCGGCCGGGCTCGGCAGGCCGTCGCCGCCGCTGGACAACGTCGACCTGCCCGCGATGGTCGCCGACCTGCCGGAACCGGACCGGCGGCTGCTGACCACGCTCGCGCACGGCTCCCCCGTCGGCCGCACCAAGGACGCCGCCGTCGTGGTGCCGTTCGAGGACGCGCGGACGCCGGTGCAGCGGATGCTCGCCATGGGGCTGCTGCTGCGCAGGGACGCCGAGACCGTGGAGCTGCCCCGCCAGGTCGGCCTGGTGCTGCGTGGCGACAGCCCGCTCGGCGCCGTGCAGCTCGCCGAGCCGGACCTCGCGACCAAGCAGCAGAAGGCCGCGACCGTCGACGCCACCGGCGCCGGTGAGGCGCTGGAGCTGATCCGCAGGGTCGAGCAGCTGATCACGCAGTGGTCCGCGGAGCCGGCCGCGGTGCTGAAGGCCGGCGGCCTCGGCGTGCGGGACCTGCGGAAGCTCGCGCGGGAGCTGGACACCGACGAGCGGGGGGCCGGGCTGGTCGTCGAGCTGGCGTTCGCCGCCGGGATGATCAGCGACAGCTCACACGCCACCAACCCGGAGTGGCAGCCGACGACCCTCGCCGACCCGTGGCTCGCGAGCTCGCCGGCCAACCAGTGGGCGACGCTCGCCGCGGCGTGGCTCGACATGGCGCGGCTGCCGGGGCTGGCCGGCATGCGCGACGCCAAGGACAAGGTGCTCGCGCCCCTGTCCGACGACCTGCGCAGGCCACCGGCGCCCGCCGAGCGGCGGCGGATCCTCGCAGCACTCGCCGAGCTGCGTGCCGGCACGGGTGTCGCCTCGCCGGACGACCTCGCGGCCGTCCTGGCCTGGCGGGCGCCGCGGCGGGGTGGCCGGCTGCGGGACGAGATCGTGCGGTGGACACTCGCCGAGGCGACCACGCTGGGGGTGGTGGCGCTCGGCGCCATCACCGGCGCCGGGCGAGCGCTGCTCGACGACGGGCCGGCCGCCGCGGCCAAGCGCATGGGCGACTCCATGCCGGAGCCGCTGGACCACTTCCTCGTGCAGGCGGACCTGACGGTCGTCGCGCCGGGACCGCTGGAGCCGTCGCTCGCCATCGACATCGGGCAGGTCGCGGACGTCGAGTCCGCCGGCAGCGCCACCGTCTACCGGGTCACGGAGGCGTCCGTGCGCCGCGCGCTGGACATCGGGCGCACGGCCGAGGAGCTGCAGGAACTGTTCCGCACCCGGTCGCGGACGCCGGTGCCGCAGTCGCTGACCTACCTGATCGACGACGTCGCCAGGCGGCACGGCAGGCTGCGTGGCGGCGTGGCCGCGTCGTTCCTGCGGTGTGACGACCAGGTGCTGCTGTCGGAGGTGTTCGCGTCGGCCGCCGCCGCCCGGCTGGAGCTGCGCCGGATCGCGCCGACGGTGCTGGTGAGCCCGGTGCCGCTCGCGGACGTGCTCGAGGAACTGCGAGGCGCCGGGTTCGCGCCGGCCGCCGAGGACGCGGCCGGGCAGGTCGTGGATCTCCGGCCGGCCGGGCTGCGACTGCCGGCGCCGGCAAGGGCCAAGCGATCCGCGCCGGCACCGGCGTCGCCGGAACGCCTGCAGGACATGGTCGCGCAGCTGCGTGCCGGGGACGCGGCGGCCGGCACCCGGCGGGGCCGGACTGTGTCGCTCACGGCCGGCACCGGCGCGGCGGACACCGCGGCCACGCTCGCACTGCTGCGGGAGGCCATCGAGCACAACACCCAGGTGTGGATCGGGTTCGTCGACTCGAGGGGCGTTGCCAGCCAGCGGGTGGTCGACCCGTTCCGCGTCGGCGGCGGGGTGCTCGAGGGGCGCGACGTGTCACAGGGCGCGGTGCGGCAGTACCCACTGCACCGGATCACGTCGGCGTCACTGGTGGAGAGTTGAGTTACTCGTCCAACGCGCGCTGCGCGTAGTAGGCCATGGCGGCCGTGGCTTCCTCGGCGCCTTCGAGGTCACCGCGCGCGACGGCGCGCAGTGCGTCGGCGGCTCGGCTCACACCCATGAGGGCGTCGAGCATTCGCTCGTGCTCGGCGTCGGTCCTCGTGAGGTCCAGGTTGCTGAGCAGGGCGCGCACGCCACCGTCGATGTCGTCGGCACGTTCGAAGAGCTCCGTCGTCATAGCATGACGGTGCGCCTCGGCGCTCGGATGTCGCTGGTGACTCGCTCGGACCCCCGCGGCCGGGCCGCGGGGGCACTCGAGACTGTCAGCCAGCGCGTGCGCTCATGCGCTGGTGCATCGCGTGCTCCACCAGCGTGATGAGCGTTTCCTTCGTCGACTCCCGGTCCCGCGCGTCACACGTGACGATGGGAACCGTCTGCTCGACCGTGAGCGCGTCCCGCACGTCGTCGATGCGGTGGTGCAGCACCCGGTCGAAGCAGTTCAGGGCCACCACGTACGGGAGGCCCCGGTCTTCGAAGAAGTCGATGGACGCGAACGCGTCGGCAAGCCGCCTGGTGTCGACGAGCACGACCGCGCCGATGGCACCGCGTACGAGGTCGTCCCACATGAACCAGAACCGGTGCTGACCCGGTGTACCGAACAGGTACAGGATCAGGTCGCTGTCCAGCGACACACGACCGAAGTCCATGGCGACCGTGGTGGTGACCTTGTTCGGGGTGTTCGACAGGTCGTCCACGTCCACGCTGGCCTCGGTCATCACGGCTTCTGTGGTGAGCGGAACGATCTCCGACACCGAGCCGACCAGAGTCGTCTTGCCAACCCCGAAGCCGCCGGCGACCACGATCTTCGCCGAGGTGGTCGGCTGAGGTGAGGACGCGCCACGCGGGCCGAGGGGACTAGAGCCTGCGGAGACCACTGAGCACCCTTTCCATGAATTCTATCGACGGCCGGTCGCCGACGACCATGCCGCTCTGATGGATCAGGACCAGTCCCATACCGGCCATGTCTCCAATCAGCACCCTGGCCACGCCGAGTGGCAACCGCAAGTGCGCGGCCACCTCAGCGACGGACCTGGTGTCCAAGCAAAGACCACAGATCGAGCGGTGCTCCGGGAGCACGGCGGCGTCCGGGGCCTTCCCCCGCTCGCTGGTGGACACCAGCGCCTCGATCGCAAGATCATAATCGGACCGGGTCCGGCCACCTGTCCTGGTGTACGGCCGTACCAGCGATCCGGTCTCGTGCGGTGCGGGACCACCGCGGCCGGTGTCGGAACCGAGGAAATCCTCGGCTCCCCATGCCCCGCTCTGGTGCACGCCACTGTTGATGCCACTGTGGACACCGCTGTGACGCACGCCACTGTCGGACATCCCGTCCCGGCCGATCGTGGGGATCTCCTTGCTGTCCCACGTCGACTGCGCCGGAATTCCGGAGTCCCCGTACAGCGTCGCCCCGGGCCCCCCGAAAAGCCTGGCCCGGAAACCGTCGACGTCGAACCTGTTCGGTGCTTCGCCGACGTCATGCTCGGGGAGGTCCTCCCAACCTTTCTCCGGCATACCCTCTACTCGCCTCCGCTCTGGCTCAACGGCGTGCGGAAGTCGTTGTCGTAGGTGTGACCGGGAAGGACGCATGTGGTCCGACCTCCGCTCTGCGCAGTGAGCATTCGCTGCTACCTGCGCTGCGCGCCCTGAAGCTGAGCTCGCAGCTCCGGAGTCATCTGCTGGCCCACTCGCTCGACAAGCAACGTCATCTCGTAGGCCACCAGGCCGATGTCGCAGTTCGGCGCCGCGAGCACGGCAAGGCACGAGCCGTCGGAGATCGACATCAGGAACAGGTAGCCCCGGTCCATCTCGACGACCGTCTGGTTCACGCCGCCCGCCTCGAAGCACCGTGCGGCGCCCTGGGTGAGGCTGACGAGACCGGACGAGACCGCGGACAGCTGCTCGGCCCGGTCCCTCGGGAGCCCCTGGGAACCGGCGAGCAAAAGGCCGTCCGCCGACACTACGACGGCGTGCGCCACGCCAGGGACCTGGCGGACGAAATCTGTGATAAGCCACCCGAAGCTACCGGGCTGATGTGCGGACGCGGTCGTCACTCCTGCTCCTCGTCTTGACGGCTCTGCTCCGAACCGGATTGGTCACCAGCGTAGGCGTCGATGAGCGCGTGGCGACCTCGCCGCACGCCCTGCTGGAAGCTTGACATGCGACCGCGGACGGCGTCCGCGGTACGTGGCGGAAGCGGCGGCCCTGCCGGTGCCTCCCCGGCGGACTCCTTGGCCTCGTGCCGGGGAGCCGCCGAGCCGGGAACCAGGTGGGCCTTGGGGACCCGCTTGGGGAGACCGGCGTTTGTTGTGGTGTCCGGGGTCTTGTCCTCGAGCAGCGCCTGCGCGGCGAGCCAGCCGTCGTCACCCGGTGAGGTCCACGGCGTCGGCTCGACCGCTGGCGGCGCTTCCGGCGCCGGGGCGTGCCCGTTGCCGTTCGTGCCGTTGCCGTTGGCGGCGTGCCCGTTGCCGTTCGCGGCGGTGCCGTTCGCGGCGACCTCGACGTCGCCGCCGCCCGCCGGCACCGACCCGGTGTCCGCCGCCTCGAACCACTGCGACAGCACGGCCTCGTAGATGGGCAGCCGTTCGGTCGGCGCATCCACGTTCCGGTCTACCTCCTCGGCAGGCTGGCCACCGGCGCGGCCGGCGCCATATGACTGGTACCCACCGCCGGTCTGCTCCAGCTCGGCCGGGCTGTCCGGCAACGGGTTGCCGAACAGTGCGGTCCCCGTGTCGGTGACGTCGTGGCGGCCGTTCGGCTCGACCGGCGGCGGCAGCGGGTCGAGTGACCCGCCCGGCGCGCCGTTGGCGATCGTGGCGTCGTCGTAGCCACCGCCACCGACGTTGAACGGCGGGTAGCTCGCCACCTCGGCGGCCGTGCGGTCCTGCGAGGTGTCCGCGCCGACCGGGGCGCCCGTCGGCGACCCGTCGGGCCGCAGCCTCGGCGTGCTCCCGGTGAAGGCGCCCGCGATGCCGCTGTTGCGGGTGGGTGCGTTGGTCGGCGGGTTCGTCGGCGGGTTGAGCTGCGCCTCGGTGCTCGCGTCGGTGGTGATGGCCAGCGAGCCGGTGGTGGACTGCGCGGACATCGACCTCGGCGCGGCGCCGATCGGCTGCACCAGCTCGGCCGGCACGTTGATCCGGGCGATCAGGCCGCCCTCGATGTCCTCGTTGTCCCGCAGGCGCACCGCGATGTTGTGGCGCTTCGCGAGGCGCGCGACCACGTACAGACCCATTCGCCTTGTCACCGCGACGTCGAGGTCCGGCGGGTCGGCGAGGCGGGAGTTGGTCGCCGCGATCTCGTCCTCGGACATGCCGACGCCCTGGTCGGTGATCTGGATGGCCAGCTCGCGCTTGCGGGTCAGCGCCATCCGGACGATGACCTTCTTCTCGGTGGGTGAGAAGAACGTGGCGTTGTCGAGCAGCTCCGCGATGACGTGCACGAGGTCGGAGACCGCGCGGCCCTGGACCGCGACGTCCGGCGCGGAGGCCACCTCGATGCGGGCGTAGTGCTCGACCTCGGAGACCGCGGCGCCGACGACGTCGGACGCGGGCACCGGGCGGGACAGCTGCCGGGAAAGGCCGGTGCCCGAGAGCACCAGGAGGCTTTCCGAGTTCCGCCGCATCCGGGTGGCGAGGTGGTCCAGCTCGAACAGCGAGGCCAGCTGGTCGGGGTCCTGCTCGTCCTGCTCCAGCCGGTCGATCAGCGACAGCTGGCGTTCGACCAGCGCCTGCGACCGGCGGGAGAGGTTGACGAAGATGGAGTTGATGTTGTCGCGCAGGAGCGCCTGCTCGGTCGCCATCAGTACCGCCTGCTCCTGCACCGCGTCGAACGAGCGGGCCAGCTGGCCCGTCTCCTCGCGGGTGAACACCGGCACCGGCTCGACGGCGTTCTTGGACGCCGCCACCGGGTCCGGGTCGGCCAGGATCCGGCGGACCGTCTGCGGGAGGCGCGAGTACGCGACGTCCAGCGCGTTGGACCGCAGCACGCGCAGCGGCTTGAGCAGCGAGCGCGCCACCAGCAGCGCCAGGAGGACCGCCAGCAGCAGCACGGCGAGGACGATCGCCGCGTCGCGCAGCGTCGCCTCCTGCTGACCGTTGCGCAGGTCGGCGATCGAGTCACGCAGGTCGGAGAGCTCACCCTGCTCGATCGTGCGGTAGAGACCGATCGTCGTGGTGCCGGCGCGGGCGACCGCGTCCGGGCCGACGCCGATGCTCGCGTCGGTGCCGCCGCGGACCAGGATCAGCTGCCGGCTCTGCTTCAGCTGGTCGAGCGCGGGGCCCACCAGCGTGTCGTTGAGCCGCTGCTGCTCGTCCGAGGTCGCGACGTTGTTGAACGTGGCGAGCGCGGAGTCGTGCCGCGCGACGGCGGCACGCAGCTCGTTCAGGTCGTTGATGCGGATGTTGTTCTGCTGCGCGGCGACCGCCATGTAGGAGACCTGCTGCGCGATCTGCGACTTCGCCTGGGCGATCGAGTTCAGCGCGTTCAGCCTCGGGGTCAGCTGGCCACCACCGACGTCGGTGCGGGCGAGCTGGCCGACACCGAGGATGGACGCGGTGACGTCGGCGTAGATGGAGGCGATGGAGATGCCGTCGAACTGCGAGGAGTTCGCGATCTCACGCAGTGCCGGCAGGCTGTCCAGGCGGAAGAAGAGGCGGTCGTAGTCGGTCTTCACCGAAGCGGCCGACTCGTCGTAGAACGCGACGGCTGCGGTGCGGACCTCCTCGATGGCCTCGTCGGTGACCCGCTGCTGGGTGTCGATCGGGGCCCGGTCGCCGCTGCGACCACTCGCGACGAAGCGCGCGGTGATCTGCGACTCCTTCTCGATCTGGTCCGCCGCCTCGTACACCTTGGCGTGCAGGTCCACCTGCTGGAGCAGGTAGTCGAGGTCGTTCGCCTGCTTGATCTGCGTGTAGACGCGCAGGCCGGCGAACGCGAGCGCCGCGAGCGTCGGCACCAGCAGTACGACCATCAGTTTGGTCGGCAGGCGCCACTCGCTCAGGCGGAAGCGCCTGCGCTTGCCCGAACGACCCGACGCCTGTTCGGCGCGAATAGCGGCGTTGGAACGCCGCACGGCGCTGTCGGTCGTGCTGTCACCGTCCAACGCACTGTCCCTGGCCACTCCGGACACACTCCCAAGATGCCGTCAAGTCAAAGGCACACACTTCAGTAGCAATCTCACCCGTGTGGCTGACACTGCGGCGCACATCGTTCCCGCATACACACCGACGGTCAAGGGGACAAGAACGACACCCAACGGAGTTAACGGACCACGGGCGACCGTTACCACCGGTGTGACGCCCCCCGTACACCCCTCGCCTTACCTCACTACCCGCCAGTTACTACAACGTGCAGGTAACGAAGCTACGAGCCCCGCAAACGGTCTCACGAACCAAGATCCACGCGCCAGACCCGATGGACTGAACCACTGAGTTTTCTTGACACTTGGAAAGTGGCGGAGGACACACTTGCATCGGATGTTCGCCGCTACTCCTAAACTACCGGGCCGTGGACCACGTCCGCGACCGAGCAGTCACTTACTGTGATTGCAAGTTGTTGACAGTACCCGATCGGGTGGCTATACCTCCGGGCGGGTATACAACTGGTCGTCCTTTAACACGGTGCAGGGGCAGCCCGTGTCCGAGGAACATTCCCAACGCTCTGATCGCCGCATACACAAGGCAGGAGACGGCAAGACAATGAATCGTCCAGGCAGAGTCGGTCGGGCCAGGCGCGGGTCCGTCCGCGCGGTCGGACTGTTGGCGACGTTGCTCGTCGCCCTTCTCACGGCGGGCTGTGGGCTCTTCGGTGGATCCGATGAGCCCGAGAGCTCAGGTGACACGTCCGCCAAGGCCGGGCCACTCGAGAAGACGACGCTGAACGTCGGTGTCATGGTCGGCATCGACTGCGCGGGCGCACAGCTCGCGTTGCTCAACAAGGCGTTCGAAGACGAAGGCCTGACCATCAAGGCCGAGACCGTCCAGAGTGGCGCGATCGCCATCCCCAAGCTCGCCGGTGGCGGACTGGACATCACCTTCGGCAACTGGGTCTCGTTCATGAAGGCGCAGGGCAAGGCTGGCGACTTCAAGTTCATCAGCGAGTCCTACCTCTCGACGCCGAACAGCAACTTCGCCGTCATCGCCGGTAAGGACTCCGGCATCACCACGCCGAAGGACCTGCAGGGCAAGACCGTCGCGGTGAACGCGAAGGCCAACATCAACGAACTGCTGCTCCGCGCGGTGCTCGCGGCCAACGACGTCGAGTTCAACACGCTCACGCTGGTCGAGATGCCGTTCCCGGAGATGGCGGCGGCCATCCAGAACGGCACCGTTGCCGCGGCCGCGACGATCGACCCGTTCGTCACCGCGGCGCAGAAGACCATGGGCGCGCGGGTCGTGTTCGACCTCACGGGCCCCGGCCCGACCGAGAACTTCCCGCTCTCCGGGTTCGCGACCACCAAGAAGTTCGCGGATGAGAACCCGAACACCGTTGCCGCGTTCCAGCGGGCCGTGCTCAAGGGCCAGCAGCTCGCAGCCGACCGCAGCAACATCGAGAAGGCGCTGCCGAAGTTCGCGAAGATGGACGCCGACACGGCGGCCATCGTCAAGATCGGCCAGTTCCCGACCACGATCGACCCGAAGCGTCTCCAGCGGGTGGCAGACCTGCTGGTCACCTACGGGATGCTGCCCAAGAAGCTCGAGGTCGAGCCGTTGGTGATCCCCACCCCGGCCGCGACGAGCTAGCGAGTCTCGACCGGGATGTCCCGACTCGTTCGCAACATCATCGGAACGGTCGGCGTGCTCGCGATCTGCGAGCTCGTCGGCCGTTCCGGCCTGGTGAACCCCGATCGCCTGCCGCCGCCGAGCATCATCGGCGCCCGGCTGGTCGAGCTGTTCAACGACCGCGGCTTCTCCCTCGACGTCGTCTCGTCAGTGGCCGCGTGGGCGATCGCACTGTTCATCGCGGTGCTCATCGCCGTACCCGTCGGCATCGTCTTCGGCAGCATGCCGCTCGTCCGGTCCGCGTTCGGGCCGATCGTCGAGTTCCTCCGGCCGATCCCGTCGGTGGCGCTCATCCCGCTGGCCATCGTGGCCATCACCACCAACCCGGAGATGAAGATCTCCCTCGCGGTGTTCGGCGCGGTCTGGCCGATCCTGTTCAACACCATGCACGCCATCGGCGACATCGACCCGGTGCAGATCAACACGGCCAGGGCGTTCAACCTGTCCCGCCGGCAGATGCTGACCTCGGTGAAGCTGCCGAGCATCATGCCGTTCGTGCTGACCGGCGTGCGGATCTCCGCGTCCATCGCGCTGATCCTGATCATCAGCACCGAGATCCTCGCCGGCGGCGCGACCGACTCCGACGAGCTGTGGGAGCGCGGCGGCCTCGGCACCTTCATCGCCACCGTCGGCACCGGCGGTGGCCGGACGGACCTCGTGGTCGCCGGCACGTTCGTGGCCGGACTGGTCGGGGTCATGATCAACCTGATCTTCGTCGGCGTGCAGCGCCGGTGGGTCAACTGGTCGGACGGAGACCGCGAGAAGTGACCACCACCGTGAGCAGGAGCCGCCGTGCCGCCGAGATCGGCGGCAAGTGGGTCGTGTTCGCCGTCTTCGTCGCGGTCTGGCAGGTCGTGACCACGCTGGCGGCGGACCCGTACTTCCCGCCGCCGTCGGAGATCGGCGCGATCATGGTCGACCAGTGGCTCTCCGGCCCCCCGGAGCACCTGTTCCTCACCGAGGCGGTCGCCACCGACATCGCGCCGAGCCTGGTGCGGCTGCTCAGCGGCTGGCTGATCGCCGGCGTGATCGGCATCGCGCTCGGGCTGGTCCTCGGCCGGTCCGAGCAGCTCTACGCCTACCTGTCCCCGACGCTCAACTTCCTCCGGTCGATCCCGCCGCCCGCGCTGCTGCCGATTTTCCTGATCTTCTCGGTCGGCGCGCCCATGCAGCTCTCGATCATCATCTTCGGGATCGTCTGGCCGGTGCTGCTCAACACCATCGACGGAGCCCGTACGCTCGACTCGACGGTCGTGGAGACGACCAGGAGCATGCGGCTGTCGAAGACGCGGTTCCTGACCACCGTCGTGTTCCCGGCAGCGTTGCCGAAGATCTTCGCCGGCCTGCGGGTGAGCCTGTCGCTCGCGCTCATCCTCATGGTCATCTCCGAACTGGTCGGCGCCGGCGACGGCATCGGCGCGAAGATGATCCTGGATCAGCGGAACTTCGACCTGCCGCAGATGTGGGCGGGAATCGTTCTGCTTGGCATACTCGGATATGTCCTGAACGTGCTGCTGCTCGTGGTCCAGAACCGCGTGATCGGGTGGTACATCGGGTCGAAGAGTCTCACCGGGAGGTAGACGTCCATGCTGGACGTGACCGGCATCAGTCACACCTACGGTTCGGGCGCCAAGGCGCACACCGCGCTCGGCGACATCACCTTCTCGGTGGAGAAGGGCGAGATCGTCTGCATCGTCGGGCCGTCCGGGTGCGGCAAGTCGACGCTGCTCCGGGCCGTGTCGGGACTGCTCCGCCCCACCGGCGGCGAGTCGCGGTTCATGGACCAGGTGATCAAGGACGTCCCCACCGACCTGGCGTTCGTCTTCCAGGACTACAGCAAGTCACTGTTCCCGTGGCTCACCGTGCGCGGCAACGTGGCCTTCCCGCTGAAGGCGCGCGGGATGTCCCGGCGGGAGCGCAACGCGGTCGTCGACGAGGCGCTGGGCTGGGTCGGCCTCGCGGACGCGGTCGAGAAGTACCCGTGGCAGCTCTCCGGCGGCATGCAGCAGCGGGTGGCCATCGCCCGCGCGCTGGTCTGCCAGCCCGCGCTGCTGCTGATGGACGAGCCGTTCGCGTCCGTCGACGCGCAGACCCGCGCGGAGCTGGAGGACCTGCTGCTGCGGGTCCGCAGGGAGTACAGCACCACGGTGCTGCTGGTGACGCACGACATCGACGAGAGCGTGTACCTGTCCGACCGGGTACTCGTGCTGTCGAAGGCGCCGAGCACGATCGTCTCGACGCTGGAGGTGACGCTGCCCGCTGAGCGGGACCAGATCACCACCAAGGAGACCGACGAGTTCGTCCACCTGCGTGGCGAAGTGGCGCGACTGCTGCGTTACGGCACGGCGGGCGAGCCCGATGGTCAAGGTGTCCCCGCCCAAGCCGCCGCGGAGTGAGCCATGGCCAGCTCGGCTAGACGCATGATCGTCGGTATTTCTGGCGCGTCGGGAGCTGTGTACGGGATCCGGCTCCTCGAGACGCTGCGCAAGGTCGACGTCGAGACCCACCTGGTGATCAGCCGCAGCGGTAAGCGGACGATCGTCGAGGAGACCAGCCTCAAGCTCGAGGACGTCCGCTCGCTCGCGGACGTCTACTACCCGAGCGACGACATCGGGGCCGCCATCTCCTCCGGCTCGTTCCGCACGATGGGCATGGTGGTCGCGCCGTGCTCCATCCGGTCGCTGTCGGAGATCGCGTACGGCAACACGACGAGCCTGCTGACCAGGGCCGTCGACGTGGCGCTCAAGGAGCGCCGCAAGGTGGTGCTGATGTGCAGGGAGACCCCGCTGCGCATCGCGCACCTCAAGGCGATGCAGCTCGCGGCCGAGGACGGGGCGCTGATCATGCCACCGGTCCCCGCCTTCTACACCAGGCCGGAGACGCTCGACGAGATCATCGACCACACCGTTGGTCGGGTACTGGACTACTTCGACATAGAGACGGACCTCGTCCGTCGGTGGGGAGAGGACTGAACATGCCGGTGAGCCCGGGTGAGCGGAGCGACGGAGCGGGCGCCGTCTGGACTGACGAGCAGCGCAGGGAGCTCGGCCACGAGCGACCGAGCAGCGCAGGAGGGAAGACGGCGTCTGAGCGGAGGAGCGCAGCGAACCATCCAGCATTGCACGACCTCGGCGTCATCATCGAGACGCTGGACAAGGCCGGGCAGCTGATCAGGGTGCGTTCCGAGGTCGACCCGGAGCACCAGCTGGCCAGCGTCGCGTCCCACTTCGAGGGCCGAGCTCAGGCCGTGCTGTTCGAGAACGTGCGCGGGCACGAGCACCCGGTGTTCACCGGTCTGTACTGGTCCCGCGAGCTGCTCGCCGAGCTGATCGGCGCCAAGGAGAAGCAGCTCGCCTCCCACATCGCCGGCAAGGTCGGCCAGTGGCAGGACGACCCGTTCCACAAGAACGTCGAACCGCAGGTCGTCGAGACGGGGCCGGTGCGTGAGGTCACCCAGCGCACCGTCGACCTGTCCGCGCTGCCGATCCCGACGCACGCGGAGCGCGACGGCGGGCCCTACATCGACGCCGGCGTCGTCGTGGTCACCGACCCGGAGACCGGCGTCCGCAACGCCTCGATCCAGCGGTTCATGGTGGTCGACCGCAACACGCTGCACATCAACATCGACGCCGGCCGGCACCTGCAGATGGCGCTCGAGCACGCCGACAAGCGGGACGAGACGCTGAAGTTCTCGCTCAACATCGGGGTCGGCCCCGGCCTGCACTTCGCGGCGGTCACGCCGGCCGAGGCGGCGCCGCCGGACACCGACGAGCTGGGCATCGCCTCGGTGTTCCACGGCGAGCCGGTCGAGCTGGTCCGCGGCGACCTGCGCGGCGTCGAGATGGTCGCGCACGCCATGTACTCGCTGGAGTGCGAGATCGTGCCGGGCGAGGTCGGCGACGAAGGGCCGTTCGCCGAGGTCACCGGGTACTACGCCCGCGTCGACAAGCGGCCGGTCGTGCACGTGCGTGCCATCCACCACCGGGCCAACCCGGTGTTCCAGACGATCATCTGTGGCAAGGAGGTCTGGAACTCCGCCGGTGTGCTCGGTGAGGCTTCCGTGCTCTCCTCGCTGAAGAAGCAGGTTCCCGGCGTCACCGACGTCTACTTCCCGCACGGTGGCTGCGGCTTCTACCACGCTGTCGTGCAGATCGCCCAGAAGCGGGCCGGGTGGGCCCAGCTGGCGGTGATGTCGGCCTTCGCCGCCTTCCCGCCGCTGAAGATGGTCACCGTCGTCGATGACGACGTCGACATCCGGAACGCCTCCGACGTCGAGTGGGCGCTCACCACCCGGTTGGATCCCACCACCGGCGTGATCACGATTCCCGCCGTGTTCGGGCACGGGTTGAACCCCACGTTCCCGGACTACTTCGGAGCCAAGATCGGGTTCAACGCCACGCACCCGTTCCCGAAGACCTACGGGTACGAGCGGGTTCGGTTGAAGGAGTTCGGGATCGACGGGCTCGACATCCACGTGCCGGAGCCGGTGGAGCAGTCCGTGGTCGACAAGTGGGCCTCTGCCGAGCGGGCCGAGAACTCGACCACGTCGCCCGGGTCTGCTGCCAAGCCCACGTCCGGGGCGATCATGTAGTCGGCTCATACGTGGAGCGGGCCCCTGGCGACAACGCCAGGGGCCCGCTCTTTTCGTGCTTCTTACGTGGCTTCACCCGTGGGCGGACCAAGGCACTGGACCAGTGCGGGCTCCGGGTAGACGTAGGCGTTCTCCGCGCCGTTGGCGCAGGAGGAGGCGTCCGTGGAACCGGTGATGATCTTGTCCACCTTGAAGGTGGCGCCGGAGTCAGCGCAGTCGATCTTGCTGTCCGCGTCGCCCTGCTTGAAGCAGTCGCCCTCTTTCGCGTTGAGGGTCATGCAGAGGCGCAGGTCGCCTTCTTCGTAGTAGACGTAGTTGCTCTCGGCCTGCTTCGGGCAGTCGCCGCCGTCCTCGTTGACCACGGCCACCTTGTAGGCGGCGGCCTGGTCGTTGCAGTCGATCTGCTCGACGTCGGCGTTGGTCGCGGAGGCGCTGTTGACCTTGATGCAGTCGCCGACCTCGGCGGCCTTGGCCGAGGTGCCCCAGAACTTGACCACCAGTACCGCGATCACACCGACGACGACCAGGCCGGCCACGATCTTGATGATCTTGCCGGCGCTGCTCGGCGCCGCGCTCGGAGCCGGGGGCGGCGGGGTGGGGTAGCCGCCGGGCGGGGTGCCGGGGCCCCCAGGCCCACCGGGACCACCCGGGCCGCTCTGCGGCTGGCCGAATCCCGGGCCGCCGGGACCGCCGGGGGCGCCGTACGGCTGGCCCTGCGGAGGCGGGCCGCCGTAGGGCTGGCCACCCGGGGGCGGACCGCCGTAGGGCTGGCCGCCGGGCGGCGACTGCGGCGGCCGCTGCCCGTACGGCTGGCCCTGAGGGGGGCCGTACCCACCCTGCTGGCCGCCGGGCGGCGGGTAGTTCGGAGAGTTCATGTGCACCCCTCGCACGAAGGACAGATGTCGCGACTGTGGCTGATGGTCGCTCCGCAAGCTCCGCGACAGACTTGTTCGGAGAGCAGCAATCTACGCGACCCCGCCGACCCGCATGTCCGACCCCGCAAAAGTCCTTTGTAGAACTTTGGGGAAACCACCGTGCGTCATCGGGCGGTCGCGCTCGGCCTCGGGTTTCTCCGTTTCGTCCGTTGTGGCCGGGGCGCCGCGGCGCGTTACTGTGATGGTCCCTGGCCCGTCGCGGGACTGAATTCGGCGCGCCGGTTGTTGTGACGTCCGCGGATGTCAAACCGAGGGGATACGCGCGAGTGACCGACGGCCCACTGATCGTCCAGTCCGACAAGACACTGCTGCTCGAGGTCGACCACCCGAGCGCGAACGACGCCAGGATCGCGATCGCGCCGTTCGCCGAGCTCGAGCGCGCGCCGGAGCACGTGCACACCTACCGGATCACGCCGCTCGCGCTGTGGAACGCGCGCGCCGCCGGGCACGACGCCGAACAGGTGGTCGACGCACTGACCGTGTACACCCGGTATCCGGTGCCGCAGCCGCTGCTCATCGACATCGTCGACACCATGGGCCGGTTCGGCAGGCTGCAGCTGTCCAACCACCCCGCGCACGGCCTGGTCATGACGACCATCGACCGGGCAGTGCTCGAAGAAGTCCTGCGCCACAAGAAGATCGCCCCGATGCTCGGCGCACGCATCGACGACGACACGGTGGTCGTCCACCCGTCCGAGCGCGGCAGGCTCAAGCAGATCCTGTTGAAGGTCGGCTGGCCGGCCGAGGACATGGCCGGTTATGTCGACGGCGAGGCCCACGACATCGAGCTGAACGAGGACGGCTGGACGCTGCGTGACTACCAGCGACAGGCGGCCGAGGCGTTCTGGGCCGGCGGGTCCGGTGTGGTCGTTCTCCCCTGTGGCGCCGGCAAGACCCTGGTCGGCGCCGCGGCCATGGCCCACGCGAAGGCCACCACGCTCATCCTCGTCACCAACACGGTCGCCGGGCGGCAGTGGAAGCGTGAGCTCATCGCGAGGACGTCGCTCACCGAGGAGGAGATCGGCGAGTACTCGGGCGAGCGCAAGGAGATCCGGCCCGTCACCATCGCCACCTACCAGGTGATGACCCGCAAGTCGAAGGGCGAGTACCGCCACCTCGACCTGTTCGACTCCCGCGACTGGGGTCTGGTCGTGTACGACGAAGTGCACCTCCTGCCAGCGCCGGTGTTCCGCATGACCGCCGACCTCCAGTCCCGTCGCCGGCTGGGCCTGACCGCCACCCTGGTCCGCGAGGACGGCCGCGAGGGCGACGTGTTCTCCCTGATCGGTCCCAAGCGCTACGACGTGCCGTGGCGGGACATCGAGGCGCAGGGCTGGATCGCGCCAGCCGAGTGCATCGAGGTCCGCGTGACCCTGACCGACGCCGAGCGGCTGTCCTATGCCACCGCGGAGCCGGAGGAGCGCTACAAGTTGTGCTCCACAGTGGACACAAAGATGCCGGTGGTGCGCAAGATCCTCGACCACCACCCCAACGAGCCGACCCTCGTCATCGGCGCGTACCTGGACCAGCTGGAGATGCTCGGCGCCGACCTGGACGCCCCCGTGATCCAGGGTTCCACCCGTAACGCCGAGCGCGAGCGGCTGTTCGAGTTGTTCCGCCAAGGCGAGATCAGGACGCTTGTCGTGTCGAAGGTGGCCAACTTCTCGATCGACCTCCCGGAAGCCACGGTGGCCGTACAGGTCTCCGGCACGTTCGGCTCCCGCCAGGAGGAGGCCCAACGCCTCGGTCGCCTGCTGCGTCCCAAGGAGGACGGGCGACAGGCCCACTTCTACTCGGTCGTGTCCCGGGACACCCTGGACACCGACTATGCGGCGCACCGGCAGCGTTTCCTCGCCGAGCAGGGATACGCGTACACGATCAAGGACGCGGACGACTTCCTGGGACCGCAGCTGCCCTCGGTGGGCTGACCGCCCTGTGACCGACCGCACTACGGACGCCGCCAGACGATCTTGCTGGTCGCGGCGGGTGCCCGGCGCCGACAGCTCGCGCGTCGGGTTTGTCCAGGATCACCACATTCCGGTGAAGGGTTGAGCCGAACGGGTTAGCCGGGCACTATGGCCCGGGTGCGCCGACTGGTGGGTCTCTCCTGCGTGGTGGGTCTCGTCGCGGGGTGCGCCTCCCCCAGTGGCCGGCTTGGCGAACCGGTGGCGCCCTTCCACCCCGGCACGGTGACCACCGGGCAGGGCAAGCCCGCCGACTCGTTCACCGTCGTCGCGTCCGGGGACGTGCTCATCCACCCCGCGCTGACCGAGCAGGCCGAGGAGGACGGCGGCGACACCCGGGACTACAAACCGCTCTTCGCCGGGATCAAGCCCGTGATCGAGGGCGCCGACCTCGCGATCTGCCACATGGAAGTCCCCATCGCGACCAGTGACGGGCCGTTCCAGGGCTATCCGCTCTTCTACGCGCCGCCGGAGGTGGCCGAGGCGGTCGCGGCCACCGGGTACGACACCTGCAGCACCGCCTCCAACCACACCTTCGACCACGGCGCGGACGGGGTGCGGACGACGCTCGACGCGTTGGACGCCGCCGAGATCGGGCACACCGGGTCGGCGCGCAACGAGCAGGAGGCCGACACACCGCTGGTGCGCGACGTCAACGGGGTCAAGGTCGGGCAGGTCTCGTTCACGTTCGACTTCAACCAGGGCACCGAAGAACCGGCCGACTCGCCGTGGATGTCCAACGAGCTCTCCGTCGACGCCGTGCTGGAGGCCGCGCGGGCGGCACGAGCGGCGGGCGCCGAGGTGGTCATCGCCAGCCTGCACTGGGGCGTCGAGGACCAGCACGAACCCACCGCCGACCAGCGGGAGACGGCTGAGGCGATCCTCGCGGACCCGGCGGTCGACCTGATCGTCGGGCACCACGCGCACGTCGTGCAGCCGTTCGAGAAGTTCGGGGACAAGTGGGTCGCCTACGGCCTCGGCAACAGTGTCGCCAAGCACGAGGAACCCCGTGGCACCACGGAAGAAGGCCTGATCGGCCGGTTCCGGTTCACCAAGTCCGACGTCGGGTGGCGGGTCGACAAGGCCGAGTACATCCCGACCCTCGTCGATCTCGGGCCGCCCATCCGGCTGGTCGACCTGTCCGCCGCGAACGACGTCGACGCGGGCCGGACGCAGGAGGCGCTCGACCGGACCGACGGCGTCGTCATGTCACTCGATCCGCCCGGGCTCACCCGGCCGTGAGCCCGTGGGTACCGTCGTTCGCATGGAGAGTGTGCGTGCGGTGGCCGACTGGCCGGTCGACAACGCGGCGGTCGCGGTGGTGTCCGCGACCGGCGACGTGCTCGGGTCGGCCGGGCCGCAGTCGCGGGAGTTCACGCTCGCGTCGGTGACGAAGCTGCTCACCGCGTACGCGACCCTCGTCGCCGTCGAGGAGGGCGCCGTCGAGTGGGACCAGCCGGCCGGGCCGGAGGGGTCGACGGTTCGGCACCTCGTCGCGCACGTGTCCGGCCTGGCGTTCGACGAGCACAAGGTGATGGCCGAGCCAGGCACCCGCCGGATGTACTCCAACTCCGGCTTCGAGGTGCTCGCCGACACCATCCACGAGGCGTCCGGCATCCCGTTCGCCGAGTACCTCACCGAAGCGGTGCTCGCGCCGCTGGGTATGGAGTCGTCGCGGCTCGCCGGCACCGCGGGCGCGGGCGCCGTCTCGACATGCGCCGACCTGGTGCTCTTCGCGGCCGAGCTGCAACGCCCGACGCTGGTCGCTCAGTCCACAGTGGACGAGGCGACGTCGGTCGCGTACCCCGGGCTGGCCGGCGTGCTGCCGGGGTACGGCCACCAGAAGAACAACGACTGGGGCCTCGGCTTCGAGATCCGCGACCACAAGAGTCCACATTGGACGGGCAAGAACAGCTCGCCGCGCACGTACGGCCACTTCGGACAGTCCGGCACGTTCCTGTGGGTGGACCCGGACGCTCGGGTCGCGTGTGTCGCGCTCGCGGACCGCGCCTTCGGCCCGTGGGCCGTCGAGGCGTGGCCGCCGTTCACCGACAGCGTGCTCGCCGAGCTGTAGTCGGGCACGATAGCCGCATGTACCACATGGAACGGGACGAGTGGCTCGCGTTCGTCATGCACGGCACCCGCACCGGCAAGCTCGCGACGGTACGCAAGGACGGCGCACCGCACGTCGCGCCGATCTGGTTCCTGGTCGACGCCACCGCCGACGGTGACCACCTGGTCTTCAACACCGGCGCCGACACCGTGAAGGGCAAGGCCATCCGCCGCGACCCCAGGATCGCGCTGGTCGTGGACACCGAGGAGCCGCCGTACTCGTACGTCCAGTTCCAGGCGGAGGCCGAGATCTCCGAGGACATGGACGACATGCTGACGTGGGCCACCCGCCTCGGCGCCCGCTACATGGGCGCCGAGCGAGCAGCCGACTTCGGCAAGCGCAACGCCGTGCCTGGCGAGCTACTGATCCGCGCCCGCATCACGAAGGTCCTCGCCCACGCCGAGATCGCGGACTAACCCCGCCTGCGGCGCAGTCCGAGGAACACCAGTAGCGCGACCACGCCGGCCAGTACCGGCGCCGCGCGCTTCAGCACCGACGGGCCCGCGTAGGCCAGCAGGTCGATCGGCTCGTTCTCGGGTTCCGGGGCCGCCGCCAGCTTGGGTTTGACCGCTGCCGCTGCCCGGCCCGCCTCCCTACCGGCCGCGGCTGCGTCGGCGCGGTCGGACTCCGGGACCACCGTCAGACTGGCCGGCGCCGGCTCGGGGGCCGGCTCGTCCGCCGAAGCCGGGGCCGGGCCCAGTTTCGCGGCGAGGCAGGCGGCGAACGAGTCCAGGATCTTGCCACCCACCTCGGAGATGAGGCCGCGGCCGAACTGGGCCGGCTTGCCCGTGATGGCGAGGTCCGTGTTG
>Ga0272482_10000161_pt1 | contig 22090 bp, 20 predicted proteins | sample RVTome_8_FD_192427 | JGI IMG/M metagenome (GOLD analysis project Ga0272482, IMG submission 192427) | Soil microbial communities from uranium-contaminated site in the Upper Colorado River Basin, Wyoming, United States - RVT160D0 (version 2) ...
CGGCCTCTCCAAGAAAGAGATCATCCGCTGCCTCAAACGGTACGTCGCCCGCGAGCTCTACCAAATCATCACAGCAAAAGAACTCGACCTCACCGCTTGACATCCATAGGAGCATCGTCGCGGTAGCCCAGAAATTGCTCTTGAAATAGATCGTCTGACGCCTATCACGGCACCGGCAGATCCCGGTAGGGCCAGGATCTGCCGGTGGGCGGGGTCGGCGCGCTAGCGGGAGGCGGCCTTCTTGTAGCGGTTGACCGCCAGCGGCACCGAGATGATCAGCAGCACCGCCACCCAGGCCAGGCTCGTGACGACCGGGTGCTGCAGCGGCCACGCGTCGGGCTCGGGGACGGCCGGGTTGGTGTTGCCGAAGAGCTCGCGGGCGGCCTGCGTCACCGCGGACACGGGGTTCCACTCGGCGAACGCCTTCAGCGGGCCGGGCAGGTCGGTCACGCCCACGAAGGTGTTGGCGATGAACGTCAGCGGGAAGATGAAGATGAAGCTGGCGTTGTTGACCACCTCGGGGCTGCGCACCGAGAGCCCCACCACGGCGAAGACCCACGAGAACGCGTACGCGAACAGCAGCAGCAACGCGAAGCCGCCCAGCGCCTCGAGCACCGACGAGTGGATGCGCCACCCCACGATCAGGCCGGTCAGTGACATCACGATGATGACGATCACGTTGTTGACCAGGTCGCTGGTGGTGCGGCCGACCAGCAGCGCCGAGCGGGCCATCGGCAGCGAGCGGAAGCGGTCGACGATGCCCTTCTGGATGTCGTCGGCCAGGCCGTATCCGGTGAGCGTCGAGCCGAAGAGCACGGTCTGGGTGAAGATGCCGGCCATCAGGTATTCGCGATACGAGACGCCGGGCACGTCGATCGCGCTGCCGAACACGTATGCGAACAGCAGCACGAACATGATGGGCGAAAGCGTGGAGAAGACCAGCAGGTCGGGCACGCGCTTGATTTTGATGAGATTGCGGCGCGCGACCGTGATGCCGTCGCGGAGCGGCTTGAACGCCGGATTGGCCATCGCCGGTGTCTGCGTGGTCATGCCTTGACCTCCTCCTCGGCGGCGTGGCCGGTCAGCGTCAGGAACACGTCGTCGAGGCTGGGGCGCCGCAGCCCCACGTCGAGCACCTTCACCGCTTCGGCGTCGAGCCGCCGCAGGCTCTCCATCAGCGCCGACGCGCCACCTGTCACCGGCACGGTGAGGCGGCGGCCCGGCTCGTCGACGGTGATCTCGCCGGAGGCGAGCGGGGCGAGCACCTCGCGGGCGCTCCCGATGTCGGCCGGCGTGCTGACCGTCAGCTCCAGCCGCTCGCCACCCACCTGGGCCTTGAGGTCGTCGGAGGTGCCGAGCGCGATCACCTTGCCGTGATCGATCACCGCGATCTGGCTGGCCAGCTGGTCGGCCTCCTCCAGGTATTGCGTGGTGAGCAGCAGCGTGCTGCCGGCCGCCACCAGCTCGGAGATCAGATCCCACACGTCGAGGCGGCTGCGCGGGTCGAGGCCGGTGGTCGGCTCGTCGAGGAAGAGCACCGGCGGCTGGGCGACCAGCGCGCCGGCCAGGTCGAGCCGGCGCCGCATGCCGCCCGAGTAGCCCTTGACCGGGCGGTCGGCCGCCTCCTCCAGGTCGAACCGCGCCAGCAGCTCGCGCGCCCGCGCCCGGCTCGACTTCGCCGTGAAGCCGTAGAGGCGGCCCACCATGTCGAGGTTTTCGAAGCCGGTGAGGTGCTCGTCGACCGCCGCGTACTGCCCGGAGAGGCCGATCATGCCGCGCAGCCTGCGGGCGTCGGCGACCACGTCGAGGCCGGCGACCCGGGCGCGGCCCGCGTCGGGCTTGAGCAGTGTCGTGAACACCCGCACCGCGGTCGTCTTGCCGGCCCCGTTGGGCCCCAACAGGCCCATCACGGTGCCCTGCGGCACCGAAAGATCTAGGCCGTCGAGGGCCACCACAGAGCCGTATTTCTTGACGAGGCCGTCTGCCTCGATAGCGATTTCCATCATCACCCCTTCCGGAACGGCACCATCGTGCCGTACCCCACCGACATTTCGCGTCGCATTTGGTCGCGCCATCCGGGTAAGACCGCCCACACCCTGGGAATTCATCGCTACTTCCCAGATTGGGGACAGGTAGCGTGTCGGCCATGCAGATCGGGATTGTCGGCGCCACCGGCCAGGTGGGTGGCGTCATGCGGCGGGTGCTGGCCGAGCGGGCCTTCCCCGTGGAGCGGCTCCGCCTTTTCGCCTCGGCTCGCTCCGCCGGGCGTCCGCTGCCGTGGGGCGACGGGCAGGTGACGGTGGAGGACGCCGCCACGGCCGACTACCGGGGGCTCGACATCGTGCTCTTCTCGGCCGGGAAGGGCACCGCCAAGGAGCTGGCGCCCCGGGTCGTCGAGGCCGGCGCGGTCGTGATCGACAACTCCTCGGCGTGGCGGATGGACCCGGATGTACCCCTGGTGGTCTCGGAGGTCAACCCGGACGCCGCCGCGCACCGGCCCAAGGGCATCATCGCCAACCCGAACTGCACGACCATGGCCGCGATGCCGGTCCTGCGCCCGCTGCACGCGGAGGCCGGGCTGGTGAGCATGGTGGTGGCCACCTACCAGGCGGTGTCCGGCAGCGGCCTCGCCGGCGTCGCCGAGCTCGACGAGCAGGTGCGCAAGGTCGCCGACCGCGCGTCCGAGCTGGCCTTCGACGGGGAGGCGGTGCAGGTGCCGGCCCCCCGGCTGTACGCGCGCTCGATCGCCTTCAACGTGCTGCCGCTGGCCGGCTCGATCGTCGACGACGGCTCCGACGAGACCGACGAGGAGCAGAAGCTCCGCAACGAGAGCCGCAAGATCCTCGGCATCCCGGAGCTGAAGGTGGCCGGCACGTGCGTGCGGGTGCCGGTGTACACGGGGCACTCGCTCCAGGTCAACGCCCGCTTCGCGGCGCCGATCACCCCGGCGCGGGCGCGCGAGCTGCTCGCCACCGCGCCCGGCGTGGAGCTCTCCGACGTGCCCACGCCGATCCAGGCGGCCGGCAAGGACCCGACGTACGTGGGGCGGATCCGCGCCGACGAGACGGTGGAGCACGGCATCTCGTTCTTCTGCTCCAGCGACAACCTCCGCAAGGGCGCCGCCCTCAACGCGGTGCAGATCGCCGAGCTGGTCGCGAAGGGCTAGCGGATCCGTCCCCAGAGAAGAACTTGAGCTACCGCGATGTCCGCGGTGGTCCGGACCGCCGCTCCCGCGGCCTCACCCCGCGCGGTTCACAACCGCCCCGGCCCGCGTGACGCACCGTGGTCGCGCGGCGAAAGCAGATCGCGCAACACCAGGCTCCCGAGCGACAGCGGCAGGATCTTGGACACCGCTGCGCGGCACGGGCGTCCTCCATGGTCGGGTGATCTGCGCCAGGACGGCTCGCTCGTCCCCGCTACCGGGGCCAACGCCCACACACTCCACCCGCCTGGTGCCATCCCGACGGCCATCGACCTGTTGTTCTGGAGCAGGCCAACGCCCGGGGCGCCGTCCTAGACGCCCGCGACGATCAGCACCCAGCGCTGGCGCCCACGGTGTTGGCCTGCCCGCTTTTGACGGGGCACGCCCACCCATCCTGATGGTCCGGAGCGCTCCCGCCGGAGGCAAGACAACCAACAGCGGATGGGTGAGGCCGCGGGAGCGACGGTCGGGGATGTCTCTTGGAATAGATCGTCTAAGGGTCGACGGGGCGCCAGGAGAGGGGCGTGGAGAGGACCATCGTGCTGGAGGGCTGCCCGTAGGGCGCCAGCCGGTCGATGACCGCCTCGAACTCCTCCATGGTGCGCGTCGCCACCTTGAGGATGCAGCAGGCGTCGCCGGTGACGCGGTGGATCTCCAGCACCTCCGGCCAGCCGGCCACGTCCGGGTCGCGCAGCACGCACCGCGAGCCGTAGCAGGACATCCGGATCACCGCGACCACGTGGCGGCCGGCCTTGGCGAGGTCGACATGCGCGTGGTAGCCGGTCACCACGCCGAGACGCTCCAGCCGCCGCACGCGTTCGGCCACGGCGGGCGGGGAGAGGTGCACGCGGCGGGACAGCTCGCTGTAGGACAGCCGGGCGTCCCGCTGCAGCTCACGCAGCAGTGCCCAGTCCATCTCGTCCACCGGCACCAGCCTAAACGACCGTTCTACGGCTCCCCGGTCAGCCGGATCGGCGGTGGGTCGCCCTCGGTGCGTGGAACCTCGGGTTCGCGCTCGATCTTCCCTTGGGGGGGATGACTACTACGTCTGGTAGTATTACAGTGCAAGCGTGTCGATCGATGGTGGTTGCTGGCATGACGACCTCGCGCACCGGCTGGGGCTGATCGTACGTGCCGAGCGGGAGCGGCTGGCGCGGCGGCGGCCCGATCTGGATGACGCCGACCTCGCGGCGGTGGAGGACACGCTCTGGCGGATCGCCGACCACCTCATGCTGCGCCGCGCCCGCGAGGTGAGCGTGGACCCGGTGGCCGCCGCCCGCCTGTGGGACGCGCCCGTGCGACCGCCTAGGACGCGGCCGCCGGCGGCCGTGCCAGCAGCCACACCCCCAGCGTGAGCTCGAAGAGGCCGATCGGGGCATAGACGGCCGGGAGCAGGAACCGCTCCGCGTCCGGCGAGACGATGATCGTGTACAGGCTGGCCAGCACCACCAGCGGGGCGGCGATGCCCAGGGCCGCCAGCCACCGCGGGACGATGCCCGAGCGGAGCAGCAGGTAGCCGAAGACCGCCGAGCCGAGGGCGAAGAAGACCAGGCCGACCGCGTACCCGTACTCGTGGGCGCCGGTGAACGCCTCGTCCGGGAAGGTGTCGGCCGTGGTCAACGCCAGTGGCGCGATGCTCGCCAGGAGGATGCTCTCGCCGGCGCGCCACAGCATGGCCAGCAGCGCCAGGTGGGGGTGCACCGGGCGGAGCAGCGCGTAGAGGGCGACGGCCAGGAGCATGACGCCGGGGGCGGCGAGCAGGTCGAGGGCCACGCCGGCGCGGTGCGTGCGTAGGCCGAACTCCGCGACGCCGGCCGTCACCAACAGGAAGAGGTACATGAAGCCGGCCACGCGGGCGGCGATGACTGTCTGCACAGGACACAGCGTCGCGGCGGGTGGGAGCACAATCCATGTGTGAGCGTCCGCCGTACTTCCGCGTCCGTCTCGAAGGCGCCGCGCCGGAGCCCGATCTGCTGAGCGCGGTGCTGCGCGAGCTTCGCTTCGAGAGCGCGGCCTACCGGTGGTTGGAGCTCGGCGCGCCGTACCGCGTCGGCTTTGACGTGCCCGGGCTGCGCGGCGTGCACCTGATCGCGCGGGGCGAGTGCGACCTGGTGTGGCGCGACGGCACCGTGCTGCCGCTGGCGGCGGGCGACCTGGTCGTGGTGCCGCGTGGTGACGCGCACGTGCTGCGTTCGCGCGGTGCTGGCGGCGGACCGGTGATGTCCACGATGGAGCTGGCCCGCGCGGCGGAGGGCACGCGGGTGCGCGCGGGCGGGCCGGGCGTCGACACGGTGGTGGTGTGCGGGGCGTTCCGCGTGCACGAGCCGGACCACCCGGCTCTGCGCGGGCTGCCGCGCACCATCCTCCTCCCGGGCGACGCCGGCCAGCCGCCGGCCGGGCTGGCCCACCTGGTGTACGCGCTGCGGGCCGAGGCGTTCGACGGCGGGCCGGGCAGCGACCTGGTGATGGCCCGCCTCTCGGACGCGCTGCTGGTGCGGGCGCTGCGCCAGTACGGCGACACCGTCGAGCGGCCCGGGTGGCTGGCCGGGCTGAGCGACCCGTACGTGGCCGCCGCGCTCGCCGCCATCCACGCCGACCTCGCCCACCCGTGGACGCTCACCGCCCTCGCCCGGGCGGCCGGGCTGTCCCGGGCGGCGCTCGCGGCGCGGTTCACCGGGCGGGTGGGCGAGCCGGCGATGCGCTACCTGCTGGCGCTGCGCATGCAGCGCGCGAAGAGCCTGCTGCGCGACCCGCGCACCACGCTCGGCGCGGTCGCCACCCGGGTGGGCTACCGGTCCGACGCGGCCTTCGCCACCGCGTTCAAGCGCGAGGTCGGTGTCTCACCCGGCGCCTACCGCCGTGCGGCGCTCTAGGTGCGTGGCCACCACCGTCACCGCTACCAGCGCGGCCACCACGAGCGCCACCACCGGCACCCGCGCGGGCGTGAGGGGTGCGAGCAGCACCAGCGCCGCGGCCACCGGGTACGCCGCGACGATCATCCCCCGCTGGTGCGGCCGCACGTGCAGGAGCCAGACGCTGAAGAGGTACACGGCGACCGGCACCGCCACCGCGTAGCCGGCCGCGACCCCGCCGAGGTGGGCCTTGTGGGTCTCGTAGTCGACGGCGACCGCCAGCCCCGCGCCGACCGCGGCGGCCGAGGCGAAGATCAGGTAGTGGCCGTACCCCCAGAAGAGGCCGACCCGCATCGAGGTGAGCAGCTGGCTGGCCGGGCGGTCGAAGTAGAGCCACCACATCCCGAACACGATCACCACGCCCGCGCCCGCCACCCACAGCAGGCCGCCGAGGGCCTTGTGCTCGTCGACCGCGCTCTGCACGGCGAGGCTGGCGGCCAGGATCGACTCGCCGAGCACGATGATGGTGAACAGGCCGTACCGCTCGGCGATGTGCTCCGGGTGCCACGTGGTCTGCGTGATCCGCTCGGCCCAGATCGGCACCGCCAGCTCGGCGAGCGCCAGCAGCACGAAGGCGGGGATGAGCCACCCGTCCGGGATCGGGAGCACGAGGCGCAGCACCCAGCCGATCTGGACGAGGGTGATGGCGATCGCGTACCGCCGCCCGGCCGCCCGCCGCCCCGGGTGCACGTCGGTGCGGGCGACCCGCAGCCACTGCACGACCATGGCCAGCCGCATGAGCACGTAGCCGTACGTGATCAGCGAGAAGTCGCTGTCCACGAACGCGCGCGGCACGCCGGCGGCCAGCACGAGCGCGCCGGTGACCTGCACCAGCGTGGTGATCCGGTACACGTCGTCGTCGGTGTCGTAGGCGGAGGCGAACCAGGTGAAGTTCATCCAGGCCCACCAGATCGCGAAGAACACCATCAGGAAGCTGGGCACCGCGTGCCCGATGTGGTCCTCGGCGACGTCGTGGTGCAGCTGGGCGGCCGCCTGCGCGACCGCGACCACGAAGCACAGGTCGAAGAAGAGCTCGAGCGGCGTGGACGCACGGTGCGGCTCGTCGGGGTGGCGGGCCACCATCGGGCGGTACCAGGGCCGCCGGGCAGACGTGTGGGTCACGACGACACCCTAGGTGATCTATCCCAGGAGATTTTGAGCTACCGAGACGTCACGCAGGCTATTCGAGACGTCACGCAGGCGTGAAACAGGGCTGCCCCTGGTTGGTCAGGGCCTTTGCGCGGTGGCGCGCCGACCGACACGCCCACCAACTCCCTGATCAACACCCTCGGGGGTTGCGTGGTCGTATCTGATGAAGCCGGAGAAGGTCGCCACCCTGTCGTAGAGCGCCCTCGCCGTGGTGTTGCCTTCCTTCGTGGTCCAGTAGAGGCGGGCGGCGTCCCTGGCGCGGGCTTCCGCCGCCACCCCCTCGATCAGCGCTCGCGCGGTGCCGCGCCCCCGGACCGCCTCGTCGACGAAGAGGTCCTGCAGGTAGCGGTAGTCGGGCTGCCAGATCGTGGCGTGGAAGAGGTACTGCCAGGACCTCCCGCGCGGCGCGGTCGCCGGGGCGGAGCGGGCCGACGGTGATCATCGCGGACCACTATCCCACAGCCGCGCGCCCTTGTGCCGGCCCCAGGCGGCTGGTAAACATCGGATGTATGAGGATCGTCGCGCTGGACACCTATGACATCCGGTTCCCGACCTCCCGGGAGCTGGACGGCTCCGACGCGATGAACCCCGATCCCGACTACTCCGCCGCCTACGTGGTGCTGCGCACCGACGCGCCGGACGGGCACGAGGGGCACGGCTTCGCGTTCACGATCGGGCGGGGCAACGACGTGCAGTCCGCGGCCATCGCGGGCCTCGCGCCCTACCTGGTGGGCCGCTCCCTGGACGCCACGCTCGACGACCTCGGCGGCATGTGGCGGGAGCTGGTGCACGACTCGCAGCTGCGCTGGCTGGGCCCGGAGAAGGGCGTGATGCACATGGCGATCGCCGCCGTGGTCAACGCGCTCTGGGACCTCAAGGCGAAGCGGGCCGGCCTGCCGCTGTGGCGGCTGCTCGCCCGCATGTCGCCGGAGGAGCTCGTCGCGCTCGTCGACTTCCGCTACCTGACCGACGCGCTCACCCCCGACGAGGCGCTCGAGATCCTGCGGCGCGCCGAGCCCGGCCGCGCCGAGCGGGAGGCGGCGCTGCTCGCCACGGGATACCCCGCCTACACCACCTCGCCCGGCTGGCTCGGCTACGACGACGACAAGCTCAGCCGCCTCTGCAAGGAGGCCATCGAGCAGGGCTTTCAGCAGGTCAAGCTCAAGGTCGGCGCCAACCTCGAGGACGACGTGCGGCGGATGCGGATCGCCCGTGACGTGTGCGGGCCGGACGTGCGCATCGCCATCGACGCCAACCAGCGGTGGGACGTGGGGCCGGCCGTGGAGTGGGTGCGCGCGCTCGCCGAGTTCGAGCCGTGGTGGGTGGAGGAGCCGACCAGCCCCGACGACGTGCTCGGCCACGCGGCGATCGCCCGCCAGATCGCGCCGATCGGGGTGGCCACCGGCGAACACGTGCAGAACAGGGTGGTCTTCAAGCAGCTGCTCCAGCTCGACGCCGTCTCGTACGTGCAGATCGACGCGGCCCGGGTCGCCGGCGTCAACGAGAACGTGGCGATCCTGTTGCTGGCGGCCAAGTTCGGCGTGCCGGTCTGCCCGCACGCCGGCGGGGTGGGGCTGTGCGAGCTGGTCCAGCATCTGTCCATGTTCGACTTCGTGGCCGTGTCGGCGAGCCTGGACGACCGGGTGATCGAGTACGTGGACCACCTGCACGAGCACTTCGTCGACCCGGTCGTGGTGCGAAACGGTCGGTACGTCACGCCGACCGAGCCCGGTTTCAGCGCTACCATGCGGCGGGAAACGCTCGCCGACTACTCCTATCCGGACGGTCCAATGTGGAAATCACTCGACCGGGACGCTCCGCTCGCGCCGGGGCCCGCAGATGAGTGACTTCGACGGCCTGCGAGCCGTCGTCACCGGTGGCGCGTCCGGCATCGGGCTGGCGACCGCCCGGCTCCTCGCCGCGCGGGGAGCGCGCGTGGCGTGCCTCGACCTCAAGCCCGAAGGGCTCCCCGAGCCCCTGCTGGGATACGGCTGCGACGTGCGCGACGACACGTCGGTGCGCGCCGGGGTCGCCGCGGCGGCGGACGCGCTCGGCGGCCTCGACGTGCTGGTCAACAACGCCGGGATCGGCGCGCAGGGTACGGTCGAGTCCAACCCCGACGACGAGTGGCTGCGCGTGCTCGACGTCAACGTGGTCGGCATGGTGCGGGTCACCCGCGCCGCGCTGCCGCACCTGCGCGCCTCCCGCCACGCCGCGATCGTCAACACCTGCTCGATCGCGGCCACCGTCGGCCTGCCCGCGCGGGCGCTCTACAGCGCCAGCAAGGGCGCCGTGCGGTCACTGACCCTGGCCATGGCCGCCGACCACGTGCGCGAGGGCATCCGGGTCAACTGCGTCAACCCCGGCACCGTCGACACGCCGTGGGTGCGCCGCCTGCTCGACAGCGCGGCCGACCCGGCGGCCGAGCGCACCGCGCTCCAGGCGCGGCAGCCCACCGGACGGCTGGTCAGTCCCGAGGAGGTGGCCGCCGCGATCGCCTATCTGGCCAGCCCGCTCGCCGGCTCGACCACCGGCACGGTCCTCGCCGTCGACGGCGGCATGCAGGGCCTGCGGCTGCGCCAGCCCTAAAGCTGCGAAACATCGGAGGACCATCGTGAGCGAGCTCGTGCGCGAACCATCACATCCAGCGTCCACAAGCGGCGCCGGCCGCACCGGCGGGCGGCCGTTCCAACGCGTGGCGCTGCACACCCGCCTCAAGCCGGGCAAGGAGAGCGAGTACGAGGAGGTCCACGCGACCATCCCGGCGGAGCTCGACGCCGCGCTGCGGGCCGCCGGTGTCCACACCTGGCGGATCTGGCGCGACGGCCGCGACCTGTTCCACGTGGTCGAGGTCGACGACTACCGGAAGATGCGGGACACGCTCCGCGACCATCCGGCCAACGTGCCGTGGCAGGCCCGGATGGCCGAGCTGCTGGAGGTCGAGGACGACTACTCCGGCACCGACTCCGGGATCACGCTGGTGTGGGAGCTGCCGTGACGCTCGCACTGGGCCGGCTGGGCCTGGGCTGCGCCCAGCTCGGCAACCTCTACCGCGAGGTCGACGACGCCACCGCCGCCCGCACCGTCGCCGCCGCCTGGGACGCCGGCATCCGCTACTTCGACACCGCCCCGCACTACGGCCTCGGCCTCTCCGAGCGCCGCCTCGGCGCCGCGGTGCGCGACTTCCCCCGGGCCGAGTACGTGCTCAGCACCAAGGTCGGGCGCCGGCTCGTCCCGGATCCGGAGGGGGCCGGCCGCCGCGACAGCGAGGGCTTCGCGGTGCCCGCCGACCACCGCCGGGTGTGGGACTTCAGTGCCGAGGGGGTACATCGCTCGCTCGACGAGAGCCTCGCCCGGCTGGGCCTCGACTGGGTCGACCTGGTGCTCATCCACGATCCCGAGGACCACATGGCGGCGGCGCTCGACGAGGCGTACCCGGCGCTGGCCGACCTGCGCGCCCAGGGCGTGGTGCGCGCGGTCGCGGCCGGCAGCAAGCGGTGGGACGTGCTGCACACCTTCGCCCGCGACACCGACGTCGACTTCGTGATGATCGCCGGGCGGTACACGCTCCTCGAACAGCCCGCCCTCGACACGCTCCTGCCCGAGTGCGAGCGCCGCGGCGTGGGGGCGATCATCGCGGGCGTCTTCAACAGCGGGCTGCTCGCCGAGGAGCGGCCGCGCGAGGGCCTGCCGTACGAGTACGTCGCCGCACCGTCCGCTGTGCTCGACCAGGCCCGCGCGCTCGCCGCCACCTGCGCCCGGCACGGCACCTCGCTGCCGGCCGCGGCCATCGCGTTCGCGGCCGCGCACCCGGCCGTCGCGTCCGTCGTGGTCGGCGCGCAGGACCCCGATCAGGTACGCCGCAACGCCGCGCTCGCCGGCGCCGACCCGCCACCCAAGGAGCTGTGGGCCGACCTGGTCGCCGAGGGGCTGCTCCGCCCGGACGCGCCGGTGCCGGGAGGTGTCGCGTGACGGTGGTCGTCGACGCGCACCACCACCTGTGGGGCGCCGGCCAGGGGTACACCTGGCTGGACGAGCCCAAGCTGGCCCCGATCCGCCGCACGTTCGGCCCGGACGACTTGGCCGCCGCGGTCGAGGGGAGCGGCATCCAGCGGACGGTGCTCGTGGAGGGCGGGCGGTGCGACACCGGCGAGGCGGCGCTGCTGCTCGGCTACGCGAAGGAGTCCGCGCTGATCGCCGGCGTGGTGGCCTGGGCCGACCCGGCCGACCCGGCGCTCGCCGACACGATCGCCGGCTACCGCGCGCTGCCCGGCGGCGACCTCCTGGTCGGCATCCGTTCCCAGGTGCAGGGGGAGCGCGACCCGGGCTACCTCGACCGGGCGGACGTGCGCCGCGGCCTGCGTACCGTCGCCGCCGCCGGACTCCCGTTCGACCTGGTGGTGCGGGCGGACCAGTTGACCTCGGCGGCCCGGCTCGCCGGCGACCTGCCGGAGGTCCGCTTCGTGCTCGACCACCTCGGCAAGCCCTCGGTCGGCGACGCCGCCGCCGGATTCGGGCGCTGGCGCCGCCCGCTGGCCGCCCTGGCCGCCCACCCCAACGTGACCGCCAAGCTCTCCGGCCTGGTCACCGAGGCCGACTGGGACGCGTGGACGGCGGGCGACCTCGCCCCGTTCGTGGCGGTGGCGGTGGACGCGTTCGGGCCGGACCGGGTGATGTTCGGCTCGGACTGGCCGGTGTGCCTGCTGGCCGCCTCCTACCACCGGGTAAAGCAGGCGCTCGCCGACGCGCTGCCGCCGCTGTCCGCCGCCGAGCGGGCCGCGGTGTTCGGTGGCACGGCGGTCCGGACGTACGATCTACGACCGTAACGCCGGAGGCGGCCGGCACGAGTCGCGAAGCGAAGCGGAGCGCGAGTGTTCCGGAGATCTTGGCGGGAGGGCGACATATGGCGGTCACCGACGAGGCGATCGAGAAGATCAAAGGCATGATCGTGTCCGGGGAGATGCGCCCCGGAGACCGGCTCCCGCGCGAGGCGGACCTGGCCGAGCGGCTCGGCCTCTCCCGCAACTCACTGCGTGAGGCGGTCAAGGCGCTCTCCCTGATCCGCGTGCTCGACGTGCGCCAGGGCGACGGCACGTACGTGACGAGCCTCGCCCCCGGCCTCCTGCTCGACGCGCTGAGCTTCGTGGTCGACTTCCACCGCGACGACACGGTGCTGGAATTCCTGGAGGTGCGGCGGATCCTCGAGCCGTCCGCCACCGCACTGGCCGCCCAGCGGATGACCGACGACGACGTCGAGGGCCTGCGGACGGTGCTGGCCGAGCTGGGCGAGGAGCCGAGCATCGACGCCCTCGTCGCCAACGACCTGGAGTTTCACCGGCGGATCGCGGCCGGCTCCGGCAACAACGTGCTCTGCTCGCTCATCGACAGCCTCTCCGGACCCACCACCCGGGCCCGCATCTGGCGCGGCCTCACCCAGGAGGGCGCGGTCGCCAAGACCCGCGAGCAGCACGCCGCGATCCTCGAGGCGATCGCCTCCCGCCAGCCCGAGCTGGCCCGCTCCTGGGCCACCGTCCACGTAGCCGGCGTAGAAGACTGGCTGCGCAGAGCGCTCTAACCCCACGTCCGAAAGAAAGAGATCTGAGCTACCGCGACGTTCGTCGTGGTCCAGACCGCCGCTCCCGCGGCCTCACCCTCCGCGTCTGGTCGCGGCGCTCGCCGAGTGCCCCGTCCTCCGCCGCCGGCTTCGCGGTGGTTGGCGTTACCCCTTCGCCTCCGGCGGGAGCGCTCCGGACCATCAGGATGGCACGCGGGGCCGTTGGACACCGTCAGAGTGGGTGCGCTAAATGCGAGCCGTCGAGATCACGCGGCAGGCGGATAGGCGCCGCTCTCCCCATAGGAAGCGGCCATAGTGCCACCAAACGACGGCGGATATGTCCTGCGGTTGACGCTTGTCACGTCCGATGGTGATAAAGGTTGCGGCGGGGTTGCTGTCGTGGGTCGACATAGCCGGGTGGGATGAACTCCGGCAGTCCGTCGGTGGCGAGCCGGACGATCCAGTCGCCGCGGTGGATGATCCGGTGGTGGTGGCCGCACAGTAGGACGCTGTTGTCCAGATTGGTGGGTCCGCCGTCGACCCAGGCGCGGATGTGGTGGCCGTGGCACCAGCGTGGTGGTCGGTCGCAGCCGGGAAACGCGCAGCCTCGGTCACGCAGCTCCAGCGCCCGGCGTAGTGGTCCGGTGATGAGCCGGCGGGTGCGACCCAGATCCAACACCTGCCCGTCACCGCCAAGCACCGCCGGGATCACCTGGGCGTCGCAGGCCAGCCGCCGCACCTGCTCGGGGGTGAGCCGCCCGCCGGTGTCCAGGGTGCCCACACCGAGCTGCTCGTGCAGTGGGTCGAACGGGACGGTGACCACCACGTGTGGTCGTTGCCCGCCGGTGTCCGGCAGCTTCTCCGTCTGTGTCGCGAGCTCGCAGACCGCGACCAGGGCATCAGCCCGCCGCTGGGCCGGAGTGCGCGGCTCGGCGTCGTCGTGGCGGGGTGCGCACAGCGGGTCCAAGGCAGCGTTGACGGTGGCGGCGCCGCTCTCGTCGAGCCAGCCGGTCAACCGCACCCGACCATCACCCTGCCGGGTCAGGTGGAACGCGCGGGTCTGCCGCGCCCGCTCCTCCATCCGTCGTAGCGCGGCGGCATCAGCGGCGTCGGCCAGCTCGGGCGCCACGTGGGCGAGGAGCCGCTGCCCGGCCTTGCGCAGGATGCTCGGCTCGAACTGGCGGGCCTGATCGATCAGGAAGGCCTCGGCCTCGTCGACCTGCTCCGCGCCGACCTGGGCTGGCAGGTCATGGACCGCGGCGGCCACGATAGCGGCCTGCTCCACATTCACCACGCCGGAAGCCAGCGCCGCGTCGAGAGCGGGCCGCTGATCCACGGCGCGGGCCAGGTCGAGGAGGCGTTTCGCGGCGTGAATGCTCATCCGTGAACGCTCCCGCAACCACACCGGCGTGCTCGAGGCATGCTGTGCGACAGCCAAGCCCCGGACGTCGATCTCCCGGACCAGATGCGACTGCACCGCCGCGACCGCCTGCGCCGCCAGGTGAATGGTGTCCCAACAATCGACAAGCGTGTCGTCGGCCAGTGGCCAGGTCGGCTCGTCAGCGCATTTACCCGCGAGGGCATTGAGCTCCGCTAACGTCTCGGCCAACACTCACCTATTCTCGCGCCCCCATGCTCAAGACCACCGACCCCTCTTCGTCGATCGAGGGCATTCTGTGTCCCTTATTCACATCGCGAAAAGAATGGAGGAGCCGCTTGGAATTGGCGTTCAGCGGGTGGCGCGGCGCTTGGCCAGCATCGCGGCCAAATCGTCGAAGCCATCCAGCCGCCGCGGCGCCGATCATGGAGCGCGAGGGTCTGGCTCGATCATGACCAAGCACTACTAGCTGGTGGCGGTGGTGGATCGGGTGATGGCCCGGCCGTAGGGGTGATGGTGACGGCCGGGGTGGATTGTGGTGCGCGGAGGGTGAGGCCGCGGGAGCGACGGTCCGGACCACCGCGGACATCGCGGTAGCTCACATTCTCGGTCCTGGAGGTTGGGGGTTTGGGGCGCTGGTGAAGCGTTGACTTCGCGTGTGCTCTAAGACCTAGCGTCGCCGGCATGGATACCGTTGCACTCGGAAACACGGGCGAGCGGGTCAGCCAGCTCGCTCTCGGCGCCATGCTCATGGGCACGCGGACCAGCGAGGCCGACTCCTTCGAGATCCTCGACCGGTACCTCGGCGCGGGCGGGAGCTTCGTCGACACGGCCAACTGCTATGCCTGGTGGCCCGCGCCCGGCGACCGGGGTGGGGAGAGCGAGGCGCTGCTCGGGCGCTGGTTCGCGAAGCGGGGGCGGCGCGACGACGTCTTCCTCGCCACCAAGGGGAGTGCCTGGGTCGAGCGCGCCGAGGAGGTGCGCGGCGCGCCGTGGGAGGTCGTGAGCAAGGAGTACGAGGGCGCGGGCGGGCAGACGCTGCGCCGGGCGGTCGACGACAGCTTGCGGCGGCTCGGCACGGACCACATCGACCTGTACTACGTGCACGTCGACGACCGCGGCACGCCCATCGAGGAGACGCTCCAGGCGCTGGACGAGGTGGTCAGGGCCGGCAAGGTGCGGTACATCGGCTGGTCCAATGTGCGCACCTGGCGGCTGGAGCGGGCGCGGCAGGTCGCCGAGCGCAACGGCTGGGTGGCGCCGGTCGCGCTCCAGCAGCAGCACAGCTACCTGCGGCGGCGGGCGGGGCTGTCGCACGCGTCCATCGTGGACGATGAGCAGCTGGACTTCCTGCGGGCCAACCCGGAGGTCACGCTCGTCGCGTACTCGCCGATCCTCAAGGGGATCTACGACGACCCGGAGAAGCGGCGCGGGCACGACATGATGGCCGCCTACGAGGGGCCGGACGCCGAGGCGCGGCTCGCGGTGCTCACCGAGGTGGCGGGGGAGTTGGGCGTCACGCCCAACCAGCTCGTCGTCGCCTGGCTGCTGCACCAGACCGACCCGGCGATGGTGACGCTGCTGGGCCCGCGCACGGTCGGGCAGTTCGAGGCGGCGCTGCCGGCGCGCGACATCAAGCTCGACGAGGCGCAGCTGACCCGCCTGGATTCGGCGGGCGCGTGAGGGGGTAACGGGGTTGGGTCCGGCGGCCGGGCCCGGGACCTGAGCCCGGCCGCCGGATTCCCTACCCGCAGGTGTTGCCGTTGAGCGTGAAGGATGCCGGCGCGGGCTGTGCGCCGCCGGGCGTGCCGAGGAAGCCGAACTCGACCGTCGCGCCGGGCGCGATCGTGCCGTTCCAGTTGGCGTTGCGCGCGGAGACCGCGGCGCCGCTCTGGGTGATGGACGAGGCCCAGGCGCTGCCGACCCGTTGCGGGCCGGGGAAGGTCCAGCCGACGGTCCAGCCGTTGACCGGCTGGGTGCCGGTGTTGGTGACCTTCACGGTGGCATTGAAGCCGGTGCCCCAGACCTGCGTCGAGTACGCGACGCGGCAGGCGACCGGCGGTGCGACCTGGCCGAACGAGATCTTGTGCAGCTGGCCGGGCAGGTCGTTGACCAGGTAGAACTCGCCGTTGGAGTCGACGCCGAGGCTGGTCGGCTGGACGATGTCGGGCGTGTTCAGCTTCTGGCTCTGGTGGGTGCCGTCGGCCAGCTTGCGGGTCGCCCAGAACGTGGCGGAGCAATAGTCGGTGGAGAAGTAGGTGCCGCCGGCGATGTCGGCGAACTGGGCGCCGCGGTAGACGAAGCCGCCGATCACCGCGCAGCCTTCGACCGAGGTCTGGTACACGTTCACCGGCTCGACGTAGGTCTCGCCGGCGATGCAGCGGTCGGCGTTGAAGACCACGCGACCCTCGCGGCAGGACCAGCCCATGTTGGCGCCGCCCTGGGTCGCGCCGAGGTGGTTGACCTCTTCCCACGTGCCCTGTCCGACGTCCGCGATCCACAGCGAGTTGTCGCCGCCGGGCCGGGTGTCGAACGAGAAGCGCCACGGGTTGCGCAGGCCCCAGGTCCAGATCTCGGGGCGGGCGCCGGCCCGGCTGACGAACGGGTTGTCCGCCGGCACGCAGTAGGCCGTGGTGCCGCAGGCGCGGCTCACGTCGAGGCGCACGATCTTGCCGAGCAGCGTGCCGAGGTTTTGGCCGCTGGCGAGCACGTCGTCGGCCGCGCCCCCGTCGCCGAGGCTCCAGTAGAGGTAGCCGTCGCCGCCGAACGCGACCTCGCCGCCGTTGTGGTTGGAGAACTCGGAGTGTGCCTGGGTCAGGATCACCTGCTCGCTGGCCGCGTCGCCGAGGCGCACCCGGGAGAGGGTGAGGGTGCCGTCGGGGAGCGCGGTGTACGCCACGTACACGGTCTGGGTGGTGGCGAAGTTGGGCGCCGGCGCGATGCCGAGCAGGCCGCGCTCGTTACCAGATATATCTACCTTCGAGCCGATGTCGAGGACGGGCGCCGCGGCGAGGCCGGTGGCGGGGTCGTAGAGCCGGACGGTGCCGACCTTCTCGGTGATGAGCAGGCGGCCGCTGTCGATGCCGGCGATCGCGGTGGGGCGCTGCAGCCCGAACGCGACCTGGGTGGTCGAGACGGTTATCTGGTCGAGGGGAACGGCGGCCTGAGCGGGGGCCGCCGCGGCGAGCGGAACGGTGGCGGCCACCACCACCAGGCCCGCAAGCCATCGATATCTCAACATATTTACTCCGATCGTTGACGGCACGATATCACCCGGTAATGTATGGACACCAAACTATGTAAGCGGTCGCCGGGCGAGGTCGCACGACCATGCGTAAGGAGCATGATGAGACGTGCTGTCCTGACGTCCGGCGCTGCCGTGGCGTCGTTACTCGGGGGCTTGCTGGTGGCGACGGCCGCCGAAGCGGCGGTGGCCTGCCGGGTGAGCTACTCCGTCACCTCCCAGTGGAGCGGCGGCTTCACCGCGAACGTCGGCATCACCAACCTGGGCGATCCGGTCAACGGGTGGGGGCTCACCTGGACCTTCCCCACCGGGCAGTCGGTGGCGCAGGCGTGGAACTCGACGGTCACCCAGAGCGGCGCCGCGGTCACCGCGACCAACGTGAGCTACAACGGCTCGCTGGCCACGAACGGCGCCGTGTCGTTCGGCTTCAACGGCCAGTTCAGCACCACCAACACGAATCCCACCTCGTTCTCGCTGAACGGCGTCGCGTGCACGGGATCGCCGGGCACTCCCACGACGCCGCCGGCGACGACCGCGCCTCCACCCACCACCGCGCCACCGCCCACGACGGCACCGCCGCCCTCGACGCCGCCCCCCTCCAGCGGGTGGAACCCGCCGTCCAACCTCGTGTCGCCGCTGAACGCGGTGTGGACGCACCAGGAGCAGACGTACAACAACGGCAACCTGTACGGGTTCCGCAACTACGGCTGGGACCAGCTCTTCGCCAACCGCGGGTACATCAACTACTGCGTGCGGTGGGACTCCTCGGCTACCGTGACGGCCCAGCTGCGCGACGAGATCCAGGCGGCGCTGCAGCGGCAGTACAAGAAGTGGATGGACGTGATGGCAGGCCACAACGGCTTCCCATACGCCAACGTGCCGGTGAAGGTCGTCGGCTGGGCGGTGCGCGACCGCAACCAGCTACAGTGGACGGACAACACGGTCGACATCTACGTCAACAACATCCGCGAAAACGCTCCACAGTGCTCTGAGCCTTGTGGACGCTTCTTCAACCAGAGCGGCAACTACCCCAACTGCCCCGGCGGCGCGTCCCGCCACTACGACCACTCGCTGTGGCTGACCGACGGCTTCGGCGGCGGCGCCGGCGGTGACTGGGGCCAGCGGATGGGCCGCGAGTACTTCGTGAACGCCCGCAACTCCGAGAACATTCACATCTTCCTGCACGAGCTCGGGCACACGTACGGGCTGGACGACTTCTACGACTGGGATCCCACCCCGGGCCAGGGCTTCATCATGAAGGCCGGCAGCGCCAGCCAGATCACCGAGTTCGACCGGTGGATGTTCCGCGACTGGTGGCGCCACCTCAAGTCGCGCTACGGGTACTGACCTTCAGCACGCGGCTACGTCCACGGATGTCGCGAGATACGAGTGGACGTAGCCGCCGCTGGCGAGGCTCAGCCACATCGAGCCGTACCTGTCGCTGCCGTACGTGGGCTCGCCCGTCACCCAGCACACCACGTCGACCGGGGTGCCGGCCGGAAGCTCGGCGAGCACGGACGACGTGGTGTCCGGCCGGGCCCGCAGGTTGGCCTCCTGCGTGATGGTGGCGACCTGCCCGAGGGGCGCGTAGCCCTCGGGCACCGCGTACGGCACCGGCACCGGAACGGGCACCGGCACCACCTGTGGAGCCACGGGCGGTGCCGGTGCGGGCTGGGCGGGTTGGGCCGGCTGGGCCGGGGTCGCCGGCGCGGGCGCGGGCGGTGTGGCCGGCGGCGCCGGTGGTGCGGCTGAGGTCGTCGGTGCGGGCGCGGCCTGGCCCGCCGGCTGGTCCGGTGACTGGCCGCACCCGGCGGCGATCAGGACGGCGACGGCGGCCACGGCGCTGGATTCGCGTAACACTGCTGCCTCCCAGGGCTGGGAGCTTGGCTGGTCAGCGGCAGGTGTACCCATGACGTTACGCTCCGTCATGATCGCGTGGCAAGCCCCGGTCAGGCGGCGATCGGGGTGAGGCGAGGGCTCGCCAGCCGCAGGTAGTCGTCCGTGGCGAGCGCGACCGACCGGTCCAGGCGGGCCGCGTTGAAGAAGATCTCCGGGTGCGCCACGAGCGCGGGATCGACCACGAGCTCCAGGTCGGGGTGGAAGCTCACCGGCAGGATCGTGCCGCTGGCGCTGCCCGCGAGGGCCTCCGCCTTGTCCGCCGAGGCGAACGACGCGTACGTGCCGCCGAGCAGGTCGCGCACCGCCGCGATGTCCACCTTGGCGTCGCCGGGCACCACCGCCAGCACGTAGCGCGTGGTCTTCTTGCCCAGCTTCACCATGATGACGAGGCACTTCGCGGCGGCGGCGAGCTGGTTGCCGCGTAGCTCGCTCACCAGCTCCGTACGCCCCTCGGGCGCGTGGTCGATGAGGCGGTAGCGCGCACCGCCCGCGTCGAGGAAGCCGATGAACCGCTCGTAGGTATCCGTCATCTCCGCGTCGCCTCTCACCAGTCGTCGTGCAGCATCCGCTTGACCTGGGCGATCCGCTCCTCGTCACGCTTGTAGAAGACCCACTGCTTGATCTTCTTGCCGCGGATGAGGCCGGCGCCGCTGAGCACCTTGAGGTGCTCGCCCGCGGTCGGCGCGCTCACCCCGAGCTTTTCGGTGATGAAGAGCGCGCACACGCCGTCGTCGACGAGGTCGCCGTCGCGCTGTGGCGGGAAGTGGGCGGTCGGCTCCTTGAGCCACTCCAGGATGAGGAGACGCTTGTCGCTCGCGAGCGCCTTCAACACCTCAAGCACGAAGGCATTATGGCAATTAGCTAACTCCCTGTCTACCCAGGTCTCCGGGCTCAAGGTCTGAAGAGAGATTTGGGCTACCGCGATGCTCGTCGTGGTCCGGACCGCCGCTCCCGCGGCCTCACCGTGCTTCGTCGGTCGCGCTTACCCACACCGCCACCTTCGCCGCCGCCCCCGCGACTCCACGCCGGCCGCCATGATCAAAGGTCCTTTGAAGCAGTTGTAGCTGCTTGAGAGGACCTTTGATCACGCTCAACACCGGGCCCGAACAGATCGTGGTATCCAGGTCCCGCCATGGGGGGATTCAATGACCACGATCTGTTCGCTGCGACCGCCTAGCGCGCACGAGCGCGGGTGCGGGTCTCCGTCGCGGAAGCTGTCGAGCTGCTCGCATAAACGGAGCATCCTCCGAACCGACGCGCCCCCACCCGCACCCCCCGACCTCGGCCGGCTGCCCGCCGCACACCCCCGCCCAAGCGGTGCCATCCCGACGGCCATCGACCCGCATGGGCCTAAGCGGGCCAACGCCCGGGGGCGCCACCCCAGGCGGCCGCAACAAACAGCACCCAGCGCTGGCGCCCCGGGCCTTGGTCTGCTCCGCTCGTGTGGGTCGACGGACGCCGGGATGGCACCTAACTCCATCCTGATGGTCCGGAGCGCTCCCGCCGGAGGCAAAGGGGTAAACGCCAACCCCGCGAACCGGGCGGCCCGCGACTGACACGAACGCGGGCAAAAGGTGCCCTGAAGAACGACCCACCACCGGGCATGGCAGCAATAAAGGGTTCACGCAAGAGCCTGCGCTGCCTCGTTCGTGCGTGCAGCTCGACAGCTCCGCGCATGGACACCCACGCCCGGGTGGGGCCGGGTCAGTGTCGGGGAGCGGGTTCTGGTGGGGTCTGATCGGGGTCGGCCGCTGCGGTGCGGGCTGCCTCCAGTACCTCCGTCACCGGGACGCCGGCCGCCCGGGCGGCGGCGCGGGCGTCGTCGTACTCGGGTTGTGCCGTCACCAGCTCGTCGCCCAGGTAGGCGCGTTTGACGCGGACCGCGCCACCCGCCACCGGGACCGTCACCGTGTCGCGGCGGAGGGCGCGGCGACTCACCGGGTGTAGGCGGACGCCCAGCGTCGTGGTCCAGGTGAAGACCGTGCGGCAGGCCAGATCCAGGCGGGCGGCGTCCACCAGCACGGTCAGGACCTGGCCGGGGCGGCCCTTGCGCATCAGGGCGGGCACGCACCAGGCGTCGGCGGCGCCCACCGAGCGCAGCTCCTCGAGCAGGTCGGGCCAGACGCGCGGGTCCAGGTCGTCCACCGTGGCCTCGACCTGGTAGAGCTCGCCCTCCTGCCAGTCGGGGGCGGAGGCCACCGAGCCGGTGAGCACGCGAAGCACGTTGGCGTGGCCGGGCGGGTCGGCCGTGCCCGCACCCACGCCCACCGCCGACGGCGTCATCGCCGGGGGCGGGCCCCACGCCGTGGCGAGCGTGGTCAGCAGCGCGGCGCCGGTCGGTGTGCAGAGCTCCATCGTGGCGGCGTGGGCGGCCAGTGGGGCGCCGGCCGCGGTCAGGAGCTCGGCGACGGCGGGGGCGGGGACCGGTAGCGGGCCGTGCGCCGTGCGGACCGTGCCGGAGCCGACCGCCACCGGGGAGACGACGCGGACGGCGCCTTCCAGCAGGCCGAGGTCATGGAGGGCCAGCGCGCAGCCGGCCACGTCGGCGATCGCGTCGAGGGCGCCCACCTCGTGGAAGTGCACCTGGTCCACGGTGGACCCGTGCACCCGGGCCTCCGCCTCGCCGAGCCGGGTGAACACGTCGACGGCGAAGCCGCGCGCCGGGCCCGACAGGCGACCCAGCACGGCGAGCACATCGGACAGTCCACGGTGGACGTCGGTCTCGGGCGCCTCGACGCGTACGTGTGACGCG
>Ga0272482_10000164_pt1 | contig 21813 bp, 17 predicted proteins | sample RVTome_8_FD_192427 | JGI IMG/M metagenome (GOLD analysis project Ga0272482, IMG submission 192427) | Soil microbial communities from uranium-contaminated site in the Upper Colorado River Basin, Wyoming, United States - RVT160D0 (version 2) ...
AACACGGCGAAGAAACCTGGACCGTGCAATTCGAACCGGTCACCCTGGGCGGCTGGAAAGTCTGCCAGATCGACATCACCAACCCGATAACCGCCACATTCACACCCCAGTAGCAAACCCGCCCTATTAGCGATCCATTCGTCGCGGCGTGAACTGAACCTGCGGCTAGGGATTCCTTGCCTGCCTTAAACGGTGAGCGATCACGTTCGCACAACCCCTGTTTCTCGGACGCGTCCCGACCCTTTCACCTATTGGTCGGGGGTTGGGGTGCGCCCAAAACTGTCCCCTTTGATTTCGGAGGTGATCCCGTCCTTGACCAACCCCAACGCACATTCATACGACGAGCGTGAGGTGACCGAACGCGAATTCAACCCGTACCCGAACCCCGGCGCTGAAACCGCCACGCTCGGCGCCCAGCTCGGCCGGCTCCACCGCGAACTGTCCCGGGTACGGCGGGCATACGCCGATCTGGTGGCCGCCTGCCGCGCCGCTCTGCTCGCCTATCAGGAAGGCGAGCAGGACCCATGGTGGTACCTACGCGACCAACTACCCACACCACCACCCGGACACCCCCTCCACCACCACCAGGACCAGGGCCAGGTCGTGGGCCACGACCGGGACGCGGACGGGGTGGGGGGTGGTTGGTGATGGGTCGCTACTACCGGCGCCGTTCGTGGCGGCACCGCCCCTACAACTACGAGTTTCCGCACCCGTACATGTGGGGCTACGAGCGGACTATCACCGGTGTCGTGGTGGCGGCCGGGCTCGGGTTCATCGCCGCTCTGATAGGCACGGTCGCCGGGCTCGTCTTCCGCTACCGCTCCGAACTGGCTCCCCTCGCCGTGGCCGGGGCGGTGGTGTGGGCCGCCTCGTGGACACACACCGAACGGCCGGGAGTGTGGCCGTTCATCGCCGCCGGAACCATCGCCGTGGTGGCGGTGCTGTCAGTGTTCCCGTCCCGGTGGCGTCGGCTGCGCTGGCCGTGGCTGGGCCGGGGCATCGAACGCGCCTACATCGGCCTCTGCGTAGCAGCCGGCGGGGGCTGGTTGGCCGCCGCTACCGGCGTGGGTGTGGGCCGGCAACCACTGCCGTGGCTCGCTGTCGCGGGCGCGGTGTTGTGTGCCATCCCGTGGTGGACACACCGCAGACGGCGGGCCAAGGTCCGGGTGGAACGGATCCTGGAAACCTGGCCCGACGTCGCCGGCGCCGCCGGGCTGGCCGGCACCCGCGCGGTCTCGGCGGTGGTGGACGCGTGGGGATGGACCGCGCGGATCGCGTTGCCACGCGGACGCACCGCCGCCGAGGTCGTCAGCGCGGTGCCGCAGATCGAGTCCGGCCTGGGCGCGGCACCCGGCATGGTCCGGGCCGAACCGGACCCCCGGCGCGCGGACCGCGCCTATCTACGCGTCCTTGACGGCGACCCACACGCCGCCCCGATCCCGTATACGCGGCCAGAACCCGGTACCGCGTCGATCCACCAGCCGATCCCGCTCGGTCTATGGGATGACGGCGCCACCGTTCGGGTGCCGTTCCTACGCCGTAACGCGCTCATCGGCGGGGTCACCGACTCCGGGAAATCGGGGCTGCTGAACGTCATCATCGGCTACCTGACCGAATGCCCCGACGTCGCCATCTGGGGCATCGACTTGAAAGGTGGTATGGAGTTGGCGCCGTGGGCGCCGGTCATGCCACGCTTCGCCACCACCGAGGCAAAGGCGGTCGCGTTCCTCGCCGACGCGGTCGAAGAAATCCGCCTCCGCGAGGCCGAACAAGTCGCCCGCGGTGAACGGGTCTGGGAACCCACACCCGGCCGGCCCGCCCTGCTCATCATCATCGACGAATACGTCGAACTACCCGAACAAGCACACCAGCACGCGGACACCATCGCCAGGCTCGGCCGGGCGGTCGCGGTGAACCTCATCATCGCCACCCAACGACCCACCCAAAAAGCCATGACCCACAACGCTGTCCGCTCGCAGATGGACATCCGGATCTGCCTACGCGTCCGGGAACGCCGCGACGTCACCCTCATCCTCGGCGACGGCATGCTGACCGCCGGCTGGCACGCCCACAAACTCGACCTACCCGGCAAGTTTTACGTCTCCGCCCGCGAACCAGCGTTTCGGGCACCACGACCAGCACGCGGCTACTACATCACCGGCACCGACATTATCGGGCTCACCGACGAATACGGCGTCTACACCCCACACCCCAACCCCAACCCCAAAACCGCGGACGAACCAGACGACGAAGTAGACACCGACATCCCCGACACCGAAACCGAACCGCGCCCCACACAAAAAGCGACCGGTAGCGCGGTTGCGGTTTCCGACCGGCCACCCACACCCGAACGGCTGCTATTGGACGCGCTCCGCAGCGCACCCCACGAAGGAATTACCGTCCCCGAACTCACCACGATCACCGGGAAATCGCGGCGCTGGGTTTACCACCGGCTGGAGCACCTCACCCACACCGAACACGCCTACCAAGTGTCCTGGGGGCACTGGCGCGCCACCAACCCCACCAACCCCGACAACGGCACGTAGCGTAACTGTGCCAACTGTGCACTGTGCACCGCTTCCGCGCGCCTGCACCCACTATAGGGACTGACACAACGGCCGGACGACACAACGCACACCTCACCCACCGTAACCAGCACGCCGGTGTGTGCGCCCGGGACACACGGGCACACGACCTTCCCCCACCCGGGGGCGAAAGGAGGTGAGGCAACAATTCGCCACCCAGAACCGACACCCGAAACGAAAGAAGGTGAAAACACAGCCACAAAGAAAACCCGCGTACGTGACCGGCCCGCGCTGGGCACACTGACCGAACAACAGGAAGCCGCTATCCGCGCCACCGTACAAGCCATGCCACCACTCACCGACGCACAGATAGACACCCTCGCGGAAATCATCCACAACGCCCGCCTACGCCGCGCACGACACCAGCACAAGCAATAGGCGACCCCGCACACACAAATGGAACGGGCGCCCCGGGGGACCCTGGGCGCCCGTTCCGTGTACAGCTCTCTAGGCGGCGGCGTCCGGCCGCTCGACATCCCCATCCCACGCGATCCGCTCCGTGGAATGATCCCCCCACCCCGTCCGGTACCGCACCGCCAACCTGGGGAACGCCGTGCGGACCATGCCGCGCATGGCCTCCAAATCGGCCGCCCGTTCCGCCCGGTCCCACTCCGCCGCCACCTCACGCGCCGCGACCTGAGGGCTTTCCGGCTCCTCCAAACCCGCCTTCCGCGCTTCTAGCGTGTTGATCTGACGCAGCAGCGGCCCCATCGCCTTCTCCACCCGCGCCTCACCCCACCTATGTACCTTCTCCGCGAGGCTGTCCGCGTCCGTGTTCAACCGGTCTATCTCCGCCTGAAGCTTCGCTTTCTCACCCCGCACCCGCGCCGCCCGCACGGCAAGGCGTTCGGCCCGCTTCGGATCACCCAGCGTCGTCTTGACCCCCACCGCGACCGCGCGTTCCAACACCCGCGCGTCGATCGCGTTCCGGCCGCAGCCGACCATGCACCGATACTCCCGGCACGGCGCCCCATCCTGCTCGTAGACGCCCTTGGCCGGGCGGCCCCGCATCGGCGCCCCGCACGGGCAGAACACCAAATTCGACAACACGTGCACCTTCCCCGCCGGGCGGCCCGTGCGGCGGGCGTCCAAAATGGCGCACAACCGCTCCCACAGCTCCCGCGCCACGACCGGTTCCGCCCCCACCATCTCGCCCACCGCGTCCCCGTGCCGGTTCAGCAACCCGGCCACCGCCGGACGCCGCAACATCGAAAAGAACCCCGCCACCGTGAACGGCTTCCCGTTCAACCCACGCACCCCACGCGCGGTCAGATCAGCCACCACCGCACTACCCGACTCACCCGCCAACAACCGGCGATACCCCTCCCGGATAACCTCCCGCTCCGCCTCGATCTGCCCATCCGGGACCGGGGTGCGCGGATCACCCTTACGCCAACCCTCCGGCTTCGGCAGCAGGCCCGGCATGCCATAGCCACGGGAACCACCAGCCGGCAGGCCGCGGCGGGCGCGGCGGCGTTTGCCGATCGTGACCCGCTCAGAAATCTTGTCCGACTCCTGCGCCGCCTTCACGATCGCCTCACGAAACGCCGCCCGACCATCCGCCGTCATCAAGTCGTACTCCATCGACCGCGACAACACCCGAGCGCCGTTCTGCGCCGCCTCGATCAGCCGCTCACCCTCGATCGGCTTACGCGTGAACCGCGTCAGATCCAGCACCCACACCCCGCCGGACTCACCCGACTCGATCCGGGCCATCATCTTTTCCCAGTCCTGACGGGCCACCTTCGGATTCCACGCCGACAACGAATCATCCCGCCACACCCGGCCCAACCGCAGACCACGCCGCTCAATATCCTCGGCACCCATCTCGATCTGATCATCGGTCTTGATCGTGTCACCGTTCAACGCAACACTGATCCGGGCATAGACATCAAGCTCTCGATCACCACCGTGACCTGCACCAACACTCCCCATACCACAATCTTACGAAGCAGCACGTTGTCCTAACTGCTTGAGAGGAGCTTTGATCACGGGGGTGGGTTAGGCCAGCCAGCGGTCGAGGTGCTCGGCGACGAAGTCGTCGTCGGTGAGGTGCGGGTAGGCCGCGAGCACCCGCTCGATCTCGGCGAGCTGCCCGGGGGAGAGGTCTTCGGCCGGGTCGAGGCACCGGCGTCCGGCCAGCATGCCCTGCCGGCGCAGTACCTCGTGGATGCCCGGAATGCAGCCGTGGAACCGGTTGGCGGCGTCGAAGATGGCCGCGTTCGCGTCGGTGAGTTGCCCGTCCAGGGTCAGCAGGCGGCGCAGTGCCAGGTCGTCACCGGCGCGGGCTCGGCGGGCCTCGCCCAGTAGCTCCACCGCGCGGCGGACCCACACCGCCCACTGCCCCAGCAGGCCGCCCACGAACGACACGTCGACGGTGCGGCCGTCGACGACGACCTGGTGGGAAGCGATCAGGTCGGCCAGGATGTGGTCGTCGTTGCCGGTGTAGAGGGCCAGCTCGTCGGCGCGCCCGGAGCGGACCACCCCGTGCAGCACGTCGAGCGTGCGGTACCGGTCGAACGGGGCGACCTTGATGCCGACGACCGACTCGGTGGCGGCGAGCCGGGCCCAGAAATCACGGGACAGCTCCCGCCCGCCGACCGCCGGTTGCAGGTAGAACCCGACGACCGGCAGTACCTCGCCGACCACGCGGGCCCGCTCCAGCAGGTCGTGCTCGTCGAGGCCGGGGTACGGCGGCAGCAGCACCAGGTGGTACCCGAGGGAGGCGGCCAGCTCCGCCTCGGCGACCGCCTGGGCCGTGGGCCCGTAGACCCCGGCGACCAGCACGGTCTGCCGCTCGTAGCCGGTGGCCACGTCGGCGGCCAGCTCGAGCACCGGTCGCAGCAGGCCGACCTCGGGATCGTGGATGGCGAACTGGGTGGTGTGCACGCCCACGGCCAGGCCACCGGCGCCGGCCTCGATGTAGTACCGGCTCAGCGCGCGCTGGCGCCGCTCGTCGAGCCGGCCGTCGGTGTCGAGGGCGAGGGGATGGGCCGGGATGACGCAGCCGCGGGCGAAGTCCACCGGTACGCGCATGGCGTCGACGGCCGGGCTGGCCATCAGAACCGCCCGTCGCGGCGCTGGAACCCGGTGGGCTTGTGCAGCAGCGGTTTGCCGTCGGCGACCCAGCCGGCCGTCCACTCCAGCAGTTGGGCCACCGGCACGTCGGGATAGCCGAACAGGTGGTGGCAGCGCTGGGCGTTGGACAGCAACGCGGTCGGCGCCTCGACACCGGTGAACACGGGCTCGCGATCGAGCAGGCGCCCGAACTCGGTCGCGACCTCGCGGACCGACAGCAGTTCCGGACCGGTCACGTTCACGACGAACGGCGGAACGCCGGCGTGCCGCAGCGCCCGCAGCGTCACCTCGTTGGCGTAGCCCTGCCAGACCACGTTGACGTGGCCGGTGCTGAGGTCGACCGGCTTGCCGGCGAATACGGCCGAGGCGATGTCGATGAGGACTCCGTAGCGCATCTCGACGGCGTAGTTGAGCCGGATCAGCGCGACCGGGGTGCCGGACCGGCCGGCGAGGTGGGTGATGACGCGCTCGCGACCGAGGCAGGACATCGCGTACTCACCCACCGGGTCGGTCGGCGTGTGCTCGGTGCACCCGCCGGAGACCACCGGAACCAGCGGGTAGACGTTGCCGGTCGACAGCGCCACCAGGCGGGCGCCGCGGAACCGTTCGACGACCCGCCCGGGCAGGTACGTGTTGGTCGCCCAGGTGGCGGCCTCCCGGCCGGTGCTGCCGAACTTCGACCCGACCAGGAACACGACGTTCGCCGCGTCGGGCAGGGCCGCGAGCGCGTCGTCGTCGGCCACGTCGGCGCTGTGCACCTCGGCCCCCTCCGCCCGCAGCGCGTCGGCCAGCCCGGGTTCGGAGAAGCGGGAGACCGCGATCACCCGGGCGCCGGTGCCGGCGGCGGCGACGCCGCGCAGCGCCAGCCGCACCAGGCTGGGGCCGAGCTTTCCACCGGCGCCCAGGATGAGCAGGTCGCCATCCACGTCGCGCAGGTCCGCCGCCAGGGCGTCGCGCGGTCGGGAGAGCCGTTCGTCGAGCTCGGCTGACGATCGCATCCGTCCCCTCTCGGTTAACGGTCCCGACCGTAACTGGATCCTGACGCAGTCGTCAAGGAAGCGCGGGTGCGGCCGCGCGGGCGGCTACCAGCGCCTGGAGGACCGCGCGCGTCTGCTCCCACGGCACCGGGCTCGGCGCGCCGGCGACCATCGTGAGAAACGCCGCGATCGTGTCCCGGTATCCCAGAGAGTGCTCCGGTGCGTCGTCCCCGCGCAGCATCACCCGCTCGTCGCCGGCGGGCGTGTGGAGCACCACCTCGTACGACTCGGTGTCGGTGGCGCCGAGCACCTCCACGACGCCGGCCACGCCATCGGCCCACCGCAGCAGGAGAAGGCCGGTGTCCTCCGAGCGCAGCGCCGGATAGCGGCGCACGGCCCGGGTCGCCGACACCAGCTCGACCGCCGGGCCCAGCAGTGCCACGAGCAGCTCCACACCGTGCAGGCCCATGGTGACGAGCGTCCCGCCGCCCTCGGCCGGGTCGTCCTGCCACGGGTTGTAGCCGGTGGCCCAGAGCCGGACGTCGTGCCGCACGGTGACACGGGCGGTGGTCACCTCGGCGCGCGGCACCGACAGCCCGGCCAGCGCGGGCGCGAAGCGCAGGACCGAGCTCGACAGCACCCGGCCCGGCGCCCTGGCGACGACCTCGTCGAGCGCGGCCAGCTGGGTGGCGGTCGCCGCCGCCGGCTTGTTGACGAAGCACGGCAGGTCGTAGGCGAGCACCTCGGCCAGGGCGGTGGCCACCCGCGGCGTCGGCACCGTCAGCACCACGCCGTCCGAGCCCGCGGCGAGCAGGCTGGCGAGGTCGGGTGCGACCGGCACCGCCGGATGCTGCTCGAGAAACCGGCGCAGCCGGGCGGGGTCGGGCTCCCACACCGTCAGGTCGGCGTGCTCGCGCAGGGTGGTCGCATCGGTGAAGGGGTGGGTGGTCGCCAGCCCGGCCATCGCGATCCGCACACCTGAAGACCCTAGGCCAAGGTCACGGCCTGGCGGCGTCCGCTGCGCCAGTATTGACGTGGATCTCCAGCACCGCCTAAGTTCCGAGACAGAGTTTCGGTCGGGACCGGTATTCGAGCGCTGGTTAGGGCCGCGAACGGGAGGAAGGCATCATGAGAAGAATCGCGGCGGCCGGGCTGGCGGCCATACTGGCCGGCACCCTGGCGGGATGCGGCGGCGACGACGATAGCGGCGGGTCCGGCGGCACGGTCACGCTGTGGATGTACCCGGTGATCGCCGACCAGGCGAAGAGCCAGGAGTTCTGGGCTGGAGTGGAAAAGGACTTCGAGGCCGCCAACGCCGGCATCGACGCGAAGATCGAGCTGCAGCCCTGGGAAGGGCGCCAGGAGAAGGTCACCACGGCCCTGGCCGCGGGCAAGGGCTTCGACCTCGTCGTGCTCGGCCCCGACCAGATCCCGCAGTACGTCGACCAGGGCACCCTGGAGCCGGTCGACAGCGCGCTGGGCGGTGCCACCGACACGTTCGTCGCCACCTCCCGTTCGGCGCTGTCCGTCGACGGCAAGCTCTACGGCGTCCCCATCTACAACACCTCGACGCTGCCGGTGTACAACAAGGCGCTGCTCGACAAGGCCGGGATCGCCGACGTCCCCGACACCTGGGACGAGATCAAGGCCGCCGCGCCGAAGCTCGCCGCCCAGGGAGCGGCGACGCTGAGCTACCCCGGTGCGCCGGACGAGACGCTCAACCTGACCTTCTACCCGTTCCTGTGGCAGAACGAGGGCCAGGTCTTCAGCGCCGACGGCAAGTCGGTCGCGTTCAACCAGCCGCCCGGCGTGGAGGCGCTGCAGTTCCTGCTCGACGTGCAGAAGGCCGGCGGGCTGCCACCGGGTACCGCCACCCAGAAGAGCGCGCTCGAAGGCAGCCCGGTCGTCACCGGGAAGGCCGCCATCATGCCAATCGCCCAGCTCAGCCAGCTCGGGCCGATCCGCGCCGCCCTCGGCGCCGACAAGGTCATCGTCGGCCAGCCGATCCAGGGCAAGAAGCGGGTCTCGTTCGGCCTGCCCGGCGGCGTCGTGCTCGCCAAGCGGTCGGAGAACAAAGACGCGGCCAAGAAGCTGCTCGCCTACCTCGCCACCCCGGAGGTCGTCGGGGGGCTCGCCAAGGCGTCCGGGTTCATGCCCACCCGCACCGACGTACAGGTGACCGGCGACGACCCGGCCGCCCAGCAGTTCGTCGACGCGCTGCCACTGCTCTACGCCGGCGACACCCACCCGAAGGCGCGCCAGGTCATGTCGGTGCTCGCCCCGCAGATCCAGGCGGCGCTGCAGGGCAAGAAGAGCGCCCAACAGGCCTTGGACGACGCCGCGAAGGAGGCGAACGCCTTGCTCGGCACCAGCTGATGGCGCGGATGAAGCGGGCCACCGCGCCCTGGCGGCAGCGGTGGCGCGAGCCGGCGGCCGGGTTGCTGTTCGTCCTGCCGATGCTGGTGCTGTTCGTCGTCTTCAGGTTCGTGCCGGCGCTGGGCGCCGTCGGCATGAGCCTGACCGACTACAAGATCAGCGGGGAATGGGAGTTCATCGGGGCGGACAACTACAGCCGGCTGGTCGGCGATCCGGTGTTCCACGCCAGCCTGCGCGCCACGCTCGTCTACGTCGCGGTGTACGTCCCACTGACCGTCGTGCTGTCGCTGGCGACCGCGCTGCTGCTCAACGCGCTCGTACGCAACGTCGGGCTCTTCCGCGGCGCGCTGTTCCTGCCGTACGTCACCAGCTTCGTGCTGGCGGGAGTCATCTGGCTGTGGGTGTACCAGCTCGACGGCCTGCTCAACGGCCTGCTCGGGCGCATCGACGTCGGACCGGTGGACTTCCTCGGCGACACGGCGCTCGTCCTGCCATCACTGGCCGTCGTGTCGGCCTGGAAGGGTTTCGGCTACTCGATGCTGATCCTCGTCGCCGGCCTCAAGGCGATCCCGTCGGAGTACCTGGAGGCCGCCCGCATGGACGGCGCGGGCCCGTGGCAGCGGCTCCGGTCGATCGTGCTGCCGTTGCTGCGCCCGGCCCTGTTCTTCGTACTCGTGGTGGAGACCATCGGGGCGTTCCAGGTCTTCGACACGATCTACGTGATGACCGGCGGCGGGCCGACCCGGGCCAGCTACACGCTCGTCTACGGCCTCTTCGACCAGGGCTTCCGGTTCTTCGACTTCGGCTACGCCGCGACCATGGGCGTGGTGCTCTTCCTCATCGTGCTCGCCTTCTCGCTCGTCCAGCGGTTCGTGCTCGACCGGGAGGAGTCATGACCATCGCACCCGCACGCGAAAGGACCGCGGCCGCCGCCACCGAAACGCGGCGGCGGGCGCGCCCGCGTCAGCTCTGGCTCTCCGGTCTGCTCGCGATCCTCTCGCTGCTGACGGTGGCACCGTTCATCGCCATGCTCATCGTCACGCTGTCGCCGGCCGACGAGCCGACCGTGCCGTACGCGTGGCCGCGGACACTGACACTGGACAACATCTCCACGGTGGTATCGAGCTCCGGCTTCGTCCGGTGGACACTGAACTCGGTCGTGTACTCCGTCGTGTCAGTGGTGATCATCCTGCTCACCGCCGCGATGGCCGGATACGCCTTCGCGAAGAAGCGGTTTCCCGGCCGCGACATCATGCTGTGGTCGTTCATCGCGACCATCATGGTGCCGTTCCAGGCGATGCTGATCCCCTACTTCGTGCTGGTGTCCAAGATGGACGGCCTCGACACGTACTGGGGCCTGATCGTCCCCACGCTGGCCAACTCGCAGGCGGTGTTCCTGATGCGCCAGTTCATCCGGGGACTGCCCGACGAGCTGTTCGACGCGGCGAAGGTCGACGGCGCGTCGGAGTGGCGCACGTTCTGGCAGATCGTGCTGCCGCTGACCCGGCCGATCCTCGCCACCCTGGGCGTGTTCGTGTTCCTGTGGCACTGGAACGACTTCCTGTGGCCGCTGGTCGTCGCGCAGTCCGGCGACATGCGGACGTTGACGGTGGGCCTCGCCACCCTGCACGGCGAGGACGTACCGCTGGCCCAGCTGATGGCCGGTGCCACGGTGACGGTGCTGCCGTGCCTGCTGGTCTTCGCGCTGCTCCAGCGCTACCTGGTGACCAGCATCGCGACGACGGGTCTCAAGGGCTGACGGTGGACGTGACCGACGCGCACCGGCTGCTCGGCCCGCTGCCGTTCGACGACGTGGTGTCGGCCACCGTCGAGGGCCTGCTCGCCGAGCTCGACCGGATCGCGATCCGGCGCGCGTACGTGACCCACACCCGGAGCCTGTTCGCCGATCCGGCCGGCGGCAACGACACGTTGTTCGCGCAGCTGCGCGGGCACGAGCGGTTGTACCCCGTGCCGGTGGTGATCCCCGGCTGGGTGCCGTCCACCGTGGACACGCTGGCCGCCTGGTGGGCCGACGGCGTACGGATGGTGCGGCTGTGCCCGGCGCGGCACCGGTTCGACCTCGGTGGGCCTGTGGCGGCCCAGTGGCTGGACGCGCTGGCTGGCGACGGCCTCGCGGTGGCAATCGACCTCGACGAGACGGCGCCGGCCGCGCTGCGTGCCCTGGCGGTCGCCCATCCCACGCTCGCCGTGCTGCTGGTCAACCCCGGCTACCGGCGGCTGCGCGAGCTCGCCGAGCTGCTGGCGGCCGCGCCCCGGCTCTGGGTGGAGACCGGGACGCTGGTCACTCAGCACGGCGTCGAGTGGCTGGCCGCGCGCGGCGGCGCCGGCCGGCTGGTGTTCGGCACCGGCGCGCCCGTCCTCGACGACTGCGGCCCGCGCTTCCAGCTCGACCACCTGGAGCTGCCGCGGCGGACCGTGGCGCACATCGCGGCCGGCGCCCTGGATGAGCTGATCGCCGGGAGCCCGCGATGACGCCGGTGCTCGACGCGCACGGGCACATCGGTCCGTGGGCCGACTTCCTGATCCCAGCACCGGAGCCCGACGCCCTGGTCGCGGTGGCCGACCGGATCGGCGTCACGGCGATCGGCGTCTCCGACCTGCTCGCCGTCGGCGCCGACGCGCTCGCCGGCAACCGCCGCGCGCTCGCCGCCGCGACCCGGTTTCCCGGCCGGCTCGGGGTGTGGCTGGTCGCCAACCCGCACCAGCCGGCGAGCCTCGCCCACCTCGGGCGGCATCTGGACGACCCGGCGGTATGGGGTGTCAAGCTGCACCCCGACGTGCACCGGTGCGCGCTGACCGACCCTCGCTACGAGCCGGTGCTGGAGCTCGCCGCCGCCCACGAAGCGCCCGTCCTGGCCCATGGGCAGACCGGCAGCGGGTGGTCCGATCCCGGCCTCTTCGCCGAGTTGGGCCGCCGGCATCCGACCGTGCCGCTGCTGATGGGCCACACCGGGCTGTTCGCCGAGGGCTTCCACCCGGCGGCGCGGCTGGTGGCCGACGTCGCGTCGGTGTACCTGGAGACCTGCGGATCCCGGATGACCGGCCGCTGGGTGTCGCGGCTGGTCGGGATGGTCGGCGCCGGACGCGTGGTGTTCGGGTCCGACGCGTGCTTCCTCGACCTGCGGGTCGGGCTGGGCCGTGTCGTGCTCGCGCCGCTGGCCGACGACGACCGCGCCGCGGTGCTCGGCGGCACCCTGCGCCAGGTCCTCGGCGCGCGATGGCCCCGGTTCGAGGCTGTCCCATGACGGCACTCGCGATCGACGGCGGCACCCCCGTCCGCGACCGGCCGTGGCCGGCGTGGCCGCCGCCGCTCGACGCCGACCAGCGCCGGCTGCTGCTCGAAGTCGTCGACAGTGGACGGTGGGGCGCGACGCAGGGGCCGTACACCGACGAGTTCGCGGGCCGGTTCGCCGACGCCTGCGGCGCTCCGCACGGCGTGGCGCTGGGCAACGGCACACTGGCGTTGTTCGTCGCGCTGCGGGCGCTGGGCGTCGGGCCCGGAGACGAGGTGATCGTCCCCGCGTACACGTTCGTCGCCTGCGCCACGTCGGTGCTGCTGGCCGGCGCGGCGCCGGTCGTGGTCGACGTCGACCCGACCCACCTGCACCTCGACGTCGCGGCGGTGCGGGCGGCCATCGGACCCCGGACGGCCGCGGTCATGCCGGTACACCTGGCCGGCAGCCCGGTCGACCTGGATCCGCTGCTGGCGCTCGCCGCCCGGCACGGCCTCGCGGTGGTCGAGGACTGCGCGCAGGCGCACGGCGCGACCTACCGCGGCCGGCCGGTCGGCGGGCTCGGCGACGCCGGCACGTTCAGCTTCCAGTCCAGCAAGGCGATGACGGCGGGGGAGGGCGGCCTGGTCACCTGCCGGCGATCCGACGTGTACGAGCGGGTCTGGTCGCTGTGCAACGTCGGGCGGCGGCGCGGCGGCGCATGGTACGAGCATCCCGAGGTCGGGTGGAACCTCCGGCTGACCGAGCTGCAGGCGGCGCTGCTGCTGCCGTGGCTCGACCGGCTCGGCCCGGAGCTCGACCGGCGGGAGGCCTTCGCGCGGGCCGTGTCGGTGGGTCTGCGGCAGGCCGGCCTGCCGGTGGCGGTGGTGCCGGCGCCGCCAGGCACCACCCGTGACTCGCGCCATCTGCTGATGCTGCGGGTGGGCGAGCCGCTGGACGCCGACCGGGGCCGGCGACTCATCGCGGCGGCCGCCGCCGAGGGCCTGCCGCTGGGGCGCGGCTACCCACCGCTGGGCACGGTGCCCGCCGTCGCCACGGGCCCGGCCAGGGTGACGGACTGCCCGGGCGCCGGGGCCGCCGCCCGCCAGGTGTTCTGGGTGGAACAGCGGGTGCTGATGGCCGCGCCGGAGGAGGCCCGCGACGTGGTGGACATCCTGGGGAAGGTGCTCGCCGCGTCCGGTTAGAGCTCCGAACCAGCTAGAAGCAGGGAGCTCTTGCGGCCCTCTGGGTGGATTTCGCGCCGGGCCGTATCTATAGCGTTGGGTTTGATCAGCCTGTTTATTGACCTGAAGCTCTGCGCTCCTTAGATTAAGGTCCAGACCGAAATTAAGGGGAGAGGCCATCCACATGAGACGTCCCCTGGCCGCGGTGACCACCCTGCTGCTCGCCGCCGCCCTGATCAGCATTCCTTCCGTGCCGGCCGTCGCGGCACCGACCACCCCGCCGGCCGCGACCACCCCGCCGACCGTCTCCGCCCCGGCGGCGGAGCAGCAGCGGCTGGCCTCACTGGGCGTACCGCTGCGCGACGTGCTGCTCATCGGCGGCACCGTGGCGCCGGGCCCGAACGGCACCCCGGTGCTGTGGAGCGTCTCCTCCGGCGCCCCGGCCCACCTCAACGCCGTCGACCCGGTGACGGGCACCGCGATCGCCCGGTACGACCTGCCGGGCGCCGGCGGCTCGTACGCGATCGACAGCGCACCTGACGGCAGCATCTACGTCGGCACCTACAGCGACGGCAAGCTCTTCCGGTGGACCGCGGCCGGCGGCGTGGTCGACCTCGGCCGGCCGCTCGCCAGCGAGCACTTCATCTGGGACATCAAGGTCGCCGCCGACGGCACCGTCTTCGGCGGCACGTTCGGCGGCGGCAAGCTCTTCAGCCGCTCGCCGACCGGGCAGGTCCGCGACTACGGCAAGGTCCACCCGAGCCAGGCGTACGGGCGCACCGTCGCGGTCTCCGGCGACAAGGTCTACGCCGGCACCGAGGCACCCGGGCACCTCGTCGAGTTCGACATCGCCAGCGGTGCCCGGCGCGAGATCCCCCAGCCGGCCGGGCTCGACCCCGCGACCTCGTGGGTCTACGACCTCGACGCGGTCGACGGATACCTGTACGCCCGGTACGGCGGCGCGACCCCGGCGCCCCTGTTCGTCTACGACATCGCCGCCGGCCAGTGGTCCGACCGGCTCGACTCCGCGCACGGGCTCGAGGTCAGCCCGGCCGACGAACAGGGCAACGTCTACCTGCTCAAGAGCGGCGGGCTGGTCCGCTACAACCCGGTCTCGAAGGCCGTCACCACGACCGAGCTGACGGTCACCGGGCGGATCGGCAACACCCGCGGGATCGGCTGGGCCGAGCTCGGCCTGCCGGACTACCCCGGTCGCAGCATCGTCGGCCTGCTCTGGCGTGGCCTGATGTTCCGCTACAACCCGACCACCGGTGCGCACTCCTACGTGCAGACCACGATCCAGGGCGAGCCGATCGAGATCACCGCGATCTCCGACGGCCCGGACGGCCGCGAGTACGTCGGCGGCTACCTCAACGGCGGCTTCGCTGCGGTCGACCAGCGGTCCGGCGCGACGACCGAGTTCCACACGTTCGGCCAGAGCGAGGCGATGACGCGGCACGGCGACAAGCTGTACGTCGGCGTCTACCCGGACGCCCGCCTGTACTCCTACGACCCGACCAAGCCGTGGAACAGCCTGGAGTACTCGCCGAGTCCGGAGCCGTCGACGGTCGAGAACCCGAAGCTCCACTTCACCATGAAGCCCGAGCTGCAGATCCGTAACCGGGGGATGGTCTCCGCCGGGAAGTACCTCGCCATCGGCACGATGCCCGAGATCAACCTGCTCGGCGGCTACCTGGTGATCTACGACCCGGCGACGGGGGAGACCATCACCAAGGAACGCAACGTGTCGCAGGACCAGAGCATCGTGGACCTCGCCTACAAGGACGGCATCGTCTACGGCGCGACGTCTATCTACGGTGGACAGAGCGCGACCGTGCCCACGACGACCGAGGGCAAGGTCTTCGCCTGGTCGATCGCCGAGAAGCGCAAGCTGTGGGAGCTGGTCCCCGCGCCAGGCAAGCCGGTGGTCTCCGGGCTGACCTTCGACAACACCGGCCGGCTGTGGGGCACCGCGGCGAACGAGGTGTTCGCCATCGACGTCAAAGCGGCGCGCGTGACGACGCGGTGGAGCTACGGCACCGGCACCCCGATCGTGGGCGACATCGAGTTCAACCCGGTCGACCGCATGCTCTACGCGACCGTCGGTGGGCTCAGCTTCGCCCGGGTCGACCCGGCGACCGGGCAGCGCTTCGTGCTCCGCGACGGGGCCTCGCGGCACATCGACGTGCACCCCAACGGCGACGTGTACGTCAGCTCCGGCAACGGTCTGACCGAGCTGTTCAAGTACGACCTGCCGGACGGGCCGTGCAAGCATCCGGACCCGTCGGCGACCGTCACCATCCGGGACGCCGACAGCGGCGTGCCGAACCGGACGGTGGCGGGCGGCTGCACCATCGACGACCTCTTCAGCGACGAGGCGGCGTGGCCCAACCGCACCGCGCTGGTCGTGTACACGACGGTCGCGGCGAACCTGCTCAGGGCGACCGGCGTCCTCACGGCGCAGGAACGCGACCGCGTCATCGCGGCCGCGCGGCGCGCGACGGTGTGATGAGGGCCCGCAGCGGGCCCGAACGGGCCCGCCGCGGGTGACCTTGACCAACAGCGGATGGGTGCGGCCGCGGGAGCGGCGGTCTGGACCACGACGGGCGTCGCGGTAGCTCAAAGTCTCAATCTCTTGAATTGGATCCTCTAGGTCGGGAGGCACCTTTGACAGCCAGAGCAGCGCGCCGCCTGCACATCGGCGCTCAAGTCACCGCCATGGTCGTCCTCGCCACCCTTCTGGCGCCGAGCCCGGCCAGGGCCGAGACGGCCGCCGCGACGGTCACGAAGGTCGGCCCGATCCCCTTGATAGCCAGCGCGACGCCCGGCGGCGCGACGGCACGGATGCCGGACGGCTCCTGGCGCACGTGGCTTGTGGTGAGCGGAAAGCCGGCCTACCTCGCGGAGATCGACCCGCGGACGGATCAGGTCGTCAAGCAGTACCCACTGCCGAACGCCCAGGGCGCCTGGGGGATCGAGGTCGGCCGCGACGGCACCGTGTGGGCGGCGACCTACGGCAGGGGCGAGCTGTTTCGCCTGCGCTGGCGCGCCTCGGCGCCGGAGGGCCTGGGCGCGCCGACGGTCGACACCAGCTTTCTGTGGCAGGTCGACACCGACCGGCACGGCACCGCGTGCACCGGCACGTTCGAGGGTTTCGCCGCCGGTGAGCGCCCGCCGGCCCATCTCGCGTGCTGGAGCCCGAAGACCGGCCAGTGGCGCGACTACGGCACGTTCGGCATCGACGACACCTACGTCCGGTCCACGGCGGTCATCGGCCAGACCGCCTATGCCGGCACTGGTTCGGTCAATCCGCGCCTGTACTCGACCGACCTCCGCACCGGCGCGAAGCGACAGATCCCGCTGCCGGCCGGCGCACCCACCGGGACCGGCTTCGTGTACGAGCTGGACACCCTCGCCGACCGTTTCCTGGCGGTCCGGCTTTCGATCGGCGGTGACCGCGGCTACGTCTACGACGCCCTGACCCGCCGGTGGGTGGGCGACCTCGGTGCCTGGAGCGGCCAGACCATGTCCGAGCCCGACCTGCTCGGCCGGTCCTACTTCGTGCGTGCCGGCCGCCTCCACGTCTACAACGTGTGGACCCGGGGGATCACCGACACGGGATTCGCCGTCAACGGCACCAAGGCCGTCGAGAAGATCGTCGGTGCGGGCGGCCGTGCGGAGGTCGCCGGGTACGGGTCGGACGCCGTCGCCTGGCGCTACGACCCGGCCACCAGGACCGGCCGATCCGTCTTCATCACCGGCCTGACCGGTGAGCCGACGACGCCACGGGCCGCCACGGAAGGCCCGGACGGTCGGGTGTACGTCAGCGGCTACTTCTCGGGCGGCCTCGCCGCGTTCGACCCGGTCACGCGCCAGTGGGAGTTCCGCCGTTTCCCGTCCCAGGCCGAAGGGATGGGCTCGCACGACGGCAAGCTGTACCTGGGTGGCTACACCGGCGCCGACCTCTGGGAGTACGACCCGACCCAGCCGTGGGAGGTGGGCACCAACCCGGCCATGGTGTTCAGCCTGCGCGAGGCGCGGCAGGACCGGCCCTACGCCGTCGTCAGTGCCGGTGACTACGTGGCGATCGGCACCGAGGGTGCGTACGGCGTCCCCGGCGGCGCCCTGGCCCTTTACGACCCGCGCGACCGCACCGCCCGCCGCTTCGACAACCTGACCGACGGCCACACGGTGGCCGGCCTCGTCTACAACGGCGGGCGGCTGTTCGCCGGCACGACCGTCTTCGGCGGCAACGGCGCGCCGATCAACCCCGGAGACGCCCGGGTGTTCGCGATGGACCCGGTCACCGGCGACAAGCTCTGGGACGTCGTACCCATCGCCGGCGAGAAGGCGGTCAGCTCGCTGACCGTCGACGCGCAGGGCCACGTGTGGGGAGTGACCAGCGGCAAGGTCTTCGAGCTGGACCCCGCGACGGGCCAGGTGCTGCGCACGGCCGAGATCGCCGCGTTCAACTGGGGCGGGGTCGGCAACTGGAACCCGATCACCGTCAAAATCGCCTATGACCCGGCGGACAACCAGCTCTACCTGACGACGCGGGGGCGGCTGTTCCGGCTCGACGAGTCGACGCTCGCGAACTCGGCACCCACCATCAGCGCCGGCACCCTTGTCGCGCACTCCAACGGCACCAAGTACTGGATCAACGGCCAGGACCTGTACGAAGGACAGTTCCCGTGATCTCCAATGGATTTCGGGATCGTCGAGGTCGTCGAGGTCGCCGAGGCCGAGCTGGCCATCGGTTTCGGGCTGAGGCTTACGGCTCGGCGAGAAGTCCGCCGCGTTCGGCCTCGACCGAGGTCAGCCGTTCACGCGTATCGGCCACCCGCTGCTCCAGCCGCTGCCGTGCCCGTCTTACCCGGTGTGCCCACACGGCGATGTTGTCGCGGGCCTTGTCGATCTGCCGGTCCACCGCGACATCGGCAACGGCGGCGTCCCACCCGAGGTCGAGGGACCTGGTCGTCTCGTCCACGGTGAGATGGGCGGTAGCGGGCGGCGCCTGCTCAAGGTGGGCGAGTTCGGCCCGCAACGCCGCGAGGCAGCGATTGGCGTGCGCCGCCACATCCTTCGCCTCGTCCACGTAGGTGTATTTGATCGTGTCGGTCGGTGACCTGCGCGAGAGTAGGTCGATGGTCGACCAGCCCGAGGCGCGCGCGAGCTTGCGATCGACCGCGTCCAGTGCCTGCTGGGCGGTATCGGCGGCCCGCAGCGCCTTGTCCAGGTCGGCCAGGTCTTCGTTGAGCCGTCCCCGTTGATCGGCCAGCACCAGCAACCGCTCGGAGCGTGGGTCGCCCGACTGGCTCAGCTGCCGGTATTCGGCCAGGACGGCCTGGTAGGCGGCCGGCGCCGAGGCCAGCTCGTGCAGGCGCGCCAGCGCGGCGACGCGTTCGTCGCGCATCATCCGCAACTGCGCCTCGGCCTCGGCGACGCGTTGGTGAGCGGTCTCGCTCCGCGCCCGCTGCCGGCCCAACGCCTCATCGCGGTGGCCGCGCAGGCTTGTCAGTAGCCCACTCAGCCACCCTCGCTCGCTCTCCCGCTGGTCAGCCAGCCCAGCCCGCAGAACGCTCAGCTGGCGGCTGAGCCCGTCGATCCGCTCATCGAGATCTCCGCAGCGGTCCACGGCCACTTCGTGCGCGCGGAAGGCCGCGGCAGCTTCCACCACGCGTTCGACGATGTCGTCGGCCATGACGTTCATTCGAACATTCCGCCGCAACCTCGTACGAGCGGCCGATCAAGACGTCGGCAGGTCGAGGACGGTAGTGCCGCGCTTGCCCTGGCGGTCGAGATGACGGTACGCGTCGGCGACGCGCGCCAACGGGACGGTCTGGTCGACCACCGGGACGATTCGGCCGGCCTCGGCGAGTTCCTTCACCAGGGCCAGGTCCTTCACCTTCGCCTTCACCGGCCGCAGCCCGGTGAAGGCGATGACCGCCCGCCGGCCGCCGGCCACCGCGGTCAATGGCGCCTGGACCATGATGGCCAGCGACGGCACCGTGGTCAGATACCGGCCACCGGGCTTGAGCAGGCGCCGGCAACGGCCGTACGAGCTGGCGCCGGCCACGTCGAAGATGACGTCATAGGTACGGCCTTCCTTGGTGAAGTCGGTGCGGGTGTAGTCGATGACCCGGTCCGCGCCGAGACGCGCGACGAGCTCGGCGCCGGCGCCGCTGCACACGGCCGTGACGTCGGCGCCGAAGTGCCGGGCGAACTGCACCGCTTGGACCCCGACGCCGCCAGACGCGCCGTTGATGAGGATGGACTGTCCGCTGTGGAGTTTCGCATGGTCGCGGAGGAACACCAACGCGGTGCCGTCGACGAGTGTGACCGCCTCGGTACAGCCGAGGCCGCTGGGCAGCGCCGCCAGAGCCCCGTCTTCCTTGACGCAGACGTATTCCGCGTGGGCTCCGAGGCCGAGGTCGGTGGCACCGAAAACCTTGTCCCCCACGGTGTACCGGGTGACCGCCGCGCCCACCGCCGAGACCTCGCCGGCGAACTCCGTGCCCAGTACGGCCTTTTTCGGCCGGCGCAGCCCGGTGAAGAGGCGGGCGTAGCGCGGTGTACCCGACCGGAAGGCGCGGTCGGCCGCGGTTACGGTCGCCGCGTGGACCCGGACGAGCACCTGGTCCGGGCCGGGCACCGGAGTGTCCACATCGGCCTCACGCACGACGTCGGGCGGGCCGTAGGTGGTACAGACAGCAGCCTTCATCATTGTCTCCTCAGGGCAGTGGCGCGGGTCGGTCGCGGCCGACCGGAGCCCACCAGCGGGGCCGGCCACTCGTGATGTTAAGCAAACTTGACACCAATGAAGGTAAAGTAGTCCTGACACCATGTCAAGACTTCTTAACACCGCCGAACCGAGGGATGCGCGGACCTGCCGATGTGCGCGCGCGAGCGACGTCTACATCTCGGTCGCGGTCGGGAGCCGCGACGGCGCTTGCCAACGGGACGGGCGAGGTGCGGTCCCGTTCTCCGCTTCGTCGCGGCGGTGGATCTCGATCAGCTCGTCACGGTATCGGTGATCCGCTGAGGGCAGTTCGTCGCGCACTTGAGCGCCGTTGTCCCACCACTGCGTCAGACCGCGCCCCAGTTCCTGACCGGCGCGTGTGTGCACGCAGTGGGCGTAGTCAGGGACCTCGACCAGCGCTTCGCCGAGAGCGACCTTCGTGGCGACCCAGCCGGCGTGCTCGGAACTGGTGCGGTCCTTGGGCGCGGAGGCGAGCAGACGCACCGCATGACACGCCATCATCCAGTCCCCACCCGGGGCGTCATTGAAATTACGGTGGAGCACGTCGATCAGCACCGGCCCGAGGGGCAGACCCATCCCGACGTCTTCGACCGCGATGAGCCGCAGGCGCCGCCACAGGTGCTGAGCGACATCCGGCGAGGTTATGAACATCTCGTAGGCGGCGAGCACGGCGTTGTCGATGCGACCGCGCCTGATCTCCTTCTGGAGCACAGCGACGAGATCGTCCACCGGAATGCCGTGGGGCGAAACGATTTGCGAGTAAGGGTCCTCGGTGAAGTGCCCGGGACCATAGCGACGTGGCATGAGCTGCCACTCCCTTCCACAGGACGGTGCAGACACGTCCGGCGCGCGGAAGGGGTCTCTAACCCGCTCAAGGTAGCACGGCGCGAGGCGACCGAACTCACGCTCATGCCGCCCTCTCAGTTCGCTGCGATCCGATCGATGAGGAACTGGGCCGTGGCGTCGACGACGCCGTCGAAGTGCCCGCTACGGCCGGGGTAATGGAACGCGTGCTCAGCATGTTCGTACTCGAGCAGTGTGCACTCATTGCCAGCCCGCACCATCGCGTCCCGGAACCGCCGCACGTGGTCGATCGGCTCCACCTCGTCGTCGGTGCCGTGGTGAATCAGCATCGGCGGGTTTCCCGGCCGCACGGACTCGATCAGCGAGTACTCGATCGCCCTTCCCGTGGCGATGCCGGCCCCCGCTTCGATGGAGCGCCGCAGCCGCGGCGAGAAGGCCAGCAGATCCAGGCCCGCCGGGTTGAAGGCCACGACGGCGGCGACGCCGGGCTCGGGCGCCGTAACGGGCCTACCGGGGGCGATCATCGCGGCGACCAGAGCCAGATGCGCGCCGGCCGAGCTGCCGCCCGAGGCCAGACATGACCCCGCGAGCCCGCGTAACGCGGCCAGCCTCGTGAAGTGCTCAACCGCCCGCCGGACGTCGGTGACGCAGTCGTCGATGCTCACCGCACCCCGACCGAGCAGCCGATAGCCGGCCGACACCGCGAAGATCCCGCGCGAGGCCAATTGACGGCAGTGCGGGGCCAGATCGTCGGCCGATCCCGTGCGCAGAGCACCACCGTGGAACAGGACGATACCGGCCGCGAGCCGCGTGCCC
>Ga0272482_10000165_pt1 | contig 21625 bp, 18 predicted proteins | sample RVTome_8_FD_192427 | JGI IMG/M metagenome (GOLD analysis project Ga0272482, IMG submission 192427) | Soil microbial communities from uranium-contaminated site in the Upper Colorado River Basin, Wyoming, United States - RVT160D0 (version 2) ...
CTGCCCCGGCTGCTCCACCTGGCTGATCGTCCACAAAGGCGCCCGCGACTACCTCGCCAGCTCGAAAGCGGCCTGGGACGCGGCCCGGCGCCGGCCGCCGGCGGTCAGCTCGCCGGTCAGCCCCGGCGTCCAGGACGCGCTGCGGAAAGGCTGACCGACGCGGCACGTACCATCGATGTTCGTTTATGAAGCGCATCACCTGGGACGAGGGCACCAGCTCGGCCGATCCGCACCTGCCGATCCGCTATCACTCGGGCGCGATCCACGCCAAGGACCAGGTGCTGGTGAACGACTAGTTCTCCAACTACGAGGTCAAGGGCGAGTTCCAGGCGCCGTCGGCCACTACTACCTCGACGGGCAGTGGAAGGGGCAGCACCGGGCCCTGGCCGGTGCCGACAGCCACGCCGCGCCCGCCGCCTGGGTAATGCCGCGCCCGGCGAGCGCCTGCCTGGGTACCGCGACTGCTCTGGCAGCGCGATGTTCGCGCTCCTACGGTGCGGCCAGTTGCCTGTGGGAGAGGGAGGCGTCGGCATGGTGGTCGCGAGACGGCGGTTACGGTCGGTGTTGGCAATGTTTCTGCTGTTGTCTGGCCTGGTGGTGGCGGCGCCCGACGTCGCGCGCGCGGACCCTGGTGATGGCTACGAGTCTGGTCTGGCCAGGCTGGCCGCCGGTGAGGTCGGGGTGGTCTCGACCGGGTCCGGGCCGCCTCCGATGGCGGCCCTCGCGCCGCCGCCCTGCGAGGATCCGGGCATACCGCCGGAGCAGTGCCAGCCGGCCACCTGCTTCGTGGGGGCCTACCAGACCACGAACCGGGGCGGCACCTACACGTTCATGACGTTCGGCGGGAGTGTGAACTGCTACGGCGGTTCGGTCACCGTCACCGAGGCGCGCGCACGGCTGGTCGACCGCACCGAGGGCGCGGGCGGTGCCACGGTGGGCGAGGGCGACACCGACTCGGGTCCTGGAGACGCCGAGAGTTCGGGCTACGCGTACCTGTTCGACGACAACTATCCGGCCGCGTCGCAGACCGAGTCGGTGTTCAGCTACACGGCGGACGCGCACAACGGCATCCCGTGGGGTGACTGCCTCGGGCCGGGCTTCATCCGGTGCGACGGGGTCGGCACGTCCCGGCTGTACGTCGAGTACGCCAGCGGTGTCACCACGACCGGGGTGCGGCCGCCGCCATGCGGCAACGAGGGCGATCCGCCGATCACCGACGACCCGGTCCGGGAAGGCCCGACCGAGATCACCTTCGAGTTCACACCGTGCACGCCGGACGTCGCCGCCCTCGGTGCGGCGCACACCGCCGGACCGTTCCGCGGTGCGGCCGCCCCGGCACCGAAGATCTCCTGCACGAGCCGGATCTTCGCCCCGACGATGAACTCCTCAGAGACCGGAGTGCAGGTCGCGGCCGAGACCAAATGCACCCGCGTCGTGGGCTCGATGCAGATGTACGTGGCCGGCTGGAAGGGCAGCAGCGCCAACGACCTGACCACCGACCTACCGACGACGGTGGTGCCGGTGACGCCCGGCACCGGCCTGCAGTTCGGCGTCAAGCTGATCCGATGCCTACCTCTCACCCCGGTGCGGTGGTTTCAGGGCTCGTCACGGCACCGGGTGGTGGCGCCCCTCGGATACAAGCCGTACGCCGTCGCGCACCGGCTGCAGTCCGACGTGCGAATCTTCACCTGCTAAGGCCCGCCGGCCAGCAGGGGCACGACCGGTACGCACCGGCCGCGCCCCGGCGGCAGTGGCACCCGCTCGACCGCCCCGGTGCGGATGTCCACGCGGATGATCCCGCCGCCCGGGTCGTAGCCCGGCGGGATCCGGCTGCCGGCCGTGAGCAGTAACCGGTCCCGGTCTTCCCAGATCGACCCGCCACCCAGCTCCTGGCGGGTGGACACCTCCACCGGGAGCCAGTGGATCCTCGGCTCGATGGTCGCGGCGGCCACGTCGAAGAGCGTGATCGCCGAAGGTCCGGTCCGCAGGGTGTACAGGTGGGTCGCGCCGGGCACCAGCGCGGCGGTGAGGTCGACGGGCACCACGCGGGTGGAGCCGTCCGGCCGCACCAGCAGCACGCCGTCGCGGGTGACCGCGGCGCCGGTGCCGGTGAGTGGGTCGATCTGGTTGAGGCGGTGTGGCAGCGGCTCGGGATCGCGGCCCGGCGACCACCGCATCGACGGCGGGGCGCCGCCGCCCAGCAGGTAGACGATCCCGCCGTGCACCGCCACGACGTGGCTCCCGGTATGGTCGCCCGGCATGGTGTGCCGGGAACCGTCGCCCAGGTCGACCAGGTGCACGAGCCACCGGCCGTCGCGGCCGTGCGTGACCTCGGTCGCGGCGAGCAGCCGGCCCCGCTCGTCCAAGGCGGGCCGGCCGGCGAACCGTAGGCCGAGCGGGTCGACGCCGCCGTCCGGGCGGACCAGCACGGCCCGCTCGCCCCAGTCGGAGACCAGGACGCCGTGTGCCGTTTCCACCGCGTGCCGCCACCTCTGCGCGGTCAGGTCGGCGAGCACCACCGGCGCGCCGTCGCGCCACACCACGAGCTCGCCCCGCTCGGTGAGCACACCGGCCCGCGCCGGGGGGCCGGTGTGCAGGGCCGCGAGCGGGTCCGCGCCGCCCGGCCGGGGGCGAGACGGTCGCCGCCGTGGTGCGGCCCAGATCATCGCCGTCCGTGCCGGCGGCGGAGGCGGCGCTGAGGCGGGTGGGGCCGGCGGCGGGGCTGCGCGGGCCGGCGGCGGGGCTGGTCGGGCGCTGCGACCGGGCCCCACCGCGAGCAGGAGCCCATCGTCCACAACGGACACTTCGACGAGCGACTCCGCCGCGGCATAGTCGAGGGCCGCCCGCACCTGCTCCTCGGTGGTGAGCAGCCGGCGGGCGAGGGCCGGCACGGTGGTGCGCCACGGGCCTTCCACCGCCCAGCAGGCGATGGTCACCAGGTCGGAGGCGAGATACGTGTACCGGGAGAACGCGTCGCCGCGCTCCAACTGCCGGACCCGCTCCGCCGGCAGGGAGAGCACGTCCTGCGCCCGCGGCGGTGCGGCGGCCACCGAGTACCGCCCTCCACTGTCGACGGTGAGCAGCCCGGCGGCGACGAGCAGCGGCAGCGCCTCGCCCCGCGTCCGCGGCGCCGGCACACCGAGGAGGGTGGCGACGGCGGCAGTCTCGGTGTACTTGCCCGCCCGGTAGTCGATGGCGTCCTGGCGGCGCCGCTCCGCCGCCGCGTCAAGGTCGGCGTGGCCCGTCGGGAGCGCCGCCGGCGGCTGGCCACCCCACAGCGGCGCGTCGACCCAGCCGTCGCGGTAGGCGCGCTCCCGCTGGTGTGCGTCGATCTCCTCGGCCGTCGCGCCGCCGCCGTGCCGCGCCGCCGCGTCCCGGACCGACCCGGTGACCAGCAGCACCTCGTAGTCGAGCACGCTGCGCCAGCCCGGATCGCCCGCGCCGGCGGCCGGACCGCCGCGCGCCAGCCAGACCGGCGGCTCGGCCGGCTCGGTGTCCGGCCAGAAGCGCAGCAGCCAGGTGTCACCGTCGTCACCGCCGCGCCGCCGGGCGACGCGCACCCGGAACACGCCCGGACCACCCAGGTCGAGCTGAGCCGGGCCGGGACCGCCGGTCATCATCGTCAGGCCGATCCGACCGGTGCCGGAACGGTACGGCACCTCCACGACGTCGTCCCAGTCTCCGGTGTCGCCGGGTGGCGCGCTGTCGTGGACCTCCAGCCGGACGGCGTGGTGGCCGTCGCGCGAGTTGCCCTCGAGCTCACCAGCCGCGGCGCGGGCGATCGTGCCGCCGGGCTGCGCCTCCGGGGGCCACGGGCGCGGGATCAGGCTGGTCGCCGGTGTCGAACCCGGCACGTGCGCGTCGCGCAACACCAGCGTCCCGTACTCCGGCCGGTAGTCCTTGTCGACGAACTCGCGCAGCAGCGTCACGGGCTCTGAAACTAGCGAACCGGAGACCGGCCCGCTGACCCGTCGCCGAGGTGGCGCCCGGTGGCCGGGTCGTGCGGCTACCCTCAACCTCTGGCCGCAAACGTGTTCGAACGATTGCGGAGATCGCCCCTGCGAGGTGGCTGATGAATCGCTTGTCCTCGGACACCCCTGAGGTCGTCGAGCTGCTGGCCGACGACGGGTTCGCCGGACGGCTGGCCGAGCTGGCCCGTTCGCTCGGCCGCGACCCGGGCGAGGTGACCGCCGAGGCCGCCGCCTACCTGCGGGAGATGGGCGCGGTGCACAGCCCGCGGGCGATGAGCGCCTGGTCCCGGTTCACGAGGTGGATGTTCCGTGCACACGAGCTGCTGGTGGATGAGGAGGCCGCGCGCCGGCTGCACCAGCTGGACAGCAAGTACTCGCTGCTGTTCCTGTTCTCCCACCGGTCCTATCTGGACGGCGCGGCGGTGCCGGTGGCGCTCGACCGGCACGGGCTCAGCCCGGCGTTCACCCTGGGCGGGGCCAACCTCAACCTCTTCCCGGTCAACCACCTGGCCCGCCGCTCGGGCATCGTCTATATCCGCCGGTCGACGCAGGACCAGCCGGTGTACAAGCTCGCGTTGCGCGCCTACATCGGTCAGCTGATCCGTAACCGGAAGAACCTCAGCTGGTCGATCGAGGGCGGCCGCACCCGCACCGGCAAGCTGCGGCCGCCGACGTACGGCATCGTGCGCTACGTGGTCGACGCGATCGAGGCCACCCCGGACACCGAAGCCCTGATCGTTCCGGTGTCCATCGTGTACGAACAGCTGCACGAGGTCGGGTCGATGACCGCCGAGGCGCGCGGGGCCAGAAAGCGCCCCGAAGACGTCCGCTGGCTGATCAACTTCGCCCGCCTGCAGGCCAACCGGCTCGGCCGGGCCTACCTCGACTTCGGCGAGCCCATCCCGCTGCGCGAGCGGATGGCCGAGCTGCGCGGCGCCGACCAGCAGGGGCGGCACGTCGTCGAGCGGATCGCGCTGGACACCTCGCACCGCATCAACCAGGCGACCCCGGTCACCGTCACGGCGGTCGTCTGCCTGGCGATGCTGGCCGCCGACCGGGCCCTCACCCTCGACGGGGTACTGGAGACGGTCGCGCCGATGGCCGGCTACATCGAGTCCCGCCGCTGGCCGGTGGCGGGCGCGGCGAACCTCACCGACCGCGCCACGGTCCGCCGCACGTTGCAGGAGCTGGTCGCCTCCGGCGTGCTGACCAGCTACGACGGCGGCACCGACACGGTGTGGGTCATCGGTCCCAATCAGCACCTGGTGGCCGCGTTCTACCGCAACACGGCGATCCACATGCTGGTCGACCGGGCGATCGGCGAGCTCGCGCTGGTCGCCGCGACGGAAGGCGGTCCGGACGGCCTGGCCACGGCGACCGAGGAGGCGCTGCGGCTGCGAGACCTGCTGAAGTTCGACTTCTTCTTCGCCCGCCGCCGCGACTTCGCCGAGCAGATGGCGCTGGAGCTGGCCATCATCGAGCCGGGCGGCGGCGAGGGACTGCACGAGTTCACCCCCGCCGACGCGCGCGGCTGGCTGGAGCACGGCAGGCCGCTCATCGCCCCGCTGGTGCTGCGGCCGTTCCTCGACGCCTACCACCTCGTCGCCGACCGGCTCGCCGCCTGGGAGGGCGAGGAGGTCGACGAGTCCCGGTTCCTCGACGAGTGCCTGCGGGTCGGCAAGCAGTGGGCGCTGCAGGGGCGGCTGGCCAGCGAAGAGTCGGTGTCGCTGGAGCTGTTCAAGCCGGCACTGCACCTGGCCCGGCACCGCGATCTGCTCGACCCGACCGCACCAGACCCGCGGAAACGCCGCGCGGACTTCCGCGACGAGCTACGCGAGACGGTCCGCAGGGTGACCGCGATCGCCGAGCTGGCACAGCGGTCCTAGCCGGGTACGGCCGTCAGCGGCAGGTCCCCTCCCGCCGTCCGACTAGAACGCTTTCGGGGCGGGGGTCATGCCACCCGTTCTTTAGGCATTATTTTGCCCGCGTTCGTGTCAGTTGCAGGCCGTTTGCTCCCGCGGGCCGGCGGGTTCGCGGTGGTTGGTGTTACCCCTTTGCCTCTGGCGGGAGCGCTCCGGACCATCAGGATGGTGGAAGTGCCATACGAGCGGAGCAGACCAACGCCCGGGGCACTAGCGTTGATCGTTTCTGTTGCGGCCGTCTGGGGTGGCGCCCCGGGCGTTGGCCCGCTTAGGCCCATGCGGGTCGATGGCCGTCGGGATGGCACACGGGTGGGGGTGTGCGGCGGGCAGCCGGCCAGTGTCCGTTCGCAGGATGCTCCGTTTGTGCGCGCAGCTCGACAGCTTCCGCGACGGCGACCCCTCTCCAGCGCTCATGAGCGCTAGACGGTCCCAGCGAACAGATCGTGGTCATTGAGTCCCCCTATGAGGGGACCCGCGTACCACGATCTGTTCCAGGCCTGTGCATTCGTCCGAAATGTCGCCGCACACGCCATAGTCATCGGCCAGCGGTCGCGACCCGATCGTCAGGGGAAGCAACACAGTGGACGGACCCACGCACCTCGACTCTGTCTCTAGAACGCGCCGGAGCGGTCCCGGGGTTGCACCGACCTCACCCGGGTCGAGGGTCAGGAGATGTAGTGCAGGATCACGTTGTGTACGTGGTGGGTCTTCTGCACGCCGCGAAACTCCACCTCGTACGTGTGGGTGCCGACGTTGATCGCGATCGAACCGGTCGAGAAGAACTCGCCGCCCCACGACTTGTTGCTCACGACGCTGACACTCGTGATCTTCGAGTACGGGATGCTGGTGATCGCGACTCGCTTACCCACGAACGATTTGTCCTGGATGATGATGCGCCGCGTGGTGAGGCCGATGAAGCCGGTGCCGGCGCCGATCGCGTCGTAGACGGCGATGACCTCCTCGCCGTCGAGAAGGCCGCTCTGGATCTGGCGTAACTGCTCGCGCCGGTCATGGATCACCTGTGCCATGACATCGACGGTAACGTCGCGGCGCGAGTCTGGCGGTCGGTAGGGAGAAGCATGAAGCCCATATGAAGCCGCCTGATGATTCGGTGGGAACGGCTTGCGAGTCGCTCGCGCCGCCGACCGGACGGGAACACGATCGAGGAGAGACAGATCATGCGAGACGTCATTCTGTACATGTCGATGTCGCTGGACGGGTTCGTTGACAGCGAGCGCGAGCACCCCGGGGTCGCGATCCCCGAGGGCGTCGAACTCAAGCAGTGGAAGCTCGACCGCATCAGCAAGGCCGGCGCCCACCTCATGGGCCGCGTCACGTACCAGCAGATGTCGTCGTACTGGCCGCGGTCGGACGACCCGTACGCGGCCCCGATGAACGACATCCCCAAGGTCGTGTTCTCCAAGACGCTCAGCGACGCCGAGGCGACCTGGCCGGTCACCAAGGTCGCGCGCGGTGACCTCGCGGCCGAGATCGCCGCGATCAAGGCTGAGCCTGGCCCGGACGTGATCGTATGGGGCGGCGGACGGTTCGCCGGCGCTCTGGCGGCGGCGGACCTGATCGACGAGTACCGCCTCTTCGTCCAGCCGTTGGTGCTGGGCCAGGGACGGGCGCTGTTCGACCAACTGCCGGACTCGCGGCACCTGCGCCTCGTCGAGGCCGTGTCGTTTCCCAGCGGCGTCGTGGTGCACGTCTACCGGCCGCAGCACACCTGAGGAGGGGAGGCATGCCGAGCCGTCGCCGTGTCCGCTGAGGTCGAGACCTAGTCTGGGGCCATGGGTGGGGCGGTCGACAAGGCGTTCGACGTGATGGAGGCGCTGGTCGAGCACAGCCGGCTGGCCGACATCGCCGCCGCCACCGCGCTCCCGCACCTGGAGGACCTCCAGCGGCGCACCGGCCGCACCGTCCATCTCGCGTTGCTCTCCGGTGACGAGGCCGTCTACGTGGCCAAGGTGGAGGGTGACAAGCCGTACCGGCTCGCCTCGCGCGTCGGCATGAGCCTGCACCTGCACCGCACCTCCATCGGCAAGGCGATGCTGGCCGCGATGGGCGACGACGAGGTGGCGGGCATCGCCGGGCGCACCGGGCTGGCCGGCCGCAGCCCGGGGACCATCACCGAGGTCGGGCCGCTGCTCGCCGAGGTGGCCGCCACCCGGGCGCGGGGGTGGGCCGAAGACCACGAGGTCCGAGCCCGAGCACGTCGCGCGGCCGTGGTCGGTTTGCTGGGCATGGAGCTGGTGACCGGCGAGGCGCTCATCCTGGACGGCGGCAAGCACATCACGTACTGACCGCCGGGTGCGGGTCCGCCAGGGAAGAAGGCCTACGGTTGCGACATGGCCGTGCGGTGCTCCTCGCTCATCTGGATGATCTGGATGTAGTTGCCGTCCGGGTCAATCGCCGTGGCGAAAAGGCTGCCATCACGGTCTTCGAGCTCGGCTAGCCAGTCCCCGCCCAGTTCGTTGACGCGTGCCACGATCGCACGCGCGTCCGGCACGTCGAAATTGAGGATCACCCGGCCGGGCTCGGGATTCTTGTCGCCCACGTCGGCGCGGCTATCGATCATCAGGTAGAACGTGCCGAACCGGAGCATCCGGTATGGGTCCATTTCCACGTTCTCTTGCGGTTCCAGCGCGGTGACGTACCAGGACCGCAAGCGCTCGGGGTCGGCGCTGGCCAGGAGCATGCTGTTCAGGCTGGTGCCCGTCATGGTTCCTCCTCATGGCATAGGTGTCACCAGTAAGACGACCCGGAGAGGCGAAAGTCATCGCCGTGGGAGAAAGTTCTCGGCGGGGGCGTTCGCTAGGGTCCGCCGTATGCGTCTGGAGAGGGTCACCCCGAAGAACTACGAGGCGGCCCTCGCGCTGTCCGTGCGGCCGGATCAGGATGACCTGGTCGCCCCCGTGGTCCAGTCGCTGGCCGAGGCGTACGTCTACGCCGAGCGCGCCTGGCCGAGGCTGATCTACGACGGCGACCGGCTGGTCGGCTTCCTGATGGCGTTTCTCGACATACCGTGGGGCGACGACCCCGACGACCTGCGTTCCGGCCTCTGGCGGCTCAACATCGCGGCCGACAGCCAAGGAAGGGGCTACGGACGCTTCGCGGTCGAGGCCGTGTGCGCGGAGATCGCCGCCCGCGGCGGCACCCGGGCATTCGTGACGTGGGAACCCCGCGCCGGCGGGCCGGAGGAGTTCTACCTGAAACTGGGCTTCCAGCCGACCGGCGAGCAGAGCGGTGGCCAGACCGTGGCCGTCCTGGACCTGAAAGCCGACCGGACGGACCTCTAGACCGCGACGAGCACACCGGGGTTGAGGATTCCGGCGGGGTCGAGGGCGGCTTTCGCGGCGGCGAGGGCTTTGGCGAATACGGCGGGGCGTTGCCGGTCGTACCAGCGGTGGTGGTCGCGCCCGACGGCGTGGTGGTGGGTGATGGTGCCGCCGTGGGCGGTGATGGCCTCGGAGACGGCGGCCTTGATCTCGTCCCACTGGGCGACGGTGCCGCCCCAGCGGCCGGGGGCGTAGACGCCGTAGTAGGGCGCCGGGCCGTCCGGGTAGACGTGGGTGAACCGGCAGGTGACGACGCCGGCGCCGCAGACCTCGCCGATGGCCTGGTAGGCGGCCTGGGTGACGGCCGCGTGGAAGGACTCGAAGGCATCCCAGGTGCAGGCGGTCTCGAAGGTTTCCACGACCATGCCGCGGCGGGCCAGGACATCCCGCTGGTACGGCATGCGCAGGAACGCCGAGCGCCAGCTCGCCGCCGCGTCGCCGGAGCCCTCGTCCCGGCGGCGGGTGGCAAGTGGCTCGCCGCCGTGGTCGACGGCGATTTCCAGCCCCCGATCGAGCCACGCCTCGACCGGGTGGTCGGCGGACTCGAACGCCAGCACCAGCAGCCCGCCGCTCACCGGTGTGCCGGCGTTCAGGAAGGCCTCGCCCGCGTCGAGGAGGCGGCAGTTGGCGGGGTAGAGCCCGGCCTGGGCGATGTGCCGGGTCGCGGCCACCGCCGCCGGGTAGTCGTCGAAGGCGACCGAGGCGGTGATCTGCCAGCGGGGGCGGTCCCGCAGCCGCATCCAGGCCTCGGTGATGACGCCGAGGGCGCCCTCGGAGCCGAGGAACAGCCCGTCGGGGGAGGGGCCGGCGCCCGAGGCGGGCAGCCGGCGCGACTCGCTGACGCCGGCGGGGGTGACCACGCGCAGGGATTCGGTCAGGTCGTCGATGTGGGTGTAGAGCGTGGCGAAGTGGCCGCCCGCCCGCGTGGCCAGCCAGCCGCCGAGCGTGGAGAAGGCGAAGGACTGCGGGAAGTGCCGCAGGGTGAGACCGTGCGGGCGCAGCTGGTCTTCCAGGGCCGGTCCGTAGACGCCGGCCTGGATCCGCGCGGCTCTGCTGACCGGATCGATCTGGAGCACCCGATCGAGGCGGCCCAGGTCGATCGTGATGGCGGGTGCGTCGAAGCGGGGCTCGATGCCGCCGACGACCGAGCTGCCGCCGCCGTAGGGGATCGCCGCGACGCCTTCGCGGGTGCACCAGTCCAGCAGGTCGATCACATCCCGCTCGGTGCGCGGACGCGCGATCAGATCGGGGACGTGGTCGAGGCGGCCGTGCAGGTTGCGCACGACATCCCGGAACGCCTTGCCGTGCGCGTGGCCGGCCCGGTCGACCGCGTCTTCTGAGCACAGCCGGGCCAGGGTGGCGGGTGGGCGCACCCGGGGCGCCGGTATCGGCAGCCGGGCCGGATCGGGCGGCGGATGGTCGGTGAGGTCGTGGCCGGGCAGCAGCGCCGCCACCCGCTCCACGAGCGCGCCGGCCTCCGCGGCCGTCGCCGCGTCCGCCACCGTGCCCCAGCCCCACCACGAACGGACACCGGGGTCGGCCATGGTCAACGCGTACGCGGGAAGCCGAGGTCCACTGTGGAGGTGGCGGGGTCGGGCCAGCGGGCGGTGACGACCTTGCCCCGGGTGTAGAAGTTGACGCCCTCGGGCCCGTACATGTGGGTGTCTCCGAACAGGGAGCCTTTCCAGCCGCCGAACGAGTAGTAGGCGACCGGGACGGGGATCGGCACGTTGATGCCGACCATGCCGACCTCGACGTCGAACTGGAAGCGCCGGGCCGCGCCGCCGTCGCGGGTGAAGATGGCCGTCCCGTTGGCGTACTCGTGGGAGTTGATGATGGCCAGCGCCTCTTCATAGGTCTGAGTGCGGACCACCGACAGGACCGGTCCGAAGATCTCGTCGGTGTAGACGCTCATGCCCGGCGTGACGTGGTCGAGCAATGTGGCGCCGAGGAAGAAGCCGCCGGCCGGCAGGTCGGTCGTCCGGCCGTCGACGACCACGCTCGCGCCGGAGGTCTCGCCGGCGGCGATGTAGCCGGCGACCTTGTCGCGGTGCGCGGCGGTGATGAGCGGCCCCATGTCGGTGCCGGTGTCCGCGCCGTCGCCGACGACCAGCTTCGGCAGGCGGGCCGCGATCGCGTCGACGAGCCTGTCGCCGGCGTCGCCCACCGCCACGACCACGGAGATGGCCATGCACCGCTCGCCGGCCGCGCCGTAGCCGGCCGAGACCGCCGCGTCGGCCGCGACGTCGATGTCCGCGTCGGGCAGCACCAGCATGTGGTTCTTCGCGCCGCCGAGGGCTTGCACCCGCTTGCCGTGCGCGGTGCCGGTCTCGTAGATGTATCGCGCGATCGGGGTCGAGCCGACGAAGCTGATGGCGGCGACGTCCGGGTGGGTGAGCAGCGCGTCGACGGCGGTCTTGTCGCCCTGGACCACGTTGAAGACGCCGTCCGGCAGGCCGGCCCGCCGCCACTTGTCAGCCAGCCAGAGCGCCGCCGACGGGTCTTTCTCGGAGGGCTTGAGCACGAACGCGTTTCCGCAGGCGATCGCGTTGGCCGCCATCCACAGCGGCACCATCACGGGGAAGTTGAACGGGGTCACGCCGGCGACGACGCCCAACGGCTGCCGGATCGAGTAGACGTCGACGCCCGTGGCGACCTGCTCGCTGAAGCCGCCCTTGAGCAGCTGCGGCACCCCGCAGGCGAACTCGACGTTTTCCAACCCGCGGGCGATCTCGCCCTGGGCGTCGGCGAGCACCTTGCCGTGCTCGGTGGTGACGATGGCGGCGAGCTCGTCGGCGCCGTCGTGCAGCAGCTGCCGGAAGGCGAAGAGCACGGCCGACCGGCGGGACAGCGAGGTGGCCCGCCACGCCCCGGCGGCGGCCTTGGCGCTGGCGACCGCCGTCGAGACCTCGGCCGGGGTCGCCAGCGCGACATCCCCGATCCGCTCGCCGAGGGCGGGGTTGAACACCGGGCTGGTGCGGCCGGAAACGCCAGCCCGCGGGGCGCCGTCGATCCAGTGCGAGATGAGCGCTGCCATGCCCCGACCATATGTCACAGCTCTAACACATACATAGTCTGTTCTGTTATGTTACAAAGCTATGCGCGGGTTCTCGGCTATCAAGCTCGTCGAGCCGACCAGTCGGGGCCTGGCCGACGCCGTCTCGGCCGGGGTCCGGGCCGGCCTGCTCGTCGAAGGTGACCAGCTGCCGCCGATCCGCCAGGTGGCCCGCTCGCTGCGGCTCTCACCCACCACCGTCTCCGCGGCCTGGCACCTGTTGCAGCGGGCCGGGATCATCCGGACCGACGGGCGGCGCGGCACCACGATCTCGCCGCACACCCCGGCCGGGCCGGGCAGATACCGCAAGGCGCTGGAGCGCACCGCGGTGTTCGAGCTCGACCTGTCCACGGGCCTGCCCGACCCGGCGCTGCTTCCCTCGATCTGGCCGGCGCTGCGACGGGCCCGGGATTCGCCCCGCCCGACCAGCTACCTCGACGACCCGGTGCTTCCGGAGCTCGTCGAGGAGCTGCGTCCCACCTGGCCATACCAGGCCGAGGCGTTCACCGTCACGGACGGCGCGATGGACGCGATCGACCTGGCCTGCTCGGCGCTGCTGCGGTTCGGCGATCACGTCGCGGTGGAGCAGCCGTGCTTCCCACCGCTGCTCGACCTGCTGGAGTCGACGGGCGCCCAGGTCGCCGGCGTCCGGATCGACGACCAGGGCCCGACGGTGGAGAGCCTGCGGGCGGCGCTGAGCCGTGGCGTCGCCGCCTTCTTCTTCCAGCCCCGGGCGCAAAACCCGACCGGCGTCTCACTGAGCGAGGCCCGCGCCGCCGCCCTGGCCGAGACGCTCAGCGGCACCAACGTGCTGCTCATCGAGGACGACTCGGCCGGCGCGATCGCCAGCAGCGCCGCGATCAGCCTCGGGCGGTGGCTGCCGGAGCAGACCGTCCACATCCGCAGCTTCTCCAAGTCGCACGGTCCAGACCTGCGGCTGGCGGCGATGAGCGGCTCGGCCCGGCACGTCGACGCGGTCACCGAGCGCCGGTTTCTCGGGCAGGGCTGGACCAGCCGGCTGCTTCAGGCCGTGCTGCTCGACCTCCTGCGGCACCGGACCGCGCAGCAGCAGGTCGAGCGGGCCCGCGCGGTCTACGCCCAGCGCCGGAGCCGGATCGTCGACGCGCTCGCGTCCCGCGGCGTCACCGTCGGCGGCAGCGACGGTCTCAACGTCTGGCTGCCGGTGCGCGACGAGTCCGCCGCGCTCGTCCGGCTCGCCAGCCGGGGCATCGGCGCCGCCGCGGGCAGCCCGTTCGCGGTGCTGCCGGGGGACACGCCGCACCTGCGACTCACCACCGGACTGCTCGCCGAGCACCACGACGTCGTCGACGACATCGCCGACGCCGCACGCGCCGGCCCGTGGGCGAGCCCGCGCTGATCCGCGCTACCGGTAGCCGCGTTTGAGCAGATACTTGGCTCCCGCCTCGAAGCCCTCCGGGCTGAGCACCTCGAAGCCGAAGGCGTCGGCGAGCCGGTCGGTGATGTTGAACGCCACGCAGACCGCCAGCGCGTCCTTGACCTGCTGTGGTGAGACGCCGGCGGAGAGCACCCGCCGCATGTCCTCGGCGCTGAGCTCGCCTTCGGTGGTCAGCTTGCCGAGCATCCGCAGCGTCGCCCGCAGCGGCTCCCGTACGGGGGCGGATTCCAGGTCGGTCAGCACCGCCGTGACCATCGGCCCGTCCTGGTACGCCCGCCGGGCGGTGGCGGTGTGCGCGGCGACGCAGAACGCCGACTCGTTCACTTTGGAGACGTAGGCCGCCATCAGCTCCCGGTCGCCGACCGACCAGCCGGACGGCCCGCGCATCGCCTCGTGGGTAAACTCCTTCGCCCGGTCGCCGTAGAAATCCGGCCGGTAGAAGACGATCCTGGCGGCGTCCGGCACGGGGTGCCTGGAAACCAGCCGGATGAGCGCGAACAGCAGCTTGGTCGCCGGGCCGTAGCCGCGGTTGAGGATGTCGAGGCGCACTATCCGGCCTCTCCGCCGGCGGTCGCCTCGGCCAGCGCCGCCAGCCCGGCTTCGTAGAGCCGGGTGGACTGGCCGACCGCGGCGCAGATCACCAGCTCGAACAGCTGGTCCTCGCTGAGGCCCGACGCCTTCGCCGCGGCGAGGTCGGCCGCGGTGACCCGCGCCGGCCGCGTGGCGACCTTGCCGACCAGCGTGTCCAGCGGCGTCGACAGGCCCTCGTTAGCGAAGGCGCGGGCACGCTGCTCGGCCGATGCCCGGCCCTCCCCGCCCAGGATGCGATCCACCAGCGCTCGGTGCGCTGCTCGCTTCTTGTCCTCGTCCGGCACGGCGTCCTCCGCGGTTTGGCCTTCTACCTCTCACGACTATGACGATCATCGGCCGCCGGATGTGACACGCTCGCCGGCGGTGGCGCTCGCGCCGGTCCGGCGATGAGTCACGAGCGCCCAGCAGAGGAAGCCGAAGGCGGCCGTCGACGCCAGGGCCCGCACCGTGTTCCAGGCGGTCCACCTCGCCTCGTCGAGCTGGGCGCGCGCGGCCGCGAAATCGGCGGCGGTGTCGAGCCCTCCGGCCGTCCGGAGCTTCACGTTGAGGGGCTCGTGGACGCCGAACGTGATCACCCACACCAGCAGGTAGCACACCAGCGCCGCGCCGATCCACATCGTCACCGGCCGCTGGCCCGCGCGCAGGTGGAGGGCGGCGGACAGGCCGATGAACACGAGCGCGCCCGTGAACTCCACGCCGAGGAACAGGGGGTTCGTGATCGACGCGTCGAGTGCCTGGAAGGCCGTGACGAACGTGCGGTCGTCGACGTCGCTCAGGCCAGGCATGACCGTGTTGGACCAGTCGGTGAAGACGCCCGCGGTCAGGCCGGTCGTCATGGTGGCCAGGATCAGGATCGCGGCTCGCACCCGGTTTCGTGTAGTAGTCATGCCTACAGCACAGCCGGACGCGGTGAGATCATCCATGGTCGAGAGCCTCGTAGCCATACGAGTGCGTCCAGCGGGCTACTCGAACGGGCTCGGGTCGCCGGCTCCTCGTCGCAGGATCACCGGCTCCGGCTGTGACAGGTCGACCACGGTCGTCGGCTCGATGCCGCACTCACCGGCGTCCACGATCGCGTCGAGGGCGTGGTCCAGACGCTCCCTGATATCGCTGCCGCGAGTCATCGGCTCGTCCTGCCCGGGCAGCAGCAGGGTGCTGGACATGAGCGGCTCGCCGAGCTCCGCGACCAGCGCCTGGACCACCGCGTGTTGGGGGATGCGTACCCCGACCGTGCGCTTCCGCGGATGCATAAGCCGGCGCGGCACCTCTGTAGTGGCCGGCAGGATGAACGTGTAGCTGCCCGGCGTGCAGGCCTTGACCAGGCGAAACACCGAGTTGCTGATCCGCACGAACTGGCCGAGCTGGGCGAAGTCGTGGCACACCAGCGTGAAGTGGTGCCGCTCATCCAGCTGGCGGATCTTCCGGATCCGATCCAGCCCGGCCCGGTTGCCGATCTGGCAGCCGAGAGCGAAGCACGAATCCGTCGGGTACGCGATCAGGCCGTCGCCGCGGACCAGGTCGACGACCTGCCGGATCGTCCGAGCCTGCGGGTTTCCCGGATGCACCTCGAAGTACTGCGCCACGGCCTCACAATCTACGCGGTCGGCGGGCGTCGCCGGCCACGTTCAGGGCGCGACCCGGTAGTGCGTGGTCAGCCGGCGGTCGTCGTGGAGGACGTGGAAGGCGAGCATCGGCGGTTGCTCCAGGTCGACGATCGCGTCGCCCTCGAACGGCAGCACCGACGTGGAGACCACGCCCGGCGCCACGAGCAGCGGCAGACCGGCGAAGGTGGTGGCCGCGGCCGTGTGCGCGTGCCCGCACAGCAGCGCCACGACCTGCGGGTGGCGTGCCACCACGCGGGCCAGCCGGTCCTCGGAGAACTGCCGGATCCTGTCGACGTACGGCGTGCCCAGCACGAGCGGGGGATGGTGGAAGCAGACGAACGCCGGCAGGTCGGCCGCGGCGGACAGCTCCGCGTCGAGCCAGTCGAGCGTCTCGTCGGCCAGCAGCCCATCGTCGCGGCCGGGAATGCTCGAGTCGCACATCGCGAACAGGACGCCACCGACCCGGTACGCCCGGTTTACCGGCGTCCCGTCCGGCTCGACGCCCAGCAACACCTTGCGAAACGGCTCGCGCACGTCGTGGTTGCCGGGACAGAAGAGAACCGGTGACGGCAGGTCGACCAGGTCGCGCAGCCTCTCGTACTCCGACTCGGCCCCGTGGTCGGCGACGTCACCGGTCACGAGGACCACGTCCGGCCGCCTCGCCAGGCCGGCGAGGTAACGCAGGACCCGCTGGGTGCGCAGGACGCTCCGCTCGCCCGCGTCGATGTGGGTGTCACTGATGTGCGCGATGGTCAACATGCGGGCAGGCTATGCGCCCCGACAGAGCCGTTTCCACAGCCAATCACCAGCGATTGGCCGGGTACTTCGCGGGCATCGCCGCCGCGTTGACGCAGAGCCGCTCCAGCACCGACAGACCGCGAGCTCCGGCGCCGACGATGTAGCGCTGGCGGCATGGCGGAGTCATCGCGGCGGACCAGTCCTCCGACTCGCCAGCTGGTCTCGCCTAGAGAGCTGAAGACCTGATCGAAATCTGAATAAAACATAGACATACAACAATTAAATTAAGCCACAATCCCCGTACGAGGAATGGCGTGCGGCTCCGTCCTCGGGGCGATTCATCCCTGACCAGGATTGTCTGATGTGGACTCCGATCATGTCCACGACGGAGGTTGGGTACGAGTGGATCTCGCTGTGATGATCACGGTCGGCGGCGGTGTAGGTGGGAGTCGATGTCTCGGGGCTACGCGAAAGGATGGGTTGGTTTAGGCTGTGGCGTCTTTGATGACTATGACGCAGGGTGAGGATCGTCTGCTGTGATCGGTTGCATTGAGGCGTGCGGCTGGGATGCACCACGCCTGAAGGTGACGCCCGGCCGCATTTTCACCCGCTTCATCGTCAGTCGTTTCTCGTGATCGCATGACGATCGGAGACGCCGCACTCGGTGATCCCGGAGCGTGGGCCGAGAGTGACGCCCCGATGCGGGTCTTCATCAGTCACAGCAGCGAATTGCGTGAACATCCCGGGGATGGAAGTTTCATCGCCGCGGTGGAGGTGGCCGTAATGCGGGCGGGTATGACGGTGTGCGATATGGCATACTTCGCGGCTCGCGATGATCACCCGTCGGCGGTATGTATAGAGGCGGTGGCCGCAGCGGATGTGTTCGTGGGCGTGTTGGGGATGCGGTACGGATCGCTGGTGAAGGACCGACGACAAGTGTCCTATACCGAGATGGAGTTCGATACCGCGACCGAGAGGGACCTGCCACGTTTGATGTTCCTGCTCGATGAGCGGGAGCGCGTGCCGCTGCCGGCGTCGGCGTTGATCGACCGCCGGCACGGTGACCGGCAGGATGCGTTCCGGACGCGGGTCCGCGAAGCCGGGATGGTGGTCGGGTTTTTCGCCACGGTGGAGCAACTACAGTCACGTGTCTATCAGGCCTTGATCGAGCACCGTGCACGGCTTCGTCGACCCACCGGAAAGGAGACAGTTTGGGGGCGTCGGTCCCGCTACGTTCAACAGGTTCGAGATATCGCGCCTGTGGGTGGGACGCTCGGACGCGAAGAAGAGTTGGCCGAGCTCACCGCGTTCTGCGCTGCTGACGACATCGAAGGCGGCTCGGACGCGTACGTGTGGTGGCAGGCACCGCCTTGGGCGGGTAAGTCGGCGTTGATGTCCACCTTCGTGCTCAATCCACCGCCGGGTGTGCGGGTGTTGTCGTTCTTCATCACCGGCCGGCTCGTCGGCCAGGCGCACTCGACCGCATTCACCGACGCGTTGCTGGATCAGGCGTGTGTGCTGACCGGTGAGGACCTTCCCGGCTCGCTGTCGCCGGCGCAGCGGGACATGTACCGACGGGATCTGCTTGAGCAGGCCGCGGCTCAAGCCGTACAACAGGGCGAGCGGTTGGTGCTGGTCGTCGACGGCTTGGACGAGGACCGTGGCGCCCGAGCGGGATCGGGGATCGGGAGCATCGCTTCTCTTCTGCCCAAACAACCTCCGCATGGAATGCGGGTCATTCTGGCTGGCCGTCCGGCCCCGCCGATCCCTGGTGACGTGCCGGCGGATCATCCGATCCGCTGGTGCCGGCGCCGCCTGCTGGCACCATCCCAGCACGCGCGGCGAATCGCGGACCTGGCCAGGCGCGAGCTGGACGAGCTCTTGACAGGTAACACCGGTCAGCGGGACCTGATCGGGTTCATCACCGCCAGCGGTGGCGCCTTGACCCTCTCGGAATTACAGGAACTTACCAAGCTGGCGGCGTTCGAGGTGGAGAACATGCTGCACGGCGTGTGCGGGCGCACCGTCGCTGGCCGCGCTGACAACGCCCTCACTACCAACCGCCGCGTGTTCCTATTCACCCACGAAACCTTGCGGGCACAGGCGGTCGAACGCCTCGGGCATCATGTCGCCGTTTACCGTGAGCGAATCCACAGCTGGATCGAAGGATATCGGGGGCAAGGCTGGCCGTCTGGCACGCCCGTGTACGCGCTGTACGGCTACTACCAGATGCTGACCGACCAGAATGACCTGAGTCGCATGCTGCACCTGGCCGTCGACCCACGCCGGCACGACCGCATGCTCGACATCATCGGTGGTGACACCGCGGCGCTTGCCGAAATCCGTACTTTGCAGAGCCTACACCTGCGAACCAACGGACCAGATCTGTACGCCATGGCCCGCCTGTGCGTGCGCCGCAACGCGCTCGCCGACCGCAACGCCTACATCCCCACCGACCTACCGGCGGTCTGGGCCCGCATCGGCGACACTACCCGCGCCGAGGCGCTCGCCCGCGCCATCACCAAGCCGCTCCAGCTGACACGAGTGTTGGCCGCGCTGCTAGACGCGGTGGCCGACGTAGGTGACCACGACCGGGCGACGGCGCTCATTGATGACGCCGAGATCACCTCACGCGCTATCACCGACCTCTTCTGGCGGGCGCAGGCGTTGACGGCCGTGGCGCGGGCCGTCGCCAAGGCGGGTCACAGCGATCGGGCCGCGACTATCGCTCGTTCTATCGCTCACCCGGATCGCCAGGCGCGGGCGTTGACCGTGGTGGCGCGGGCGGCGGCCGAAGCGGGTGAGCGCGACCGGGCCAGGGCGATCGCTCGCTCCATCGCCGACCCCTTCGAGCGGGCGCGGGCGTTGACGGCATTGGCTCAAGCCGCCGCCAGGGCTGATGATCACGAGCAGGCGGCGGCGCTGGCTCGGGAAGCCGAAGCGGTCGCTCACACCGTCACCCACCCAGGCCACCAGAAGCAGGTGCTGGCGGAGCTAGCCCAGGCGGTCGACGAAGCCGGGAAGAGCGATCGGCCCGCGACTACCGCCCGCTCTGTCGAGCGTGAGCAGGCCTGGGCGATGGCTCGCTCCATTGTCGACCCTTTCGAGCGGGCGCGGGCGTTGACGGCATTGGCTCAAGCCGCCGCCACGGCTGGTGATCACGAGCAGGCGGCGGCGCTCGCCCGCGAAGCCGAAGCGGTCGCCCACACCATCACCCACCCAAACCAACAGACGTACATGTTGGCGGCGGTGGTGGAGGCGGCCGCGAAGGCCGGTGACCACGATCGAGCCACCACGATCGCCCACTCGATCGCCGATCCTTATGAGCGTGCGCGGGCGTTGACAGCGCTTTTCGAGGCCGTCGCTGGAGCCGGTGATCGCGACCGGGCAGGGGAGCTCGCTCGGGAAGCCGAAGAAATCGCCCATACCATCGCCGGTCCTTATGAGCGTGCGGGGGCGTTGGTGGCACTCTTCGAGGCGGTTGCCGGAGCTGGTGATCGTGACCTCGCCGCGGTCCTGGCCCAGGGAGCCGAAGCGATCGCCCGCACCATCTCCCACCCAGATCAGCGGGCGCAGGTGCTGACGGAGCTGTCACAGGGGGTCGCCAAGGCAGGCGACCACGACCGAGCCACCACGATCGCCTACTCGATCGCCGATCCTTATGAGCGTGCGCGGGCGTCGGTGGCGCTTTTCGAGGCGGTTGCCAGGGCTGGTGATCGTGACCTGGCCGCAGTCCTTGTCCAGGAAGCCGAAGCCTTCGTCTACTCGATCACGGACCCTAATGAGCGGACGCGGGCGTTGACAGCGTTGTTCGAGGCAGTAACCAGAGTCGGTGATCGTGACCGGGCCGCGGTCCTTGTCCAGGAAGCCGAAGCACTCGTCCACTCGATCACGGACCCTTACGAGCGGGCGCGGGCGTTGACGGCGCTCCTCGAGGCGGTGACCGGGGCGGGTGATCCTGACCGGGCCGCGGTCCTCGCCCAAGAAGCCGAAGCGACCGCGCACACCGTTGTTCACCCCTACCTGCGGGCGCGCGCGTTGACAGCGTTCCTCGATGCGCTAGCCGGAGCCGGTGACCGGGACCGAGCCGCCGTCGTCGCCCAAGAAGCCGTAACAATCGCCCACACCATCGCCCACCCGCACCAGCGGATGCGTGCTCTGACGGACCTTTCCCAGGCGGTCGCCAAGATCGGTGACTACGAGAGAGCGGCCACCATCGCTCGCTCAATAAGCTACCTGGATCAGCGGATACGGGCCCTGACGGTAGTGGTGCGGACAGCGGACGAAGCCGGTGACCATGATCGAGCCACAATGCTCGCGCGGGAGGCCGAATTGACGGCCCAGGCTATCGCCGATCCCGACCAACAGGCTGAAGTGCTGGCTGAGCTGGCATCCTCGGCGACGTCGCACTTCGACATGCTTCTGGGCACCGTTCTGGCCATGAGCACGTGGCGCACCTGCGTCGATCTTCTCGTCAATCGCAGTCCCGCGGCCGCCAAGGGGTTGTTCCACCAAGTAGCTATGGAACAGGACTCCTCCAGATAGCGCGGCGCCCACCGGGAAAATGTCCGGGGTGGGCGCCGTCGCCCGGTCTCGCGCCGTCAGCCGTCCCACTCCACGGCCCGGCGCGGTGGGTATCCGTGCCGCCAGCGGTCGCGGCCTCGATGTCGGGGCTTCGAGGACGATGAAGCCGGCGACCGTGGACCGGTGTTTTCTCGCCGACTGCCGACCAGGCCCAGGCCGCCCCCGGCTACCCGCCGACCTCCGGCGGCGCCACCCTGCGCATGCTCGCCAGCGGCGAAGCGCGCTAGGACCGCCCGGATTGGCTCAGCCGACGGCGGCGAGGATCGCTTGCGTGCTGGGTTGGACGTCTTTGCCGCCGACTCGCACGGTGGGTGTGCCGGTGATGCCGTCCCCGCTGGCTTGGTCGGTTACGTGTGCCGTCCACGGCTTGTACTTCCCGTCCCGTACGGCTTGGGCGAAGGC
>Ga0272482_10000166_pt1 | contig 21576 bp, 24 predicted proteins | sample RVTome_8_FD_192427 | JGI IMG/M metagenome (GOLD analysis project Ga0272482, IMG submission 192427) | Soil microbial communities from uranium-contaminated site in the Upper Colorado River Basin, Wyoming, United States - RVT160D0 (version 2) ...
CCCACCAGATCTGGGTGCGGGCCGGCGCCCACCTGGCCGGCGCGGCCCACGCCGCCGCGCGCGGCCTGCCACCCACCTTCTCCTGGGGCGGCCGCCTCTTCGACGCCGGCGAACTGCTCCAGGCACCCTTCCAGGAGGAGCTGACCCGCCGCGTACCCGACGCCGAGATCTCCAAGCCCCAGGGCGAAGCGGCCGACGGCGCCCTCCTGCTCGCCCGGCGCGGCCTACCCCCCGACGGCGCCGGCCACGGCAGGTACGCCCGCGAGTTCCCGCGTGACCCATGACCGAGGTAGCGGCCCGGTGGCAAATGACGATGCTCTGAGGGACCGTGACCAACAGCGGACGGGTGAGGCCGCGGGAGCGGCGGTCCGGACCACGACGGGCATCGCGGCAGCCCAAAGCTTGGAATCGTGGACGGGCTCGCGGACCACTGCGACGGAGCTGTCGAGCTGGGCGCACGAATGCGCCCAACCTGCCTCCTGGACGCCGATCGCGGGCGTAAGCGCGCTCCTTCGACTAATCAGGTAGAGCTCGGCGGTGGGGCGGTCGAGTCGCGGATGACCAGCGTGGGGTCGAAGACGTCGAGGTGGGGCTCGCGGGCGGCGTCGGGGTCGCGGGCCAGCGTGACCGCCTGGCGCACGGCGTGGGCGACGACCTCGGAGATCGGCATCCGCAGCGTGGTGAGGGCGGGCACGGTGTGGCTCACGATCAGGAGGCTCGCAGGTCGGTGATCTTGTCGGCGTACGTTGCCGCCCGAGCGCTCCCACATGGTCAGCTCGCCGCTGCTGGCGCAGCCGGTGGTGGCCGCCGCCACGCTCCGGTCATCGCTGGAATCATCGGTGCCCGAGCCGCAAGCCAGCCGTTCGGAGATCGACGGGCCCGTAGGATGCGAGACGATGGACCCGACCACGACGCGCGTGCTGACCTGGAACCTGTGGTGGCGGTTCGGTCCGTGGCAGGCGCGCCGGCAGGCGATCGCGACCACCCTCCACGATCTCGACTGCGACCTCATCGGCCTGCAGGAGGTCTGGGCCGACGACCGCGAGCACCTCGCCGCCTGGCTCGCCGACCGGCTCGGCCTGCACTGGACCTGGGCCGCCTCGGACCGGCCCGGCCGGTGGCACGACCGCGTCGGCGACACGACGGCCGGCATCGGGATCGCCATCCTCAGCCGCTGGCCGATCCTCGACCGCGCCACCCTGCGGCTGCCCACCGCCGGCGGCCGCGACGACGGTCACCAGGCCCTGTACGCGCTGGTGGACGCCCCTGCCCACCCCATCCCGTTCTTCACCACCCACCTCAACTCGGCGGGCCACGAGTCCGCGGTGCGGTGCGCCCAGGTCACCGCCCTCGCCGAGTTCATCGCCGCCCGCAAGGACGGGACGCCGCACCCGGTCGTGGCCACCGGCGACTTCAACGCCCTGCCCGACTCGGACGAGATACGGCTGCTGGGCGGGCACAAGACCGCCCCCGCCGTCCCCGGCCAGGTGCTGCTGGACGCCTGGGAGTACGCCGACCCGGCCGCGCCCGCCACCACGTGGGACCCGCTCAACCCCTACGTCGCCCGGCACCACGTGCCGCCCGGGCGCATCGACTACATACACGTCGGCCCGCCGGGCCCCGGCGGCCTCGGCCACGTCCGCTCGGTGGGCCGCGTCGCCGACCGCCCCGTCGACGGCGTATGGCCCTCCGACCACTTCGCGGTCCGCGCCGAGCTCGCGCTCCCGGGGAGCCCCGACCTCCACTGAGAGTCGATCGAAGAGCGTTTTCTCGTAGTTGACAAGAAGGCGCCGGTCACGGGGGCCTGCTGGACGCGCGGCAGGCGGCGGCGGTCGTGGCGCAGGCGGCGCCGGTGCGCGGCTCCGAGTTTCGCGCGGACTGCCACAGCTCGCACCGCCGCGGCGACGACCCCATCGTCGTGCCCGGCCGGGGCCGGCGCCTCACATATCCATGAGTTCTTCGGAAACCGGAGCACCGACGCGCACTCCACGCTCCAGTCATTGGCCGCCGCGACGACGAACTGCGTGCCTGCCACCGACCTGTCCGCCTACTGGACGCCAACCCTGTATCAGAACGGCCTCCCGGTCGCCCCCGAGTCGGTGACCATCTACTACGAGGGCATCGCTGGTCCTGCCTCGGCTATCCGCAGTCCAGCCGCGACTTATCGCCTGCCCGCCCGGCTCCAAGCTGCAGACCTATCTGGACTTCCCGACCTGCTGGGACGGGCGCGGCCTGGACAGCCCCGACCACCGCGGGCACATGGCGTTCTCGCTCGGCGGCATCGGCGCGCCCTGCCCGAGCACGCACCCGGTCGCGGTGCCCCGGGTCGAGTTCCTCATCACCTACCCGGTGCACGGCGGCGGGCTGACGCTGGCCGGCACCAGAAACGGTGTCAACGTGACCGACGCGCCCGGCTACACGTACCACGGCGACTTCTTCAACGCCTGGGACGCGGACGAGCTCGAACGGCGGGTGCGCGTCTGCATCAACGGCGGCTACATCTGCGGCCCGGACGGCAACCCCATCCAGCAGTGACCCGCGCGCCCGGGGGCAGGCGCGCCGTGCACAGGGTCAGGCGCCACGCCCGGGGTCAGGCGCGGGGTCAGGCGCGCCAGGCGCGGGCGAGGGCCAGCGACGCGTACCCGAGGAGAAGCACTCCCGCACCGATGCCGACGACCGTGCTCGCGTCCACTCCGGACGCGAGCGCGGTGACCAGCCCGGCCACCCCGACGGCGGTCAGCGCGGCTCAGCCTGGCGTCACGACGCGATCTCACCCGCCGGAGGCTACCCCTTCGGTACAGTCAGCGGCATCGTCGTTGGAGGTCCGGATGGGCGGAAAGCACAACGGCAGGGCGGCCCGGTTGCCCCGGGTGGCGTACGAGACGGAGCTGCTGCGCCTGCAGGCCGAGCTGGTCAAGCTGCAGGAGTGGGTTCGGGTCGAGGGCGCCCGCCTCGTGGTCATCTTCGAGGGGCGCGACGCGGCCGGCAAGGGCGGCGCGATCAAGCGGGTGACCGAGTACCTCAGCCCCCGGGTGGCGCGCATCGCGGCGCTGCCGGCGCCGACCGAGCGGGAGCGCACGCAGTGGTACTTCCAGCGGTACGTGGAGCACCTCCCGGCCGCCGGGCAGATCGTCCTCTTCGACCGCAGCTGGTACAACCGGGCCGGCGTGGAGCGGGTGATGGGCTTCTGCACCGAGGCGGAGCACCAGCGCTTCCTCACCCAGTGCCCGGTGTTCGAGCAGCTGCTCGTGGAAGACGGGATCCTGCTGCGCAAGTACTGGTTCTCGGTCAGCGACGCCGAGCAGGAGCGGCGCTTCCGCTCGCGGCTGGAGGACCCGATGCGGCGGTGGAAGCTGTCGCCGATGGACCTGGAGTCGATCACCCGCTGGGAGGCCTACTCGCGGGCCAAGGACGAGATGATCGCGCGCACCGACCGCCCCGGGTCCCCGTGGTACGACGTGCCCAGCGACGACAAGCGGCGGGCCCGGATCAACATGATCGCGCACCTGCTGAGCACCGTGCCCTACTACGAGGCGAAGCCGCCCAAGCTCCGGCTGCCCAAGCGGCCCGCCCCGGGTGGCTACGAGCGCCCGCCGCGCGACACCATCCGGTACGTCCCCGACCACGCCGCCACCCTCGGCGAGCCCGCGACGACCCCCGCCTAGCGCCCGTCCGCTCCCGCGAGGGTGAGGGGTCGCCGTCGCGGAAGCTGTCGAGCTGCGCGCACAAACGGAGCACCGACCCCGTGTGCCATCCTGATGGTCCGGAGCGCTCCCGCCGGAGGCATCAAAACCCCCGCGGACCCGCCGGCCCGCGGGAGCAAACGGCCCGCCACTGACGCGAACGCGGGCAAAAAAATGGGCTTGAAGAACAGCGACCATGGCCCCACCTTGAAAGCTCTAGAGTGGCCGCGACCAGCTGCGGACGTCGCGGGGGTCGCCGGGCAGCCAGAGGCCGCGGACGAACGCCGTGACGGTCTCCTCGCTCTCGCCCATGACCGTGAGGCTGGACTGTCCGATGTAGTCGTAGACGATGAGCATGTCGCTCTCGTCCGACCACGAGGCTGCCCAGCCGTCGACCCTCCGGTTGGCGGGCCGGCCGGCGGGCGGTTCGCCCACGGTGACCTGGACGGATCCGAGCGGCATCGGGGCGACGATGGAGAACGACGAGTCGGGCAGCCAGGCGCCGGACGCGTCGAGGGCGATGGAGCAGCGTTCCAGCCTGGTGCCGACCGGCGCGGCGGCGGCGCGCACCGGCTGCGGGCACTGCTGGGCGCGGTCGAGGCGCAGCGCGCGGGCGACCGTCACGACGAGGTCTCCACTGTGGTCGGTCGCGGCGACCATCACCTCAAGCCGGTCCACGGGCTTCCACCTCAGCTGCCAGAACCACAGCCCGCGCGCCTCGGCACCAGGCGAGGCGATCTCCACCCGGTCCAGGGTCGCCGGACGGCCGCCGATCGCGAGGAAAGTGGTCTCGACCGGCGTCCGGGCGGCGCGATTGGCGCGGCCGGGCGCCGGAAGGTGTACCGAGATCCGCGTCTGGTCGACCGACAGGAACAGCCACTCGCCCTCGGTGGTGCTCTCCCAGCGCGTGCTCTTCAGGCCCGGCACGGCCGCGCCGTCCACATCGAAGTGCAGGCTCCCCGGGTCGGCGCCGACGAGCTCGGGCAGCTCGGCGGCGCCGGGCACCTCCGGCGCCTCGGGCAGGGTCGTCCGGGGTGGCGCGGGCGGCGGCCCGGCCGCCGGGTCCGGGGGCCTCCCCACCAGGATCGGCGTGCCCACCGCGACGGCCGCCACCGCGACCGCGGCGGCGAGGGAGGTCCGCAGGCGGCGGCGCGAGCGTAGCCGCCGCCCGGACGCCATCGCGGTGGACGCCAGGTCCGCCCGCACGTGTACGTCTTCGGTCAGCTCGCGGATCGCGCCCCGAAGCGCGCTGTCGACGTCGGTCATCGCACGGCCTCCCGCTCGAGCTCGTGGAACACGGCGCGCAGTTTCGCCAGGGCACGGCTGGTCTGGCTGCCGACCGTGCCCACGCGGCAGCCGAGGATCCGGGCGGTCTCCTCGACGCTCACGTCTTCGAGGAAGCGGAGCACGACGATGGCCCGCTGGCGGGGTGGCAGCCGCCGCAGCGCGTCCCGCAACGCCAGCCGCAGGTCGGTCGAGCCGCCGGCGTCCCCGGTGGCCGCGCGGTCCGGCACGTCCGCCACCGGCACCTCGCGCCGGCGGAAGCTCCGCCAGGCCGAGATGTGGCTGTTGTACATGATCCGGCGCACGTACTGCTCCGGGCCGGTCCGGATGTGCCGCCACCGCACGAACGCCTTGGCCAGCGCGGTCTGCACGAGGTCGTGCGCGGCGTGCTCCTCACCGGTCAGCGCGTAGGCCGCGCGGAGCAGGGCGGGGCCGCGCCCCGCCACGAACTCCGTGAACTCCACCTCGACCGGCCTGGTCATCCGGCTCCTTCCCCGCGTCGTCCTCCATAAGACGCCGTGGCGGCTCCGGATTCTGCACGCGGGGAAGGCGAAAAGTCAGAGGCCCTGGGCGAGCCGGTGGTAGGCGGCGCTCCAGCGCAGCTCCTTGGCGAGGCCGCGGCGGGTGGTGCCGGCCTCGATGTGGACGAGCTCGATGCCGAGGTGCTCCGCCACGATGTGTACCTCGTCCGCCTCGACCGCCGTGGAAAGCACCGTGTGGTGCGGCCCACCGGCGGTGAGCCAGCCCTCGGTGGCCGTGGAGAAGTCGGGGCGGGGCTCCCACACCGCGCGGGCGACCGGCAGGTTGGGCAGCGGCTCGTCCGGCGGCACCAGGTCGATGTCGTTGGCCACCCACCGGAAGCGGTCGCCGAGGTCGGCCCATCCGACGACGACGCCCGGCCCGTTCGCGGCGGTGAAGACGAGGCGGGCGGGGTCTTCGCGGCCGCCGATGGAGAGCGGGTGCACCTCGACGCGCGGGCGCTCCGCCGCGATGGTGGGGCAGACCTCCAGCATGTGCGCGCCGAGCACCTTCGGGGTGCCGGGCGCGAGATGGTACGTGTAGTCCTCCATGAACGAGGTGCCACCGGGCCGCTCGCCGCCGACCACCTTGAGGATGCGGGTCAGCGCGGCGGTCTTCCAGTCGCCCTCGCCGCCGAAGCCGTAGCCGGCCGCCATCAGCCGCTGCACGGCGAGGCCGGGCAGCTGACGGAGCCCGCCGAGATCCTCGAAGTTGGTGGTGAAGGCCCGGAACGAGCCCTCTTCCAGGAACTGCCGCAGCGCCACCTCGACGCGGGCCTGGTAGCGGACGCTGTCGTGGCGGGCGCCGCCGGGGCGGACGTCGGCGTCCAGCTCGTACGTCTCGAGGTACTCCTCGATCAGCGCGTCGACGGCGGTGTCCTTGACCCCGTCGACGAGCCGGACGAGGTCGTTGACGCCCCAGGTGTTGACCGAGACCCCGACCCGCAGCTCCGCCTCGACCTTGTCGCCCTCGGTGACGGCGACGTCCCGCATGTTGTCGCCGAACCGGGCCAGGCGCAGCGACCGCGCCTCGGCAACGCCGGCCGCCGCGCGCGCCCACGAGCCGATCCGGGCGGCCACGGCGGGGTCGCTCACGTGCCCGGCGACCGTGGTGCGGGCGACCCGGAGGCGGGTCAGCGCGAACCCGAACTCGCGGTCGCCGTGCGCGGCCTGGTTGAGGTTCATGAAGTCCATGTCGATCGTCGACCAGGGCAGGGCGGCGTCGGCCTGGGTGTGCAGGTGCAGCAACGGCTTTCGGAGCGTGTCGAGGCCCGAGATCCACATCTTGGCCGGCGAGAACGTGTGCATCCACGCGATCACACCGATACACGACGGGTTCTCGTTGGCCCGGCCCATCACCTGGCGGATGGCGTCGGCGCTGGTCAGCACCGGCTGCCAGGAGACCCGGACCGGCACGGCGGCGGCCGACTCCAGCGCGTCGGCCACGCGGTGGGACTGCTCGGCGACCTGGCGCAGCGTGTCTTCGCCGTACAGGCCCTGGCTCCCGGTCAGGAACCAGACTTCTTTGCCCGGGTAGGGGTCGTCGGTCACGGCCGTCCCTTCTGTTGTGAGCGCGCGACGCGGGGGTGTCAGCGGGTGGCCCCGGCGCGGCGCTTGTTGTAGATGTCGAACGCGACGGCCAGCAACAGCACCAGGCCCTTCACGACCGACTGCGTGGACTGGTCGACGCCCATGAGCTGCATGCCGTTGCTCATCACCGCCATGATCAGGCCGCCCACCACCGCGCCCACGACGGTGCCGACGCCGCCCGCGACGGCCGCCCCACCGATGAACGCCGCGGCGATCGCGTCGAGCTCGAACATGTTGCCGGCCGCCGGCTGCGAGCCGTTGGAGCGCGAGGAGTAGATGACGCCCGCGATGCCGGCGAGCAGCCCCATGTTCACGAAGATCCAGAAGTTGACCTTGCGGACCTTCACACCGGAGAGCGTGGCGGCCGAGAGGTTGCCGCCGATCGCGTAGACCTGGCGCCCGAAGACGGTGTTCTTGGTCATCAGCCCGTAGACGATCACCAGGACGGCCAGGATGATCAGCACGATCGGCAGGCCGCGCGCGTGGGCGAGCTGCCAGGCGAAGTACATGACGACCGCGCCGACCAGCAGCACCCGCGTGACGAACAGCGGGAACGACTCGACCGGCTGCTGGTAGCGGATGCGCGCCAGCCGGGTGCGGAACACGCTCACCGCGTACCCGATCACCGCGATAGCGGCGATGACCAGTGTGAACGCGTCGTAGCCCTGCCCGCCGAGCAGGCCGTTGAGGAAGCCGCTGGCGACCTTCTGGTACTCGCCCGGGAACGGCGACAGCGAGATGTTGTCGAGCACCTGCAGCGTCAGGCCGCGGAAGAGCAGCATGCCGGCCAGCGTCACGATGAACGCGGGCATGCCGACGTACGCGACCCAGAAGCCGTGCCAGGCGCCGACCGCGACGCCGACGGCGAGGGCCGCGCCCACACCCACCCACCACGGGTACCCCTGCTGGATCACCAGCACCGCCGAGACGGCGCCGGTGAGCGCGACCACCGACCCGACCGACAGATCGATGTGGCCGGCGATGATCAGGATCACCATGCCGATCGCGAGCACCAGGATGTACGAGTACTGGAGCACGATGTTGGTGATGTTGCCGGGGCTGAGCAGCACGCCGTCGGTCAGGATGGCGAAGAGCACCACGATGCCGACGAAGGCGATGTAGATGCCGCTCTGGCGAAGGTTGCGGGTGATGAGCGTGCGCGGATCGCTGGTGCCGGTGTGCAGCGCCGCGGCGGGGGCCCCTCCGGCCGACGCGAGCTCCGGCGTCGGGTTGGGCTTGATGCTTGTCATCCGGCGAGCTCCTTCTCCTTCGTCATGAGCGCCATGAGGTTTTCCTGGGTCGCCTCGCTGACCGGCAACTCGCCGGTGATCCGGCCAGCCGAGAGCGTGTAGATCCGGTCGCACATCCCCAGCAGCTCGGGCAGCTCGGACGAGATCACGATGACCGCCTTGCCCTCCGCCACGAGTCGATTGATAATTGTATATATCTCAAACTTCGCGCCGACGTCGATGCCTCGCGTCGGCTCATCCAGGATCAACACGTCGGGATCGGTGAAGAGCCACTTCGACAGCACGACCTTCTGCTGGTTGCCGCCGGAGAGGGTGCCCACCTGATCCATCACGGTGCGGGTCTTGATGTTCATGTCCTGGCGGCTCTCCTCGGCGACCTTGATCTCCTCGTTGCCGTTGACCCAGCCGGCGCGGGAGAGCTTGTCGAGCGCCGCGGCGGAGATGTTGGCCCGCACGTCGGCGATGAGGTTGAGGCCGTAGCGCTTGCGGTCCTCGGTGGCGTACGCGATGCCGTGGTCGATCGCCTCGGCCACCGTCCGCGCCCGCACCTGCTTGCCGTGCATGAAGATCCGGCCCTTGATGTCCCGCCCGTACGAGCGGCCGAAGACGCTCATCGCCAGCTCGGTGCGACCCGCGCCCATGAGGCCGGCGATGCCGACGACCTCGCCGGCCCGCACGCTGAGGCTCGCGCCGTCGACCACCTTGCGAGGCTGGACCGGATGCCACACGGTCCAGTCTTCGATCCGCAGCACCTCCTCCCCCGGCTCGGAGACCCGGTCGGGGTAGAAGCTGTCGAGGTCGCGCCCCACCATGCCGCGGATGATGCGCTCCTGGCTCACCTCGCCGGACCTCATGTCGAGCGTCTCGACCGTGCGCCCGTCGCGCAGCACGGTGGTGGAGTCGGCGATCGCGGTGATCTCGTTGAGCTTGTGCGAGATCATGATGCAGGTGATGCCCTGGTCGCGCAGCCGCCGCAGCAGGTCGAGCAGGTGCGCGGAGTCGATGTCGTTGAGCGCGGCGGTCGGCTCGTCGAGGATCAGCAGCCGCACCTCTTTCGAGAGCGCCTTGGCGATCTCGACCAGCTGCTGCTTGCCGACGCCGAGCTGGATCACCGCGGAGACCGGGTTCTCGTCCAGCCCCACCGAGGCCAGCAGCGTGGCCGCGTCGGCGTTCGTGCGGTTCCAGTCGATGAACCCGCCGCGCCCGCGGCGCTCGTTGCCCAGGAAGATGTTCTCCGCGATCGACAGGTACGGCACCAGCGCGAGCTCCTGGTGGATGATGACGATCCCGACCGCCTCGCTGTCGCGGATGCCCCCGAAGTGCACCGGCTCGCCGTCGAACACGATCTCGCCGTCATAGCTGCCGGTCGGGTAGACGCCGGACAGCACCTTCATGAGGGTGGACTTGCCGGCGCCGTTCTCCCCGCAGATGGCATGGATCTCCCCGCGCCGGACGGCGAGCGACACGTCCTCGAGCGCCGTCACACCGGGAAACCGCTTGGTGATGCCGCGCATCTCGAGCAGTACGTCGTCCATCCGTCCTCCTTCGTTTCTCGGTCGTGCGCCGGCCATGGGCCGGGCTCGGCGGCCGCCACCGCCGAGCCCGACCGCTTCGTTACTTGGCCTGGCCGGCGGCGACTTCCTCCGCCGTGTAGTAGCCGGAGTCGACTAGCTCCTTCTTGATGTCGTCCTTGTAGACCGTCACCACGGGCAGCAGGTACGAGGGCACGACCTTCACGCCATTGTCGTATGTCTTGCTGTCGTTTGCGGTCGGCGTCTTCTTCTGCAGGAAGGCCTCGGCCGCCGTGACGGCCTGCTCGGCCAGCAGCCGCGTGTCCTTGAAGATCGTCGAGCTCTGCACGCCGTCGTTGATGAGCTTGACCGACGCGATCTCGGCGTCCTGCCCGGTCACCACCGGCATCGGGTTGGCGCCCTTGCCGTAACCGGCGTTCTGCAGCGCGGTGATGATGCCGCGGGAAAGCCCGTCGAACGGCGAGAGCACACCATTGACCTTCGAGCCGTCGTTGTAGCTGGAGGTCAGCAGGTCCTCCATGCGCTTCTGCGCGGTCTCCTGCTGCCAGCGCAGGATCGCCACCTTCTCGATGTTGGTCTGCGCCGACTTGACCACCAGCGCCTTGCTGTCGATGAACGGCTTCAGGGTGTCCATCGCGCCGTCGAAGAAGAAGTGCGCGTTGTTGTCGTCGAGCGAGCCGGCGAAGAGCTCGACGTTGAACGGCCCGGTCTTGTCGCCCTTCGCGCCGTCCTTGGTCTGCAGCCCCAGCCCGACCAGCAGCGCGTTGGCCTGAGCCACGCCGACCTTGTAGTTGTCGAAGCTGACGTAGAAGTCGACGTTCTTGCTGTCGCGGATCAGCCGGTCGTAGGCGATCACCGGGATCTTCTTGTCCGCGGCCGCCTGGAGCTGGCCGCTGAGCGCGGTGCCGTCGATGGCCGCGATGATCAGGACGTCGGCGCCCTGCGTGATCATCTGGTCGACCTGCTGCGACTGCGTCGGGATGTCGTCGCCCGCGTACTGCAGGTCGACCTTGTAACCCTTCGCCTCGAGCTTCTCCTTCACCGCCTTGCCGTCGGCGATCCACCGCTCCGAGGTCTGCGTCGGCATCGAGACGCCGATCGTCAGGTCCTTAGGGTCCTGAGCTGCGGTGTCGCTATCCCCACCGGCGCCCTCACCACCACAGGCCGCGAGGCTGAACGCCAGCAGCGCGCCCCCCAGAGCGGCCAGAAGTCTCCTGTTCACAGTCTCTCCCCTCCGGGATCGGGTGTCATGCAGGCACGAAGATCAGTTGCGCCCACATTGTTAGCGCTCACATTGGCGTCGTCAAGGTGTGCCAAGGACATCTGCCAGTCACGGTCGCGTAACGAGATCACCCGACGTATCGATCAGCCCCACCACCAGCGACCGGATCCCCGCGTGCCCGGATTGTTCTGATCTTGGCAGCCCGGTCTCGCCACCCTTCTTATAACAAACCCATAACGGCGCGGCGGGCCGCCCGGCGGCCTCGGTGATCCGCGCCCGACATGTGACCGTTCTCAACCGGTTACCCGGTTCGGCTCCGGCGTTCCACAGTGGACGACGGCGCTCGCCGCCCACCCATCGGTTCCGGACGATCCGTTGGCGGCCGGCGGGAACCAGGACCGCGCGCGCGACGACTATCCGTGCGTGGACGACGAGACGGAGCTGGCGCTCGCCGCCGGCCAGGGCGACCGGGCCGCGGCGGCCGCGTTCGTCCGCGCGACCCAGCAGCAGGTGTGGCGGTTCGTCGCCCACCTGGCCGGGCCCGGCGAGGCCGACGACCTGACCCAGGAGACCTACGTGCGGGCGCTGCGCAGCCTGCCCGGGTTCGCGGCCCGCTCCTCGGCGCTCACCTGGCTGTTCGTGATCGCGCGCCGGGTCGTCGTCGACCACCGCCGCACCGCCGCCGCTCGGCCCCAGCTCACCACCCTGGGCGAGTGGCCGGCGGCGGCCGACGCGCGGGCCGCGCGGGCGTTCTCGATCGAGGACGGGGTGGTGCTGCGCCGGCTGCTGGACGGCCTCGCCCCGGAGCGGCGGGAGGCGCTGGTCGCCACGCAGGTCCTCGGCCTCTCGTACGCGGAGGCGGCGCGGGTCTGCGACTGCCCGATCGGCACGATCCGGTCCCGCGTGGCCCGCGCCCGCGACGACCTCATCGCGGCACTCAACGACTCCGGCGAGACCCGCGGCCGCCGCCCGAGCTGACAAGCGGCGGGGCGGCCGTTCGCCACCCCGCCGCCAAGATCCGTGCGGGCTCAGCTGGGCAGGCCACCCACCTGGGTGTTGATCCACGAGCGGATCGCCGGGAGGTCACCGTAGATGGACGGGCCGGTGGCGCAGACCGAGCTGCCGTTGCCGGAGCGGCTGGTGGCCCCGATGAGGTTCCAGCGGCCGCTCACCAGGCGCACCTCCGGGCCGCCCGAGTCGCCGTAGCAGGCGCCGGCGTTGCCGTTGGTGTTGTTGGTGCAGATCTCGTACGGACCGTCGATGCCGAGGCAGCGGCTGTCGGCGACGATCGACGTGTCGAGCTCGTTGGCGATGGCGGGCGCGGAGCCGCAGCCCCGGGTCGGGCAGGTCTGGCCCCAGCCGATGATGCGGGTGGCGGTGCCGGTCGCGCCGGAGGTCGTCGGGATGGGCGCCGGCGCCTGGCTCACCGAGGTGCTCAGCCGCAGCAGCTTGACGTCGCTGCGCGAGTGGCTGACCGAGCCGTTGACGGAGACCACGGTCCCGCCGCTGGTGCGGTTGATGCTGCCGACCCGCACCGACGACGGCGTCGGGCAGTGCCTCGCGGTGACCACCCAGTTCGCCTTGATGAGCGAGCCGGTGCAGCCGCCGGTGTACACGAGGAACGAGTAGTTCTCCGAGGCCGGCCGGCCGTTGACGATCAGCGGCGTGACGGTGCCGCCGCCGGGCTCGGTGGCGGCGGATCCGGCGTAGTGCTGGGGCGCCGCGCCGGCCGGTGCCGCGCCGGCGACCAGCGTCGCCGCGAGCATCACGGCGCCGAGCACCGCGACCGACAGTCTTCTTAGGACCATTGATGACCTCCTGGACGTCGTGGGGGGTGACCCCGACCACACGCTATCCATTCAGGTACATCTTTCAATGCAATCGGCTATACCGGAACCTTCCTATCGCCAGGCGATGGCGGGCGGCCGGCCGGTCAGGTGCGTGACACATCAACCCACGTCCATGCCGCGCGGGTGCAGAGTACGGGGATGAGGAAGACGCTCGCCGTGTTCGGCTACGCGACCGACAGCGCGCCCGGCGGCGCGGCCCGCGAGTATCCGAGCTTCTCGGCCGCGGCGACCGAGGCCGGCCGGTCCCGGGTCTTCGGCGGCCAGCACTTCGAGTTCAGCAACCAGGCCGGCCTGGCGCTGGGCCGGGGCGTGGCCGGCGAGGTGCTCGCCACCGCCCTGCTCACAGTGGACGGCCCGACCCACCACGGCGCGTGCCCACGCTGAATGGCACGGGCGACCATTCGGCTCATATCGGATGCCGCCGGGCGCGTGGAATCCGCCGCTGGACGTACATCGCCCTAGATTGCCCATTAGGTTCCGAGCGATAGAGGAACTTCATTCGCATACGCCGGGAGGGCACCGTGCGGCTGCTGTCAGCGCTGGACCACCAGCACACCGTCGCCCCGCCGGGGTACAGCCGCTGGCTGATCCCGCCCGCCGCCCTGTCGGTGCACCTGTGCATCGGGCAGGCGTACGCGACGAGCGTCTACAAGAACTCGCTCATCGCCCACTTCGACGCCAGCCAGACCGCGATCGGCATCATCTTCAGCATCGCGATCGTCATGCTGGGCCTCTCCGCGGCGGTCGGCGGCACCTGGGTCGAGGCGAACGGGCCGCGCAAGGCGATGTTCGTGTCCGCGTCGTTCTGGGCCTCGGGCTTCCTCGTGGGCGCGCTGGGCATCGCGACCGGCCAGCTCTGGCTGGTGTACCTGGGCTACGGCTTCCTCGGCGGGATCGGGCTCGGGATCGGCTACATCTCCCCCGTCTCCACGCTCATCAAGTGGTTTCCGGACCGCCCCGGCCTCGCCACCGGCTTGGCCATCATGGGCTTCGGCGGCGGCGCGCTGGTCGCCAGCCCGCTCTCCCGCCAGCTGCTGGAGCTCTACGACTCGGGCTACGACTCCGGTGTGGCCGGCTCGGTGGCGTCCAGCGGCGCGCTCGTCGGGCTCTTCGTCACCCTCGGCATCGGCTACTTCGTGATCATGATGTTCGGCGTGGTCAACGTCCGCGTCCCCCCGCCGGGGTGGCGGCCGGCCGGCTTCGACCCCGCCACCGTCGCCACCAAACCCCTGGTCACCACCGCGAACGTCTCCGCGTCGAACGCGATCCGCACCCGCTCCTTCTGGCTGCTGTGGGTGGTGCTCTTCTGCAACGTCACGGCCGGCATCGGCATCCTGGAACAAGCGAGCCCGATGATCCAGGACTTCTTCCGGGACGGCGGCACGTCGAGCGTGACGGTAGCGGCCGCGGGTGGCTTCGTCGGGCTGCTGTCGCTGTTCAACATGGCCGGCCGCTTCGCGTGGTCGTCCACATCGGACCTCATCGGGCGCAAGCCGATCTACATGCTGTACCTCGGCGTCGGCATGGTGCTCTACGCGCTGCTCGCCGCCGTGGGGCACGCCGCGACCGCGCTGTTCGTGTTGCTGGCCGGCGTGATCCTGTCGTTCTACGGCGGTGGCTTCGCGACCGTCCCGGCGTACCTGCGCGACCTGTTCGGCACGTTCCAGGTCGGCGCCATCCACGGGCGGCTGCTGACCGCGTGGTCGGCGGCGGGCATCGCCGGCCCGCTCATCATCAACGGTTTCCTCGACGCGCAGGGCAAACCCGGCACGCTGACCGCGACCGCCTACCGGCCGGCGCTCTTCACGATGGTCGGCGTCCTGGCGATCGGCTTCATCGCGAACCTGCTGATCCGGCCGGTCCCCGACCGCTTCCACGAGCCCGCCGCCGGCCCGCCGCCGCAGACCGTCACCGCTGAAGGGACCCCCACCCGATGAGCCAACCACCCGAACACCAGTCGGCCCGGCTGTGGCTGTCGTGGCTGCTGGTCGCCGCGCTGCTCGGCTACGGCGTGACCCAGACCGTCATCACCGCCGCGAAGCTCTTCACGAGCTGAACATCTCGCCGAGCCAGCCCACCACCGTCGGCGCCACCGAGGCCAGCACGGTGAAGTGGTCGGCGCCGGCGACCGGGACGTAGCTGACGTCGGTGCCGGCGGCCGCCAGCTGCCCCGCGGTCAGCTCGGTCAGGGCCGCGGGCAGGGCGTCCGCGGTGCCGTGGGCGAGCCGCACCGGGCGTGGGTAGTGGGTCAGCGGCACCTCGTCGTCCGCGAGCAGTGCCGCGAACGCCGCGCCGGCGGCCGGCGGGTCGAGGAACGCGTCCGCGTTGGTGACGCCGGCCGCCACGGTGGCGGCCAGGTCCGCAAGGCACAGCCGCCCGGCGGCCGCGACCAGCTCCAGGCCCAGCGGCGTGAACCAGTCTTCGGCCCGGAAGGCGCCGCGATCGGTGATCGGCAGGGTGCGCCCCTGGTAGGGCACGGCCGGGTTGAGCGGCGCGCCGGGGACGCCGGTGGCGGCCGACTGCAGCGCCCACTGGGTGGTCGGCGCCACCGCGACCGTGCCGAGGTGGCGCAGCTCCGGGGCGTACGACGCGGCCAGCGAACCGGCCCACAGCGCGGCATGCCCGCCGAAGGAGTAGCCGACCGCCGCTCACGCGGGCGACACCGGCGCGATCCGGCGCGCCGCCCGCACGACGTCGATCAGCGCCGCCGCCTCGGCCCGCCCGTCGACCCCGGAGCCCTCCCCCGGCGAGACACTCCGCCGGTACATCACGGATTGATGATAGTCACTACCTCACTGGGTGAGTAGGCGGCGCGGAAGAAGCCGCGCACGCGGCGCTGGCCGAGGCCGAGGTTGTGCTCGAAGGTGGTGGGCTCCGCCGGCGTGGCCGTGTCGAAGGCGATGAGGATGTCGTCGCGGCGGCCGCGGTTGGGGTCGTACACCCGGAGGGTCACCCGACCGCCGGTGCCGTCGTAGCCGTACGCCAGCACCTGGTGGTTGCGGCTCAGATCCCGCGGCCGCGACGAGCTCACGGTGACCACCCCGATGGGCACCGGCCGGCCGCGGTCGAGCTCCGCCCTGATCCGGGGCCACTGGATCGCGATCGTGCGCCAGCTGAGCCCGCGCTCGGTGAGGATCCGCCGGCCGAGGAGCCGGACGGTGGTGTCGCCGTCGGGCAGGTTCATCCACCAGTAGTACTTGGCGACGCCGGTCGGTATGCGCCACGACTGGATCAGCCGGGTGACGATGTAGCGGTAGAGCGGCTGGCCGGCGGCCGGCCGCTCTGCGGGCGGCGCCGCGCCGGCCCGCCAGTAGTCGAGGGCGGCGAAGGCCATGCCGCCGCAGAGGCCGCCGGCGGCGTTGCCGATCCGGATGTCGCCGAGCGGTGTCGGCAGGACCAGGGCCGGCTGGGACGGCCACGAGTTGTCGAACCCGAAGCCGTGCCGCGACGGCAGGAAGCTCTCCGCCATCGGCTCACGCTAGTGCTCCGGCGCCGGAAACGCGGTCGGGTTCGCGACCGACGGCTCAGGCTGGCACGACCATGGGCGTGCCGGCGACCGGATCGGGCACGACGAGGCAGGCCATGCCGAAGACCTTCTCGACGAGGGCGGCGGTCACGATCTCGGTGGGCGGCCCCTCCGCCACGATCGCGCCGTCCGACATCGCGATGATGTGGTCGCAGAAGCGGCAGGCGAGGTTGAGGTCGTGGAGTACCGCGACGATGGTCTTGCCGGACTCGGCGTTGAGCGTGCGCAGCAGCCGCAGGAGCTCGACCTGGTGGTTGATGTCCAGAAACGTCGTGGGCTCGTCGAGCAGCAGCAGGTCGGTGTCCTGGGCCAGCGCCATGGCGACCCAGACCCGCTGGCGCTGCCCGCCGGACAGCTCCCGGATCGGGCGGTCGACCAGGTCCGCGGTGCCGGTGGCGTCCAGCGCGCGGGCGACGGCGTCGTGGTCGCGGGCGGTCCACCGCCGAAACCACCCCTGATGCGGGTAGCGGCCGCGGGCCACGAGGTCGGCGACGGTGATGCCGTCCGGCGCCACCGGCGTCTGCGGAAGCAGCCCGAGCACCTTGGCGACGTCGAGCGTGCTCAGGTCGGCGAGCGACCTGCCGTCGAGGTAGACCGCGCCGTCCTTGGGCGGCAGCAGCCGGGCGAGGCCGCGCAGCAGCGTGGACTTGCCGCAGGCGTTGGCGCCGACGATCGCGGTCATCTTGCGGTCGAGCACCGTGACGTCGAGGTTGGGCACGACGATCCGCCCGTCGTACCCGAGGGCCAGCCCCTCCGCGCGCAACCGGGTCACGGTGCCCACCTCCGATGGCTCGCTCAGCGCCGTCGTGGTCGGCCGCCGCCCTCCGCGCTCACTCATCCACCCGCTCCTTGCCGGTTAGTGGTGGCCAGCAGCCACAACAGGTACGGTGCGCCGACCGCGCCGGTCACCACGCCCGTGGGCAGCGGTGTCGGCAGCAGGTGTACGGCGACGAGGTCGGCGGTGAGCAGCAGCGCGGCGCCGACCAGCGCGGCGGCGAGGATCCCGCCGGTGGCCGGTCCGAGCAGCCGGTTGGCGACCGGCCCGGCGACGAGCGCGACGAACGCGATCGGCCCCGCCACCGCGACGGCCAGCGAGACCAGCACGACCGCGACCGCGAGCAGGCCGGCGCGGCTGAGCTCGGTGCGGGTGCCCAGCGCGCGGGCGGCGTCGTCGCCGAGCTCCAGTGCCCGCAGGGGCCGCTGGAGCAGGAGCGCGGCGGGCAGCAGCACGATCAGCGCCCCGGTGAGCAGCCGCAGCTCGGCGGTGCTCGCCTGCCCGACCGAGCCGGTCAGCCAGTGCATGGCCTGCCGCGCCTCGAAGAGCTGGGCCTTGGTCAGCACGTACCCGATGAGGCCGTCGAAGAAGACCGCCATGCCGATGCCGATGAGGATGAAGCGGTAGCCGCTGACCCCGCCTCGCCAGGCCAGCAGGTACATCAGCAGCGCGGCGACGATCGCCCCGCCGAGCGCGAGCCCGCTGACCGCGAGCCCGCCGATCCGCAGCAGCACGATCCCGCCGACCGCGGCGAGCCCGGCGCCGGAGGTGATGCCGACGAAGTCCGGCGACGCGAGCGGGTTGCGCAGCAGCTGCTGGAAGATCGTGCCGGAGGCGCCGAGCGCGAGGCCGACGGTGAGCGCGGAGGCGGCGGTCGGCAGCCGCAGGCCGCGGACGACGAAGTCGACGCTGGGGTCGTCGCGCAGGTACAGCACCGAGGCGACCACCTCGGTGGCGCTCAGCCGGAAGCTGCCGACCATCATCGTCAGGACGAAGAGGGCGGCCACCGCCAGGGCCAGCGCGCCGGTCACCGTGAGCGAGCGGGCGAGCCGGTGACGCCGGGTGCCGCGCAGGGCGGTCGCGGCGCCGGTCTTCGGGGTGGCCAGTAGGGCTGTCATCGGCTCACACCTCCGACAGCCGGGCGTACCGCACGATGGCGACGAACGCGGGCGCGCCGAGCACCCCGAGCACGACACCGACCTGCAGCTCGTCCGGGGCGACCGCGACCCGGCCGAGCACGTCGGCCAGCAGCAGCACGATGGGCGCGAGCAGCATCGAGTACGGCAGGATCCACCGGTAGTCGGGCCCGCAGATGAACCGGGCGAGGTGCGGCACCACCAGCCCGACGAAGACGATCGGCCCGCACGCCGCGGTCGCCGCGCCGGCCAGCACGGCCACCACCGCGAACGCGGCCGCCCGGGTGCGGGTGACGTGCTGGCCCAGGCCGCGGGCCATGTCCTCACCGAGCGCCAGCCCGTTGAGGGCCCGGCCGAAGAACATCGAGACGGCGAGGCCGGCCAGCATGAACGGCGCGACGCCGGTGAGGATCGGCCTGTACCGTCCGGCGAGCGAGCCAACCTGCCAGAAGCGCAGCTCGTTGAGGGCGTCCACGTTGGTCATCACGATGCCGGTGGTCACCGACGCCAGGCCGGCGGTGACGGCCGCACCGGCGAGGGCCAGCTTGAGCGGGGTGGCGCCTTCGCGGCCCATCGAGGCGATCGCGTAGACGAGCACGAGCGCCCCGATCGCCCCGGCGAAGGCGAACCAGATGTAGACGCCGACGCCGCGCACGCCGAGCACCGTGATGGCGAACACGACGCAGGCGGCCGCGCCGGAGTTGATGCCCATGATGCCGGCGTCGGCGAGCGGGTTGCGGGTGACGCCCTGCAGCACCGCCCCGGCGACGCCGAGTGCCGCGCCCACGAGGATGCCGAGCAGGGTGCGCGGCACCCGCATCTCCAGCGTGACCGTGCTGGTGATCGACCCGTCGTCGTCGAGGCTGCCGAGGGCGCGCAGCACCTCCCACAGCCCGAGCGAGCGCGACCCCATCGTGACGCTGAGGAACGCCACGAGCACGAGGACCGCGCCGAGCACGGCGAGCCCCGGCCCTAGGGCCACGGCCCGCCGTGCTCGGCGCGGCGCGGTGGGCGTCGCGTAGCGGCTAGTCGCCGACATTCGGGTCGGCGGCCTTGACCGCCGCGGTCAGCTTGTCCAGCTCGGTGGCGAAGTCGCCGTAGGTGTGCAGCCAGAACGCCGGCCAGGAGACGGCCGCACCCGCCTTCGCCGCCTTGATCTTGAACCAGGTCGGCTGCTTCTTGCCCCACTCCGCGTTGGCGGTGGCGGTGTAGGAGCGGCCGTCCCACAGGATGAGGTCGGGCTGGTACTTGTCGGCGTTCTCCCAGCTGAGGTTCTCCCAGTACGGGAAGGCCGGGTCGGGGTTGGCCGGGTTGAGCACCTTCAGCCCCCAGCTCTGCAGGTCGAGCAGCTCGGGCGCGTACGTCGGGTTGGCCACGTACACCTTGTCGTCGGCCGGCGACATCGCCGCGACGGTGAGGCCGGGCTTGCCCGCGACCGCCTCCTTGAACGTGGTGACCGCCTGCTCGAAGCGCTTCTTGTTGGCGGCGATCTCGGGCTTGTTCACATCGGCGCCGAGGCTCTTGGCGAGGCTCTCGTACCCGTCGGCGAGAGCCACGATCGACTTGCCCTGGGTCACGCCGACGACGGGGGCGAGTTCGGCAAGCTTCTTGCTTTTCTCGTCGACGCCTTCCTCCATGCCGCTGTGGGCTTTCTCGGCCGGCCACCAGTCGCCGACGATCAGGTCCGGTCGCAGCGCGGCGGCCTTCTCCACGTCGATCTTGCCCCACTCCTCACCCAGGATCTCGATCCCGCTGAGGTCCAGGCTCTTCAGGTTGGGGTCGGTCTTCACCGACTCGTCGGCGAAGATGCCGACCGGCTTGATGCCGAAGGACATCAGCGCGGCCGCCTCGCCGGCGTGCGCGATGATCCGCGTCGGGGTCTTGTCCGCCTTGACGACCTGACCCGACCCGTCGGTGAACGACCACGGTCCGGCGGGGGCGGCAGCGGCGGCGGTCTCGCCGCCGGAGGAGTCGTCGCCGCAGCCGGCGAGCACGGCGCTGAGCGCCGCCAGGGCCAATATCGGGCGCCATGCGCGCATGGTTGTTCTTCCGTTCTCGGGGGTGCGGTGATCGAGGGTTAGGTTAGGCTAACCATGCGCCGCGGCTTTGGCTAGCCCCCATGATCCACCTCACCCGCGAACGGGAGGCCGGTCAGGCGCGGTCGTTGTTCGGCCGGCCGCGGTGCCGTGCGGTGGTGGTGCCCCGCCGGCTGAGGCCGTGCACGGTGGTCGCCGGGTCACGGTGCCGGCCGCGGTTCGGCGGGCCGAGCCGAAACGGGAAGTCACACTCCGCCGCGTCCTCGCCGTCCGGATCCGCCGGCTCCTCTTCCCGAACCCCCATCGCACCCCCCGTAGACCGGACTCCATCATGGACCGATCTGGACCCGGGTGATCGCACAGGCCGTGCGGCCGGCCGCCTACCGAAACAGGATGACGGCGGTGAGGACGAGGCCGTAGGCCGCGACGGCGAGGTGCAGCCCGGTCCACAGCCAGTGCAGGCGGACCCGGTGCAGCCGCGGGTAGGCGCGGTAGTGGGACTCGCGGGACTCGGCCAGGCGCGGGTCGTCGGCGAGCGCGCCCATCTCCTTCAACGTGCGGGTCAGCGCGCGGGCCTGCGAGAGGTGGTAGTCGGCCCGCTCGTGGTACTTCGCCGCGGACAGCGCGCCGTAGAGGCCGATGCCAAGGATCAGCAGGGCCAGCGGGAGCGTGCCGCCGGAGAACTTCTGCTGGACGATGAGGCCGCTGAGCCCGGCCGTGATGACCAGCAGGAAGTTGGTGAGGACGGACCGCTGGGTCTCGGACTGGCGCAGCTGCTGCCGGTGCTCGTTCCAGTACGCCCGGACGGTGTCGGTCGGCTCGCTCATGCCTCGCCCTTCTCCGCGAGGAGCGCCAGGACGCGCTCCAGGCTCTGACGCCTGCGCCACACGTTTGGATGGTCGGGTCCCAGCGCGGCTTCGGCGATCTCCAGCGCCCGCTCCAACTGCTCCCGCGCACCGGCCAGATCGCCCAGCTCCTTGAAGACCAGACCGAGGTTGTGGCGGAAGATTCCGATGTCCGGGTGATCGGGGCCCAAGGCCGCTTCACCGATCTCCAGCCCCCGCTCCAACTGCTCCCGCGCACCGGCCAGATCCCCCAGATCCTTGAGCGCCATGCCGAGGTTGCTGCGCCGGACACCGACGATGGGGTGATCGGGCCCCAGCGTCGCCACACC
>Ga0272482_10000167_pt1 | contig 21570 bp, 18 predicted proteins | sample RVTome_8_FD_192427 | JGI IMG/M metagenome (GOLD analysis project Ga0272482, IMG submission 192427) | Soil microbial communities from uranium-contaminated site in the Upper Colorado River Basin, Wyoming, United States - RVT160D0 (version 2) ...
GCGGACGGGCTGCGGTCGCGCCCCTGCTCCAGCCGGGTGAGGTAATCCACGCTGACGCCGGCGAGCGTGGCCAGCTCGGCCCGGCGCAGCCCGGGTGTGCGGCGCCGGACGCCATTCGGGAGCCCGACCGCGGCCGGCGGGACCGCCTCGCGGTGCGCGCGCAGGAACGCGCCCAGCTCTGTCTCTCCCATTGGCCGCATTGTATTCAGCGCGAGCGTGGCCCTGCCAGGGCTAGGGAAACCGCGGCCTGGCCCGGACACCCGGGCGCCGGAAGGCTCGCGGGCATGAGCACCTTCACCAGCCACCCCGGCACGAGAGACGGCGCGGGATGAAAGTAGAGATGTACGACGACATCGCGTGCCCGTGGTGCCGCCTCGGCACGCACCAGTTCCACCGCGCGGTGGCCGCGGCGGGCGCGGAATCGGTTGTCGAGCTCGTCCATCGTCCGTACCAGCTGATTCCCGACGCGCCCGAGGAGCCGCGGCCGCTGATGGCGACGGTGGTCGAGATATTCGGTCCGGAGCAGGCCGAGGCGATGCTCACGCAGATGACAAGCCTTGGCGCCAGTGAAGGGATCGAGTACCGGTTCGACCGCGCGGTGGCGGTCAACACCTTCACCGCGCACCGGCTGCGGTGGCTCGCCCTGCGCGAGTACGGTGCCGCGGCGCAGGCCGCGCTGGCGACCGCCCTCTTCGACGCGTACTTCCGCGACGGCGTGAACATCGCCGACCACACGCGACTCGCCGAGCTGGCCGAGCGGGTCGGCCTGGATGGCCGCCGGGTGCGGGAGTTTCTCGCCTCCGAGGACGGGAGCGCCGAGGTACGCGAGCAGGTGGCCGCGGCGCGGCGGGAGGGCGTCACCACCGTGCCGAGGTTCGTCTTCGACAACGGCGACCTGATCGTCGGTGTGACCAGCGCCGAGGCGCTCGGCGACGCCCTCCGGCGGGCCGGCGGAGGGCGGCTGGACCGCTAGACGCCGCGATCGGTGACCACGTCGACCGCGCAAGGCAGGTCAGAAAAGACGTCACCCGCCGCACGGAGGGGTGAAGGTGCTCGTGCGGGTCATCCCGGCCGCGCGCCCGTTGGCCGCGATGACCAGCGCCATCTTGCGCGACGCCTCGTCGATCATCTCGTCGCCGAGCATCACCGCGCCCAGCCGCCCACCCGCCTCCGAGGTGTAGAACTCGTACGCGTCGAGGATCAGCTCGGCGTGGTCGTAGTCGTCCTGCGCCGGCGAGTACACCTCGTTCGCCGCGTCGATCTGCCCCGGGTGCAGCACCCACTTGCCGTCGAAGCCCAGCGCCGCCGAGCGCCTGGCCACCTCGCGGAAGGCGTCCACGTCCCGGATCTGCAGGAACGGCCCGTCGATCGCCTGCTTGCCGTGCTTCCTGGCCGCCATCAGGATCCGCATCAGGATGTAGTGGTAGGGGTCGCCCGGATAGTCCGGAATCAACCCACCGACCACGAACGACCGCATGTTGATGCTGGCCATGAAGTCGGCCGGCCCGAAGATGACCGTCTCCACCCGCGGCGAGGCCGCCGCGATCGCGTCCACGTTGACCAGTCCGGCGGCGTTCTCGATCTGCGCCTCGATGCCGATCCGCCCGACCTCCAGGCCGAGCGTCCGCTCGATCTGCGTCAAGGTCAGGTCCAGCCACTCCACATGGGACGCCGACTGCACCTTCGGCAGCATCACACAGTCCAGGCTCGCTCCCGCGCCCTCGACCACCTCCACCACATCCCGGTACGTCCACGGCGTGGTCAGGTCATTGACCCGCACCACCCGGGTCTTGCCGCCCCAGCCACCCTCGTTGAGGGCCGCCACCACGTTCTTGCGGGCCTCCGGCTTGGCCAGTGGGGCCACCGCGTCCTCCAGATCCAGGAAGACCTGGTCGGCGGGGAGGCCACGAGCCTTGTCGAGCATCTTCAGGCTCGAACCCGGGACCGCCAGGCAGGAGCGGCGGATGCGGGCGCGCTCCATCAACGGACCCACAGCGCGGTGCTGGCCTCGACCGTGTCCGGCAGCAGTGAGCGGACCGTCGCCCGGACCGTGTGGCGCCCGGCCGGCAGCGTGAAGGTATCCACAGTGGATGACCAGCTGCCGGCCTGCTCGTGGTGGAAGTAGGGCCAGCGGTCCGGCGTGACCGGCGCGCCGTCCACCTCCAGCGTCACGGCGACAAGCTCGTGCAGCCGGTCGTTGTGCCAGGCGGCGCCCTCCCGGGTCACCGAGGTCACCAGCGCGCATTGGCGGTCGGTGCCCACCTCGACCTCGCCTTCCCAGCGCCGTTCCACGACCTCCAGCGCGCGGTCGACGGCCGGTACACATGGGACGATCCGTTCCAGGGTGAGCTCGTCGGGCTTCTCGCCCTTCATCCAGGTGGCGATCTGCGGCGCGCGGCCGAGGTACGCCGGCTTCACACCGTCGCCGGCCGCTTCGCGGCTCTCCTCAACCGCGTCCCACGTGTACACCGACGGCACCGGCGGCTCCTCGCCGGCCTCGGCAGCACCCTCCTCGGTGGACAGGTAGACGGCGACGACGCTGCCGCCGGACTGCGCCACGCGCAGGACGCCGCCGTCCAACGTGGCGCGGGCGGTCGCGCCCTCGGTGAGGTAGTCGACGACCACGCCGTGGCGGCCGGCCGGCACCTCGACCTCGACGGTGCCGGTGGGGCCGGGGCAGGACAGCACGACCCAGCTGCCGGTGTCGCTCGACCACAGGTAGCCGTAGGCGTCGTCGTGCCAGGCCCGGCCGACCGGTCGGCCGTCGCCGAGCAGCTCGGGCTGGCGGGCCCGCTCCAGCGCGAAGAGGGCGGCGATCCGCCGCTCGTCGGCCATCCGCAGGTCGCCCCACAGCTGGTTGAGCAGCGAGCCGCGGGCGACGTCGAGCACCTGCGCGTCCTCCCATTGCGCCGCGCCCTGCTTGCTGGCCCAGAGCGTGGTGCTCACCCACACGCCGAGCGAGTCCTGCAGGTGGGCGGGGATGGTGGACCAGCACGACTGCTGGCCGATGTCCTGTGAGGACGCGACGGCGAGGCGCAGGTTCCAGGAGGGTACGCCGGATGGGCCGGCCGCCTCGACGAGGTAGTCGCGCTCCCAGAGCGTGGCGCCGTACCGCAGCCACCACGGCGAGCGCAGTCCCCAGTAGAGCATCAGGAACGGCGCGCCGGCCGCGATGACCGCCTCGAACGTCTCGATCAGCGCCCCGGTCGTGGCGGCGAGGCTGTGGATGCCGGGCGCGTGGTCGTGGGCCGTGTTGGCGCACCACAGCTCGGTGCCGTCCACTTTGAACCCGGTGGCTCCGTTGGCGGTCACGTGGCGCAGCAGCGCCTCCCGAAACCTGTCCCGCCACGGGGCGGCGGCCGGGCAGAGCCGCCACGGAAACGCGGCGTTCGCGGCCTGCGCCGCCTCCAGCCCGGGGTTGACCATGCCCAGCTCGTGGCGGAAGGCGCGGGCCCCGTCGCTGGGCGAGACCCACAGGATCAGGTCGAGGTCGTGCCGCTTGAGGACCGCTTGGACGGAGGCGGGTCCGTCGGCGAAGTTGGCGGGGTTGAAGCGGCTCAGGTCGTCGGGATCGTTCCAGCCGCAGTCGAGGGAGAGGGCGTCGAAGGTGGCGCCGGCGGCGGTGAGCCGGTCGAGCACGGTGTCGATGTCGCCCATCATCGCGTCGGTCAGCTCGATCTTCGGCTCGTTGGCGTGCGAGATCTGGTACCAGCCGTAGGGGTCGTAGACGCGGTACGGCGTGCGCTCGCGGCCGATGCGGGTGAGCAGGTCGCGCACGTCGGCGCCGACGACCACGTCCGGGGCGGCCAGGGGCTGTTCGGGGGTGATCCGCCGGCCCGGCCAGTACACGCTGACCGGCCCGCTCTCGCCGGCGTGGGTGACCGCGGCCGGGTGCGCCGCGGCCTGGAAACGCCCGTCCCACAGTGCCCACGCGCCGTCGGCGTGGTATTCGGCGCCGGGACGCGCCTGCTCGGTGAGGAGCACGTGCGAGACCCAGGGCCCGTCGCCGTCGAGGGTGACCCGCTGGCGGACCAGGTCGCCGGCAGCCTCGTACCGCACGGTGGCGGTGATGCCGTCCGGATAGGTGAGCGCGAGCCCGGCACCGTCCGGTCGGGCCTCGACCGCGTCCAGCGTGCGAAACGCGCCGGCCACGTGTACGTGCTGGTAGCAGTACTTGTCCACGCCGCGCCAGCCCTCGCGCTCGCGGGCCTTCCCGGCCGCGAACACCGGCTCGACCCGCAGTTGCACCGCGATCGCCAGCTCGCCGCCGGCGCCGGCGTCCGGGAGGTCGACGGTGACCACGCCACCCTCCAGCGGCGCGGCCGTCGCCTCCACCCCGTCGACGAAGACGCGCCAGGTCAGCCGGCGGCGCTCCAGCGGCGAGCCGAGCGTCACCGCCAGCGGGCCGCCGGCGGCCGGGCGGGCCGCCTTGGTGCGGTACCAGAGGTAGCCGGCGTACGACTCGCCTTCCCAGGTGGGGAAGCCGAAGGTGACCTCGTTGACCCGCGACGCCGCGTACCAGGTGGCGTCGTCGAGGTCGGCGGCGTGGTAGCCGGCGCGCAGGCCGGACTCGTCGCCGGGCGCCTCGGCCAGCGAGCCGCCGGGGATGGTGCGCCAGCCGCCGATGTGTGCCAGCTGGTCTGGTTCGGCCACGACCGGCCGGGGCCAGCGCAGCTCGACGGCCGTGCCGCCGGCGGTGACCGTGGTGGTCCCGTCGCCCGGCTGGTGGTCGGCCGGCCGCCAGCCCAACTCCTCGATGCTCAGCCGCGTCATGCTGCGTCGCCCTCCTTGTGGCAGATCAGCAACCAGTCCTCGAAGGTGGGTAGGGAGGTGGCGAAGTGGGTGCCGGGTAGCTCCCACTCCCCCGTCGCGTCCACCCGCGCGGGGTGGGAGGCGAGGACCGCGCCGGTGCGCGGGTTGACCACGTCGACGCGCCACGTGCCGGCGCCGAGCTCGCGGAGCACGAGGCGCCGCAGCTCCAGCGAGATGCCGATGGTGGGGTCGCGCAGGCTGTTCGCGGGTACGTAGACGACCCGTTCGTCGCCGGTGCCGGCGCAGTACGGCAGGAACGGGCTCTCCCGGGTCGCGGCCGGCTCCACGCCGCTCTGCCACGGCCGGTGCTCCCACCAGCGCAGGCCGGAGAGCAGCCGCCCGCCGAGCCCGGTCTGCGCCGCCCCGGGCAGCCGCGCCGCCTCCTGCCATTCGATCGTGCCCCAGACGTCGCCGGGGTCGTCGGGCTCGCCGCGGGCGAACGCCCAGATGCCCTGCGCGCCGTACGTGTGGCCGGCCGCGCCGCCGAGCACGTGCGCCCAGAAGAGCATCCGCTGCAGCGTGGCTGACGAGCCGGCCGCGATCCCCTCGTAGCAGACCTCGGAGTTGACGACCGGCACTGGCGGCTCGGCGCTACGGGCGCGGTCGAGCGCGCGCAGCGACTGCGTGACCGAGCCGCGGTCGGCGTGGCCGGTCTGCATCCACACCAGGTCGACGCCGGCCTTGTCACCGACCGCGTCGAGCGTGGTGTGGTGGCCGAACGCCGGGCAGGGGTGGTACGTGACCGGCCGGTGGTACGGGTCGAGCTCGCGCACCTCGGCGCCGATCGCGGTCCAGCGGGTGACCAGGTCGGCGACCCGGTCGGGCAGGTCGTCGGCGGTCAGCTCGTCGTAGTGCGGCAGGCCGATCTCGCCACAGACGCACCAGACGACCGGCAGGGCGGCCCAGCGGGCGATCACCTCGCGCCATTGCCGGCGGATGCGCTCGTCGCCGAAGTCGAGCAGGTAGTAGCTCCAGGCGCCGACGATCGCCGGGGTGAGGCCGGCCGCCACCACGGTCGCCAGCCGCCGCTCGGCCGCGTCCCACCACTGTGGATCGGGGTGGCCCATCTCCGCGGTCCAGGCCCACCGGCCGCCGGTCGCGGCCTGCGGGGTGTAGGCGGTGGTCTCCGGGTACAGGCCGGCGACGAGCTGCACGACTGTGAAGCCCTGGCCGCGGCGCAGCTCGACCAGCTCGGCGAAGGCGGCGTCGCCGGCGCGCTCGCTGAACGCGTACCACCAGGTGTCGGCGACCCACAGGAACGGCTCGCCGCTCTCCTGGCGCAGCACCCGCTCGCCCGGCCGGACGGTCAGGTCGCGCCGGGCCGGCGGCGGGTCGGGCAGCTCGACGGTGGCGGAGGTACCGCCGGCGAAGACGAACTCGTAGGTGCCGGGCGCGGTGTGCCGCACCCGGGCGCGCAGCCGGCCGTCGGCGCCGGCGAAGGCGGGCACGTCGACGGTGGCGCCGTCGGGGGTGGTGACCCGGCAGGTGCCGGGGTCGGCGGCGGGGTCGATCCCGCCGCCCAGCGCCTGCACGACGCCAAGGGCGTTCCAGTCCACAGTGTCTCCCGGGCTACTTGACGGCGCCGGCCGAGAGGCCGCTGACGAAGGCGCGTTGCGCGACGAGGAAGATGATCAGCACGGGGAGCATGACGATCGCCATGACCGCGAACTGCTTGGGCAACGACGAGAAGTACTGGCCCTGGAACGCGATGAAGGCGAGCTGTACGGTCTCGTGCTTGCCGTCGGTCATGAACAGCAGCGCGAGGATGTAGTCGTTCCAGGCCGCGAGACCTTGCAGGATCGCGATCGTGACGGTCGCGGTGCGGGCCAGCGGCAGGTACATGCGCAGGTAGATGCGGAAGCTCCCGGCGCCGTCGAGGCTGGCGGCCTCGCGCAGCTCGTTGGGCAGGGCGAGGAAGGCGTTGCGGTAGAGCAGCACCGACGCGGCCATGCCCAGCGCGGTGTACGGGCCGACGAGCGCGGGGTAGGTGTTGAGCATGCCGAGGTCGAGGATCAGCTCGTACAGCGGGACGATGATCGCGGCGGGGGCGAGCATGATGCCGGAGAGCAGGACCAGCAGGACGATCCCGGAGCCGCGGAAGCGGTAGTAGGCCAGGCCGAAGCCAGCCAGCGAGCCGAGCACGACGACGGCGATCACCGAGGCGACCGTGACGATCGTGCTGTTGACGAACATGCGCAGCAGGTCGGTCTCCCGCCACACCGCGATCAGGTTCTCCAGGGTCAGCCCGGACGGCGAGACGCTGAAGATGTCGGCGGTGCTGGTGCGCACGGCGCCGTTGAGCAGCAGCACGATCGGCAGCAGCCAGAGCACCGCGAGGGGCAGCAGCGCCAGGTGCGACCAGGCCAGCCGGTCGGCGGCCACGCGGCTCGTCGTGCGGTTCATTCGACGCTCCGGTTGGCCCAGCTGATCAGGCGCAGCAACACCACCGCGCAGATCGCGGTCAGCACCAGCAGCGCCGTCGCGATGGCCGCCGCGTACCCGGGCCGGGACAGGTCGAAGGCCTGATCGTAGATCTGGATGGAGAGCAGGTCGGTGGCGTGCGCGGGGCCGCCGCGGGTCAGGATGTAGACCACCTCGAACTCCCGGAACGCGCCGATCACGCCGAACAGGGTCAGCAGCACGGTCATCGGCCGGACCTGCGGCACGGTGATGCGGCGGACCCGCTGCCACCACGAGGCGCCGTCGATCCTCGCCGACTCGTAGAGGTCGCGCGGGATCATCTGCATCGCCGCGAGGTAGAAGAGCATGAACAGTCCGGAGTATCGCCAGGCGCTCACGCCGAAGGCGGCCCAGATCGCGGTGCCCGGCTCGGCGAGCCAGGCCTGGCCGCTGCCGCCGGTGGCCCGGATGACGCGGGTGGCCACGCCCTCGTCGGGGTTGAAGATCCAGCCCCAGGCGAACGCGATGACCGCCGAGGAGAGCACGGCCGGCATGAAGAACACCGTCCGGTACACCACTTTGCCGCGCAGCGCGCCGTCGAGCAGCACGGCGAGGCCGAGCCCGATGAGCAGCTGCGCGGGGACGGTCACCACCGTCCACAGCAGAGTGTTGGTGACCGCCTTCCAGAAGTACGGGTCGAGCCCGCCGAGCATCTCGCGGTAGTTGTCCAGCCCCACCCAGTCGCGGATCGGCGAGATGCCGTCGTAGTCGTAGAAGCTGGACCGGATGGTCGCGACGATCGGGTAGGCCACGAACACGGCGAAGACGGCGAGCGCGGGGGCGACGTACAACCAGCCCGGCGAGGGGCGGCGCCGCCGCCGGCGCGCGGGGGTGGTGCCGGTGGTCGGGGTGCCGACCACCGGCTTGCGCTCCTTCGCCCTCGTGTCCAGCCCCACGGACGACGTCACTTCCGCGCGCGCGCCGCGGCGGCGTCCACCCGCTGGAGTTCGGCCTTGGGGTCGGCGTTGTTGACACAGACTTCCGCGATCGCGGTCTCGATCGCCTTGCGGGTCTCGATGTAGTCGAACTCGCGGCGCTCGGCGCCCTTGCCGAGCTCGTTGTGCCAGTCGTAGATCTTCTCCCACTCGGCGTTGAGGCCGTCCGGGCGGATCCCCTTGCGGGCCGGCGTGTACGTCGCCGACCCGGCCTTCTGGCCCTCCTCGCCGCAGGACCACTCGATGAACTTCCACGCCGCCCACTGCTTGTCGGGCGAGAGGTCGTTGCGCATGGCCGAGGCGACGTTGACGGTGCGCCAGGGCCGCACGGCCGAGGTGCTGGAGGTCTGCGGGATCCCGGAGACGCTGGAGCCCATCCAGTTGTCGTCCGGCGCGTCCGGCAGCTTCGGCCACAGGCAGGCCGCCCAGTCGGTGAGCCGGTTGGGCCCGCCGAAGAGTGCGCCCACGCCCCAGGTGCCGATCGAGGCGGCGGCCGCCTTGCCGTTGAAGAACAGGTCGTACGCATCCGGGAAGGCCGGCGTCGCGAAGGGCGCCTTGTTCCACAGCTCGTCGGTGAGCGTGCGCTTGAGGTAGTAGAGTCCGGACACGATCGCGTCGTCGGCGAAGCTCGCCTCGCCGGCCTCGGCCGCGGCGACGATGCCCGGCTTGAACTGGCTGGCGAACTGCACGAGGAAGTCGGTGTTGGGCCAGTTGTCCTTGGCGCCCCAGGTCGCGCCGACCAGGCCCTGGCCGCGCAGGTCGCGGGAGATCCGCACGAACTCCTCGTGCGAGGTCGGCACCTGACCGCCGGCCTTGGCGAGCACGGCCCGGTTGACCCACAGCACCCCACCGATGGAGTACTGCTGGGGCATCGCGACCAGCGGCTGGCCCTGCGGCACGCTGTCGCGGATCTCCTTGACGGAGCCCTCCAGGAACTGGGTCTCCCAGTCGCCGCCGTAGGCCTGCTTGGCCAGGTCCTCCACCGGGGAGAGGAACCGCGCGTACTGCCGGATCATCGAGCCGGTCTGCAGGTGCAGCACGTCGCCGGAGGTGCCGTTGGGGACGGCGGTGCGCAGGGCGGTCTCGTAGTCGGGGAACGGGAACTTCTTGATCTCGAGCTTGACCTCGGGGACGGCCGCCTCGAACGCGGCCTTGAGCTTGCCGGCCGCCGGCTCCTCGGGCCAGGCCCAGGACCAGAGCGTGAGTGTCACCGTGCCGCTCGGCTTGACCAGCGAGGGCGCGGAACGGGGTGCGGCGGTGCCGCCGTCATCGTCGCCACACGCCGCGAGCAGCGGGGCGGCCGTCAAGGCACCGGCACCGAGCAGCGAGGCGCGCAGCACCATGCGGCGGGAAAGAAGACTGGGAGTGGTCCCGGGGGTCGGGGATATCTGCGTGCCCACTGTCACCTGCCAGGGAGATGTTTCGAGCTTGTTAGCGGACGCTAGCTCCGGCTGGAATCGTTTGTCAACGCTTCTGGCAACGTTTCCAGAATCGTTATTCCCTGGGAAAATGCGCCCCAGCATGATCCGCCAGGCCACCGTCACCGACCGGCGACGGGGCCTGCTCGCACTATGGAGTCGATTCCAGGATGGAGATCAATACATGAGCTGGCCACCGGAGACGTTGAGCGTCGCTCCGGTGACGTACGCGGCGCCGGGGCGCAGCAGGTAGACCACCGCGTCGGCGACCTCCTCCGGCGTGCCCAGCCGTCCCAGCGGCACCTGCGCCACCGAGGCGGCCAGCTGCTCGTCGGTGAGGCCGCCGCGCATCATGGCGGTATCGATGAAGCCGGGCGCCACGGTGTTGACCCGCACCCGGTCGGCGGCGAGCGTACGGGCCAGGCCACGGGTCATCGAGACCACCGCGCCCTTGGCCGCGTTGTAGACCACCGAGCCGCCGAGCCCGCCGGTCCACCATCCCTGCGAGGAGAGGTTGACGATCGAGCCGCCCTCCCCCTGCCCGACCAGGTAGATCCCGACCGCGCGGTTGAGGAAGAAGGTGGCCTTGAGGTTGGTGTCGATCTGGAGGTCCCAGTCCTCCTCGGTGATGTCCTCGAGGCGGTGCCGGCGGCGCAGCACCGCCGCCAGGTGGGCCAGCCCGGCGAGCGGGCGCCCCGCCGCGCGTACCCCGTCGAGAAGGGTCTCGTGCGACCGCAGGTCGCGCAGGTCGGCCGGCACGGCCCGGTGACCGTCACCGGGGAGGCCGTCCACGAGGTCGTCGAGCCGGCCCGGGTCGAGGTCGACCGCGTGCACCGCGGCGCCCTCGGCGGCGAGCAGCCGCGCCACCGCGGCGCCGATGCCGCCGGACGCCCCGGTGACCACCACAGCGGTGCCGGCCAGCGTGTTCGTCATGGCTCCCACCTCCGGCACCCGCGGGGTCCTGTCACCTCGACGCGCTCTTGCGCGCCGCCGGCTTGCGCGGCTCGGGCGTGAGCCGGCGGACCGGGCCGACGCTGTCGCGCGGCGTGAAGTGGGTGTCGATGATGACCGTGCGCGCCTCGGCGCCGTTGAGCATGTCGATCATCAGCCGGGCGGCGGCGGTGCCCATCTCCCCCGAGTCCCGCGACACGGAGGCGAGGTCGGGCGCGAGCACGTCGAACATCGGCCACTCGTCGAGCGTCACCAGCGCCACGTCGGTGCCGATCGCCCGGCGCAGCTGCCGCAGGCCCTGCAGCGCGCCGGCCGCCGAGGCGATGCCGCCGGTGATCAGCGCGGTGGGCTCGTCGCGCCGGGAGAACAGCCGGATGACCTCCGCCTTGGCGAAGTCGGCGTCGAAGCTGCCCAGCGCCAGCAGGCTCCGGTCGACCGGCACGCCGGCCGCCGCGAAGGCCGCCTCGTAGCCGCGCAGCCGCTCCCGCGAGGAGCGCACCGTGAGCGCGCCGCTGACCAGCCCGATCCGCTGGTGGCCGCGGGCCAGCAGCTCGCCGGTCGCCCGGTACACCCCGGAGTAGTGGTCGCAGAGCACCGCCGCCGCGCCGATGCCGGCGACCTCGCGGTCGAGCAGGACCACCGGCCCGTTGATCGCGGTGAGCGCGGCCCGGGTGCTCTCCGCCTCCTCCGACACCAGCGAGACGATCACCCCGTCGACCCGCCGCCGGCGCAGCAGCGCCAGGTTGCGGGACTCGACGTCGAGGTGCCCGTCCGAGCTGGTGATCAGCATCGAGAAGCCGGAGCGGCGCAGCTCCTGCTCGGCCGCGCGGGCGATGTTGGCGAACAGCGGGTTGGAGATGTCCCGCAGCACGAAGCCGATCGTCTTGGTCGAGCCGCTGCGCAGCGACTGGGCGAGCAGGTCGGGCTCGTAGCCGAGCTCGGCCACCGCCGCCTCCACCTTGGCGCGCATCGCCGGCGAGACGTCGGGGTGCCCGGTGAGCACCCGGGAGACGCTCGACAGCGCCACACCCGCCTGGACGGCCACGTCGCGGATCGTCGCGCCGGTGCCCTCCGAGTCGGACCTTGCCATCGACGTCCTCCAGCTCCAGTGGGTCCCGTTCGTCACGGGCAGTAAACCAGGTCATCCGTCTGCGCGGTGCTGGCGGATGAAGTCCTCGTCGAGCTCCCAACCGAAGCCCGGGGCCTGCGGCAGGGGCAGCTCGCCGTCGACCAGCGCCGGCCGGTTGGCAAGCAGCGACCAGAAGATCGGGTCGCGGGTGGGTGAGAACGCCTCCACGAACGTGCCGTTGGGCACCGAGGCGAGCAGGTGGGCGGCGACCTGACCTTCCTCGTGGTGACCGACCTCGATCTCGAACGCCAGCGCGAGCGCCGCCACCCGCCGCCACTCGGTCGGCCCGCCGCCCCAGGAGGCGTCGAAGTTGCAGACGTCGACGGCGCCGTTGACGAACATCTCCCGCATGCCCACCCGGGAGATCTCGCTCTGGCCGGCGGCCACGTTGACGTTGCCGCGGGAGCGCACGTCGCGCAGGCCGCGCCAGTCGGCGTGCCACCGGGTGGGCTCCTCGAACCAGCGCAGGCGCACGTCGTCGCCGAGCAGGCGGAGGAACTCCAGCGCCTCACTCACCGTGTACCCCTGGTTGGCGTCGACGACGAAGAGGAAGTCGTCCCCGACGATCTTGCGGGCCTGGCGCAGCCGGTCGGCGTCCTCGGCGGGCGGCTTGGCGCCGATCTTGAACTTCATGCCGACCATCCCGTGCTCGGCCTTGAAGAACTCCAGCTCCTTCTCCAGGTCGGCGGCGCTGGACCCGTAGTACCCGCCGATCCCGATCATGGGGATGCGGTCGCGGTATCCGCCCCACAGCCGCCACAGTGGCTGGCCCGCGTACTTGCCGACCGCGTCCCACACCGCGCTGTCGACGCAGGCGATCGCCTGCATGGATATCGCCCGGTCGCGCAGCTGGTCGAAGGTGACCGGCAGCATCGCCTCCCAGACCTTCTCGACCCGCAGCACGTCGAGCCCGACGACCCGCTCGGCGAGCTCGCTGTGGATGATCCGGAGCACCTCGTGCTGCTCCTCGTCGGTGTCGGCGTTGTACGCCTCGCCGACGACGCCGTCCGAGGTGCGGACGCGCGTGATGATCGTGCAGCGGTTGCGCATCGAGTAGTAGCTGCCCTTGTAGTGGTGGCGTAACGGAACCCGCAGCGGGATCGTCTCGATCGCTTCGATCGTCGGCATGCACTTCTCCTGGGGCAGCGCGTTCGGTATCGTTCCTGGAAACGCTACCGGTAACGTCATTCAGAGGTCAACGTGTCTCTTCCTTTATCGGACGTGCGGATCGTGGCGATCGAGCAGTACGGCGCCGGCCCGTACGGCTCGATGCACCTGGCCGACCTCGGCGCGGACGTCATCAAGATCGAGCAGCCGCCCATCGGGGACGTCGGCCGCTACGTCCCGCCCTACCGGCAAGGCAGCGACAGCCTTTTCTTCGAGTCCCTCAACCGCAACAAGCGCAGCGTCAGCCTCGACATCGCCCACCCGCTCGGCCGCGGCGTGCTGGAGGACCTGGTCGCCCGCAGCGACGCCGTCTTCTACAACCTGCGCGGCGACGTGCCGGCCAAGCTCCGGCTGCGCTACGCCGACCTCAAGGGCGTCAACCCGCGGGTGGTCTGCTGCTCCCTGTCCGGATACGGCACCACCGGGCCGCGCGCCGCCGAGCCCGGCTTCGACTACATGGTGCAGGGGCTGGCCGGCTGGATGAGCGTCACCGGTGAGCCGGACGGGCCGCCGACCAAGACCGGCATGTCCGCGGTCGACTTCGCCACCGGCCTCGCCGCCGCGCTCTCGCTGATGATCGGGGTGCACGCGGCCCGCCGCGACGGCGTGGGCGGCGACGCCGACGTCGCGCTGCTCGACACCGCCGTCTCGATGCTCAACTACCTCGCCACGTGGACGCTCACCCGAGGCCATGTGCCCGACCGCATCCCGCGCTCCGGGCACCCGACGATCGTCCCGTTCGGCAACTTCCCCACCGGAGACGGCTGGATCGTGGCCGGCGGCAGCAAGGAGAAGTTCTGGGTGCGGATGGCCACCGCCATGCGGCGGCCGGAGCTGGCCGCCGACCCGCGCTTCGCCACCTTCGACGACCGGCTGCGCCACCGCGACGAGCTCATCACGATCCTCGACGGCGAGTTCGCCCGCCGGAGCACGGCCGAGTGGCTGGCGCTGCTCACCAGCCACGGCGTGCCCTGCGCACCGGTCAACGACGTCGCCGCCGCCCTCGCCGACGCCCAGGTGGCCGCCCGCGACCTGGTCTTCCGCACCCCGCACCCGACGCTCGGCCCGGTCGGGCAGGTCGCCTCTCCGGTCCGCTTCGGCACCACTCCCCCACGACGCGACCGGGGCCCGGCGCTCGGCGAACACACCCGCGAGGTCCTTGTGGATCTTCTGGGCTACACCGACGATCACATCGCCGACCTCGTGCGCGCCGGCGCCATCCCCACGGAGGGTCAACCATGAGCAAGCTGCGGCTGTCCGTCATCGGCGCCGGCTCCTGGGCCGTCTCGTCGCACCTGCCCGAGCTGGCCAAGCGCCGCGACGAGGTCGCGTTTCACGGCGTCTGCCGGCTCGGCGGCGACATGCTGGCCCGGATCCGCGACGACTGGGGCTTCGCCCACGCCAGCGAGGACTACCGCGCGGTGCTCGCGCGGGGCGCCGACATCGTGCTCGTCGGCAGCCCCGCCGCCCTCCACCACGAGCACGCCAAGGCGGCGCTCGAGGCGGGCGCGCACGTGCTGGTGGAAAAGCCCTTCACCGCGACCAGCGCGCAGGCCTGGGACCTCGTCGACACCGCCGCCCGCGTCGGGCGCCATCTGCTCATCGCGTACGGCTACAACTACCGCCCCATGATGCGCGCCGCCCGCGAGCACCTGGCCGGGCTCGGCGGCATCGGCCCGGTCGAGTCGCTGATGGTGCACATGGCCTCGGGCACGCGCGAGCTGCTGTCCGGATCGGGCGCGTACGCGCGCGCCTCCGACCTCTCCGCGCCGGACCTGGCCACCTGGGTGGACCCCGCGCTGTCCGGCGGCGGGTACGGGCAGGCCCAGCTCACCCACGCGCTCGGCCTCGCGCTGTGGCTGCACGAGGTCGATGTCACCGCCGTCGACGCGATCGTGGCCAGCCCGCTGGGCGGCACGGTCGAGCAGCACGACGCCGCGGTGCTCCACCTGGCCGGTGGTGGCATCGGCACGCTCAGCGGCGCGTCGGCCCATCAGAAGGCGATGGGCTACCGCGACCAGCTCCAGGTGCGCATGGTCGGCCGGGACGGCCAGTTTCAGCTCGACGTGGAGAACGACCGCCTCCGCGCCTACCGCGACGGCACCGGCGACGCCGACCTGACCTTCCCCGAGGGCAGCGGCCGTTATGAGTGCGACGGCCCGCCCCACACGCTGGTCGACCTGGCGCTCGGCCGCGCGGTGGAGAACTGCTCACCGGGCGAGCTAGGCGCCCGCACGGTGGCGGTGCTGGAAGCGCTCTACGCCAGCGCCGCCGGCCGGGGCACGGTGCCGGTCGCCCACCGCCCTTGAGCGGCCTCCCGCCCGCCCTTGCCTCGCGGACCCGGCAGCGGACCCTCAGGAGCATACGGCCCGCGAGTGACGCGGGCCGGGGCGATGAAGGGCTCTACACGGGCGGTGCGGGCCCGGTGGTGTAGGTGTGGCCCAGACGGGTGCGCCAGACGAAGGTGCCGGGTGTGGGCTGGGTCAGGCCGACGCCCTCGCTGTGTTTGTATCGGTGGCAGTGTCTACACAGGACGCCCAGGTTGGCCGGGGTCGTGGGGCCGTGGTCCTGCCACGCCCGCGTGTGGTCGATGTCGGCGAGGTGTGCGGGTGTCCGGCAGCCCGGCCCCCGGCAGCTCCGGTCGCGAGCCCGGACGAACGCCGCGTCCCGCGCGGACGGGCGCCGCCGCAGCGCACCGTGCTCGATCAATGCTCCGCTGTCGTCCAGGACGCTGAACCGCCATGCCCGGTCGCGCTGCCCGTCGGCGACCTTTCGCGCGATCTCGGCGATCACCGGCCCCCAGCCCTTGATCTCACCCGGCCCTTTCGACAGGCCGACGAGGGTGGTCAGCGGGACGACCAACTCCACCCCACCGCCAGGCGTTGGCGGGCCGGCGACCGGGACGCCGCTGAGGATGTCCAGGTAGAGGTCGGCGCGTAGCTCATCCATCGACCGGGAGTCGCCGGCCCGCTTGGCCGCCCTCGCCAGCGCGTCGATGCGGGCAGCCGCGGTGGCCGCCCGGTCGGGCGGAAGGTGACAGCCGGCGAGCGTCGCCGTGCCGTCCGGCCCGAGACGGTGCTCGACCCGGCGGCGGGTCAAAGCCTCGGCCTGCCGTCGGGCGGCCGCATCCGGGTCGGCGCTGATGACGAGCTTGCGCAGCCGGGCCCGCAGCTGCCCGGTGGTCAGCTCGCCGGCGGCCGGCAGGACCATGCCGACGATCTGCCGCGCCATCGACTGCGGCAGGCCGCCGGTCTCCTCATCCAGCACACGCGCCCTCGGCAGGTCGATCGCACCGGACCGCAATGCCGCGTGGACAGCCGGGACGCGCTCCACCAACTGGTAGGCCGTGCCCATCAGCGTGTCGGCCGCCCGCCGGGTGAGGGTCAGGGCGAACCGGATCTCATCCGTCGCGTGCTCCTCCGGGCGGTCGGTGCGCTCGGGTCGGCTGGCCTCGTCGCCCGGTGGGCAGTAGGCGGTCTCCCAACAGGTGGCCAGCAGCTCGGCCTGGTAGTGGGCGACCTGCCGCCTGGTCGCCTTGGCCAACTCCACGAGCTCGAAGCCACTCAACCTAGACCGGTCGACCCGGGCGAGCACGGCGGCCAGCTCGGCACCCGCAGGCACCTGGGCCAGGTCACCGATCGCCACACCCACATCGAACACGTGTCTGATTCTAGTAGACCCCCGGACCCCCCGCAGCCCCCACAATGGACAATGCCCGGCTGGCGTCGCCCCCGTCGATCAAGGCCTCGGCAAGTGTCCACAGTGTTTGCACGTCGAGTCCGCCCATCGCTATCCATTTACGCTCGGCGAGACCTGATGCTCCCGGTCCCGGGCCGCCTGGCGCGCGCTCGACCTCGACGGCGTCGAAGGGCTGGCCGGCCGGCCAGAGGCGCACCGACTCGATCGGGCGGGCCTCGTCGGCGTGTACCCGCACGTCGAGCGGCGGGCGGTCGGCCACGAGGTGGAACGGGTCCGGTGACACCCAGGCGCGGGCGACCGTCGCGGCCAGGTCCCACCACGGGGTCGGGCCGCTCGTGCCCACCGGCGGCGCCACCGACACCTCCAGAGCGTCCACGGTGGAGTGCCGGGCTCTGAGGGCCAGCACCGCCGTCACAGCGCTCTGCGCGAAGCCGTTGACCGGGTACGGGCGGATGGCGGTGCGTCCCAGCGCCCCGGCCGCCGCCGGCGGTGCACCGGTGGCACCCAGCAGCGCGCCCACACCCGCCGGGCCGTCCAGCACGCCCGCCGGCGGTGCCATGCCCCAGGCGGCCGCGCGGGCCGCTTCCACGCCGGCCAGGGCCGCGGCGGCGCGGTGCCAGGCGCCGGCCGGGGAGCGTTCGCGCAGGGTCTGGCCGATGCCGCCGGCCGTGGTCATCGCCAGGCCGACCGCCGCCGCGATCGCCTCCGGGTCCCGCGCACCCGCCAGCAGCACGGCGGCGGCCGCGGCGGCGGCGGCGTGCCCGGCCGTGGCGGTCGCGTGCCACCGGGCGGCGTGCGCCCCGCCGAGCCACGAAGCGGTGACCGCCGCCGCCTCGTAGCCTGCCGCCGCGGCCTCAGCCACGAGTGCTCCGGGCGTGGCGAGGATCGCCGGCCACACCACGGAGCCTGGATGGACGCGCGCGGGCCAGAAGATGTCGTCGCGGTCGCCGTGGTGGGCGCGTACCGCGAGGGCGGCCGCCGTGGAGAGCGGCGGTGCGGGAGCGGCGGCCACGCAGGCCAGGTGGTCGGCGAGCAGCAGCCGGGCGCGGTCGCGGTCGACGGGCGCGGTGGCCGCGTACCCGGCGATGGCGGAGAGCGTGCTCATGCCCGGTAGCGGTCCACGACGCTCTCGTCGACCGTGACGCCGAGCCCGGGGCGCTCGACCGGCGGCAGCATCCAGCCGTCGACGTGCGCGAACGGCTCGGCCACCAGGTCGTTCTGCATCGGGTTGGGCAGTGGCTTGAGCTCGAAGACCTTGCACACCGGCGTGCTGAACGAGATGGCGAGGCTGGCCGCGGTCACGATCGCCGACGACCAGGCGTGCGCGTTGGCCTGCCGGCGGTACGCCTCGACACGGTCGACCACCTTCTTGAACCCGGTGATCCCCTCGGCCCGGGCGGGGTCGACGCCGAGCACGTCGCAGGTGCCGGTGGCGAGTACGCGCTCGAAGCCCTCGAGGGTCCACTCCTTCTCGCCGTACGCGATGGAGGTCTGGGTCCTGGCCCGCAGCGTCGCGTAGCCTTCCGGATCCCAGGCGCCGAGCGGCTCCTCGATCCAGTCGATGCGGTGCTCCTCGAAGGCGCGGACCCGGCGTACGGCGGTGGCCACGTCCCACTTGATGGCGATGCCGAGGTCGATCATCAAGGCGCGGTCCGGGCCGATCGCCTCGCGCATGGCGCGAACGTACTCGACGTCGCGGTCGTGCTCGTAGCCCAGCCGGGCCTTGCCGCGCTTGCCGAAGCCCACCTTCACGCCCTGGAGGCCGGTGGAGAGCCAGCCGGCCGCCTCCTCCGCCATCTCCGGGATCGACTCGTGGTGGGCGTGTGCGGAGGCGATGGCCGGCAGCCGCTCGTGCACCGGGCCGCCGAGCAGGTCGAGCACGCTGCGCCCGAGTGCCTGCCCCTTGAGGTCCCACAGGGCGATGTCGAGGGCGGCGACCGCGTACGAGGCCATGCCGCCGCCGTACCCGTACCACCAGGCCCGGTCCTTGAGGGCGCGCCAGATCGCCTCGGTGTGGACGGGGTCGCGGCCGACGACGGCCTCGGCCATCCCCTCGATGAGGCGGGCGACCGCGTGGTTGGCATCCGGAAACTGGGTGATGGCCTCGCCCCAGCCGACCGCGCCCTCGTCGGTGGTCACCTTGACGAGGCACAGGTACCGGGTCGCGCCGAAGTCGTTGGGCTCCGGGTAGGCGACCGGGATCGGCTCGACCGCGGTGACTTTCACGGCGTGAGCCGGTAGATGTCGAGCGCGTTGCCGGAGAGCACGGCCCGCCGCTCGTGCTCGGACAGCGTGGAGACGTAGTCCCGGTAACAGTCCATGATGGAGTCGTATGAGCTGAAGAGCCGGTCCACCGGCCAGTTGGAGCCGACCACGCACCGCTGCGGGCCGAAGCTCTCCAGGCAGTGCTCGGCCCACGGCCGCAGCGAGTCGCGGCTGAAGAGCGGGTCGGTCATCGCCAGGCCGGATATCTTGCAGACCACGTTGGGGTGCTTGGCGAGCCCGGTGAGCGCCGCGCGCCACGCCGCGAAGTAGTCCGGGTCGCGCCGCCGGGGGTAGCCGAAGTGTTCCAGCACGATGCGCAGGTCGGGGTGGCGGGCGGCGAGCGCGCCGGCCGCGGCCATGTTGGGATACTCGCAGTCGAGGTCGAAGACCAGATCGTTCGCCGTCAGGAAGCGCAGCGACCGCTCGTAGGTGGCGGGCAGCTCACCCGCGGCCAGCGCCGGCTCGGCGGCGAAGTCGCGCACGCCCTTGAAGAGTGGGGACTCCAGGTGCCGTTCGAGCTGGGCCTGGGCGGTGTCGAGGCCGAGGTCGGCGTGGCCGACGATCGCGTGCGGGATGCCGCCGTGCTGGGCGGCCATCCCGGTCAGCCACACGGTCTCGGTCACCGGGTCGGGCGAGCCGATCGCCGCCTGTACGTGCACGAAATGCGTGACGCCGGCGAACCGCGCCTCCGCCCACACGTGCCGCGCGTCGAACGCCTCGCTCTTGATGCCGTCGATGTCACCGAGGATCGGGTGCACCGCCTCCGGCGCCAGCCAGTCCCAGCGCAGCTCGGGGTGTTTGTGGTCCCAGAAGTGCACGTGAGTGTCCACAATCGACAGCATTGGGGTACCTCCTCAGCCCGCCTGGATGACCGCGATCGGCTGCCCGGTCCGCACCTCGTCGTCCTCCTTGACCAGATGTTCCCGCACCACGCCCGCCACCGGGGACGGAACCTCCACAACGGCCTTGTCGGTCTCTACCTTCACGAGCGGGTCGCCCGCCGCCACGGTGGCCCCGACGGGCGCCTCCCACTCGATGACGACCACCTCGTCGACGGTCTCCGCCACCCGGGGCAGCTTGACGGTCACCTTCACGCCGCCTCCCGCCACGAACGGCGAAGCGCTCGCACTCCGCTTCGCTCCGCGCTCATGCCGCCCCGGCCCACACGTTGCGGAACATGGCGGCCGGCTCCGGCTCCGGCAGCGCCGCCACCGCGTCGGCGACCGCGTCGAGGTCTTCGCTGACCGCCTTCTCCAGCCCGGCCAGGTCGTCTTCGGTGGCCGCGCCGCCGCCCAGCAGCTCGGCCCGGGCCAGCGCCAACGGGTCGCGCTCGCGCCACCGTTCCAGCTCGCCGGCCGGGCGGTAGGTGGCCTGGTCGGCGCGGGAGTGCCCAGCGAAGCGGTAGGTTTTCGCCTCCACCAGCGTCGGGCCGTCACCGGCGCGGGCCCGGGCGACCGCCTCGGCCAATACCGCCCGCGTCGCGCCGACGTCCATGCCGTCGACCGGCACGCCGGGGATGTCGTACGAGCCGGCCCGGCGGTGCAGGTCGCTCAGCGGGGTGGTGAGGTCGATCCGGCTGTACTCGGCGTAGACGTTGTTGTCGCAGATGAAGACCACCGGCAGCTTCCACACCGCGGCGAGGTTGAGCGCCTCGTGGAACGCGCCGATGTTGGCCGCGCCGTCGCCGAATACGCAGACGGCGACGTGGTCCTCGCCGCGGGTCTGGTAGGCCAGCGCCGCACCGGCGGCCACCGGCAGGCCGGCCCCCACGATCGCGAACGTGGGTAGCAGGCCGACATCCGGGTCGGAGAGGTGCATCGAGCCGCCGACCCCGCCGGTACACCCGCCGGCCTTGCCCATGATCTCGGCCAGCACCGAGTGGACCGTCATGCCGAGCGCGAGCGCGATGCCGTGCCCCCGGTAGGTCGCGCTGACCGCGTCGGTGGGGCGCAGCTCCAGCGCCAGGCTGACGTCGAGCGCCTCCTGCCCGGCGCAGAGGTGGGTGGTGCCGTGGATGGCGCCGCGCGCGAACAGCTCGTTGACCCGGTCTTCGAAGCGGCGGATCTCGTACATCCGCTCGTAGCGGGCGACCGGGTCGGTGAGCGCCTCGCGCCGCTCTTCCGGGTCGTCCGAACGCACCAGCGTCGTCACGCCGCCACCCCTTCCCGCCGCCACCACGGATCCGGCACGTCGCCGCTGTCCAGGTAGGCCTTCAGCTGGTGCGCGATCTCGTCGGCCGAAGGGCTGAACCGGGCTTCCAGCCCCTTGTTGTAGGGCACCGGCACGTCGGGTGCCGTGATCCGGAAGGGCGGGGCCTGCAGCGCCCGGAACGCCGCCGAGGTCACCGCCGCCACGATCTCGCTGCCCCAGCCGCCGCTGGCCGGTGCCTCTTCGACCACGACGAGCCGGCTGGTCTTGGCCACCGAGGCCAGCACGGTGGCGCGGTCCCAGGGCACGAGCGTGGACAGGTCGATCACCTCGACGCCGGTGCCGAGCCGCTCGGCCGCGCTCACGGCGGCGCGGACGGTCTGCCCGAGCCCCACGACGGTCACCGCGTCGCCCTCGCGGACCACGCGGGCGGTGCCGAGCGGGACGATGCCCTCGTCGCCGGTGACGCACGCGCTCCGCTCGGCGTAGAGCACGCGCGGCTCCAGGATCGCGACCGGGTCCGGGTCACGGATGGCGGCGCGCAGCAGCCCGTAAGCGGTCTGCGCGTCGCTCGGCACGGCCACCT